>Ga0209829_10002484_pt1 | contig 13982 bp, 15 predicted proteins | sample C_140205_EF_Meta_FD_187311 | JGI IMG/M metagenome (GOLD analysis project Ga0209829, IMG submission 187311) | Freshwater microbial communities from Lake Croche, Canada to study carbon cycling - C_140205_EF_MetaG (SPAdes) (version 2) | ecosystem: Environmental > Aquatic > Freshwater > Lake...
GACGTCATTAAGACTGTCCTGAAGCAGCAAGAAGTTGCCGAACTGATTGTGGTGAACGATGCCTCCACGGATGGCACCGGGGAAGAGCTCGAGAGAGTCAGGGCAAGCGATCCACGCATCAGGCTCATCCACCACGATAAGAATCAAGGGAAAGGGGCAGCTCTTCGGACTGGCATTGCCCATGCCACGGCGCCGATCGTGATCATCCAGGATGCCGATATGGAGTATGATCCTGCAGAGTATCCGATTCTGCTGGGACCTATTCTCCGGGGGAAAGCAGACGCCGTCTTCGGTTCTCGCTTTATCGGCTCCCAAGAGCACCGGGTGCTCTACTTCTGGCACTCCGTGGGGAATAATTTCCTGACGCTCCTCTCCAACATGTTCACCAATCTGAACCTCACCGATATGGAGACCTGCTACAAGGCCGTGAAGCGCAATATCCTTCAGAGCATCCAAATCGAGGAGGATAGATTTGGTTTCGAGCCAGAAATTACGGCCAAGCTAGCTAGGAAAGGGATCCGCATCTACGAAGTCGCCGTATCCTATCACGGACGAACTTACGCCGAGGGAAAAAAGATTAACTGGAAGGATGGATTCAGGGCCATTTGGTGTATTCTGAGGTACTGATCGGCGAGTTATAACGTGACGAAAGGATGTGTGAGGGAAGGAAATTTATTGGTCTTATAAGCCACAAAAACGGGATATTATAGCAAGGTGCCAATCGCGGCAAAATAGATTGACAGACTTTGTGTAATATACTAATTTCAGAAGTTAAATTGAAACCCAAACTTGTATTACATCAGATTCTACAGGATTGGAACAGGAGCAAAAATGCTAGGTGAGCTTATTCGTTCTCAACGCTCTGCACTCAATATCATACAGCCTAAATACCAAACTCCTACCCATCTTCACTCCGTGAGCGCAGCCATTACTGTCAGAAACCTCTCCAAGACATTTCGCCTGCCTGCAGAGAGGAGGGGAACCCTTCGTGAGCGCTTGATGAAGTTTGGCGTGAGAAACGAGCGGAAGGCTAAGCGCACTTTGGACGACATCAGCTTTGAGATTCAGCAGGGGGAGTTCTTTGGGATTATCGGGCGGAATGGTTCGGGAAAGTCGACCCTGCTCAAGATCCTGGCGGGCATTTACAAGCCAGATAAGGGAAGCCAGTTCACCATTCATGGCCGCATCGCTCCAATGCTTGAACTTGGAGTCGGATTCGACCCCGAGCTCACTGGCCGTGAGAATGTCTACCTTAGCGCCACCATCCTTGGTCTTACGCGAGCTGAAATTGATGCCCGTTACGAGGAGATAGTACAGTTTGCGGAGATTGAGAACTTCATGGAAGTTCAGGTGAAGCACTACTCGAGCGGAATGTCTGTCCGATTGGCTTTTGCCGTGGCGATGCAGGTTGATGCTCCGATCATGCTGCTGGACGAGGTGCTGGCCGTCGGCGACTTCGTGTTTCAGGAAAAATGCTTTGCCCTCTTCGAGCGATATAAAAAAGAGGGTAAAACCATTATTTTGGTAACTCATTCCGCAGATTCAATGAAGCGCTTTGCGGACAGAATAATGCTGATCCATGAATCACGGATAGAGATGATATGTGCTCCGCAAGAAATACTAAAAAAATATATAGGTAAATAAAAAACTTAAAAAAAGTAACATGCGTTTTCTATTCAGAAGAAAAGATAAAAACAAGGAAGATAGTAGCAATGAAAAAGTATTATCTGATCTTAGAGGACAGAATATCCATCCAATTACCAATATCGAAGCAGGAGATGTCTTTATTGCCTCCTATCCAAAATCCGGAGTGACATGGCTGAGGCATCTTACTGCGGATCTTATGTATGGTATGAGTGCCAACCACGTTCCTGACATTATAGTAAACCTAGTATTTCCGGATATTCATGCTTACAAATACTATTTAAGAACCGGTAGACCAGCAATTTTCAAGACACATCATCTTCCTTCACCTGAAATGCGTAAAGTCGTCCATTTAGTAAGAGATGGGAGAGATGTCATGGCTTCTTATCACGCAATGCTTTCCCAGCAAGGGCACAACATAACATTGAGAGATATGATATGCAATAATGCCGGGGTATTTCCTTGCAGTTGGTCACAACATTGTGAAGCTTGGATGCAAAATCCTTATAATGCACAAATTTTAAGAATTTCCTATGAAGACATGATTTGTTATCCAAAAAAAACTCTTGAGAGTTACTGTTCTTTTATTGGAATCAGTTGCGATGATGCAACAATAAGCAAAGCAGTTGCATCTGCTTCATTTGAAAACCTAAGGTCTAAAGAAGTGAAGCAAGGTTGGGGCCCAAAAAGCGCAAAATCTGATGGGTTCTTTATCAGAAAAGGAAAAATTGGATCACACAAAGAAGAAATTCCATCAAACCTAATGGAAGTTTTTGTCCAAAAGTCTGAAAAACAATTGAGAGGCCTCGGATACATTGATTGAAATACTGATTAATATGTGGGGATTTAAATTATTACATAAGTGTTTCTTGAATCGAGGTCAAGAGGCGAAGCCTTCATCGCCATCACATGTAGAATTGGCTGATAAATCCATTCTAAGCATTCCGCGGTATCAGCGCTCGGAAGTGTATCATGATGGGAAGCTCCTCCTGATACCTGATGCCCCATCTTGCTATTACGCTCACAAAGAGATCCATGAAAAGGAAATCTATCAATTCCCAAGCGATACAAAAAATCCTGTGATCATTGATTGTGGCGCAAACATTGGCCTAAGTATCCTATACTTTAAGAAACTCTATCCAGACGCGCTTATAACGGCGATCGAAGCTGATCCAGTGATTTTTTCTATTTTAGAGAAAAACATTCAAACATTTGGCTGCCATGATGTTATATTAATCCACAAGGCCTTATCTAATAAAGTTGGAGAGGTGTTATTTATTCAAGAGGGCGCTGATGCAGGAAGAATGCCCCTGGAAGTCGAAAATCCGGGGAAGAGTGTAAGGGTAACGGCTGTGATGCTTGACCAACTGCTTGATCAAGAAGTTGATTTTCTTAAAATCGATATTGAAGGCGCCGAAACGGACGTCATTCTGGAAAGCAAGAAACTCCATTTAGTCAAAAATCTTTTTGTTGAATATCACTCATTCGTGCACGCTGAGCAAAGACTTCATCAACTTCTAGAAAAATTGGCTGAAAATGGATTTAGATATTATATAAACGCGGCATTCTGTCCTCCAAAGCCGTACCTAAGTCAGGGAAGTTATTTGGGCATGGATCTGCAGTTAAATATTAGCTGCGTGAGAAATAATTACCGAAAAGAGTAGGCGGTCTTTAATGACAAAATCCTATTAATTCCGAGAGTTAGTTTTAATTGGTGAATTTAAGAATTATGCATAGGTTTTTTGGGCGGCTTGGAATTCAGTGTTAACAAAAATCAAAAAAAATGATACTAAATCGATTGAGAATGTACTAACAAATGATTAGCGTAATTATTGGATAGAAACGCGTTTTAGAAACATACAAAATTTCTGTGGCGACACTCTTATAAAAACAGCTAGTATCTAAATATTGCACGATAAAAAACTGGAAAAACCGGAAACGTGCGAAAATAAGATCGAGATCTAAATGCAATATCCATGAAATCATATTTGATTACCGGCGGGACCGGCTCATTCGGAAAGCAGTTTGTCAAAACCCTTCTTGAGACTCAAAATCCATCTAGGGTCGTGATCTATTCTCGGGACGAACTAAAGCAGTTCGAGATGGCGCAACTTTTTCCTGAAAAGGACTATCCGATGGTACGTTTTTTCATCGGAGATGTCCGGGACGAGGCACGCCTTCGCAGGGCCATGGAAGGTATAGATACAGTGATCCATGCGGCTGCTCTGAAGCAGGTTCCCGCCGCTGAATACAATCCCTTTGAGTGTATCAAGACGAATGTTCTTGGCGCTCAGAACGTGATTGAGGCATGCCTTGAATCCAACGTTAAAAACGTTATTGCTCTTTCTACCGATAAAGCTGCGGCACCAATCAACCTCTATGGGGCTACAAAGCTCTGTTCCGACAAGCTCTTCACAGCAGCCAATAATATTCGCGGTAATCGGGATATCCGTTTTAGCGTTGTCCGTTATGGCAATGTCATGGGAAGCCGCGGTTCGGTTATTCCTTTTTATCTGGAGCGTAAGAAGAACGGAGTTCTCCCTATCACTGATCCGGCAATGACTCGTTTCAATATCAGCCTGCAAGAAGGTGTGGATATGGTACTTTGGGCTCTTGAAAATGCCCAGGGAGGGGAGATCTTCGTCCCAAAGATCCCCAGTTATCGGATCACAGATCTAGCTATGGCTATCGGTCCTGATTGTGAACATCCAGTAATCGGTGTTCGCCCCGGCGAAAAAATTCATGAGGAGATGATCACGGCTAGCGACAGTTTCAATACCGTGGATCTAGGAAAATATTTCGCGATTCTTCCTTCTGCCGGGGCCCATACGGTGGAAAGCTACTGTAAAGCTCATGGAGGCAAGCCCGTCCCTCAGGGATTTGCCTATAACAGCGGCACAAATCCAGAATTTCTTAGCGTAGAACAACTTCGCGAATTGATTTCCAGCTTTTAAACACGCAAGTGATTCCCTACGGAAGACAAGACATTACGCCGGCCGATATTCTGGCAGTTAAAACTGTGCTGGAATCGGACTACCTGACACAGGGCCCGGTTATCCCAGTCTTTGAGCTAAAGGTGGCCGAATACTGTGGTGCCGGACATGCAGTAGCTGTAAACAGCGCCACCTCGGCGCTCCACATTGCCTGTCTGAGCCTTGGGTTGCGTCCCGGTGACATCCTTTGGACAAGCCCGATCACCTTTGTGGCTTCGGCGAACTGCGCCCTCTATTGTGGCGCTGAGGTGGATTTAGTGGACATAGACCCGCAGACGGCAACCCTCTCCGCAGATCTTCTTGAGAAGAAGCTCCAAAAAGCCGCAAAATCCGGAAAGCTTCCAAAGATTGTCGTGCCGGTCCACCTCTGCGGTCTGCCATGCGATATGAAGCGGATCTGGGAACTTTCTCAGAAATACGGCTTCCGAATTATCGAGGATGCCTCCCATGCCATCGGGGCAAGATATCAAGGGGAACCGATCGGCAATTGCCGCTACAGCGATATCACGGTCTTTAGCTTCCACCCGGTCAAAATCATTACTACGGGCGAGGGAGGGATGGCCCTCACCAATGATGCAAAATTGGCCGAGAAGATGTTGCTGTTTCGCAGCCACGGAATCACCCGGGATCCTGCATTGATGAACCATGAACCCGATGGCCCTTGGTACTACCAGCAGATTGAGCTGGGTTATAATTACCGAATGACCGACATACAAGCTGCGCTGGGAATAAGCCAGATGAATAGGCTGGATATGTATGTTTCACGGCGACATGAAATTGCAAATCGGTACGAAATTTTATTGGCTGATGCGCCCGTGAATACACTGGTTCAACATCCTGATTCCTACTCGGCTTATCACCTCTATGTAATTCGACTGAGACTGGAGAAGATCAAGAGTACGCACCGTGAGGTCTTTCAGTCCATGAGAGATCAAGGGATTGGTGTAAACCTTCATTACATACCTGTCCACACACAACCCTATTACCAGAAAATAGGGTTCAATCCTGGAGAGTTTCCTGAGTCTGAGCAGTACTACGCCGAGGCGATAAGCCTGCCCATGTATGCCAGTCTTACAGACAGGGAGCAGGATCAGGTTGTGGAAGCCCTGAAGAGGAGTTTGGCGGCATGAACCTGGCCGTCATTCCAGCCCGCGGCGGTAGCAAGCGAATCCCGAGAAAGAATATCAAGGAATTCTGTGGCAAGCCGATGATTGCATGGTCGATCGAAGCAGTTCTTAAGTCAGGCCTCTTCGACCGTGTCATCGTCTCTACGGATGATCCAGAGATCGCGGCGGTCGCGGTGTCCCTCGGAGTTGAGATTCCCTTCGTGCGCCCGGCCGAACTCTCCGATGACCACACCGGTACGTCCGAGGTGATTGCTCATGCCATCAAGTGGATTCGTCAGCAGGGATTTGATCCTGACCATGTCTGTTGTATTTACGCAACGGCTCCATTTATCTCATCGGATGACCTGTATCGAGGGTTCAAATTGATGCGGGAGAATTCCGCTGATTTTGCCTTCTCAATAACCAGTTATCCATTTCCTATTCAGCGAGCAATAAGGCTCCGTGGGGGTAGGAAAATAGAAATGTTCTACCCTGAATATTATGAGACTCGCTCTCAGGATCTTGAGGAAGCCTACCATGATGCAGGTCAATTCTACTGGGGAAAAGCCTCCGCCTGGTGCACGGATACAAACATTTATGGATCTAATTCCGTTCCCGTTATAATTCCTCGAACGCGCGTCCAGGATATAGACACTGAAGAAGACTGGGAGAAAGCGGAGCAAATATTTTTAACACAACACATCAATATAAAATGAAATATAAAACTGAACAAGAGTCATTCTGGGCTGGGGATTTTGGCAGTCAATATATATCTCGAAATGTAAGTGCTGAAATTATCGCGTCGAATCTAGCCTTTTTTTCAAGGGCTCTCTCTAAGACTGCAAGCATCAAAAATTGTATCGAGTTTGGTGCTAATGTTGGAATGAACCTAAGGGCGTTGGCGCTTTTGTTTCCCAATCAGGAGCAGCATGCCATAGAAATTAACGAAACTGCAGCCCGGGAATTGGAGCGGATCATTCCACCTGAAAATGTATTTAATGAATCAATATTAGAATACAGTCAGGATAAGAAATATGATTTAGTTCTGATCAAAGGAGTATGCATCCATATACATCCGGAATCTCTCAATGAGGTGTATGATAGACTTTATATTGCTACGGGAAAATATCTTTTGGTAGGCGAATATTTCAATCCAACCCCAGTATCAATACCATATCGCGGTCATGAAGATCGACTCTTCAAAAGAGATTTTTGCAGGGAAATTATGTTGAGATACCCTGATCTTGAGTTGATCGACTATGGATTTATCTATCGGTATGACCCAAAATTTCCTGACGACGACATCACATGGTTTTTGATGGAAAAGAAATGATTGTTCTTCTCGCCTCTTATAATTGAAGACTGCATTACTCATCCGTGCTGATGCCAGCACGGAAATTGGAACAGGTCATATCATGAGGATGATTGCTCTTGCTCAAGAATGGAGGAAAAGGTGCGGGGAGGTGACGTTCGCATGTGTATCGATCACACCGCCTTTGGAGGAGAGAATCTCAAAGGAAGGGTTCGGACTGAAAAAAATTTACGCCGAGGCGGGTAGCAAGAATGATCAGGCGCTCACATGCTCACTAATTACCGCCCTTGGTGCGGAGGAGGAGCTGTCAGTGGTCTTGGACGGATACCAATTTGATGGGGAGTTTCAGCGGGAACTTAAGAAAACAGGATGTCGTCTTATGGTGATGGACGACTACGGCCATGCGGAGTTCTATCATGCCGACTGGGTGCTAAATCAGAATCTCTCTTCTTCGAAGGATCTGTATGCAAACCGCTCCCCGTGGACACAGTTGCTCCTCGGGACAAAATACTCCCTGCTACGGGAAGAGTTTCTAAAATACCAGGGATTCAAGCGGGAGATCCCTGATATAGCCAGAAAGGTTCTGGTGACCCTCGGGGGAGCTGATCCCGATAATGTGACCCAGAAAGTTATCCAGGTGCTTGCGGGTATTGACCTGAAGATGAAGGTGGTCGTGGGAGGGAGTAACCCCCATCTTGCAAGCTTGCGTCAGACGGTCACTGTACTTGGGGGCGCCGCCGCCCAGATCGAATTAGTGGTCAATCCGAAAAATATCCCGGAACTGATGGCTTGGGCTGACTTGGCAGTGGCCGCAGGGGGATCCACTGCGTGGGAATTATCTTTCATGGGGGTGCCAAGCATTTACCTGATCCTTGCCGAGAATCAGCGTGAGATCAGTCTGGCATTGGAACGATTGGAAATGGGGCTATCCTTGGATGCCTGTGCAGAAAACCTAATGAATACACTGCCCATCAAAATCCAAGAGATTAAAGGGGACCAAAAACTGAGACAAACGATCTCTGCCAATACATCCCGAATTGTGGATGGATTGGGAGCTGCACGGGTATGTGAACATCTTTCCAATACATGAAGAACGACAATTGCCTCCTAATTGCGGAAATCGGCATCAACCACAACGGAGACATGAATCTTGCCAATGAGATGGTAAGGGCTGCCGCGAAAGCCGGAGCCGATGCAGTGAAGTTCCAGAACTATCGGACCGAGGATTTTTTGTCTGATGATACGCTGACCTACACTTATAATAGCCAAGGTGTGGAAGTTACCGAGTCGCAGTTTGCCATGTTCAAAAGATGCGAATTGAGTGACGGCGACCTCGCGCGTCTTAAGACGTGCTGTGACGAAGCAGGCGTCCAGTTCTTCAGCACGCCTACCAGTACCGAGGGAGTGGACGTTCTAGCCACCATTGGAACTTCATGGCTCAAGAACGGATCAGATTATCTCGGTCATCTGCCCCTGATTCGGCACATGGCGCTCAGCGGCATACCAACCATCCTATCGACAGGAATGGCGACAGAAGAGGAGGTAGCTGCGGCGGTAAACGCATTCCGTGAGGCCGGGGGGCGTGATCTTGTATTGCTCGCCTGCACTTCTGCCTATCCGACGCCTCCTGATTGTGTGAACCTCCGCCGCATCTCCACGCTCACGGAAAAGTTCGGTTTTCCTTCCGGGTTCAGCGATCACACCGCCGGATGGGAAGCCGCCGTTGCCGCCGTCTGCCTCGGGGCCTGCATGGTAGAAAAGCACTTCACTACTGACCGCAACCTGCCCGGCCCTGATCAATGGTTCTCATCAGATCCCGCAGAGTTTGCGGAGCTCGTGCGCCGTGTTCGCACTGTCGAGAAAATGATCGGATCCGCTGAATTGGCACCAACCTCTGCGGAGCGTGATGCTCGAGAGCATTTCCGCCTTTCGTGTGTCGCTGAACACGATCTGCCTGCAGGGCATGTGTTGACTGAAGCAGATATCACATTCTGCCGTCCTGCGACTGGCCTGCCGCCAAGTCAGGTGAATCGGTTGCTCGGAAAAAAGGTCGCAATCTCTGTCGACCGTGGCGAACCGATTCAACCGCATCACGTTATACGGGCTGAATGAAAGCCAACGAATTTGATCCGATCAGGGAAGGTGAAGCTATATCGCCCGGCAGCATCGTATTTCTACGCCTGGCACGAGCTGCTGATGCAGATTTGCTTTTTAATTGGCGAAATCTTCCGGAGATTGTCGCTCTCAGTTCATCAAACAAAAAGGTGTCGCGCTCTGAACATCAAAAGTGGTATTCCGAAACTTTGCAATCTCCCGCTAGGCTACTTTTTATAGTGACTGAGAATGCTATGCCTATCGGGCAGATGCGCTTTGATCTAGTTTCAGAACTAGAAGCGGAAGTATCCATCTATCTCATTTCCATAAAAACTGGCCAAGGATTGGGCACTACGGCAATTAAACAAGGTTGTGCTCACCTCTTCAACCGAGGAGATATTCAGCGTGTAATCGCTCATGTGCGAGATGAGAATAACATCAGCCTTTCGGCATTCCGCAAGAATGGTTTTTTCATCGATACTACAGGGACTAGACGGCAAGGACATATGCGCCTAGTTCTAAAACTCCGATGAATGAGGAAAGCACCTTAAACTATAAAGAAAAACTGCGTCGCCACTATGTGCCGCTTGTAGCAAAATATGGCGATAGCTTTCAATCAGTTGATTGGGGGTCCATCCAAGGTCAGCAAAAGCGGTTCCGCGTCCTGCTGGAAGCGATGGATTTTAACAATGCGCGCATCCTAGATGTAGGTTGTGGGGTGGGTCACCTCGTCGATTACCTTAAAGAGCATAATTATGACGGTCATTATCTAGGTATCGATCTTGTCCGAGAGATGACCGAAACTGCGGCGCGACGACATCCAGCATGGGACTTCCGTTTTGAGACAAACATCAACAATGCTGAGGATTTTTCCCCAGACATCGTTGTGGCTAGTGGGTTGTTCACCTTTGCAGATGAGGATATGTTGAAGGATGTAGTCCAGAAATTATTTGCGGTTACCCGCAATGCGGTTGCATTTAACTCACTGAGTTTATGGGGAGGTGGCATGGAACCTAACGAATACAATGCTGATCCGGTCCGCGTGCTAGAGTTTTGCCGATCTCTGACTGAGCGAGTAGTGCTACGTCATGACTATCTGCCGCACGATTTTACAATCTATCTCTATAAGAACGACTCTGTATGATCGTTTCGATTAACCAACCTGCCTATCTCCCGTGGTTGGGCTATTTCGAGCGGATAGCACGATCTGATCTGCACATCGTGCTGGACCACGTGCAGTTCGAGAAGAACAGCTTTACCAATCGGAACAGGATCCGGTCCACCAATGGGGAAATCTGGTTGACCATACCTTTATCCACAAAGGGACAATTCGGCAATCTAGAGATTAACGGCCTCGCATTCGCTCCGAACAATCCGTGGCAAAAGAAGCAATGGGACACCCTGTGTATGAACTACCGGAAGGCACCCTACTTTGCCCAGTATGCGCAGGCCTACGAGTCCCTTTATAAGACGGGATGGACCTCGTTCATGCCCATGATACGATCCTTTCTTGACCGGCATCTCAAAGACCTGGGAATTCACACAAGGCTGGTCTATAGCTCAGAAATGAAGGTCAGCGGAACGAAAAGCGAGCTTCTGCTGAATCTTTGCCGCGATATGGGTGCAACTTGCTATCTTTCGGGCGCGATGGGACGCGATTATCTGGACGAAGGGATCTTTTCCCGTGCTGAAATCTCCGTGGCCTATCAAAACTACAAACACCCCGAATACCGCCAGCATCACGGAGCCTTCAAGCCATACATGGGTATCCTCGATCTCATATTCAATGAAGGACCTCATAGCTTGAGCATCCTATTAAACAACAAAAACTTAAACCAATGAAAAGAATATTAGTAATAGCCGCTCATCCCGATGACGAGGTCCTTGGCTGTGGAGGAACAATTGCACGGCTGTCATCTGAAGGTGCCACTATTTTTATACTGATCCTCGCAAATGGGCTCACGTCCCGGATGGACTTTAACGAAAAACAAAAGGATCAACTCCTCAAGGCGCATTGTGATCGGGCGGTCCGAGCAGGAAAACTACTTGGGGCGTCCGAGGTAAATCTTGCAGGTTATCCAGATCAACTGATGGATACGGTTCCACTCCTGGACATCACCCACACCATCGAGCGAGAGATTGAAAAACTCCGACCGGACACAATCTTCACGCAGCATGGGGGCGATCTCAATATGGATCATGTCATCACCTACCGCGCGACTATGACTGCAACTAGGCCGGTGCCTGGGTGTATTGTGAAAAAAGTCTACGCATACGAAGTTCCATCCTCAACGGAATGGTCGTTTCAGCGATTCGAGCCGCGATTCCAACCAAACGTTTTCTTCGACATTGCAGGAACGATAGAGAGGAAAATAGAAGCAATGCAGGTCTACGAAAGTGAAACCAGAGCATTCCCTCATCCACGGTCCCCGGAGGCACTATGCGCCGTCGCAACCCGTTGGGGATCCGTGGTTGGATTTAAAACCATTGAGGCTTTTGAGTTGGTTAGAGAAATAAGGTAATGAAAAAAACCAAGATATATTAAACAGTAAAAAATATACTGCACATATAATTCTTATGGTATTTACCGGCAATATCTTTGAAAGCCTACCCTCGGAAAAAACATTTTCACCATCTTGGGAACCATCCTATTATGGCGCAGTTCGAATTCTAGCCGACAGAATTGGAAGAAAAAATATAACACCATTTGCTCCAAAAACTTGGCTTCATGGATGGAATTATAGTGAAAGGATACAACATATTAGGCAAATAGTTGGCTGGGGGAACCAACATGATGTTCACTTAGTTCATAATCATAATCAATTAGATTATTGCAAGTCAGAGGGATGGAGGCACACACACGCCGTAGGCGCTCCCTTTCTCTATGCAGAAAAATCAGGGCGTGTGAGAATCCCGGGGGCTCTTCTGGTCATGCCGCCTCATGCGCTGAAATCAGCTGAGGCAAAATCCGATGAAAAAAAATACATTGAAGAGATTAAGGAAATATCAGGTGATTTCTCAAGCGTAACATTTTGCATACACCCTCACGACTACGAAATGGGTAAGTGGGTATTCTCTCTTGAGAAATCTGGTTTACCATGGATACTAGGAGCGTCAGTTCAAGATGAAAATGGACTAAATAGAATGAGGGCTATATTCGACACAGTCGAGTTTGTAACCACTAATGTAATTGGATCTCATATTGCCTACGCATCATATTGTGGCTGCAAAGTATCTATACATGGAACATATTACGAACGGAACACAGATGAATTTAAAAATCATAGTTTTTATATCCAACATCCTAATTTATTAGGAATCACATGCTATGAAAGCACTGAAATATTTGCTAAAAAAAAGCTGCCGGAATTATTTCGTCATCCCCTAAAAAGTTTTCAGAATATTTCATGGGCAGAAAGTGAGTTGGGATCTGATAACATTTGTTCCTTGAATAAGATTTCCAGAATTATGGGTTGGAGCACACTGGGGAAAATAGTATATAGGATAACTAAAACTAATTATGCAATAAGTGAATAATATAATAGTAAATATAAAAAATATTCTACAACAATCGAAGCCTTCACTGCATTGCAGAAGAAATATTTTGAGGCTGAAATCGGATCTCGTAAATCTTGGTTGTGGATCAGCATTTCATAAAGACTGGGAAAACTTCGATCTTTTCCCCACTGATCCATCAGTGCGGCAGCTAGATCTGACTCGCCGTCTTCCGTTTAACGATGATGTATGTAATGTCTGTTACAGTTCCCATGTGCTGGAGCATATGCCCCGTTGCTATGCCCCGAGGTTCATCAAAGAGGTATGCCGGATTCTGGAACCGCAAGGCATTGTACGGATCGTGGTGCCCGATTTGGAAGGAATTGTCCGGAGGTATCTCCGCGAGTTGGATGCGGCGGTGTTAGGTGATCCCGAGGCTGGCCCCAGACATCAATGGATGACAATCGAACTGCTTGATCAATTAACGCGATCCTTCTCAGGAGGCTTTATGGGGAGGCTCTGGTTTAGCCGCCCTCTGTCCGCCCGAGGATTGATTGAGGAACGTCTGGGAGGTGAGGCCGAGAAGTGGCTACGCCAATTCGACGGCGCTTTTTCGCAGCGTGAGCAGGCACCGCTACTGCCCGAGCAGGTCTTTGAGGTTCAGCAACCCTCACCCGAAGAAGAATTGGCGTTCAGAAACCAGGGCGAGATTCACCGCTGGATGTACGACCGGATTTCGCTGGCTGCTTTGCTGCGGGAGGCTGGCTTCAGCAAAATCCGAGTTTGCACAGCAACCGAATCATCCATTCCTGAATTCTCTTCATATCATCTGGATACAGATGATTCGGGAGTAATCCGAAAGCCCGATTCGCTCTTTATGGAGGGTATCAAATGAAAGTAGTTAATTTGGTAAGTGAGATTGGAGGCGGTGGTGCGTCCATTCCTCATTCAATCTCCACCTTGGACTACTGCATCGCGGAGATTGTACTATCATGGTTATTAGCGAACATCATGGGGAAGTTCCGCAGGAAGTTGTGAAGAACCTCTCGAGTTCTAATGTCAAATGGGAATTAAAGTATGAAAGGGAACTCCTCAACCTGGAAAGCTGAGAGTGCTGGAGTAAAGTCTTTGACAATCTGAAATCCTGCATGAACTAAACTGAGGATTTACAATGGTAGTATGCCGTGATCTAAGACTAAAAAATAAGCCTGATGCCTTAAAATAACTCAGTGCAAAACACACTAGTGTCCGGTTGAGAGGGTGATTGGTTTTTGTTGATTATTCAAGATGAGTGACTTGCGATCCAAAATGGATGTGAGGGATTTGAACTTCGGGAGG
>Ga0209829_10002485_pt1 | contig 13981 bp, 31 predicted proteins | sample C_140205_EF_Meta_FD_187311 | JGI IMG/M metagenome (GOLD analysis project Ga0209829, IMG submission 187311) | Freshwater microbial communities from Lake Croche, Canada to study carbon cycling - C_140205_EF_MetaG (SPAdes) (version 2) | ecosystem: Environmental > Aquatic > Freshwater > Lake...
GCAAAAAAAATAATGATAGCAAACAATTTAACTTTTGCTACAATTTGGAAAACTGGAAAATCATACGGTTTTAATTTTGAAAAACAAAAAATTGGATTTACTACTAAAGAATATGGAGTAAAAAGAACAGTAATTGCAATAATTTAATTAGTAGCGTATTAATTTTTAAAACAAATATTATGACAACAATTCAATCACATAAAGCACATTCTAAAGTATCAAAGTTTTTAAGAAATGCAGGTTACAAAGCAACTTGTATTTTTAATAAAGATTTTGATTTTAACCAATATGAAGTACAAATAAAAGGTATTTCAGAAAATGAGTTAAAAGAATTATATAATATAGTTTTTGGAATTTTTAATAACACAATGATTAACTTAATATCAAAATAAAACTTATGGGTAGAAACAAAATACCAACAGAAAAAAAAGTTAAACGCTTAGACGTTTATATCGAAAGTCAGGAACACGAAATAATATTAAAAAATAAGTTGTTGCCTGAGATTATCAAATTAATTAAAGAAATAGCAAAAAGATGAAACTAAAAACACAAATCAAAATCGGAGTAGCAATAATATTAATAATAGCATTACGATGCTTAATAAACATATAAAATGAATAGATTAGAAATATTGAAAGCAAGAAAAGAAAAGTTAATAATTTTAAATTTAGTTAATGGATATACTAGAGGATTTAAGATAGAAAAGTATTTTAAATTAATGGTAAATATTAGAATAGAAATAACTAGATTAGAATCAGTAGTAAGAATAGAAAATAATACTTCAAGATTGCAAAGAAAATTTATTAACCCACAAGAATCATTTACAATAGATGATATATTTAATTTGAAAGATGAACAAAATAATATACAATTTGGGTTTTAAAGATATGCTAATTAGACAATACATTCAATCAAAAATTATTGATATACCATATAAGGATATACCTAAAGATTTAAAAGAATTTTGGAAGGAACAATATAAAAAAAAATAACGTATCGGTGCTTGTAGATGCCAGCCTACGCACCAACATAAATTCGGCTGGTATTTACAAACACCTGTTATAAGAAGTAGCGGATAAATTAAACTAAAAGTAATTATGGAAACAAATGAAAAAAAATGCTTTAACGAATTTTGTAAAAGTAAAAATTGCCCTGAATATATTGAATGGTCTTTTGATATGGGAGCAAATTGTGTAAGTTGTAAATTAGTAGGTCAATCTTTCAATATTGATGAATACCCAACTGATTGCATTTTTTTAGAGGAAATAGTCTCTTTTGAAAACGAAAAGTAGCTATTTCTTATAACTAATTGCTAAGAGAAATAAAAGTATTACTTATATGCCTAAACCAACTATATATACAGAGATTGTTACTTTAAAAATTACAGCTTTGCAAAAAGAAACTTTAAATAAGTTAAAAAGTAAAAATTATAAAGTAGCAGAGTTTATCAGACAATCGATTAAAGAAAAATTAGAGCGTGATAAACACGAAATTTTAAAACAATCAAAAGAATATTGTCCTTTTTAAAAAAATGTTTACAAATTGTATTAGTTACGATGATTATCACCGTTAATTTAAAAATTAATAAATATTAATATATAAAATAAATAAAATGAACTTTAATGATTTTGAATTAATATATAAAGAAATGATTAGGCTACATCAAGAAGATAAAGAATTAACACATATTACAGTTAATTTTCAAATTAAGCCAGTAGTAAGTGTAGAAAAAAAAGCTAGTATAAATGTAAAAACCTTTAAAACAAAAAAATATGGAAAGTGATTGCTGCGGAGCATATTCGGATTGCTCAGATGATATTGATATTTGCCCAGCTTGTGGTGAACACGCTGATTGGAATGATGAAGAAGAAGATGAAGAGCGAAAATGGGTAGTATTAAATAAAAAGAAACCAATAGCTTTAGAATGTACATTACAAGAAGCTAGAAAATTAATGAATGAAAATAAAAATTATACAATTATTTACGATGAATATTATAAATTTAACCCTTTAAAAGAAAACTAAAATGAAACAATTTGAAAGCACAGGCACAAAAGAATTAGTAAACTATTTGAGCCAAAGTAATGAAGCATTAAGAATAGAAAACTCTAGACTAATGAGTGAAAATGAAAGACTAATTATGAACATAGAAGTACACGAAGCAGAAATAGTATCTAATATTATGAATCCTTATTATACTTTTATTAACCAGTTTAATTATAACCTAAAAAATAAATAAAATGACAGATTTAACATTACAACAAAAATTAAGTAAAATACAATTTGAATTTAAAGCTAAAAAGAGCAGATTTAATTCTTTTGGTAAGTACAATTTTAGAAGTGCAGAAGATATATTAGAAGCATTAAAACCAATTAATGAAAAGTATCAAGTTTACTTTACTATTAATGAGCAATTAATAAACGCTAATCCTCCAATGATGTCTAGTGTGGCTACTATTTGGGATTGTGAAAGTGCTAGCTCAATAGATTGTTCAGCAGTAGTAGGAATAGATTTAAATCAAAAAGGAATGCAAGTACCACAACAATTTGGTTCAGCATCCAGCTATGCTAAAAAATACGCTCTAGGCAACCTTTTATTAATAGATGATACACAAGATGCAGATGCAACTAATCAGCACGGAAAGGAAGCAAAAATAGTCAAAGATAAGATACATATGCAAATTGATTCAGATGCATTTGTTAAAGCAATGGCATATATTTCCGATGGTGGAGATATTAAAATTATAGAAACAAAATATAATTTGTCTGAAGAAGTTAAATCTAAATTATTAAGCAAGTAGAAATGGAATTACAAGGTCAAATAATCGTTATAGGCGATACGGAAACAATAGGAGCAAAAGGATTCAAAAAAAGATTAGTAGTAGTCAAAACAGAAGAACAATATCCGCAAACTATACCAGTTGAATTTACGCAAGATAAAACAAATTTATTAGATTTATATTCATTAAATGATTTTGTTAAAATAGGAATAAATTTAAGAGGTACTGAATGGAAAGGTAAATACTATGCTAATATTCAAGGTTGGAATATAAACAAAGGAGAAAAGGAAAAGAGCGCAGAAAGTTTTATGCCTGATAGACAAGTAGCAGAAGCATATACAGACGATTTACCATTCTAAATATAAACTATAATTCGGCAGTAAATTAATATAGCTGCCGATTATTTAAACTAAAACAAAATGAAAAATACTAAAATAAATACATTAGATATATTATATAAAGATATAGAAAATAATAGTATAAAATTTGCTCAATGGATAGCTAATAATGGTTATGATGATATGTATGTTGATGTAAATAATGATGGTAAAACTTGGGTAAATTATGAAAATGAAGATAAAAAGTTTACTATTAAAGAATTGTATAAAGAATTTATGATTGACTATTTATGCTCATAGACTATAACAAACAATTAGACATTTTAAAGCAAATTAGAAGCGGTAAAATGAAAGAGGGATTAAAGTTAGATATACCTGAACTTGATGAGTATTTAAGGTTTAAAACATCTAATTTTAATATAGTATTAGGACACGCAAATGTTGGTAAAACAACTAGCATACTTTATTTAATGTTATGCTATTCTATAAAGCACGATTTAAAGTGGTTAATTTGTAGTACTGAAAATGATAGTTATTCACTTATACGAAAGTTAGTAGAGTTTATGGATGAAACACCAATTAATTTAGTAAGTGAAAGTAATTTTAAAGAACATACTAATTTTATAAATAGTCATTTTAAATTTGTAGATAATGCAACTATGTATGATTATATGAGCGCTCTAAATATGTTTAAAGAAGTAAAAAAAGAATTTAACTTTAACGGTATATTATTAGACCCTTATAATGCTCTTACAAAAGACCACGAATTAATGAAGAATCTAGGCGGTCACGAATACGATTATCAAGCCTGTACAGAAATGAGAATGTTTTGCAAAGAAAATAAAGTTTCTATGTGGTTAAATACTCACGCTAGTACAAATGCTTTGAGAATGGTGCATAGAAGCGAACACGAATTTGCTGGACATCCTTTACCTCCAATGGCAAGTGATGTTGAAGGTGGTGGTAAGTTTGTAAATAGAGCTGATGACTTTATAGTAATACACCGTTACACATTACATCCGCAGCTCTACACTACTACAATGATTCACGTTAGAAAGATAAAAGAAATAGAAACAGGAGGCAGACCGACAAGTATTGATAATCCGATTAGAATTGTAGCTTTGCAGAATAATGTAGGATTTAGCATAAATGGAAAGTCTATATTACGTACTATTAAAGAATCACAATTAAAATACTTATAAATGAATCTACTAGAACTACTATTTGAAAAGCATAAAACTTGGATTAACTATGTTGTTTCTTTTGGTAGTTCAAAAGATGAAGCTGAAGATTTTGTACAGGATATGTATATAAAGATTTATGATTATTCACAAAAAACAAATAATAGTATTTTATATAATGAAGATGAAGTAAATTACTATTTTGTATTTGTAGTTTTAAAGAATTTATATACTGATTCATTCAGAAAAAAAAAGTTGATTAAAGTAGATTTAGTAGATACATTTATAGATGAAGATGAATATAATGAACAAGAATTTAATAGTCAATTAAAGCTAGCCGAAGATTGGGAAACAGATTTAAAAAATGAAATAGACCAATTAACAGATTACAAACAAAAATTGATTTTAAGCTACATTAAATTTGTTTATGATAATATATATGTAAATTCAAAAAGAGTATCAGAATTGAGCAGAGAAACAGGAATAAGCTATTGGAGTTTAAGAAAGATTAGTTTAATAATTAAAGACCAGATACAAAATGGAAAATAGACTAGAAGAACAATTTACAGCAAGTGAAAGAGCATACATAATTTTAAATAAATATCCTTTACACTATGTAAAAGAAATAGTAAATGGTATTATTTATCAAAGCAGAAAAAGAAATGAAACAATTATTTGTAATTATTGGAATGAAGTAGCAACAGAAATTAAATTAATATTAGCAAAATGAAATTAGGAGATAAACTAGAATGGTTATTTAAAGTAACCGGAATCAAGTGGATAGTAAAAAAGATTAATCCAAATTGCAAGTGCGATAGTAGAAAAGAAAAGTTAAATAAATTAGAAATTAAAATAAAAAGAAAATGAAAAGAAAAGATAAATTATGGTGGGGAGTATTTAGAGAAAATTTAAGAAGTACAGTAGCCAATGATGAATATAGAACTATCAGCGAAATGCACGCTTATTATTTTGAACACGCTATAAACTATCCTTGCAAGTGTAATCCAAAAGTAATACAAAGTTATATAGATGATTTAAATGAATTATATTTAAAACAAAATGATACAAAATTGTAAGGATTGTAATACATTATTAGAAAATTGTACTTGCATAGAAGATACTATAAATATGAAACAAGAAACACTTGAAGAAGCTGCTATAATAAATTACAAAAAATTATATGAAGGAGAACCTTTAACTCAAGAAGTTCCTATTGATGCTTTTATAAATGGCTCTAAATGGCAACAAGAAAGAAGTTATAGTGATATGCAAGAATATGCTATGTTTTGTATTGAATGTGATAGAAAAAAAATGCCTTTATTATTAGTTGAAGATTGGTATAAACATTATAAAAAATAAATAAGATGAAAGAGCAATCAGATAAATGGGAGCAAGTAATAATACATACTTTAAATTTAGATGGTTGGCAATTAGAATGGACTGGAGCAGATTTTGAGCATTATGATGCTAAAGGTAAAACACCAAAAGGCTATGATTGTATTATAGAAATTAAAGTACGTAATAAATACTATCAGGAAAAGATAATAGAAAAGTATAAGTATGATAAATTAATGAAAGAGCAATGTTTAAAATTTTACTATATTGCAGACGAAAAAGGAAACTATTTATATTTTTTAGATGAGTTAAAATTACCTAAAGTAACAATAATAGAAGCACAAGCTACAACTTCATTTAATAACAAAGAAGTAGTAAAAAAAGAAGTTTACAAATTAAGTGAAAGTCAAGCAGTAATAATAAATAAATATTAAAACAAAACTGAAATGAAAGTATTAAATTTATATGCTTGTTTAGGAGGTAACAGGTATAAATGGACTGACTGCGAAGTTACAGCTGTAGAATTAGACGAAGAAGCTGCAAGACTATATCAAGAACGATTTCCAAATGATATAGTTATAGTTGCAGATGCACACCAATACTTATTAGACAATTTTAAAGAGTTTGATTTTATTTGGAGTTCACCACCTTGTCCAAGTCATAGTAGAGCAAGATTTGCAAGAAGAAATACAACTATATCAATTTATCCAGACTTAAAATTATATGAAGAAATATTATTTTTAGATAATTATTTTGATGGAAAATATTGTGTTGAAAATATTGTGTTGAAAATGTAATACCATATTATAAACCATTAATACCAGCTCAAAAAAGAGGTCGACATTTATATTGGACTAATTTTAATTTGCCAAATAATTTAAATGAACGTAAATCTTCAATTATGGAAAGTAAAAATGAAGTTCAAAAATGGTGTGAATTTCATAATTATGATTTTAGAAAGTATAAAGGAAAACAAAGTAAAATTAAAATGGCTAGAAATTTAGTAGACTACGAAGCAGGTTTAACTATATTTAATACAATGAAAGGAATAGTAAAAGAAACAAATATTAATCAAATACAATTATTCTAATGATAGTATTAGTAGATGCAGATTCCTTAGTATGGAGCAGTTGTTATAGACAAAAAGAAAGCATAGAAGATGACGGATTCAATACTTTAGAAGATGCAAAATTAAAGTTTGATGAGGTATTTATGAAGATAATAAATACAATAGAAGTAAGCTATGATGTAGATAAAGTTATCACGTTTAATGATGCTAAAGGAAACTTCAGAAAAGAAATAACAAAAAGCTATAAAGCTAATAGAATAAGTGCAGATAAACCACCAATTCTAAATGAACTACACCAGTACGTAAAAGAGCAATATAACTCTATACAAGGTCAAGGAGTAGAAACAGACGACATAGTAGCTACTTATTGGAAAACATTAAGTACAACTTTTGGCAGAAATGAAGTATTAATAGTTAGTATAGATAAAGACTATAAACAACTACCTTGCATTATTTATGACTATCATTATAAGAAACAATGCTATTATGACATATCAGAGCAAGAAGCAAGAAGAAACTTTTACGAGCAAATGATAATGGGTGATACATCAGACAATGTAAATTACTGCAAAGGATATGGCAAAGGATATTGTTTAAAAGCATTTAAAGACTGTTTAAGCAACTATTCTTATATTAAAGTAGTATTTAGTCTTTATAAGAAAATCTATCGCTCTAAAGCAAGAGAAAAGTATTTAGAATGTTATAAGTTATTAAAATTGAAAACAGAATAGTGAAACTTACAAAAGAGCAAAAAGAAAAGATTAAATTAAAAGAAAAATTAAAAGAGGAAAAAAAAGAACTTATTTACGTTAAAATAGAGTACGGATATTATATAGTACAAAGCAAAATGAATTATGAAAGAGTATAAAGAGCCAAAACAAAAGCTATCAAGAAAAACAGTAGTAGATAAACCTACTATATTTGAAATAGAGCATAACTTAAAATTAAAAGCACCTACACTATTAGAAAAGCTAAAAGAGCAAGAAAAAGAAAAACTAAAAACTCATAGATGGGTATTTTATGATGGAGGTAAAAAAGCAGTATTAGAAAAGATAAATAAATAATAAAACTATGCACCCTACAAGAATTTTCAAAGAGCCAAAAGAGCTATTAAAAGCTTGGGAAGAATACAAAGAGCATCTAAAAATAGAAGCACTACAATGGACAAAGATACAGTATGCTGGTAAAGATGCAGAACGTAAAGAAGACCCATTTAAACTACCTTATACATTTGAGGGATTTAGCGTATTTTGCTTTAATAAATATGGTAGTATTAAATCTTATTTTGTAAATGAAAGAGAATTATATAATGACTTTACGAGTATCTGTTCATATATAAAACAAGAAATAAGAGCAAATCAAATCACTGGTGGTTTATTAGGTATGTATAATCCAAGCATAACACAACGACTAAACAGCCTAGTAGAAAAGACAGAAACAAAACACGATATAACATCTTTTGAATTTGGCAGCGATTAAAGGATATACACCCCATTCAAAGCAAAGAGAAATACATAATAGTATAAAGAATGATAATCATAAATACTATGTATTAAATATAGGTAGGCAGTTCGGAAAAACTATATTAGGTATTAACTCGATGTTAGATTGGGCGATAAATGATAAAGGATGTAATATAGCGTGGGTAACACCTATCTATAAGCAAGGAAAAAAAGTATTTGATGAAATGGAAAAGGCTACTATAAAAAGTGGTCTTTTTGAGTTTAATAGAAGTGATTTAACAATCAAAGGATTTGGCAGTACAATTAGTTTCTTTTCAGGAGAGCGACCAGATAATATCAGGGGTAATACATTTGACTATCTTATAATTGATGAGTTTGCATTTACAAGAGCAGAACTATGGGATGAAGTATTAAGCGCAACTGTATTAGTCAAAGGTAAAAAGGTTATCTTTATATCTACTCCAAAAGGTAAGAATCACTTTCATAAAATAGCATTACAGCATAATTATGATAATAGGTTTAAATACTTTCACTTCACATCATATGATAATCCTATGATTAACCCATTAGACTTAGAAGAGCGCAAAAGAAGTTTACCTACACACATATTTAAACAGGAATACTTAGCAGAATTTATAGATAACTCTAGTGGTTTATTTGCTAACGTGAGAGAATGTATAAGCATACCTAATCAATCTAATCAGTACTATGGAGGTTTAGATATAGGTAGAGCAGACGATTACACAGTATTAACAATAGTAAACGAAAACAACCAGTTAGTATATTGTGATAGATGGAGGCACGATGAATGGACTAGAATAATAGAAAAGGTATCAATACAAATAAATAAGTATAATGCTAAGGTTTATGTAGAAGTAAACAACCAAGGCGATGTATTTTATGAAATGTTAAAGAAATTAGTAGGCAGTAAGATATATCCATTTGTAACAACTTCAAAGAGCAAACCAATATTAATAGAAGATATGGCTGTATTATTTGAACGTAAAGATATAAGCATCTTAAATATAAATTGGCTAATAGATGAATTAGAATCATTTACCTATATCTATAATCAAAATACTAGAAATGTGCAATATAGTGCACCTCAAGGCGTACACGATGACAGTGTAATAAGTTTAGCGTTAGCAATACAAAGCGTTAAACAATTAAAGAATAAAGGTAGTTACGCAGTAAGATAACTAATTGAAAAAAAACAATAAACTCACGTTATACATAAAATTAACAAATGAAAATTACTATACCTACTTCACTAGCTGAAATAACACTTAATCAATATTTAATCTATTTAGATATGATAAAAGAAAGCGAATCACTACCTGAAGATAAACAAGATGAATTTATAAGCATAAAGATGTTAGAGATATTTTGTAACATATCTTTTAGTGATGCTCTTAAAATAGAAACAACATACATAATTGAAATAGTAAATAAGCTAAAAGAAATTATAGTAAGTGAAAATGGTTTAGTAACTTTCTTTAGTGTAGGTAAACTTAACTTTGGATTTGTACCTGATTTAGACAAGTTAAACTATGGAGAATTTTTAGACTTAAATAATAATATATCGGAGTGGGATAGGATACATATAGCAATGGGAGTACTATATAGACCAGTTACTAAAAAGATAGCTGATATGTACACCGTAGAAGATTACAAAGGCGATACCTATCACGATGCCTTAAAGCATATGCCTATGAATGCCGTTGTGGGTGCTATGTTTTTTTTTTACAATTTAGGGATGGACTTAGCAATATCTACGGCGAAGTATTTGGAGAAGGAGGTAATGAAAATGCAGACAACGAGCAAAAAAACTTTGCCGAAAAGTGGGGATGGTATAGCACAATCGAAGAACTTACATCAGGCGATGTAACAAAGATTGAAACAGTAATAGGATTGAATATGCATACTTGTTTAAATAACCTATGTTATAAGATAGATAAGGCAAGAAAAGAAAAAGAACAATTAAGACAACAACAATTAAGAAATGGAAGATAAAAGAGGCGTAGAATCATTATACTTAGTATTAGAAGCAATTAGACAAGAATTAGAAAATAACGCTTTTGTTAATACTGTAACATTTGGCAATATCTTAGAATTAGATTTATCAAAAACTACTATATTTCCTTTAGCACATCTTACACTAAATAATATAACACACGCTTATAATAATCTACAATTCAACTTTACTCTTTATAATTTAGATATAGTTAATATAAGCAAAGAAGAATCTGAGGATAAATTCTACGGAAACGATAACACTGTTTATATATTAACTAATCAATTACAAGTAGTAAATAGATTAATGACTAAATTAAGTCATATGAAACTAAATACTAGCTGGGAGTTAAATGGTGAGCCGTTAAGTGATACAGTTTACAAAGAGAAAGAAAATATGTTAGCTGGTTATGAAACAACATTTACAGTTGATTTGCCGAACGATATTGATACTTGTAGTTAAATGGATTTAAGAATACAATTTGCTCACCTAACAGACGCTATGAATGCCGTAGGTGATAACATAGTGAAAGATGCAAAAGCTAATTTAAAAAGCAAAAACAAAGTAGATACAGGAACATTAGAAACAAGTGTAAAAAATACAGGGATTAAGTTTAGCAAAAATAGTATGCAACTTAATTTAAAGATGAGTTACTATGGTGCTTTTATAGATAAAGGAGTAAGAGGAGTAGGTGGAGTAAGAAAGCAAACAAGCACGTATAAAAGAACAAATAATAAAGGTAAGTTATGGAAACAAAAAGGTGGTAAAAGTCCTTACAGTTTTAAAGAAAATAATAAGCCTAGCGTAAAGCATTTTATAGAATGGAGTAATAGAAAAGGATTAAGTCCATTTGCAGTTAGAGAATCAGTATTCCATCAAGGAATAGAGCCTACACACTTTTTAGAAAATGCAATAAAAGATAACATAGAAAAGATACCTAAACAGATAACAGATGCTTTCGCATTAGATGTAACAAACTTATTAAATACAATAATAAAAGCTAATTTAAATAAATGAAAGTAGTAAACGTAAGAAGTCCTTTTGTAATTTCAATAAATGAAACAGGGCAATTATTCACTCAAGTAAAAATATATGTTTGGAAGCGTGGACAAAGTGTACCTACTTTACCAAGCTTTACAATGAGTAAAGCAATAGCTTCTACAACACAAACAGAATGTGTATTTAATATAAGCAATAATCTTAAAGAATATATTAATCCAATTTATACTGAATCTGTAATTGAAATAGATTATGAAAGTAATGATGTATGGTGCTTTTTTAGAGTTGAAGCATATTATGGAGCAGATAGAAAAGATTTAACTTTAAGAGATACTATTGATTATGTAGGAGTTTATGGATTTAATAATTATGCATATGGAACTCAAAATTATACTAGTATAATTTCTAAATTACTTACAAATTCAAATATTAAAAATTATTATAAAACTGCTAGTGAATATGGTTATTTTAATTTATTAATTGATACTGATGCAAAAGATTTTAGAGTAGCTTATGAAACAGAAGATAATTACTATGCTTATGATTCAGGACCAGAGGGAATAATAATGTTGCAAATTCCTTATACTGTTAATACAATAGATACAACTGTTCCTAATATAATTACTATTACAAATTTAACAGATGATGAAATTTTATATACTGTTAAAAACTATCCTATTGACGAATGCAAATACACGCCAATAACTTGCACGTTTATAAATCAACAAGGCGGTTGGAAGTATTTAACATTCTTTAAAAATAGCACTGATTCAATTACTGTAAAGAATAATCAATATAATTTGCTTCCTAATAATTGGCAATACAATACACAAAGAGGACAAATAAAAAGTATCAATCCAAATGGTACTCAAAATGTAAAATGCAATACAGGGTGGGTAGATGAAAATTACAGCATTTTAATTCACGATTTAATGTTAAGCGAAACTATTTTATTAGATGGTAAACCAGCAATTTTAAAAACGCAATCAGCCACGTATAAGACCGTTTTAAAGGATAAAATGATTAATTATGAAATAGAGTTTCAATATGCTTATAACCTTTTAAATAATGTAATATGATAAGTACAGAATTATATATTCAAGAGGTTAATTTATTTGATAATGGAATAAATTTTACTAATACAAATGATAAAATTAGAGATGAAAGTAAAAACTGGATTACAAATCAATGGAAAGATTATTATGTTAGAATAGTAAGCGGAACTGGTGCAGGTCAAGAGGCATTAATAACTTCCAGTAATAGTATTAATTTATTATTTTCATCTTTACCAATTGCATTAGATACTGATTCAGTTTATGAAATTTATGCCTATCAATATAACCGTATAGAACAATACAGCGATGAAAAAATAAGCATAACTCAAACGCTTCAAGATTCAAATGATATAGGCAAGTTATTTACAGATTATACTCAAAGTTTTACAGTTCCAGCTTCAAAGCATAATAATAAACTATTTAAGTATTGGTATAATACAGATTTAGATGATGGATTTGACCACCGCACAAGACAAAAAGCATATATCGAAATAGATACTCAACCTTTTAAAAAAGGACAGCTACAACTTGAAAAAGTAAATAAAAAGAATGGCTTTATTGATAGTTATACTTTGACATTTTATGGTAACCTTACACAGTTAAAAGATAAATTTCAAGATGACAAATTAAATAGTCTAGTAGGATATGAAACATTAAACCATCCTTATAATTCAACTGATATAATTTATAATATTCAATATGGTTCACCAGTAGGCTATCCTTTAATAAGTTCAGATAAAAAATACGCTTATAAAACTAGTGATATTTATGATATTAGTACAACTACTGGAGCAGTAAAATGGAATGAATTATTCCCAGCTATAAAATTATCTAGTATATTCCAATTTATACAAGATACTTATGGAATAACTTTTACAGGTTCATTTTTTTATTTGATACAATGGCAAAGATTATTTTTATATTTAAAGAATGCTGAAAAGTTTGTTTTCAAAATGCAAACTTTAAAAGTTGATTTTGATACTATAACAGTATCACCGTTTCCTGAAATGAATTTAACAACTGATACAGTTACAACTAATTGGGATTTCTTAGTACCTTCAAGTAATTTCAGCGCTGAAATAAAAGGTAAATTATATATTTATCCAGCAAGTGGTTATGAAACAGTACCATATAGAGTAACAATTTATAAAAATAATATTGTACATTCAAATTTTGATTTAGTTGGTAATAGCTATCCAACTGTATTTGGTACTCCTTATTATTTTAATGCTAATTTTGATAAACCAAATTCTTATTATTTTATTATATCGGCTGAATCTGAATTTATTTATTCGAGTCAATTTATATTAACTAAAAAGCAAATAAGATATGATACATCGCCAATAACTACAATTACAACTACACCAACAGCAACAGGTATTTTTCAAACTTTAGAGCCTACAATAGATATAAAAACTTATGTACCTGATATAAAAGTAAGTGATTTTGTTGAAGGAATAATTAAGGCATTTAATTTAAGAGTAATACCAACGGATGCAAATACATTTGAATTTATACCATTAGAAGATTATTATTTAAGCGGTAAAGAAACAGATATAACTCAATTTGTTTATTCCGAAGAATTAGAAATTGAGAAACCTATTTTATATAAGTCATTAAATTTTGAGTTTGAAAAGAGTACTAATATTTTAAATAATAAATATTTTGGACTTTATAATAAATATTATGGAGATTTAATTTATAAAAGTGAAAATTCAAACGAATCAGAAACGTATGAGATAAAGCTA
>Ga0209829_10002487_pt1 | contig 13971 bp, 10 predicted proteins | sample C_140205_EF_Meta_FD_187311 | JGI IMG/M metagenome (GOLD analysis project Ga0209829, IMG submission 187311) | Freshwater microbial communities from Lake Croche, Canada to study carbon cycling - C_140205_EF_MetaG (SPAdes) (version 2) | ecosystem: Environmental > Aquatic > Freshwater > Lake...
GATGGCCACGGTGCGCGGCGACGTCCACGACATCGGAAAAAACATCGTCGGCGTCGTGCTCGGCTGCAACGGCTATGAGGTGCTCGACCTCGGGGTGATGATCCCGGCGGCGAAGATCCTGGAGACGGCCCGGGCCGAGAAGGTCGATATTGTCGGCCTCTCCGGTCTGATCACGCCGAGCCTCGAGGAGATGGTCCACGTGGCCGAGGAGTTCGAGCGCGAGGGGCTGACCGTGCCGATCCTCATCGGTGGCGCCACCACCTCCGCCCGGCACACGGCGGTGAAGATCGCGCCGAAATACTCCGGCAATATTGTCCACGTTCTCGACGCCTCGCGGGCTGCCGGTGTCGTGGAGAAGCTCATCAATCCGGCCAGCCGGGAGGGATTCTCACGGGACAATCGCGCCGCACAGACGCGGGACGTGGAGAACTTCAAGCGGCGGCAACTGGCGACGCTCGTACCCCTAGCCGACGCCCGCGCGAAGCCTTGGACGACCGACTGGTCGACGGCTCCGATCGACGTGCCGTCGTTCCTGGGAATCAGCCGTCTCGACACGATCCCCCTGGCGGAGCTCGTTCCCTACATCGATTGGTCGCCGTTCTTCCAGGCCTGGGAATTGAAGGGGAAGTTTCCGGCGATCCTCGATGACGACGTGGTCGGCACTGAGGCCCGCCGGCTCCACGAGGATGCCTGCCAGTTGCTAGATCGCATCGTGGCCGAGGGGAGCCTCCAGGCCCGCGGCGTGTACGGATTCTTTGCAGCCAATACCCAGGGCGACGACATCCTCCTTTACACCGACGAGTCGCGGACGAAGGAGTTCGGCCGCGTTCACACCCTCCGGCAGCAGTGGGAGCGGAAGGGGCAGGACACCTTCCATGCCCTTGCCGACTTCATCGCCCCGGTCGGGAGTGGTCGCAACGACTACCTCGGCGCCTTCGCTTGCACCGCCGGTCACGGGTGCGATGCGCTCTGCACCGGCTTCGACAAGGCCCAAGACGACTATTCGTCGATCCTCGTCAAGGCGATCGCCGACCGCTTCGCCGAGGCGGCGGCCGAGTGGCTCCATGCAAAAGTCCGCCGCGAATGGGGCTTCGGCCGGGCCGAGGGGCTCACTACCGAGGATCTCTTCGAGGAGAAGTACCGCGGCATCCGCCCGGCGCCCGGATACCCCGCCTGCCCGGACCACACCGAGAAGCTCGCCCTGTTTGATTGGCTCGGGGCCAGGGAGGCAGCCGGCATGGAGCTCACCGAGAGCTTTGCGATGATGCCGGCGGCGAGCGTCAGCGGCCTCTACTTCGCCCATCCGGAGGCCCGCTATTTCGCGGTCGACCGGATCACGAAGGAGCAGGTCGAGGACTACGCCGACCGGAAGGGGATGACGGTGCCAGAGATGGAGCGTTGGCTGGCCCCGAACCTCGGCTACGACCGCGACTGACGCTTCGCGGTTTCCCGGGCTCGGCCGCGCCACCGCCCCAGGCTGAGCGGTCATGACGATTGTGCCGGCCGCGCGGACCGGCCTCCGGGGGAGCAGGCTCATTCCGTCGGCCCGACTTGCCGAACAGAGGGATGGAGGTCGATCCATGCCCCGCCGCGCCGCAGGCCCGCCGAAGTCAGTTCCCCCGGGCCGCCCCGGGCCGAAGGCACTCCCCCAGTCCCCGGCCCCACTCCAGGTGATCGTGAAGCGCCAGCGCGGACGGCGCGTGATCCTCGATGTCAGCCCCGCCGTGGAGACTGGCCCGGCCTCGAACGCCCTCTTCGTGGAGCGATTCCTGACCTACGTCCGCCACGAGCGCGCCCTCGCCGACAACACGCTCCAGGCTTACGCCCGCGATCTCCGCGACTTCAGCGCCTGGCTCGGGGGGCGAAACGCCGCGGCGATCTCGATCCGCGATCTCGGCGACTACCTCGGCCATCTCTCGAAGAAGGGGCTGGCCCGGGCGAGCGTGGCCCGGCAGGCGGCGACCCTGCGGGTCTTCTTTGCCTTCCTCCAACTCGAGGGGACCGTCCCGGAGAGCCCGGCCGCGCTCCTCGCTGCCTCGCGCCGCGACGACACCATGCCCGGTGCCATGTCGCCCGAGCAGGTTGATCGTCTCCTCGCCAGCCCCGACGGCAGGTCTCCGACAGGGCAGCGGGACAAGGCCCTCCTCGAACTGCTCTACGCCACCGGCTGCCGGGCCTCGGAGGTGTCGTCGCTGAAAATCACCGACATCCATCTCGCCGAATGCTTCTGCACCTGCCAAGGCAAAGGGAACAAGGAACGCGTCGTGCCGCTCGGTGCCCGGGCGGTGCACGCCGTCCGCACCTGGATCAATGGCCACCGCGGCACCTATGCCGCCAAGCCCGAGGGAATCCCGCCGTGGGCGCTGCTCTCGTCGCGCGGCAACCGGCTGTCACGGATGCGGATCTGGGAGATCGTCACCGACCACGCCCGAAAGGCGGGGGTTCCCCCCGATATCGGCCCGCACACCCTTCGCCACAGCTTCGCAACCCATCTCGTCGCCGGAGGGGTCGATCTGCGTCACGTCCAGGAGATGCTCGGTCACGCGAGCATCGCCACGACGCAGCGCTACACGCATGTCGACGCCGGCCGGCTCAAGGGGATCCACGGCCGCTTCCACCCGCGCGGGTGACCAACGGCCCCGGGGGCTCGTGGCTGCCCCGGCCGACGGACCACCCACAGGGCTCACCACCCACAAAGTGCCATCGGGGCGACACCCGACATCAGCCCTTCTTCGGCGGCGTGAACTTGATCTTCCGGATCAACTCCACCACCTGGCCGTTCTCCACCTTCCCCGACACGGCCGTGATCGCCTTAACGACGTTGGCGTATTTGAGGGCGTAGTCGGCGTCGAACTCGACCTCCGTCTTTTCGGCGAGCGAGTTGGGGCCGCTGTCGGCCCCGACCAGCCCGATGATCCGCTTGCGGAGCTCGTCGAAGTCGGCGACGGGGGTGCCGTTCATCGCGATCGCGGCGAGGCTTCCGTCGGGCGCGGCCGAGAGCTTCACCCGGACCGGCGGCACCTGCTGGTCGTCCGGGGCCGCCGCCGCCGCCGCCGCGATCGGCATGCGGATATCGAAATCCCCCTCCGGGGAGACGACCTTCAGGGTGCACATGAAAAACGACATCAACTGGAAGACGACGTCGATCATCGGCGTCATGTTGATCTCGACTTTGTCGGTCAATCCAGAGCTGGATCTGCGTGCCATTGGTTCACCGCCTGTCGTCGTACTGTGCCCGGAGGGCGAACCGTTCAAACCCCTTCTCCTGGCAGATGCGGATGATGTCCTGCACCTCCCCCGTCTGCGCCCGGCCGTCGGCCCGGACGATGATCGTCGCCGAATTCGGCTCCCGGTTCTCGTCGATCATCACCGTCTTTTCGCGTTCCAGGTAGGCCCCGATGTCGCGGACGGCGACGAGCTCACCGGCGTAGATCACCGAGCCGGCATTCGTGAGTTGGAGCGTGATCGGCTTCTCGATGACCCCTTCGGCCGGCTTCGCAAGCTGGCTCGACGGCAGTTGGATGCGGTCATCCTGCTCCGCCTCCGAGAAGTTCATCACGAACATGAAGAACGTGATCAACTGAAACGTCATATCGATCATCGGAGTCATGTCGATCTCGGTGTTCGACGGACCGCCGTTGCGTTTGGCCATGGGTCGAATCGCTCCGGGGAAGACCTGCTACGGGGAAGGAGAGCCACTCGTCACTTCTTGACGCCCATCGTCTGGAAGCGCGACATCAGCCTCTCCGACTCTTCGGCAACCTCACCGTTGAGCTTCTGGAGCCAGTTCTTGAACAGCGAGAAGCAGGCGATGGCCGGGATCGCCAGCCACAGCCCGATGAGCGTCGTGATCAGCGCCTGGGAGATGCCGATGGCCAACTCCGACGGCTTGGGGGCCGTCGCCGACTTGGCGATCACCATGAACGCCCCGACCATCCCGTCGACCGTCCCGAGGAGGCCGAACATTGGCGCCAGCGCCCCGATCAACGACACGTAACTGATCTTGTGCTCGAGTTTCATTGCCTCATCGTCCTCCGCTTCCTGCATCGCCTCCACGGCGGCGGGATGGCCGGACTGGAGTTTGCCCATGCCGGCCGCGAGCACGTGGCCGAGATAGGAGTCATCGGCCTTGGCCAGATCGTAGGCTTCCTGGAATTCCTTGGCCTCCAGGTGCGCTTCAAAACCGTCGCGGAGTGCCTTCGGCATCAGCGCCTCGCGGCGGATCTGGAGGAAGCACATCACCAACAGCGCGACGAGGGCAAACGAGAGGAGGAGAAAGATGATCACATACCGCAGACCGAGCGCGTTGTAGTAGAAGGAGAGCATGCTCTCCCCCTCGGCCGGTGCCCCCTCCTCGTCGGCGAGATCGTCCTGGGCGACGGCCACGGTCGGGGAGAGAACGGGCCCGATGGCCGCCGCCGACGGCAGGAGGAGCGCCACGGCCAGCGCCGCCCGCGACAGCGCCGTACGGAGGCCCCGGAGGAGCGTCGGCCCGACCCCAGGGAGCGGCACCGTGCCGCCGCCGTTGCCACTCACCGCCTCGATCGCAGCCGACTGCATGCTCGTCTCCTAAAACGTCGATCCGACCGATCCCCTCACACCCGATCCCCGATTCCACCGACCGGCCGGTGACTCCGGAAGCCGCCCACGGTCCAAGGCCCCATGGATCGTACGTCACCCGGGTTCGTCGCCTCAAGCCGGGGTGCCAGAACGCGCCCCCCGCCCCCCTTCGATCATGTCTTCGCCGCCGTAAGTTTCTTCGCCCACCGCGACCCAGGATAGCTCGTTTCGAGCGTCGATCGGGCCTCCCGGGAGCGCTCCGGATTGGCCGCTTTTTCCCACAGCTCAACGAGGTGGTAGAGGGCTTCGGCGTGGTTCTCGGGGGCCTTGTTGTAGACGAGATCGACGGTCAGAAATGCAATCAGGGCATCCTGCTCCTTCCCCGCCACGGCCCGATAGGCCTGACCGAGGGCATTGTAGGCCCGGCCGAGAACCTCCCCGTCCTCCGGATCGGCCTGCTGGATCACCGACTGGACGAGCGTGATCGCCTCATCGGGCTTGCCGAGTTGGGCCAGACAACGGGCCCGCCCCAGCTCGGCCGCACGCTTCTGGGCGGCGCTGGCTTCGTCGGTGGTGCGAATCTGCACTGCCGCATCGTATTCGCCCAGTGCCTCGGCATATTTTCCCTGATCGAGGAGCATCGCCGCCTTGGCCGAAGCCGCCCGGACCTTGAAGGCCGGCGGCCCCTTCGCGAGTTGTCCAAACGCGGCCAGCGCGTTGTCGATCCTCCCGGCCCTCGCGAGGAGGTCCCCCAGAAGCTCCTGCATGTCATAGGCGTGGTGGCTCTCCGGGTGCTTCGCCACGAAATCGGCCACGAGCTTCCCCGGCTCACGGGGATCACCCCCGGCGGCCAGCGCCACGCGGGCAGTCGCCGCCGCCCGCACATACTCGACCTCGTCGAGGAGGATCTGTTCGGCGCCGTCGAGATCGTTCGCACCGATCTTGGCCAACTCCTCGAGCGCGTCGGCCGCCCGACCGCGGAGCAGCATCGAGCGAGCCGACTTCAGCTCCGCAGGCTCGTTGCCAAACTGCACCTCTCGGATCTGGTCGACGGGGATCTTCTTGGTTTCTCCCGAACGATCCTCAAGCTGCACCTCATTGGCGTCCGTCGCCGTGACACGGCCAGAGAGCGTGCCGGCGGTCGTCACCACCCGATCGGCCGTCTGCGCGGCGGCCTCGCCCCCGGCAAGAAGGAACCCGACGAGGAGAACAGGGAGGAACCACGGGGCGGGGATCGCTCCCCGGCGGATGGACGTCGGCATGGCTGGGGCATTCCTGGTCGAGCGGGCGGGCGTCATGAGGCGGCGACAGGGGTTTCGTCGAGCTCGGCGAGCCCGCGGGGGCTCGTCTCGCCGCGTTCCTTTTGGATCTGTTTCAGCAGGGCATCAAACTGTGCCCGGAACGAGTCACCGCCGAGGTCGGGATAGAGGCGGTAGGTGACGGAGACATCGTTGAACGCCATCTGGAGAAGCTTGGCCCGGTCCTGCCCGGGCTTCGCCAGGAGGGCGAGGCGACAGCGGACGACGTTGAGCCGCGCCGCGAAGAACTTCGCCCGCGCGTCGGCCGCTTTCGGGTCGGCGGCCTGGCGGGCGAGCCGGTTGGCAATTCCCCCCCACCCCCAGGCCACGCCCCCCTGGCTCTTCCGGCCGGCGATCGCCTCCCGCAGAAAGCGCGCGGCGGCGGCGCCATCGGTGGCCTTCTCCCCGGCCGCCTGGAGCAACTCGGCGGCCTGAATCTGGGCGTCGAGTGAGTTTTGACGCTTCGGATCGGAGAGGATCCAGTCGACATGCCCAAGGGCTTCGTCCCAGCGCCCCAACTCCCGGTAGACGCTCGCCAGCTTGAGGCGGATCGAGGGGACGAAGCGGGCGATCTCCTCGGCGCTCCCGGCCGTCGCGGCGCTCGAGCCTGCGAGGAGTTTTTCATAGACCTCGGCCGCTCGCGCCAGATACGCCGAGGCCTTCGCCGGGGGCACGACCGAGCCCGACCCGCTCCCCGACCCGAGCGACAGGTAGGTTGTCGCCACCCACATCTGGGAGGCGACCTTCGCATCCCGCTTGGCGACCCCCTCGAGAAACTTCTCAAACCCGGCGAGGATCCCCAGGACCGCCGCCGGCGCTGCCGCCGCGGCATCCCCCTGGGCTGCGGCCAGGGCCTCGAGTTGCCCCTGGAGATCGCGCCCCATTGCCAGGTACATGTTCGTCAGTTTGGCGGTCGCTTCCGGGCCGGTGCCGGCCACCGCCTCGAGCTTGTCGAAGGCCTGCTGGGCCTTGTCGAGCTGCTGCGACTGGATGAAAAACCGCAGCGCCACCGTGGCGGCATTCTCGGCAAGCACCCCCGACGCCGCGACGGCGTCACCGGAGGAGAGGACCGTCCAGCCCCCCCAGGAGGGATGTTCGAGAAGCTTCGCCGCCAGGGCCTGATCTCCATCCTCGATCGCGATCTGGCAACGGGCCAGCCCCCCCGCCACGGTCACCGGGCTGACACCGGCCGCTGGTTGGGCGGCCAGACCGGCGTCGAGGCTGTCGATGGCCCGTTCCTTCCAAGCTGCGAGGGCCTCGGCAGCGGGGCGGACGTCCTCGGGGAGGCGGCGACGCTCGACGACCTCGCGCCACAGCGCCCCGCCGGCCCGCAGGAGTACCTCGGCCCCCTTGGCGGTGTCGCGGGGCACGTCGCCGATGATCTTCACGAGCCGGTCGGCGTCGTGCGACTCGGCCGCCGAGGCGACTGCGATCTGCGCCGCTTCGGCGCTCTCCGGCTCCTTCGGCCAGGTCCGCATGATCAGCGCCGCGACATCCGCACACCGCGTCTTGGCCGCCGCGCGCCACGGCGCCGGCCCATCCCGGCCGAGCTGCTGCCAGCTCGCCATCGCAATCTTTGCCGACTGCCGCGCTCCCTTCGCATTGGGGTAGCGCTCTGCCAGGAGCGTGCCCACCGCGGCCGCATCGTAGAGGCGACGGGCGTCATAGAGGAGGTAGGTGAGGAGGGAGCGGGCCCGGTTGAGATCGTCGGCGGCGACTGCGTCGCTACGCACCATGCCCCGCTGCAGCGATTGAAGTGCCCGCCCCCGCTCGACACCCGCCGCCTCCAGGGCCGCCGCAGCCTCGTCGGGCTTTCCGGCCGCCGTCGCCCCCTTGGCCTCGGCCTGTTTCTCCTGCATCGCGGTCACGGCCCCGGCCGCGACGTCGAATGCCGCAGCAAACGAGGCCGCCGGATCGTCATCGTCGTCGGGGGAGGCCCGGCCGAGCTTTTCGAGAAGGGCCCGGGCCTCGCGTGCGAAGTCCTTGTTGTGACGGGCGACGTCCGTGGCGAGCTTCTTGGCGTCGCGCAGCATCCCCGGCTTCTTCCCCTTCTGATCGGCGGGGAGGACCTCGGCCTTCTCCGCCAGCAGCTGCGCCGAGCGGACCTTCATCCCCAGCCAATCGGCGTCGAGCCGGTTGGCCGGCACGTTCGCCAGGGAAAGCCTCTGGAGCCGGTCGTCGAATTGGTCGTAGACCTTCTCCTCCAGCCAGCACTCGAGCGAGGCGTTGACCGCCCTGGCACGGAGCGTCGGCACGAACCCCGATTCCCCCTCGAGGCCGCGGATGCCCGCGAGCGTCAGCAGCGCCGTATCGAGGAGCTTGCGGCGCTCCTCCGGCACCGTCTCGGCCTGGGCGAGGACGAGGTAGTTCCGTCCCTCGTAGTACCTGGCGTAGAGGCCCGCCCCCCACTTGGGATACTTCTCAAACAGCTTCCGGTACCGCTCGGCCGAAGCCCGCACGACCCCCTTCCATTCGGCCGCCCCCGGCGGAAGCGCCTTCGACTTCTCGAAGTACGCGTTGCCGACGAGCAGGCGGGTTTGGAGCAACTCCCCCCGCAGTTCGTCCTGACGATCCTCGAGCCGTTCCATCGCCTTGACGTCGGTCGACGACTTCTTCGCCGGCCGCCGGGCCTTCTTCCCGGCCGACGACTCGTTTCCCTCCTTCTCCTTGCCGGTGTTCTTGAGTTGGGCGAGGCGGGCATCGATCTCGCGGAGGCTCGCGAGCACGGCATCCTCGGCGTTCGTCGGCGGGGGGGGCTCAACGCCCGGCTCGCGCGGCGGCGCCTCGAGCGCCGCAATCGCCCCGTCGAAGAGGGGCATCGCCTCCGCCATGAGCTTCGCCGCATCCTCCCCGGGGCGTTTCGCCTGCGCGAGCTTGATCCGGCCCTGCTCGACGAGGAGGTTCCCTTTCTGCGTGTAGGCGGCGACCGCCTCGTCGCCGGTGGGCGTTGCTGAGAGACAACGGTCGACCTCCTTGGCCGCCTGCTCGAGCATCGCGGCCCGGCGGGGCCCGGGGGACTCGCGGCGTGCCAGGGAGGAGAGCGCGGTGGCACGCCGCAGCGGAAGGCTGCGCCGGAAATCGGCCGCGATGGCAGGATCGGCCGCGACCCGGTCGAGGACCGCGATCACGACATCGTCCATCCGCTTCTCGGCGAGCGCGTCAAGGAGCCGGCGGGTGGTCGTTTCGGCAGTGCTGCCGCTCTCAGCCCCGGCTCCCTCACGCTGCAACAGGGCCGCAAAGAGCACCGCGCCAGCATCGACCACGAGCATTGGCAGGGCTGCCAAGCAGCCAGCCAGCAGGAGGATCGATCCGATCCCTTGACCGGCCCGCAGGCCACCGTGGAAACGCGCCATGATCAGCCCCCCGATCCTCTCTCCCGCCCCCGCCACACGACGATCAGGGGCCTCTCTTCGAGGGGGATGCCCCCGTCGGATGCCTGCCACTGCCGCGGCCCCTGTTGACTCAACCGGCCGGACAACCCAACCGCCGCGTCAATCACCCTGGCCCACAGCCCATTCTTGCATTGTGACAACCGCCGCAGGGGCGTCAAACGCGATCGGCCGACCGACGGATCACTTCCGGGCCGCGCGGCTGGCCGACGTGGACATCGCCAACCAGTTGGGGAGTTGGCCGGCCGGGGGCATCCGCACCACCTTGACCGAGCGGATGCCGGGGACGGCGGCCACGGCGGCGATTGCCTCGGCCGAGGGCTCCACATCGAGATTCAGCACCCCGATGGCGTCTCCCCCCGGAGCCGACCGGCCGACTGTCATCTGCGCGATGTTGACCCCCAGGCCACCAAGGGCCGTGCCGACGTTGCCGATGATCCCCGGCACGTCCTGATGGGTGAAGAAAAGCACGATCCCGTCGAGGTAGGCCTCGAGCCGGTGCCCCTCGAGCTGCACCAATCTCGGCATCGCGTGGCCGAAGAGCGTGCCGGCAGCCCGGTGGACGCGCCCTTCGGCGACGAGGTCGACCGCGACGACGGAGCTGAAGGCGCCCGGATCGGTCCGGCTCTGTTCGACCAGATCGATGCCCCGCTCCCGGAGCAGCACCTCGGCATTGACGATGTTGACATCTTCGGCGACGCCTTCGAGGAGCCCCGCGGCGAAGGCCGCGGTGATGAGCTTCGTCGACCGGGAGGCGATCTCCCCCCGGTAGGCGATCGAGCAGGACCGCGGCGGGGCGTCGTCGAGCTTGGAGAGGAGGAGGCCGAGCCGCCAGGCGAGGTCGAGGAAGCCCTTCACCCCCTCGAGCGTGGCCGGGTCGATGGGGCTGGAGTTGACCGAATGGCGGATGGCACCGGTGGCGAGGAAGTCGACGAGCAGGCCGACCCCCTCCACGGCCACCTGCGACTGCGCCTCCTCGGTGCTCGCCCCGAGGTGCGGCGTGACGAGCACGCCCGGCTTGTCGAACAGGGGCGACTCCGTGCACGGCTCCTTCTCGAACACGTCAAGGGCCACGCCGGCGATCACCCCGCGATCGAGCCCCTCGGCGAGCGCCTTCTCGTCGTAGATCCCGCCCCGGGCGCAGTTGATGAGGCGGACGCCCGGCTTGAGGAGATCGAGCTCCTTCATGCCGATAAGATGCTTCGTTTCGGCCGTGAGGGGCGTATGGACGGTGAGGTAATCGACCTCGCGGAGCATGGCATGAACGCTCGGGACGAGCTCGATGCCCAGCTCGGCGGCGCGTTCCACCGAAAGGAACGGGTCGAACCCGAGCACCCGCATCTCGAACGCCCGCGCCCGGGAGGCGACGGTCTGGCCGATGCGGCCCAGCCCGACGATGCCGAGCGTCTTGCCGGCCACCTGCGCCCCCATGAACTTGTTGCGGTCCCAACGGTGGGCCCGGAGGCTCGCATCGGCGGCGGCGATGTTGCGCGAGAGAGCCAGAAGGAGCGCGAATGCGTGCTCCGCCGTGCTCACCGTGTTGCCGGCCGGCGTGTTCATGACCACGATGCCCTGCCGCGTGGCCGCATCCTTGTCGATGTTGTCGGTGCCGACCCCGGCCCGCACGATCGCCTTGAGCCGCTGATTGCCGGCTAGCACATCGGCGGTGATCTTCACGCCGCTGCGGCAGATCGCCCCGTCATGACGGGCCAAGCACGCACGGAGCGACTCCCCGGAGAGCCCCGTCGCCACTTCGTAGGTGATGCCGTGGGCCGCCGCGGCATCGAGCAGGGCCAGGCCATCGGGGCTAAGGGTGTCGAGCACGATGATGGAGGGCATGAACGGCTTCTCGGCGGGGTGAGGGGACGTCGCGGCCGACAGGAGACTTCAGATCGCAATCGGGACTGGGAGGGGGGATCCTTCGCAGAGCCGGCGGGATGGGCCGGGCTCCGGGGCAGGGGGTCAGCCACTGTGGGTTTTTTGGAACTCGATCATGAAGTCGCGCAGCTCGGCGACTCCCTCGAGCGGCATCGCGTTGTAGATGCTCGCACGGATGCCGCCGACGGACCGGTGCCCCTTGAGGTCGATAAGGCCAAGGGTGGTCGCCCCCTTCACGAATTCCTTTTCCAGCGCCTCGTCACGGAGCCGGAAGGTGACATTCATATCGGAGCGGCATGCGGGGGCGGCATGCCCCTGGTAGAAGCCGGCCGAACGATCGAGCACGTCGTAGAGCATCTTGGCCTTGGCGGCATTGTGACGGGCCATCCCCTCGAGGCCACCCATGCGGTCCCGGATCCACTGGCAGACCAGACCGAGAACGTAGATGGCAAACACCGGCGGCGTGTTCGACCGCGATCCGTTCTTCACGTGGGTCCGGTAGTCGAGCATCGTCGGCAGATCGTCGCGCGACCGCTCGAGGAGATCCTTGCGGATGATCACGACGGTGACCCCGGCAATGCCGGCGTTCTTCTGAGCGCAGGCGTAGATCAGACCGTACTTCGCCACATCGATCGGGCGGGAGAGGAAGTCGCTGGAACAGTCGCAGACCAGCGGCGCAGTACCGAACACCGGATCGTGCTTCCACTGCACCCCCTGGATCGTCTCGTTGCTCGTCACGTGGAGGTAGGCGGCATCAGGGGAGAGTTTGACCTCACCGGCCGCGGGAAGGTGGTCGTAGTTCGAGGCCTCGCCGTCCCAGGCGACATGGACGCGCCCCTCACGGCGGGCCTCCTTGGCCCCGGTGTGCCCCCAGGTTCCGGTGACCAGGTAGTCGGCAGGGCCAGGCTGCCCACGGAGGAGATTCATCGGCACCATGGAGAACTGCAGGCTCGCCCCTCCCTGGAGCAACACCACCTCGTGATCCCCTCCGATCCCGAGCAGCGTCCGGAGATCGTTGATCGTCTCCTCAAGAATCCGGTCGAACGGTGGGCTGCGGTGGCTGACCTCGAGGACCGAGATCCCCACCCCGGGCAGGGAGAGCATCTCGTCGCGAGCACGCTCGAGCACCTCCAGCGGCAGCACCGCCGGACCGGGGGAAAAGTTGAAGACGCGCTTTGGGTTCCCGGACGTCGGAATCGTGCGATCCATCACTCGGGTGCTCTCCATTCCGCCCTGCGGTGCCGCGGCGCCCGGGGCTCTCGATCCGCCGGACCTGACTTTGCCGGAACGCGCCGCCGAGCGGCGTTCCCCCGGGAGAAGGGGGAAGGCGGAATCCCCCCCGTCATCAACGGCCAAGCCGTCACTGTCCCGGGAACGCCGCAGGATAGGACCCGCTGCGGGAAGGGTCAACGGGCGGGAACAGCCACCGCGGCAGGGGCCGACTGCGGGGCCGCGAAACCGTTCGTAGCCCCCGGCGGAGGCACCGCGGGAGCCGGCCCCCATTCCGAGGACGGTGGCGGTGCGACCGGGAATCCGCCGGCGGGGGAGGGGAGTGGCAGGCCCCCACCCTGGCTTGTCGGCAGGGCGGCCGTCCTCACGGTGGCCGTCGGTGCGGCCCCGGCCAGCGATGCCATGCGGGCGGCTACCACCGGTTGCCGGCCATCGACCGAAAGGGCCCGCGAGTAGTCGGCCAGGGCCTGGTTCATGTCGCCGGTCGATTCCCTGATCTGGCCGAGCGCGACGAGGGCCCGCGGATTTGCCGGATCGATTGCCAACGCGTCGACGAGTCGATTCTCCGCCTCGCGGAAGTCGCCGTGCTCCTGGCACAGTCGCGCCAGTTCGATCTGCGGGTTGGGGTTGTTCGGCTGCCGGCGCGACCAATCCTCCAGCAGCGCGATCGCCTCGGGGCTGCGCTGTTCCTCGACGAGGAGGACCGCCAGGGCGCGTTGGCAGGCTTCGTGATTCGGATTCCGGGAGAGGCAGAGGTGGTAGTACTGCTCCGCCGTGCGCCAGTCACTCCCTTTGCCGAACACCTTCGCCTGCTGGTGGTAGGTGGCGCCGAGGTTGTAGAAGCAGTCGGGGCTCCCCGGCTGCCGGGCGAGCGACTGCTGGAAGTGGTTTACCGCGCCGAGATAGTTCCCCTTTTGATAGAGTTTTACCCCTTCGGCGTTGTCGTTGCGCTTCAGCGACCCGCAGCCGGCCAGCAGCGCAATCACCACCGCGAAGGCGGACGCTCTGGCGCGAGACGGCAACGCTTGGAGAGGTTTAAGCGGCACGGCGGGCGTTCCGACGAGGAGGGGGGCGGCGGACGGTACCGGCCGTCCCGCTCCCCGACAAGTCCAGGGGGGAAACCGCCACTCCCCCATCCCCTACAGTCGACGCATCCGCACCGGGCCGCCGGCCTCAGGCGGGGAGGTCGCGCCGGTAGCCGAGGGAGCGGACCACCTCGAGAATCTCGCTGCAGGTCGGGAACATCCGCCCGCTGGCCCGCTTGTAGCGCTCCAAAGCCTTCATGAACTCGACCTCCTCCGACCCGTAGTCGCGGTCGCAGGTGGTCGGATCGATGAACCGGCGACGGGGGCCCTTCGGCGAGCGGTGGGGGCCCGCGGACTCGTCGTAGCGGGCGGGGGAAGTGCGGCTCGGGCGATCGGCGACGATGGCGGCGGGCATGAACAGATCTCCTCGACGGGGGACTACAACGGCTGGTGAAACTCTGCCGGAAGTATTCCCGCCTCCGAGGGCGCAGGTCAGGGATTCGAGAGAAAAGATTCCGACGGGGAAGACTCTTCCGCCGGGACGACCGTCATTCCCCGCGTCATCCGCACCGCCCTCCCACCCGTAACCGC
>Ga0209829_10002489_pt1 | contig 13971 bp, 14 predicted proteins | sample C_140205_EF_Meta_FD_187311 | JGI IMG/M metagenome (GOLD analysis project Ga0209829, IMG submission 187311) | Freshwater microbial communities from Lake Croche, Canada to study carbon cycling - C_140205_EF_MetaG (SPAdes) (version 2) | ecosystem: Environmental > Aquatic > Freshwater > Lake...
TCAAATACTCTCAACCCAATTTTTTCTGGCGAAAGTTCGGCAAAGGTAATTCAATTATTAACTCCACAAAAACTTTAATCAACCTTTTTTTAAGGAAAAAATCTTTTCAAGAAATTATGGAACGTTAATCTTTTTAACTCGCCTTCATACGATCCTAAAATCGTGGTGCAAATGTAGAAGGTTTTTCAACACCTCATTCACTAAAACGGAAAAAAAAATTAAAAAATATTCTACTTGAAATAATCAACTATCATACAAATAGATACAACCACCAAACAGAACTAAAAACCTTGAAAAACATGAGCAAACAAAGAATTTATCAACAAAACAAATGCGTCAAAACGCCTAAAATGATCAAAAAAAGCAAAAACCTGACAGAAATCATAAAAAACAAGACATCTCAAAAAACTAGAAAAACACCATCCATGCTGGGCATAGTATAATATATATCCTAATTATGCTATTTTTACATCTTCTAAAACTATAAAAAGTGTCTGATTGCATCGTACTAATTCCAACGTATAACGAGAAAGAGAATATCTCCCAGATAATTCACAAAGTATTATCTCTTGAGGGAAATTTCAATATTCTAATTATAGACGACAACTCACCTGACGGAACAGCTGCAATCGTAAATGACCTAAAAGCAATACACCCAGAGAGGCTATATCTTATTTCCAGAAAAGGGAAGTTGGGCTTAGGCACAGCCTATCTAGCAGGATTTGAATGGGCACTTGCGAACAACTACACCTATATCTTTGAGATGGATGCTGATTTTTCGCACGATCCGAATGATCTCATTCGACTTAAAGAGGCTTGCGAAAACGAAGGCGCCGACCTAGCCATCGGATCACGTTATATATCGGGAATCAACGTCATAAACTGGCCATTAGAGCGAGTGTTGATGTCGTATTTTGCGTCGGTATACGTCAGAAAGATAACCGGAATGAAGATCATGGACACGACAGCTGGGTTTATCTGTTATAAAAATACAGTTTTAGAAAAAATAGGAATAGAGAATATTAGGATGAAAGGATATGGCTTTCAGATCGAGATGAAATTTAAGACTTGGAAGCATGGATTTAAGATCGTAGAGGTCCCAATCATATTTACAGACCGCAAAGACGGAGTATCAAAGATGTCTGGAGGGATTTTTGGAGAGGCATTTAAAGGGGTGATCTGGATGAAACTCAAAAGTTATTTTACGAAATATCCAAAAAATAGCAATTCAACTAAACAGTAACAACCTCCCCTGAAATTGACTTTTCTTTTTAAAGATAAAAACTGCACCTAAAAAGAGACTGATTCACTAATTTTATTTAATTTCACTTAACCAAAGGGCAACCTTTAAAAAACCTAACAAGATAAATATCATATGAGAGACATCGTCATCAAAGATGCCAGAGTTGTAAATGAAGGTAAAACACTAAGAGACACCAGTATTCTTATCCGCAATGGGGTCATTGAAAAAATATTCAGGGATGAAGTGCCCGCGAACATCCTTGCTCAGGCAGATGTCATAGATGCAGAAGGGAAACTGCTGTTACCTGGAGTTATTGACGACCAAGTGCATTTCAGAGACCCTGGACTAACTCACAAAGGAGATATAGAAACCGAGTCACGCGCGGCAATTGCAGGCGGCATCACGACCTTTATGGAGATGCCAAATACGATTCCTCAAGCCACAACACAAGAACTATTAGAACAAAAATATACCAGAGCCTCTGAAGTATCATTGGCTAATTATTCGTTTTACATTGGTGCTACAAACGACAACTTAGACGAATTATTAAAAACGAATCCAGCAAATGTTTGTGGAATAAAGGTCTTTATGGGATCCTCAACAGGCAATATGCTAGTTGACAATGTAAACACGCTTTCTGCCCTTTTCTCTAAATCGAAAATGCTTATTGCAACGCATTGTGAAGACGAACAGATCATACAAGCCAATATAGCCTTAGCGAAAGAGAAGTATGGAGAAGAGGTTCCAATTAGTGAGCATCCTAAAATTAGAGATACGAGTGCCTGCTTTAAATCGACTTCAAAAGCTGTTGAATTAGCAAAAAAATATGGTACTAGACTCCATGTTTTACACCTCTCAACGGCTGGAGAGATTGCCTTATTTGAAGCGGGACCTGTAAAAAATAAAAAAATTACCAATGAAGCGTGCGTCCATCACCTTTGGTTTTCTGATGCAGACTACGAAAGACTAGGAACACATATCAAATGGAATCCAGCAATTAAATCAGCTAGCGACCGACTAGCGATTATGAAAGGGATTAATGACAATCGAATTGATGTCATCGCGACCGATCATGCCCCTCATACTTTAGAAGAAAAAAACCAGAGCTATTTCAAAGCTCCATCTGGCGGTCCTCTTGTTCAGCATTCATTAGTAGCTATGCTTGAACTGAGTCGTCAAGGAAAAATATCCATCGAGAAGGTAGTTGAGAAGATGTGCCATGCACCGGCCGATTTATTTGGCATCGAAAAGAGAGGATATATCCGCAAAGGATACAAAGCAGATCTGGTTTTAGTTGACGCTGCCAGATGGACTGTTTCAAAAGAAAACATCCTTTCCAAATGCGGATGGTCTCCATTTGAAGGAGAGTCATTCTACTATTTCGTAAATCAGACATTCGTAAATGGAAACCTCGTTTATGAAAATAATAATCCAAAAACCCTCGGAACATTCCATGAATCAGCGAAAGGTGAAAGAATTACTTTCAATCGCAACCAGTCCTAGATTACTTATTGGAATTTTTGCCGTTGCGTTTTTAATAGCTTGTAGTCATCCAAAAAAGGAAGACAATCAAGGTACTTTTGGAAAAATCATATCAGACACCTATCTCGTTGCACAAGACTCGACAGATAGCTGGGCACAGGAGTGCTTAGCGGATTTCAAACGTAACGACTTAATAGATAAACTTTTCACCTTAGTCTATTCAGGAAGACTGACACCCATCGATTATTTCTCTGGGCAACCCATCAAAACATCTACGTTGAAACAGATGGAGGCTGATAAAATCTTTACGCGCAAAGACATTACGAAGATTCAATTTGAAGAATCGTGGAGTTGGAATAAACTGACTAATACATTTCAGAAGCAAATCATCTCGATGACTATAGCCTATGAGGTATACAATGTAGAAGGGAAATCGAGAGGACAAAAACCCATATTCAAACTAATCTTCAAAAAATAAGGTCCTACCGCATTAGAAATCGAGCTGCCGTTCTAGTTCGCTGGGAGACATAAACCACCCTATCTTTCGTCATCGAAGCGATCACCTCATCGGTATAATAGCGAATCGTTAGCAACTCTAAACCCTCGTTGTATCTTACAATAAAATGGTTCTTTAGCTGAGCAATAAAATCATCAAACCCCTTTTCCGGTCGCTCTAGCGCTACCGAAAAATTCATCGCAGACTGTTGTACCAGATCAACCTTCATGCGAGTAGTTGAAAGAAGGCGATAAAAATCACTAATACTCTCTTCTGCAATAAACGAGAAGTCAAGAGGTGAGATAGTCACCAAAACTAGATTATCTTTTGAGATAAACACAGGAACATAATTCATCACATGGTCAATCTTGCATATCACTGAACCCTCAACTTCTGGATCGAGAAACGACTGGACATATAGCGGGATATTTTTTTCTACCAACGGCTTCATCGTCTTGGGATGAATAACCTTCGCGCCATAGTAGGTCATCTCTGCAGCTTCACGATAGGATAAAGTATCTAATTTCTGAGTCTGTTCAAAGCGATTTGGATCGGCATTCATAATTCCAGGCACGTCCTTCCAGACCGTGACGCGCTCTGCATCTAACATATTAGCCAAAATAGCAGCAGTGTAATCAGACCCTTCGCGTCCAAAGGTAGTGGTCTGAGCACTTAACGTTGCCCCAATAAAGCCTTGTGTTAAGTAGATTTTTTGCTGATTAAAATCAACCTGTTTTTTTACCAATTCAGAAGAAAGAACCCAGTTCACATTTGCTTCACGCCAAGTAGAATCCGTACGCATGACATGCCGAATATCTAACCAAGCGTTTTTAATACCTTCCTGATTTAAATAAGCACTGACGATCTTCGTTGATAAGATCTCACCTAATGAGACAATCTGATCGTACTCAAAATCATAATCCAAAGAAGGCCGAGCACTTAAGCGCAAAGAAAGCGCACCAAATAGCTCACCAATTTCCAGGTTAATAAGAGCTGATTTATCCTCAGAGAGACCCGCAATAAGAGCCAGATGATAATTCCGAACTTCATTTATCTTAGTCTGTACGCCCTGTTTATCTTCGGTAAAATAAAAATGGGTTAACTCTTCGAGCGCATTTGTTGTTTTTCCCATGGCCGATATGACGACAACCAGTTTGCCGGAAAAACTTCTTATAATATTTGCAACATTCCGAACCCCTGCAGCATCCTTAACGGAAGCTCCTCCGAACTTATAAACTCTCATAGCCTTCTGATTTATACGCCTAAATTGACTAGGTGAAATTAAAAAATCATAAGCAATTACAAAGGAAGAACTGAATAAATTTCACCTAGAATAAGTACAAATTGCGAGGAGCTTAAATGCTTGTTCCATCAGGCCATCATCAAAAGCTAAAGTCCAAGCCTATAACCCATGAGTCCAAGATATATTTTGTATCTTTGTTGACCCTGATTGGGAATTAAAAGATTACAAATAACTCTATTACAATTTATTACATGGCACTTATCAATGAGAACTACCTGAAATTAAAAGCAGGATATTTATTCCCTGAAATTGGACGCAGGGTAAGAGAGTTTGCAGCAGCAAATCCAGATAAAGCAATTATCAGAATGGGTATTGGCGATGTCACACAGCCCTTATCGCCTGCGATATTAAAAGCCTTCCACGATGGTGTTGAAGAGATGGGAAATAAAGACACATTTAAGGGATATGGACCAGAGCAAGGCTATGACTTCCTGCGTGAGGCCATCGCTTTGAACGACTACAACAGTCGCGGTGTCGCTATCTCTGCCGATGAGATTTTTGTCTCTGACGGTTCTAAATGTGACACTGGAAACATCCAAGAGATCTTTGGAAATGAAAATATCATTGCCATCTGTGATCCAGTATATCCGGTCTATGCCGACACGACCGTCATGTCGGGCAAAACAGGTATTTGCCAAGAGAATGGCTATTTCGACAATATAGTCTATATGCCATGCAACGAAAAGAATGGTTTCACTCCGGAGCTACCATCGCATAGGCCTGACTTAATATTTCTTTGTTTTCCAAACAACCCAACAGGGACCGTTGCAAGCAAAGAAGTTTTAAAAAAATGGGTTGACTACGCGATCGCCAATAAAAGTATTATCCTTTACGATGCGGCCTACGAAGCTTATATAACAGAGGATTCAATTCCTCATAGCATCTTCGAAATAGAGGGGGCTAAGCAGGTTGCCATTGAATTTAGAAGCTTCTCAAAGACGGCTGGTTTCACTGGCACCCGTTGTGCCTTCACGGTGATTCCAAATGAGCTTATGGCCTATGACAGTCAAGGAAACCAAGTTGCGGTTAAACCACTTTGGATGCGTCGTCATACCACCAAGTTTAATGGAGTCTCTTACCCCGTACAAAAAGCTGCAGCGGCAGTTTATTCAGACCAAGGGAAAAAAGAGGTGAAAGAACTGATCAACTACTATCTAGAAAATGCAAAAATTATCCGTGAGAGCTTAGCTCAATTAGGATATACCGTATTTGGTGGGATCAATGCTCCTTATGTATGGGTTAAGACTAAAAATAATTTAACCTCTTGGGACTTCTTCGACAAGTTGCTAAACGAAGCAAACTTAGTTGGCACGCCAGGGTCTGGATTTGGCCCTTCGGGAGAAGGATATTTCCGATTCTCAGCTTTTGCCAACCGAGCAGATGTTCTTCAGGCAATGGAGAGGGTTAAAAATCTGAAGTATTAACATCTTGCTTTTTCATTCTGATCTAGTCATCGGTTGGATGTTAAATTCGTTAACCAGGATCAATCAATATTCGTTTTCGAAAGACCATTTAAATGATAAAAAATAATCTTCTATTCGCTGCATTACTTTTTTTCATGCTTGGATTTAGCGAGACGGCTAAGTGTCAATTGTTCTTCCCTGAAGACATGATCAATTTGAAAGGGCAAGTTGTTGACGAAGCGAGTAAGGAAGCGATTGGTTATGTGCAGGTTTTAATCATGCGGATTCGAGGAGGAACCATGACTGATGCAACGGGGAAATTCTCTATTCAGGCCGACCCCATGGATACGATCACCTTTAAATCGCTGAATTACAAAGACAAAAGAGTTCCGGTCAGTGAGATTACCCAAGGTGAGAACGGGGTGGCCATAATCACCCTCTCGTCGGCACGAATTTTATTGAATCAAGTAGAAGTGCAAGCCTCTGGACCAAAAGTTAATATGAATGGCATTCCGGTTGGAAAATCGGTCAATGTTCCAGTCGAATTAAGAAGTAATTATTTTGCTTCAAAACCCAAAGTACTTGCTGCGTTAACGAATCCACTTTCTTATGCATCGTATTACTTAAGCAAGGACGAGAAAGAGAAACGGACAGCCCTAACGGCCATTCACTCTGAGAAAGATTGGCAAATTCTCTCCTTGGTGTATAACAAAGAAATAATTCAAAAGATATCAGGCTACACTGGCGACGCACTGGAAGATTTTATGTTGTATTGCAATGCTTTCAACGCGTTGCCCGTCAATGCCAACACCTACGATGTAGAAAAACGGATACGTGAACTGCTCGTTGAATATGTCGCTAAACAAACGAAGGATAAATCATCAAAATAGTGAATCTTCCAAGCTATTCTGACGTGGTCAAGGCTCATCAACTGATTGGTGAGTTTATTCACAAAACCCCTGTAATGACCAGTTCGGCCATAAATAAGATTATTGGGGCAGAGCTATATTTCAAATGTGAAAACCTTCAAAAGACAGGAGCCTTTAAATTTCGAGGAGCTTGCAATGCCGTTTTTTCATTGACGGAAGAGGAAGCCAAACGTGGTGTCGGCACTCATTCTTCAGGGAATCATGCAGCGGCACTAGCCTATGCAGCTTCTCTAAGAGGCATAAAGGCCCATTTGGTGATGCCCTCCAATTCATCGGAAATAAAAAAAAGAGCAGCAGCTGGTTATGGCGGATTAATCACCTATTGCCAACCGACACTTGAAGCAAGGGAAAAAACCTTAGCAGAGGTTGTCGCGAAAACGGGCGTTACTCCTATCCATCCGTATAATAATTTTAAAGTAATTGCTGGGCAAGGGACTGCAGCAAAGGAGTTATTAGAATCGTTTCCTGAACTAGATATCATAATTTGTCCCGTTGGAGGAGGAGGATTGCTCGCAGGAACAGCTCTGTCGACCAAAGCGCTGTCTAACCATTGTCAGGTCATTGCAGCTGAGCCCAAAAATGCAGATGATGCTTATAAATCTTTTATGGCCGGGCATATTATTCCATCTGACAATCCCAAAACGATTGCTGACGGGCTGCTAACCTCTTTAGGAGAGCCTAACTTTGAAATTATCAAGGAGAAAGTTGATCAGATCATAACGGTTTCTGAAGAGGCAATTATGGAAGCGATGAGAATGGTTTGGGAACGGATGAAGCTAATCATTGAGCCATCAGCAGCAGTTACACTAGCGGTTTTATTAGAGAATAAATCTGATTTTCAAGGTCGCCGCATTGGTCTAATTCTCTCGGGGGGCAATGTAGACCTAACCAAACTCCCATTCTAAAGGAATCACATAAGTTACAGCTTAAAACGATGGTGGTTCTTTTTAAAATTAACTTGCCGCAGATAAAATTTTCGACTAAATTTGAAAAAAAAGCACTTTGGAGATCAATAAAACGATATTAGGAATAGATCCAGGAACCAACATTATGGGCTACGGAGTGCTTAAAATCACAAAGAATAAAGCTCAAGTAATTGCCATGGGGGTGATTAAGACCTCTGGATTTACTGGACACTATGAGAAACTTAGTCATATTTTCTCCCGCGTTTTATATTTAGTCGATGAGTATAAGCCAGATGAAACGGCTCTTGAGGCTCCATTTTTTGGAAAGAATGTTCAGTCGATGTTAAAGTTAGGGAGAGCGCAAGGGGTTGCGATGGCTGCGTCACTCTATCGAGATGTGCCAATCTTTGAATATGCTCCTCTTAGAATCAAGCAAGCCATAACTGGAAATGGCTCTGCTACAAAAGAGCAAGTAGCCTATTTTTTAAAACAAATGTTCAATATTGAGATCTTGCCAAATGACTTAGATGCCACGGATGGTCTTGCCACAGCGGTGTGTCATTTTCTTCAACTGAAAAGCCCAACATCGGGAGGGAAAATAAAAAACTGGGAAGAGTTTGTCCGTAAAAATCCCGATCGGGTAAAATAGATCAGAACTGAGCTGATACAGAGGACGCAATAGCCCCAAACTGGTCAGCGGTGAACGTCAATTTAGGTTTAGAGAAATCAATATCTCTTTCCGTATTTAGTGGAACAAGGTGAATATGTGCATGAGGCACTTCAAGGCCTAATACGGCCACCCCAATTCGCTTACAGGGCAATGCTTTCTCCATAGCCACTGCCACTTTTTTTGCAAAAAGGACAAGACCTGATAAATCAGAATCTGAAAGGTCGAAAATATAATCAGTTTCTTTTTTTGGAATAACTAACACATGCCCTTTGGCCACAGGGAAGATATCAAGAAAGGCAAGGTAATTTTCGTCTTCTAAAACCTTATAGCAAGGGATTTCGCCTTTCGCAATTTTCGAGAAAATAGTCGGCATTTAGATGGCTTTTGAGTTTTACACCCCTAACTCAATATTGATAATCTCGAATGAGATACTTCCGGACGGAACAAGAATATCGACGCTATCGCCAATTTTCTTTCCTAATAGTCCTTGTGAAATCGGCGTATTTACACTGATCTTGCCAATTTTCAAATCTGCTTCATGCTCTGAAACAATAGTATAAGTCATTGTCGCATTATTCTTTTTATTCTTAATTGTCACCTTATTCATGATCTGAACCACATCGGTCTCAATCTTGGATTCATCAATAATTCGGGCAGTAGCTAGTTGGCTTTGCAAGATAGATATTTTAGCCTCGAGCATGCCTTGGGCATCTTTCGCAGCGTCGTATTCTGCATTCTCAGAGATATCACCTTTCTCTATCGCCTCTCCTATATTTCTAGAAATGGCTGGTCGCTCGACATTGACCAACTGCTCTAGCTCTGCTTTAAGTTTTTTTAACCCTTCAGCAGAGATATAAGTAATTTTGCTCATCTAAATTTTATTAGTCTGGTATAATGTAAAAAACAAGAAGAACTCCGACATGCGGAACTCTTCCCGATCTTAATAAGTACAAATTTAAATAAAATCTTTAAGAAATGTGTACACCCTGAGGTTAAAAAAAATAATAGAACCAATTAGATCTTGTGACAACCAAAATGGAGCATTAGAGAGCTAGAGGAAACTAAATAAAAACAGATTCAAATTATTACCTTTGTAATAAAGAATAACTATTGATGACTCAACTGACCAAATATATACAATCAATAAGTTCAAGACTTATTATTGCTGCCTTGTTATTGGGAAGTTGCGCCAAAGATCAGAACTCCTTCTTGCCTCCAGTCAAGATCAATTTAATGATCTCACTAGTCAACTATAATTTCTTGACTATCCCAGGCAATTCAATCGTATTTCAGAGCCATGGTGTAAAAGGGATCATTGTTGTTTGCATAAATCCCGACTTAACACAATACTCGGCCTATGATGCATGCTGTCCAAATGAAAAAGACTATTCAGGGATTGTTACCGTGCAACCGGTAAAAAACCTTGTCACCCCTCCCTATACCGTATTCGCCAGTGATTTCTTTGGAATCTGCAATGTTTGCGGTTCTAAATTCAATCTTATGGGTGGTGGGCAACCGGTAAAAGGTCCAGCAACGCACTATTTACAGCAATACAATGTTGTCACTGGCTTTGAAAGTCTAACTGTTATACGTTAGTCTAGGCACAAAAAAAAGGAGGATCTAAATAAATCCTCCTTAATCCCTCTCTACGAAAACTCGTAAATCTTTAATATCTGTAATATTCTGGTTTGTAAGGACCGCTAGCTGAAACACCTAAATAATCAGCTTGCTTAGGCGTTAACACCGTTAATTTAACCCCTAGTTGCTCCAAATGCAAACGGGCCACTTCCTCATCTAAATGCTTTGGAAGAGTGTAAACACCGATCTCATAATTCTTAGTCCATAATTCAAGTTGAGCCAACGTTTGATTTGTAAATGAGCTACTCATCACAAAGGATGGATGCCCGGTAGCACAACCAAGGTTCACTAAACGACCTTCGGCAAGTAAGAAGATCGCGTGACCATCTGCATAAAGGTATTTATCGACTTGTGGTTTGATATTTATTTTCTCAATTCCAGTCCATTTCTCCAGACGTGAAACCTGTATCTCATTATCAAAATGACCGATATTACAAACGATCGATTGATCTTTCATGCTGGCCATATGTTCGGCCGTTATTACATCAAGATTACCCGTGGTGGTCACAAAAATGTTTCCTTCGAGGACTGCCTCTTCCATCGTTTTCACTTCGTACCCTTCCATCGCAGCTTGAAGAGCGCATATTGGATCGATTTCGGTTATAATAACGCGAGCGCCATATGACTTCATCGAATGAGCACATCCTTTTCCAACATCGCCATAACCTGCGATTACGGCTATCTTGCCAGCTATCATAACGTCAGTTGCACGTTTTATTCCATCAGCTAGCGACTCTCGGCAACCATAAAGATTGTCGAATTTCGATTTCGTCACTGAGTCATTCACATTAAATGCAGGGAATAATAATCGACCTTGTTCCACCATCTGATAAAGACGATGAACGCCAGTTGTAGTCTCTTCTGACACCCCTTTTATCTCTTTTACTTGTCTGTGCCAGCGCCCAGCATCAGCTTTAAGAACTGATTTAAGAATAGTATTAAGGGCTATTTCATCCTCCGCAATAACCTCTTCATCCAGTATTGTTGAATTATTCTCCGCCTCATAACCACGGTGCATCATCATGGTTGCATCGCCACCATCATCGACAATCAGCGTTGGACCAAGGTTATTGCCAAAATCAAGGGCACGCTCAGTGCACCACCAATATTCGGTAAGTGTCTCACCTTTCCATGCAAAAACTGGAATTCCAACTGCTGCAATTGCTGCAGCCGCATGATCTTGCGTAGAGAAAATATTACAGCTACACCATCTAACACTAGCTCCAAGATCAACCAGAGTCTCAATCAAAACAGCGGTTTGAATCGTCATATGCAAAGACCCCATTATCCGAGAGCCCGTTAACGGTTTCTGGGCACCATATTTCTGACGTAGCGCCATCAATCCAGGCATCTCTTTCTCTGCTATTTCAATCTCTTTTCGGCCAAAAGATGCTAATGAAATATCTTTAACCTTAAAATTTTCGATCTTACTCATTCTGGTTGTATTCTATTAATTGGTAATATGTTTAACAATGCGAATTTTTTATTCTGATAAAATATTTTGAGCTGTTAATTGATCTTGCTTAAGTTGTTTTTTCAATTGATCTAATCCATCAAAACGCTGCTCTTCACGAATCTTGTCGACAAAATGCAGTGTGATATCTGTATGATAAATATCTTGGTTAAAATCCAGGATATGAACCTCAATGGTCTTATGATCGGCATTTGAATTAACCGTAGGCCGAACTCCAATATTCACCATGCCTTGATGCAATACGCCAGTCACCTCAACCATTACGGCATAAACACCATCTTTTGGCACTTGCTTAGTCGAGTCATGAGTGTCGATATTAGCTGTAGGAAACCCAAGTTGGCGCCCTAGCTTCTGCCCTTCAACGACTTCCCCCGTGAGGGTGTAGTTATAACCCAAGTAATTCTTAGCCAATTTAACTTCTCCAGCATCAAGCGCCATCCGAATTTTTGAAGAACTCACTGTTTGATTATCAACAGATAATTGCGAAAGTTGTTCAACTTTAAAGCCAAGTGAATTTGATAATGTTTGCAAAGAATGGAAATCACCTTTTCGTCCTTGTCCAAATCGATGATCATAACCAACCACCAAGCTTGACATTTTAAGCTGATTTACAAGTATCTGAGTCACGAATTCATCATACGACAATCGTGAAAATTCAGTGGTAAACGGATAGATGACCAAATGATCAATGCCGAGGGACTCCATTAAACGGATTTTCTCTTGTGTTGTTGACAACAAGCGCAGAGAAGACTCATCGGGGGCAAGCACTTTTCGTGGATGTGGGTCAAAGGTGAAAATTACCGATTCTCCATTTGATAAAGCACTAAGGCGCTTAAGTTCAGTTATAACTTCGCGATGACCTAAATGGACACCATCAAACGTTCCGATAGTAACTACAGCCTTAATGGCTTTAAACTTATTTAAATCGTAATGAATCTGCACGCCATACTAATTTCAGGGTGTAAAAATAGTCAAAATATAGCTACCTAAAAGATCATTATCGAATTTAATGAAGGACTAAAGCGAAGTATTACGACTCTAATTGATTGGTATTAACGAGGATTTTATACTTTTGTTGTTCTATTAGAAGCTATCAAACGCTGTTTCTACAAGGTAAAAACAGATTGAAAACTAGATTAATATCAAACTAACAATGAAAAACACCATTTATTTTATCGCTCTGCTGCTCTCGCTTGCGTCATGTGGTAAGAAATCGAACTTTACCATTTCTGGAAAATTAAGTGGTGGTGAAGGAAAGACTGTTTATCTAAGCAAACTATTATTAAGCAATCAAGCCAGTTCAGATTCGGTAAAACTTAACTCACAAGGAGAGTTTCAGATTAAAGGGAGTTGCTCTACACCAACTTTTTATCTTCTTAAGTTATCGAAAAAGAGCTTCATAACCTTGCTGGTTGACTCTACAGAGCATGTGGTTGTTTCAGGATCATATGGCAATTTCACCCGCGACTATGGGGTTAAAGGATCGATCGGCTCAGAGAGTTTACGAGAATTAGACAATCGTTTTTATCGCGCAAAAAATCAGCTTGATTCCTTGCAAAAAATTATTGATTCACAAAAGACAAGTCTAGCCAATGCCACAAATACTGAAACCTTAAAGACAAGCTATAATAGAACGATCACTCGACATTCTGAGTATGTTACAGCTTTTGTAAAAAACAACCCATTCTCCTTGGTTTCGGTTTATGCTTTGTATCAAAAATGGAATGAGACTAGCTATGTTATTAACGACATGCAAGCCATGAAAGTTGCAGCATCTGCCCTATTTTCTGTCTATCCGAAAAATGAGCAAGTTGTGGCCTTATACAATAACACCTTGCAATTTATCAAAGAGGAGAGAGCGAAGAATTTCAACAATGTGATAGAGAGCAATGCTGTCAACTCACCAAACATTATACTACCCGATGTCGATGGGCATAAGCGAGATCTTTGGTCGCTACATGGAAAATATGTCTTGCTTCATTTCTGGTCGGCAAAAGACCGAGGATCACGAATATTGAATCCTGTGTTATCTGAGGTTTATCAAAAATTTAAAAACAGAGGATTTGAGATTTTCATGGTTAGTGTTGATGACGACAAAGCAGCATGGACAGAAGCAATTGCAGCCGACAAGCTAAATTTCATCAACGTGGGAGATATGAAAGGAAGTTTTCAAGCTGTAGCAAATTACAATGTACAGGAGCTTCCATTTAACTACCTGATCGATAAAGAGGGAAATATTATAGCACGAAACCTCAAAGGCCCATCCATAAACCAAGCCTTAAGTACCCTATTGAAATAGATCGAAAATCTAGATTTAATTTAGCTAACCTATATTTAACAGATTTTGAATCAAACCAAAAAAATATATTTCGCTTCTGACGTACATCTTGGAGCTGCTGCTTTAAAATATGGTCGCGAAAGGGAATTA
>Ga0209829_10002492_pt1 | contig 13963 bp, 13 predicted proteins | sample C_140205_EF_Meta_FD_187311 | JGI IMG/M metagenome (GOLD analysis project Ga0209829, IMG submission 187311) | Freshwater microbial communities from Lake Croche, Canada to study carbon cycling - C_140205_EF_MetaG (SPAdes) (version 2) | ecosystem: Environmental > Aquatic > Freshwater > Lake...
TATTTAATTTTACGAGGGGCCCCTTGGTCTGAAATATTTTTATCTAACAGTGCAACGAGATGTGCTTTAAATCAAAATTTAATGCATTCTAACTTCAATATAGAGGCGGGATCCGAAATAGCGTTTTTCCCGCCTATTACAGGGGGTTAAATGGCAGCAAGAGTTCAGCTTGAAAGCTTTGATTTAAACCATATTCTTTATGAAATGAAAAAAAATAATGCTTCGGTAGGCGCAGCAGTTTCATTCATAGGATTTGTAAGAGATCTTCAAGGAAGTCATCAGTCAGAACACCTAACTTCTTTATACCTTGAGCATTACCCAGGCATGACAGAAAAATCACTTTTTGAGATTGAAAATAAGGCGCGTGAAAAATGGAATTTGGAAGACGTATTTATTGTGCATAGAGTAGGAGAATTAAAATTACATGATCCAATAGTAGGCCTAATCGTTTTAAGTGCACATCGGAAAGATGCTTTTGAAGCTTGCGCTTTTATGATGGATTATATAAAGACAGAGGTGCCTTTTTGGAAAAAGGAGAGCACAAAAAAAGGATCCAGATGGGTTGAAGCTAAAGAAAGTGATAATGAAATGAAATTTCGCTGGAACACCTAATTTATAATGCACCTTAAAAATATTCTATATTATTGATGACTACTTTAATTATTTCATTTCTTATCTCATTTATTTTTTCCTTATTGATATTGAGGTACTCACATTTACATGGACATATATCTTTCGATCATGATAAAAAAGGCGTGCAAAAATTTCATTCATTTGATACTCCAAGAATTGGAGGATTGCCAATTTTTATCGGCATAGCTTTTGTTATAGCCATTCAATCTTTTCAAGAACTATCTTTTGCAAATATCGGGTTGATTCTGGTCTTATCTTCCTTGCCAGTATTTATTTTGGGACTTTTGGAAGATGTTACAAAAAAAATTAATGCATCCTATCGATTATTAGCTGCATTTATTTCAGCTTTTTTAGCATGTTATTTTTTAAATACCTGGCTGACAAATATACAATTTATGAACATAGATCTGCTGTTAAAGATTGCCCCTATTTCAATTCTTTTTACTTGTTTTGCGGTTGCAGGTGTGACACATAGCGTCAATTTAATTGATGGTTTTCATGGACTAGCAAGCATGATCGGTATATTCATATTATCTGCCATTGTTTATGTTGCTTTCAAAGTATCCGATGTAACTATCGTAATATTAGGTATTTCAGTGATTGGAGCAATTCTAGGTTTTTTTGTTTTAAATTACCCTAAAGGTCTTATCTTTTTAGGCGACTCGGGAGCCTACCTGATTGGATTTTGGATTGCTCTATTATCTTTGCTTTTGGTAAGTAGACACGAAGAGGTTTCAAATTGGTTTCCTTTTTTATTGTGTTTTTATCCCATATTTGAAACTTTTTTTACAATCTTTCGTAGATATTTCATCAAAAAAACTAGTCCAGGCCTTCCAGACTCATTTCATTTGCACCAATTAATTTATAAAAGAGTTTTGCGTTGTATTGTGGTTGATAAAAATGATAAAAATAAAAAAAATTCAATGACGGCACCGTATCTTTGGACTTTGTCCTTAATTTCTATTATTCCCGCTATTCTTTTCTGGAAGAGCCATCAAATTTTAAAAATTTTCGCCCTTATATTTGCCTTGTGTTATCTCTGGCTTTACGGAAGTATCGTTCGTTTTAAGACGCCTAAATTTATGATAAAGAGGAAGTGAGATTTTGATGATTACAATTAAAAAAGCTGTTTTTCCCGTTGCAGGTCTTGGAACAAGATTTTTACCAGCTACTAAAGCCAACCCAAAAGAGATGCTCCCTATTGTTGATAAGCCCTTAATTCAATATGCCGTTGAAGAAGCAGTTAAATCAGGCATTACAGAATTAATTTTTGTGACAGGAAGAAATAAACGTTCTATTGAAGATCATTTTGACAAAAATATAGAATTAGAGGCGAGCTTAAATAATTCGCACAAAACAGAATTATTGAAATTGATTAATTCGATTATTCCTCCGCACGTTTCATGTATTTACATTAGACAATCTGAGCCGCTTGGATTAGGTCACGCTGTTCTTCAAGCAAAGCCAGTAATCAATAATGAGCCATTTGCAGTAATATTAGCTGATGACCTCACAGATAGTGTTGAGCCTGTTTTGGCTCAATTAATAAATCAATTTAATAAAAATAAAGCTTCTGTGATCGCAATAGAAAATATACCAAAAGAAAAAACTTTTCAATACGGTATTGTGGATGGAAAAGAGATAGACAATAGATTAATGCAAATTAATAAAATTGTAGAAAAGCCGAAACCCGAAGATGCACCTTCAACCAAAGGTGTTATTGGGAGGTACGTTTTCTCCCCATTAATTTTTGATCTTTTAGAAAAAGTTAAGCCTGGAAGATCTGGTGAAATTCAATTGACTGATGCGATTCAGCTTCTTTTGAATCACGAATCTGTGTTTGCATATAATTTTGAAGGTACTAGATATGATTGTGGGGATAAATTAGGCTTTATGAAGGCAAACGTTGAATTTTCAAAAAAACATCCTGAAATAGGCCCTGATTTTATTCAGTATTTAAAATCTTTGACTTAATATGGATTTTTTTCAGTCTATTTTAAAGCAATCATCAATTTTATATTCAAGCCGAGAAATTCATCTTGCAATTAAAAATATAGCCGAAGAAATTAATCAGGATATTCAGAGCGATGTCCTCTATGTATTAACTGTGATGAATGGAGGATTATTTTTCTCAGCTCACTTAATTCCACTCTTAAAACATACCATTCATCATGATTACATCCATGCTACCCGCTATGGTAATAAAGCGAAAGGAGGCCTTGTTCATTGGATAAAAGATCCGGATGACATAATTAAAGGCAAAAATATATTATTAGTTGATGATATTCTTGATGAAGGCGTAACGCTTTCACAAATTATCTCTAAATGTAAAAAAATGGGCGCGAAAAATATTTTTTATACAGCACTTTTTAACAAATTAATTGATAAAGAGAAGACTATTTTACCTAGTTATCATGTTTTAAATGTTCCCAATAAATTTGTTTTTGGTTTTGGCTTAGATTACAAAGGTTTTGGAAGGGCCCTGCCTGATTTGCACATTATAAATTAGACGTGAAATCATTTAATTAACTCATTTAATGGCACAATGTTGCAATGACTAAACCTAAAAAAAATTCCCTTCGTTTAAACGACCCACAAAAAGATCGAGAAGCTATGTTTTACGATCAACCCTTACCAAGTAGAGAGTTGATATTAAAGATTATGACGGAGCAAGGTGTTCCGTTATCCATAGATCAATTAATACAATTACTTGAAATTGATGAGTCTGAGATTGAAGCCTTTAATAAACGAATTCGAGCGATGGAGCGTCAAGGCCAAATTATGCGAAATCGAAAAAATGATTTTTGCATATCTGAAAAATTAAACCTTATTCCAGGGCGCATACAAGGGCACCCAGATGGATTTGGATTTCTTATTCCAGACCAAGGTGGTGATGATATTTTCTTGTCTTCTAGAGAGATGATGCAAGTGCTTCATAACGATCGCGTCATGGTTCAGACTATAGGACAAGACCGCAAGGGTCGTCCTGAAGGTAAAGTCATTGAGATTCTTGAAAGAAAAAATGAGACTTTAGTAGGAAGAGTCGTTCAAGGGCAGGGCGTCACAATTGTAGCTGCAGAAGATAAGCGCATTAACCAAGACTTTCTTATTCCATATCATTTTGATATGGATGCCAAGCCGGGGCAGATTGTTGTGATCGAAATTACAGCACAACCTTCATTTAAATCAAGACCCATGGGTAAGGTCGTGCAAATTCTAGGTAATTATGCAGACAGCGGTATGGAGATTGAGATTGCTTTAAGGAAGCACCAACTTCCTTATAATTTTTCACAAGAAACGATTGAGATTGCAGAGTCTTTCTCTAAAAAAGTTACAGAAAAAGACTTTAAAGGAAGAATTGATTTACGTAATTTATCGCTTATTACCATCGATGGTGAAACAGCAAGAGATTTTGATGATGCAGTTTACGCTGAAAGTATCGATAAAAATTGGCGCTTAGTGGTGGCTATTGCTGATGTTAGTTTTTATGTGCAACCCGATAAGATTTTAGATAAAGAAGCCTTCGAAAGGGGTAATTCAGTATATTTCCCAAGGCGCGTGATTCCGATGTTGCCGGAAGCATTGTCGAATGGTCTTTGCTCACTCAATCCTCACGTCGATCGCCTATGTATGATATGTGACATGATCATTGACCAGCATGGGAAGGTAATATCGTATAAATTTTATCCTTCCGTGATGGAATCGAAAGCACGTATGACTTATACAGATGTCAGCAATTTATTAAATGAGACATCGCCTAAGTTAACAGAAAAATACGAAGCAATTATCCCGCACATTAAAAATCTTGAGTCTGTATATAAGTTACTCACAAAGCAAAGGCATGAACGTGGCGCGATTGAGTTTGCCTCATCTGAAACAATTATGATTTTTAATGACCAAGGAAAAATTGATCGTATTGAACCCGTCATTCGAAATGAAGCGCATCGAATTATCGAAGAGTGTATGCTAGCTGCCAATGTATGCGCTGCTAATTTTTTAATTGAACATGAGCACCCAGCACTTTACAGAATTCACGAAGGGCCTACTGAAGAACGACTCGAAAACTTGCGCATATTTTTAGCAGAGTTTGGCTTTATGTTGAGTGGTGGAGATAAACCAAGCATTAAAGACTATGCAACAGTTATTGAAAAAATCAAGGGAAGGCCCGATGAACACTTATTGCAAACAGTATTATTAAGGTCGATGCAACAAGCCGTCTATAGCCCTGACAATATTGGTCACTTTGGTTTAGCTTACGAGGCCTATGCGCATTTTACTTCGCCGATACGTAGATATCCTGACCTTTTAATTCATCGTGCTATTAAAGCCACATTAGAAAAAAAGAAAATGCCTGCAGCTAATTGGCATGTTCTAGGTCAGCATTGTTCGATGACTGAAAGAAGAGCTGATGATGCAACACGTGATGTATCTTCATGGCTTAAATGTTATTACATGCAAGATAAAATTGGTGAGATCTATGAAGGCACTGTTGCAGGCGTCACAAGTTTTGGCCTGTTCGTTTCGATTGATGGTATTTATATTGAAGGTTTGTTGCATGTTACAGAGCTAGGTAACGATTATTTCACTTATGACAAAGCAAGACACGCTATGGTGGGTGAAAGATCTCACGCAATCTATCGCTTAGGTGACCGCTTAAAAGTTAAATTAGTGCGCGTTGATCTAGAACTTAGCAAAATTGATTTTAGCCTTGAGAGTCATCAGGAAGTTCAAAAATCGACATTGAAGGATAAAAAACCAAAAAATTTCTTCAAAGATAAGCAGGCGCATAAAAAGAAAACACATACAACCAAACATAAAAGCGCACCCAAATCATCGAGATCACCTAAAAGTAAAAAGAAAATAAGAGCAAAATAATATGTCTCAAAGTCAGATCATTTTTGGATTTCATCCAATTATCAGCCGCCTAAGGCAATCCTCACATAGTATTGATGAAATAATAATTGATAAAGATCGAAATGACCCTAGAAGTAAAGAAATTATTAATCTCGCTAAAGAATATAACATACGTGTTTTAGCTGTAGATCGATCAAGATTGGATGGCTTAGCTTCAAACAAGAATCATCAAGGTGTTGTTGCGATCGTTAAACAAATTAAAGTTCCATTTCTTACGATTGAAGATATTTTAGAGGGTAATTTATCTGAGCCAGTTTTTTTTCTTATTTTAGATGGCGTTGAGGACCCCCATAACTTAGGCGCTTGTCTTCGTGTTGCAGATTGTATGGGGGTAGATGCCGTCATTGTTCCGAAAGATAGGGCTGTAGGACTTAATGCGACAGTTAGAAAAGTTGCTTCAGGCGCTGCAGAGTCTGTGCCTTTGATTGTTGTGACGAATTTAGCGAGAACAATTCGAGCGCTTAAAGAGGCAAATGTTCTTATTATTGGCACAGCCGAAGATGGTGATCAATCTTTGTATGATTCTGATCTTAAAGGTTCTATAGCAATTGTTTTAGGCTCTGAGGGAGACGGGCTCAGAAGGCTCACAAAAGAAGTATGCGACACTTTAATTAAGATACCAATGCTAGGCGTGGTTGAAAGCTTAAATGTAAGTGTGGCAGCTGGTATCTGTTTATCTGAAGTACGTCGTCAGAGAGCTAATCTTTAAGCCCAAGCGTTATGTGAGTATCTCGCCTAATTCTTTTAAGTAAATTTTTGTTTGTAATTAAATTATGCCCATAAGATGGAATAATTTTTTGTAGTCTTCTTTTTACTTCATTTCTTTTGTAACGCATTAAAGAATTTTTTTCTATGATTTGTATCATTGAGTCTACAGCAACAGAAGCTCCTGGAGAAGCTCCCAATAATGCCGCCAATGTTTTATCTTCTGAAAAGACAATATCTGTTCCGAACTCTAGCTTCCCTTTATTTTTTTGATAAGGTTTAATAATTTGAACTCTTTGTCCAGCAATTGCAAGAGTCCAATCATTAGCTTCAGCTTTTGGATAGAATAATTTTAATGACTTTAAACGACTTTTTTTCGTTTGAAATGATTCAAAAATTAAATATTTAAATAAATTCCAATTATTCAATAAAACATCAATCATTGGCATGACATTTTTAAATTTCAAGGATTTAATAAGATCTAAATACGAGCCAAATTTTAAAAATTTAAAAGTAAATCCAGCAAATGGACCAAATAAAAGTATTTTTTTACCATCAACAATCCTTAAGTCAAGATGCGGAGCAGTCATTGATGGACCATTCTCAAGAGCTAAGCTATAAACTTTCGCGTAGTGCTTTTCGACAATTTTACTGTTAGAACATATAAGCCATCTACCACTCACAGGGAAACCACCATAGCCACTTTGCTCTTTAATTTTAGTTTTTTGTAATAAATGAATTGCCTGTCCACCAGCGCCAATAAAAACAAATTTAGCGTTAAATTCTTTTGTTTGAGAAGTTAAATGATTTTTTACTAGCACATCCCATGACCCATCCTCGTTTTTATCAATTTTTACAATTTCTTGGTCGAGATGTAGACCAAAATTTATTTTGGTCTTGAGTATTTTTAATAGCTCTTTACATACATTGCCAAAATTTACGTCGGATCCTTCGTTAACTTTTGTTGCAGCAACCTTAACATTCTTATCTCTACCATTTATTACTAAAGGAGCCCACTTTTTAATTTCCTTTGTGTCTTCAGAAAATGTAATAGATTTGAATATATGATGTTTTTTAAATAACAAGTACCTTTTTTTTAAAAATGCAATATTTTCTCTTCCGAAAACTAGACTTATATGCGGAACACGACATATAAATTTTTTCGCGTTAAAAGCTTTATATTTTTTTGTCATATAGCTCCAGTACTGGAGTGAAATCTCGAAATTTTTGTTAATTGCAAGCGCTTTATCAATATTAATTGTGTTATTTTTACCTAGGGGAGTGTAATGAAGCTCACAATATCCAGCATGACCCGTTCCTGCGTTGTTTAAGCAGTTTGTGCTCTCAAGCCCAATGCCGTTTAATTTTTCAAATAGATCTATTTTTATACTTGGATCAATTTCACTTAAAATTGACGCAAGTGTTGTACCCATAATCCCTCCCCCAATAATCATAAAATCAGTTTTTTTTATATTGTTTTCCATAGGATTTAAACCATGTTTTTATAATTACGAAGTTATTTAAGCTTTTTGGTTGATATAATCTAAAACAGATTATAAATAAACAAAGGCATTCTAATGATTGTGAGTGGTTTTACATTTATTCGCAACGGAACAATTTTGGGTTATCCATTCATAGAAAGTATAAATTCTATTTTACCAATTTGTGATGAATTTATTATAGCAGTTGGCCCAAGCGAAGATAACACCCTAACTCTTCTCAGAAAAATCAAAAGTAAGAAAATAAAAATTATCGAGACGCAATGGAATGAGAAAATGGCTGATAGAGGTTTTGTTTATGCCCAGCAAAAAATGATTGCTCAATTTAACTGTTCCGGCGACTGGGCTTTTTATTTAGAAGGTGATGAAATAATTCATGAAAATGACTTGTTAGCTGTTAAAAAAGCCATGAAAGAAAATCTAAATAACTTTAATATAAACGCACTAGTATTTGATTATTATCATTTTTTTGGATCTAAAGATTGGATTGCAATCAGTCCATCTTGGTATCGCAAGGAAGTAAGAATTATTAGAAATACTGTGCGATCCTGGTGTCCCGATGCGTTGTATTTTTTATTGATGAATAAGAATAAAAAAGGAACCTATCCTAAGGCGGCTTTAGTAAATGTCCCTATTTATCACTATGGCCATGTAAGGAACTTACAGGCCATGAAAAATAAAGTTAATAAAGTTGGTAAATACTGGAATAAGAAAAATCCCAGTTTTGATTCTTACAAGATTGACCCGCAAGCAATTAAATTTTTTGAAGGCTCACACCCATCATGCATTCAAAAATGGCTCAAAACAAGCGCTGAAAAATATTTTATACCGGAGCCTGATCACATTTTAACTGGCAGAGAGAAAAGGCACCGAATTTTAATGTGGATAGAAAAATTCTTAAAAAAAGATCTAACAAAAAAACATTATGATTTATAAAAACCTGTCAATTTCAAACAAGGCATATAAAGAAACTCTGCAGAATTTTTTTAATTTTTTAGTAGTTTTTTCTTGTTTCGCAATTACACTACCTACAGCTTGGAGCAGTATATTTTCAGGCCTTATATTGATAACTTGGATGATTTATGGAAGTCCCATTAAAAAAGTTAAATTAGCATTTCTTAATCCAGGCTTAAAAGGAACGCTTTTATTAATACTTTTGTATGTTTTAGCTGCTTTCTATTCCAGTACAGATTTTTCTTCAAGCATTCATTTTCTACTCAAATATTCAAAATTGTTGCTAATACCTTTAATTTTAGGGTCTATTGATTCCGAAAAAATTAGAAATTATGGTATCAATGCTTTTCTTTTTGGCATGTTGCTTACGCTCTTCATTTCGTATTCTAAGTGGCTTAATATTGTTCCAATGCATATTGGTATAAATGATAACGGAGAAGGTTTTCATGCTTTTAAAAATAGAATTGCACATAATTATCTTATGTCATTCGCAGTTTATTTAATGCTATGCAAGTCTTACTTCAGCTCTTCTTATATTAAATGGACTTGGTTAACGCTCTCATTTCTTGGATTTTATGATGTTTTTTATTTGGTTGACGGAAGAACAGGCCAAGTAACGCTTTTCTTTCTTCTTTTATTTTTCATATTCCATGTTTTTGGACGTAAGGCAATTAAATACGTAGGGATATTCTTTGTAACATTTTTCATTTTTAATGCCCAGTTAAAATTTCTAATTCCAGAAAGAATATTAAATTCATATAATGACGCAATAAGCCATCAAGCTGAAAAATCGCAAACATCCGGAGGAATTCGCTTGGAAATGTATAAAGATAGTTTAGCTATGATAAAAAAATCACCATTTTTAGGCTATGGAACAGGTGCATATAGAACTGAATTCGTAAAACTAACCTCAAGTAAAGATACTTTATTAAAAGATACGGCAAACCCACATAATCAGTACCTCTTAACATTATTTGAGCTTGGCTTGGTAGGCTTTTTTGCTTTAATTTACATGTTTTTCTCTCACTGGAAATGCTCATATAAATTGATTCATTCAAATGAGATGCTATCACTAAGTATGAGAGGGTTGGTCATATCAATGATGATTGGATCCCTATTTAATTCTCTTTTATTAGATGCAACTGAAGGAAGATTTTATTGTTTATTTGCTGGTCTTCTCTTAAGCGCATATCAAATAAGGAAGAAAAAATAATAAAATTGAAAGTCTCAGTTATTATTATTACTAAAAACGAAGAACATTCAATTAGAGAATGTTTAGAATCTATTTCATGGGCAGATGAAATTATTATTGTAGATTCTGGAAGTAAAGATAAAACATTAAAAATTTGTAAAGAATTCGGAGCAAAAATTTTTATAAAACCGTGGTATGGCTTTGGTTTTCAAAAAAATGAGGCCCTTAAGCATGCAAAATTTAAGTGGATTCTATCAATTGATGCAGATGAAATTATTACAAATAAATTAAAAAATGAAATCATTGCTATTGTAAAATCAAACTCACCAGCGGAGGCATATAGCATTCCGAGGCGATCTTTTTATTGCGGAAAGCTAATTAGATTTTCTGGATGGCAATCTGATTTTGTTGTCCGTTTTTTTCAGAAAAAATTCTGTAAATTTTCAAATGATTTGGTTCATGAAAAAGTTCTTGTTAGCGGCACTACTTTAAAAATAAAATCATATATGATTCATAATGCTTTTGAAAATTTTGAAGAAGTAATAAAGAAAATAAATATATATTCTTCTTTGAGCGCCTCTATGCTTTATAAAAAAAATACAACTAGCAGTTTGAAAAAAGCTTTATTTCATGCCTTTTGGAGCTTCATCAAAACTTATATTATTAAATTGGGTTTTTTAGATGGAAGATCAGGATTAATGCTGTCTATCTCAAACGCCGAAGGCACTTATTATCGATATATTAAGCTTATGATGCTTAATTCGAAGTTTAATGATTAGTATTTCTGTTATCGTCACAACCTACGACAGGCCGAAAGCTCTCAACGTAGTATTAAAGTCACTTAGCCTTCAAACAAAATTACCAACTGAAATTATTATTGCTGACGATGGTTCCCGACAAAAAACGAGATCATTAATCAAATCTTGGCAATCCAGAATTACTTGTCCTTTGGTTCATGTATGGCAAGAAGATAAAGGTTTTCGTGCCGCAAGAATCAGAAATTTAGGAGCCTTGTCTGCCAAAGGCAACTATCTAATTTTTTTAGATGGTGATTGCATGGTGTTTCCTGATTTTATATCTCAGCATATGTATTTAGCAGAGGCAAATTATATGGTTATGGGCAGTCGTATTTTATGCTCACCAACCTTTACATATCAAATAGAAAATAATAAATTGTGGCCAAGCATTTTTAAATTTGGTGAATGGTTAAAGGCTTTTATTAAAAAGGATATTAATCGAATTCATCCTTTTTTACGTTTACCAGACGGACCGTGGAGAAAGCTAAGAACAAAGAAATGGTTAGGTATCAGAACTTTCAATCTAGCGATATGGAAGAAAGATTTTTACTCAGTAAATGGATTTGATGAGCAATTTAAGGGCTGGGGTCACGAGGATGCTGATCTAGCTATTAGATTGATTAATAGCTTTATTCTGAGAAAGGACGGTCAATTCGCTTTACCTGTTTTGCATTTATGGCATACTGAAAACGATAGGAGCAAAGAGGAAGCTAATATCAATTACTTATCTTTTTCCATAAAGTCAAAAAGAACTAAGGCAATTAAAAGCGCCTTAAATTCCAAAGTTAATCAATGAATAAGATATTAGCAATTCAATTTAAATATTTTGGCGATGCAGTTTTTTTAGCCCCCGCTTTATTAGGAATTAAAGAAAAATTTCCCAATTCTGAAATTCATTTGTTAGTTGCAAAAGAAATCGCCCCTGTATTTAACCGTCTTAAATATATCGATAAAATTTGGGCTATCCCGCGCAATAGAGGCAAATTTAATTTTTTTGAATTACTGCCGTTTATTAAAGCATTAAGAACATGTAAATTTGATCGGGTTGTAGATTTTGGTGGCAATGATAGAGGGGCGATCTTTTCCCTGTTGTCTGGATCAAAAATTAGATTAGGCTTAATGGAAGGAAGCCCAAAGCTTCTGCAGAAGATCTGTTACACAACTCGAATCGATTCTTATGGCTTACCGAAAAATTATATTTACAGAAATTTTGGCCTATTAAATTCATGGGGTATTCAAAAGCCACATAATTCTGACCCTCAAATCATTTCCAATACCCATCTAAAAAAACAAGCCAAAAATATTTTAAAAGGCAGATCTATTATTTGTCATCTTGGTACTTCACAACCAAAAAAAGAATGGCCAATAAAAAAATGGCAAGAGCTTTATATTAGCCTTGGAAATAGAAGGGCGACGGTTGCTTTTTCCTCTGGTACTAGCGATCGAGAAAGAGCTTTGTTGCTTGATCTTAAACAATTAGAACCTAGTATTTTTATACTTCCAATGATTAAAGATTTGGATTTATATTTAGCGGTTTTAAATGAGGCTGAATTAGTCATCTCTGGTGATACTGCGCCTTTACATTTTTCGCATGCACTTGGGGTAAAAGTTATAGGATTATTTGGTATTCATGGCTCTAAAGAATATGCTGCGCCTATTTATTCAGATCATGAGAAGGTGACAAGCAACTCCTGTTTGTGCATTGATGATTTAGAGCATTACGAAATTTGCATGAGCAAGAAATCTTGCATGGAATCAATTAAACCCAGTCAAGTTCTTCACCTTCTTAGTTTAAAGTAATAAAAAACCCATAACCTTTTCTTAGGTTATGGGTTTGAATTTGGCTCCTCGACCTGGGCTCGAACCAGGGACACACGGATTAACAGTCCGTTGCTCTACCAGCTGAGCTATCGAGGAATTGAGAACGTGATCATAAAACAGTTATTACTGTATGGTCAACTTAATCAAGCTGTAAATTATACTTGAATTGAGCCTTCATTTAAACAGAAAGGGCGCGTTTGATACGTTTCATTGCCTCTATAAGATTTTCCATGGAGGTTGCAAATGAAATTCTGAAATATCCATCTGAACCAAATGCTGATCCTGGCACTACTGCCACACCTTCTTTTTCTAGCAAGTATTCAGCTAAAGCAAGATCTGTTTTTTCTTTCAAAATCTTTTGATTAAATAAATATTCGATCGCTTTTCTTGCATCAGGAAAAGCATAGAACGCTCCTTCTGCTTCAATACAAGATAAACCTGGTATTTCATTAAAGCTCTTTACTACAAAGGTATGCCTTTCTCTAAAAGCTTTAATCATAGGATTCATACATGCTTGATCACCCGAAATTGCCGCTTCAGCAGCGACCTGAGATATCGAAGTTGGATTCGATGTTGATTGTGATTGAAGTATTTCCATGGCTTTTATAATGTAACTTGGCCCAGCTGCGAAACCAATTCGCCAGCCTGTCATTGAGTAAGCTTTGGAGACACCATTCATGACTACACAACGATCTTTCAATGATGGTTTTACATTTAGAATATTATAAAAGGGCATATCTTTTAATTTGACATGCTCATACATATCATCAGTCCCAATTAAAATATGAGGATGTTTAACAAGCACATCAGCAAGTGACATCAATTCTTCCTTTGAGTAAACTGCACCCGTTGGATTAGAAGGCGAGTTTAAAATTAAAAGTTTTGTTTTGGATGTAATAGCTTTTTCAAGTTGGGATGCAGTCATTTTAAATTTTTGCTCAATACCACATTGAACAATAATAGGTTTTGCGTTTGAGACTAGCGCAATATCTGCGTAGGATACCCAGTATGGTGCTGGGATAATCACTTCATCACCTGCATTTAAAACGGCAAGACAAAAATTAAAAATGCATTGTTTACCACCTACACCAACAATAACCTCATTAAGTGTATATTCAAGGTTGTTGTCACGTTTAAACTTATCAATGATTGCTTTTTTTAATGATGGGATGCCTGAAACAGGCGTGTATTTAGTAAAGCCATTGTCGATCGCTTTTTTTGCAGCGTCTTTAATGTGTTGCGGTGTATCAAAATCAGGTTCGCCAGCCGCAAGACCAATAATATCTTTGCCTTCGGATTTATAGCGTGCAGCTTTAGCTGTAATAGCGAGTGTTGGAGACTCTTTGATACGGCCGACACATTCAGATAATTTGATGGCTGACAATTTTGGTCCAAGGGTGATTAATGAATGCCCCTATTTTACGCAAAAAGAACTTGAGTTGAAATAG
>Ga0209829_10002496_pt1 | contig 13959 bp, 9 predicted proteins | sample C_140205_EF_Meta_FD_187311 | JGI IMG/M metagenome (GOLD analysis project Ga0209829, IMG submission 187311) | Freshwater microbial communities from Lake Croche, Canada to study carbon cycling - C_140205_EF_MetaG (SPAdes) (version 2) | ecosystem: Environmental > Aquatic > Freshwater > Lake...
GACCTTCAGAAAAATTACTATCTGTATTCCCTTCGTAATTTAAAGGAAAATTGGAATATTGATCAGCGAAAGATGTATTTTACAGCTCTTAACGATGCACGAACCAGAAGTGGCGGTGCTAGTTATCAGGGCTTTTTGAATAACATCGAAAAAGAGGCTTTTGATAATGCTACCGATAATGAAAGATTAGCAATCGAAGCCCTAGGCTTGAAAAAGCCTTATAAAGCTCCAGCATTGCCCAAGGCCACTGGCCCAGGTAGGGATTACAAACTTGAGGAAATAGTTCAACTTGCTGATGGCAAAATGGTCAAGCGAGACTTTAAGAATGGTCAGAAAATGTACGCTGCTTCGCGTTGTGTGGTTTGTCACCGTTACAATGGAGATGGCGGAGCTACCGGGCCCGATCTTAGTCAAGTTGCAGGTCGATTCAGTTTGAAAGATCTTTGTGAATCGATTGTTGAACCCAACAAGGTGATTTCGGATCAGTACAAGGCTTCGATTATTGAAACCAAGAGTGGGAAATTCATCACAGGAAAAGTGGTCAGCGAAAACGCAGAATCGCTCATCGTGGTCACCGATCCTGAAGATTCCAGCAAGGTTCAAGACTTGAAGAAAAAAGATGTTGAGTCGGTTAAAGTTTCTCCAGTTTCATTGATGCCACAAGATCTTTTGAAAACCCTCAATGAAAATGAAGTTCTAGATTTGCTAGCTTATTTGCTATCTCGTGGCGATCCATCGCACACGATGTTTAAGAAATAGTAGGCGAGTAATATTGCAAGCCCGGGGCCCTTATGGGTTTCGGGCTTCTTTTATTTTCCATAGCTTGAAATGGTCATCAGTAAACTTTAATTCTAATTCGGATTGTTCAAGATCAACTTTTGAGTTGGTAACAATGTGGCTGATTTTCTGTGCTCTTAATTCTTTAAGTAGTTCAGGGGAGTTGCTTTCTAATAAGCGCTTTTGCCAATTTTGGGCGAGTAAAAGTCGCCTGTGCCATTCCAACACATCTTCATCTTTGTAGGGGATCGATTTAAAATCAATAAAAAGAGGGGCCTGCGCATATAGACGAAATCTTTGCATGTCGATTGGTACAATTCTAGAGTCGGTAGTTTTTTTACCTATGGGTTTAAAATCGCTTGATAGTGATCCCCGGGTGGTCACAGCAAGATTTGGCACATTGACAGGAATCAAATAAAGATCAGTAATTGTCTTGTTAGTTTTAATATGTGCGAGGATTGCATTTTCGTTTTCATTGACTACAAATCCAACTTTTAAAACAGGAATTGCAATCCCTAGCAATGCAAGAAGTACCATCACAATTATGGAAGGTAACAATGGTTTTAGCTTCAAAATAAAAGAGCTTGATAGAATTATCGATTCTGAAAGGATTAGCATGGTAGCAAGCGGAACAAGTACCGAACTGATTCTCCAGGGAAATAATAACGCAAGAGTATTACTTTCCGTGGTAACTTGTAAAATGGTCAAAAAAGCTCCTAGTAAAAACGGCACAAGAATTACCGTCAACTCCTTTTGCTTCCTTAAAAGGAAGATGGAAAATATGATCCAAATTATTTGCAGGCATGCGATCCAATCCAGCCATAGCGCTGGCAAACAATGGTGAGGAAGTCTAAATTTTACGAGGAATTCCTGTGCTTCTTTAAAACCTTGTGATGTTGATGGTTGGAAGTGACTTGCTGCGTAAATGACTGATGGGCCGACCAATAGCAGGGCTAGAAGGCCAATTAAAATCGCTTTTTTTATCTTGCCATCAAGTACAAGATATAGCTGAAAACCAAGGATTATGAAGGCTCCGCTTAATAAATAAGTGGTGTGAAGGATTCCTGCGAGGCATGTGAAAACCGTTGCAGATATGTGGTTCTTACATAAAAAAAGGGACAAGCCAAGTAACAGGAAAACTCCGAAGTTCGAAGGTTGGAACATTGCGCCCAAAATATATTGGCCTGCAACCCCTGATTGCAAAAACCATGGGTAATCATGCCCGAAAATACGATATGATAACCATCGTAATGCTGCCGAATTAATAAGTATAAATATTGCACTGAATAATGCGTAATGACCGACTTCAAAGCTAATTGCTTTGGATTTTCGGTGAAAAATAATCCAAGCGCAAGAAAGAAAAATCCCTTGCAGCATTGCGTAGTACAAGTAAAAGGCGTTTTCGTTAAGCCAAGTGATAGTTAAGCAGACGAGTCCACTGAATAAAGGGGTTGGGTCGGTAGTGTTTCCCAGCCAGTCTTTTTCAAGATAGCCTAATTTTGCTTTGGTGAAGCCATGCAGGAAGTATTGGTTTTGATTGGAGTAATAGAGCGGCGCTTGAGAGTAAGCCATGCAGAATAAAATGATGCCAGCAACGCCAAAACCTAGAGTATTCGGTTTGTACATTCCCGTTTTGTTCTCTAGGTTTTGTGGCATGGATTGAAGAAGTGTTAAGGTAATTCTTGGATTTTAATGTTTCGATAATACACTTCAGCCTTAGAATTACCATGGATTTGAAGGCCTATGAAACCAGAAGTTTCAATATTCGGATCAGTTTCTGTGTAGTCGCAGGTTTTTTTACCATTGAGGTATAATTCGATCTTGTTGCCGTTGGCGTGTATTTTGTAAGTGTTCCAATCTTCAAGTTTTTCGATCTCTTTGACCAGTTTGGGGTCTGATTGAACGAGGAACTTTTTCCTGCGGGATTCATCGTAAAGACTGCCTGAAATAAGATTGCCATTTTTGTAGCTACCAATATCAGCTTGGAAACCGAACATTTCATTGGGTGGGTTTTCAATGCGTTTGCTTCTAAACTGAATCCCCGCATTGGGGTCGCCACCTTTGCAAACAAGTTTGTAATCAAGTTCGAGGATGAAGTTTTTAAAACTTGATTTGTAAGTGAGGAACTCGTTTTTCGGATTGTTCTCGAATGATCCTCCAACTATAACCCCGTCTTTTACACGCCATACTTTTTCGTTTCCATCCCACCCTTGGAGGGTTTTTCCATCAAACATCGTGATACTTTTACTATTTTCTTGGGAAATTGCAAAACTAAGGGTAATCGTGAACACAACGAGGCATGGTAGAAATTGCATAGCTATATTTCCTTTCTTGGATCTATATAAGTTGAACTATTCGTAATCTTCATTATACATTGGGTCAATCATATTCTGTTTAAATCGCAAAAAGCAGCAAATGGCTTTAAATTGATTCGTGAATTGTTAAATAGTGCTATGAATTAGTAAATCGGATTGGTTAGAATAAATGCATTAAACGGCAGTTATTAATCGTGGTATTCGGTTAATACATTTGGAAACGAATATGAACAAACCCTTTATTTCTTGCAAAGGCCCTGTGCCGAGTGCTAATAAAATTGGCAGGCGTGAATTGCTGCGCTTGGGTTTGGGTGGGTTCACAAGCCTTAGTATGCCCGGACTGTTTAACCTGCGGAGCCTTGGTGCTTCTGAGAAACAGTCAGAAAAAACTGCGATTATTCTCGTTTGGCTTCGAGGCGGGTGCAGTCATTTAGATACCTTTGATCCTAAGCCTGATGCGCCAGCAGAGTACCGTGGTCCATTTAAGCAAATTAATACCAAAGTGCCTGGCGTTCAATTAACCGAATTGCTTCCAGGGCTTGCAAGTATAGCTGATAAATACACCCTTCTGCGTTCAATTGCTCATTCAGGGGGCGGGCACCCTGCGGGTTCTTTGCAAATGCTTTCTGGTGATCCAGATGCCCAAGATAAACCCGGACCAAAGTACCCTGATTGGATGTCGATTGCCAATTACTTGCGGTCAGGTGACGCCAAGGGAATTCCTAATTATGTCGCAGTAAATCCTGTGGATCGTTACGACAGTTTTACTATAGCTGGTTCCACCTACTTAGGTGGTGGTTATGATGCATTCAAAATTTTAGGTGACCCAAACGCTCCTAAGTTCTCCATCCCTAATATTGGGCTTAAGGATGATGCGCAACGGGATAGGCTTGCTGAAAGAATCGGCCTGCGGAAGTCTCTTACCCAGATTTTAAAATCAATTGATGAGTCAAGTAATTCACTGGCGATGGATCAGTTTGAGCGTCAGGCGTTGGATATGTTCCTTAGTTCCAAAGCGCAAACAGCTTTTGATCTTTCTTTCGAACCTGCGAAAGTTCGGGAACGCTACGGCATGAATTCTTGGGGGCAGCAGTGCCTGATGGCTAGGCGGTTGGTGGAATCAGGTGTAGATATTGTGACAACAGAATTTGATGGCCCGCTTTGTGGTAGGGTTGCTAACTGGGATGATCATGCAGTTAATCATCATGTATTTGATGCTTTAAAATACCGTGCCCCATTCTTTGATCAAGCTGTCACCGCCCTTATCGAAGATGTTTATGCACGAGGATTGGATAAGCGAGTATTGGTTGCAGTTGGCGGCGAATTTGGAAGAACCCCGCGTATTTCACATGTAGCAAGTAGTGGTGGCGGGATTGCCAGCGCTGCAGCAGGCGTTGTCCAGCCAGGTAGAGATCACTGGCCGCGAGCTGGCTCTTTTCTTTTTGCAGGGGGCGGTATTCAAACCGGCCAAATCATCGGTGCCACCGATAAAAAAGGGGAGGATCCTATTTCGCGTAAGGTCTCTCCTGAAGATTTTCTTGCAACCATTTATCAGCATCTTGGCATTGATTATAAAAACATCACATTAAAAGATTTCAGTGGCAGGCCTACCCCAATTATAAGGTCAGGCGAAGCTATTGCAGAGCTAATCAGATCTTAGCCAAAATTTGACGCCATGAGTGACCTGTAACCGAAGTTACTCTGCAAGCGAAAGCAGTAATGCGGTAGTTGCCCACCCGGATGCAGCAACGGATATGAACTGATCCTTCCCATGGGGGAAGCCACTTTCATAATAGGTTTGAAATGGCTTGCTTCTGGATTTTACAAACCATGACCCATCTTCTTTTCTGATTTTAATCAAATACTTGATGCCATCTTGAAAAGCCTTGTCTTTATTAGAGAGCATTTCTGTAAGGTGCAGCGAAACCAATGCCGTTGCTGTCGCGTAAGCGTCAGACTCCATGTCTTCTATTTGAGCCCACCCACCATCGCTTTTTTGTTTTGCGATTAACGCTTTTGCAGATCTTTCGATAATGGTTTTGTCTTGTTTTAATTCCGAATAAGCCAGTAGCTGAAATACTTGATCTTCATTTGTTTTGGGTGGTGTATCCAATGTCCAAGCTGCGGATTTCTTTGTTCTTGTTTCAATTTCATTTTTTAATTTTGGGCTACCCCATACTCTTAACGCTCGCAGTGCCAAATAATTAGTGGTGAAATGGCTCGCTTCTGAAGGCGGTCGATTCGATGTTACTTTCCAATAACCATTTTCTGCCTGATGTTTTAAAAAATAGGAAACCACTGCATCCGTGGTCTCGTTGGGTTTGATGCCTGCTAACTCTAGGGTTAAGAGTGCATAGCCTGCGGTATCTGCTTCCCCACCAGTTCCTTTGCCTTCCGAATACTTTTCTTGATTCTTTTTTAGAAACTCTAAAGTGAAATCCGCCTGTGCCTTTATTTCTTCCGAGGGGATGTTGAAGTTTCGTTTTTTTGCTTGTGAAAATGCAAGCATTGGAAAAGCTTGGTTATGACATCCAAAGCAGCTTTTTTTTTCGATGTGCCCTTTTGCCGCTACCCTTAGTAAATCAAGCGATTTCTTCATTTCTTGTTCTTCAGAAGCATGCATATTTAGTGGGTAAAATGTAAATATAATGGAGCAGACAAAAGTAACTGCAATTAAAGGGGCTTTTGATTTTAACATGGGTGGTTTAGGCCAGAATATTTTGGATGATATTTCCATGTACATTGGTCAATCTTCGTTGAATGCCATTGTGATAGAAAGTAAGTTGTTCGTGATCGATGCCCAGAATATGGAGGACGGTTGCATGAAAGTCATGCCATGCAACAGGGTTGGTTGCTACCTTCCATCCAATAGGATCAGATTCGCCATATGTTGTTCCATTTTTTAAACCAGCTCCTGCCATAACAACCGAGAAAGCGTATTTGTTATGATCCCTGCCGGTTCCAATGGTTGTTGAAGATGATTGGGCAAAAGGAGTCCTGCCAAATTCCGTGGTGAATAAAACTAAAGTATCCTCAAGCATTCCCCGTTGTTTTAGATCGAGGATTAAGGCTGCAACTGGTTGATCGATTTTTAAAGCTTCGTTAGAATGATTTTCTTTTACATTTTCGTGAGCATCCCAACTAGCTCTTGGGCTTCCAGCGATGGGGCCGCCAGAGTAGATTTGCACAAAGCGAACCCCGCGTTCTAAAAGTCTTCTCGCAAGCAGGCATTTTTGGGCACAAACAGAAGTTTCTGGTCGGTTGATCCCGTAAAGATTTTGGATATGCATTGGTTCGTTACTGATGGTTGTAGCCTCAGGAACAGAAAGTTGAAGCTTTGCAGCCATTTCATGCGATTTTATTCGTGCTGCAAGATTCGTATCACCTGGGAATCCTGAAAGGTGCGAAGCGTTTAATTGGTTAAGAAAATCAAGGGAGTCCTTTTCTTCATCTATGCTTCGCGCTATTGCAGGGTAAAGATTTTTGAGCGGTTGGTTCCCTGATTGAAAAATAACTCCTTGGTGATTTGCTGGTAAAAAACCATTCGACCAGTTGGAAGCACATCCGTTCGGTTCGCCTCTACCGTCAGGGAGCACAATAAAGACAGGCAGATTTGCATTTTCAGAACCAAGGCCATAGGAAATCCAACTTCCCATCGAAGGGAAACCGTTGGAGTTAAACCCACTGTTTTCAATAAATAATGCGGGTGTGTGATTTGCTGAATCAGAAACCATGGAACGAATGATGGTTAAGTCATCAGCGCATTTAGCAATATTGGGAAATAGGTCAGAAATATAGAGTCCGGATTTGCCTCGTTGCTTAAACTCCCAATCATTTTTTCGAATCAATCCAACTTGATTAAAGAATGTATCTGGGACTTTATCAGTGAGGAGTTTCTTGCCATGAAACTTTTCGAGTTCAGGTTTGTAATCAAAGGAATCAAGATGTGAAAGCCCGCCAACCAAGGATATTTGAACGACTCGTTTTGCCCTGATTTTCTTTGAATTATCTTTTGGCTTGATGTCATTAGCTAAAGACTTTTGGCTCAATATGCTCGCTAGGGCGGTAATGGCAATACTTTGGCTACCATTGCAAAGGAAAGATCTGCGGTTATTAAAAGAATCATACATTGCAGTTTATTCCAAAGTAAGGAATTCGTTGGTGTTTAATATTGCTCTTATTAAAGGCGTAAACCCATGTTTTTCTACAAGGACCAAAGCCTTAGATTTTTCAGTATCCAAAGGTGGGCGCTGAAGAAGGTGATTGAAGACATGATTGATTTTTTGATCAGGGGAAGTTAGTGCTTCAAAATCTGAATGATTTTTTGAATATGATTCTGAAAGATTTTGCATAAAAGGCCCATTCCAGAATGCCAATGCTTGGATCGGTGTTGTTGTCTTACTTCTTTTGGGTGCAGCAGAAGAATTGTCAGGGCAGTCGAAACTATCCAGCAATCCTTGATTTGCACCACGTGGCGTAAAACGATAAATGCTGTGTCTGGAGAGATTGAAATCTAATTTTTCAAGTGGGTTGTAATAGATTGTTCCATTGTTTGACTCTGTTTTATAATCCGAAAACCCTGGGCCATTCATTTCTTGATTGAAGGTTCCGCAGGTTTTCAGGGAAGAATCACGGATGGATTCTGCGTCCAGCCTTCTGGGTGCCCAGCGCCAAAGATAACGATTGTCGAAATCTTTTTCTAGAGAACCATCTGATGGCTTAGATCCTTGTTGGTATGTTTGGGAAAGAACAATGGAACGATGCAGTTGTTTTAACGAATAACCTGAATCAATAAACGATTGGCTTAAGTAATCAAGAAGTTCAGGATGGGTTGGTTTAGAACCATTAAAACCGAAATCGCTGGGTGTATCCACAAGGCCGTTGCCAAAGTGGTAATGCCAGATTCTATTTACGATTACTCGCGTAAATAAAGGGTTAGCTGGATTTGTAATCCATTTTGCAAGAGCATCTCTTCGGTCAGGATCAGAAGCGGTTGGAATAATTTTAGTGGAGTTGCCCTTAAATGAAGGGACTGGAATGTTTCCAGGGAAAACTTCGATTCCAGGTTCTGTTACCTGCCCACGGTTAAGGAATTTTGTAGGTGAAGGATTGGTTGAAATGGCAGAGTAAGCCGTGGCGTTTTCCTTCTTGTTAGATAATAACTTAGCATCAGACTCTAATTTTGCGATTTCTTCTTTATTCTTTTGTCGAAGCTTGATCTGCTCTTGGTTTAAATTGCTTGTAAGGTCATTTTCAGAAATAAAGATTTCGGATTCTTCAAAAAGCTTAGAGATATCATTGGCGTTCAGTGCTTTATCGAAAACTCGCGCTTTTAAAATTGTTCCTGAGAGTAAGTGGTTTGCACTTGGTGGTTCATGTCTGATTCCGAAAGCAATAATGGAACCATTAGCAGGAAACAATGCCACACCTTTGCTTTGATAAGCGGTTCCGTAGTTTTTTCCATTTCGATACGCGGTTATATTTCCATCTTCTGAATATGTGATTGCGAGATGAACAGGTTTTAAATGCGCTTCGTTTTCCGGCATACCCTTGAATGATTGGGTCCGTTGGTAAAAATTACTGCCTGCCATCCACTTTGCAGATTCTTGTTCAGCAAAAACGATTGAGTCAAAAAGAGTCCCATTCGGGGTTTCAACGGTGATCACTCCCCCGCCTTTTTGATCTAAATTGGAAAGGATCACGACTGCCTCTAAAGTCTTTTCTTTAAGATCAGATTTTAATGCGGAAGATCGTGCGACTGAATTCTTTCCATCTAGTTCTAAGCCTTTGCTTGTTAATTTGGCATTCCCTTCAAGTTTAAGAGTTAGGTTCCCCTGAGAATCTTTATCATCTTTACGGAAGTCCCATTGTGCAATAGGTTTTGAAATTATGGAATCAGCTTTGGCGCCCATCTTGGAGAGGGCAATTTTTTCGATATCTGCCAATGATTTATATAATTCCGCTTTTCTTTCGTTTGTTTTGGCAAGTTGTTTTGTAGGCAATTTTTTCGATATCTGCCAATGATTTATATAATGCCGCTTTTCTTTCGTTTGTTTTGGCAAGTTGTTTTGTGATTATTTCATTGGGAATAGGCCTTTCTCCCTGCCTTACACCTGAAAGATTAGCAACCATTTGGTAATAATCATGCTGGCTGATTGGATCAAATTTGTGATCATGGCATCTTGCACAATTGATGGTAAGGCCCAAAAAGGTTTGCCCAATGGAACTTACTAAATCTTCCATTTCGTCTTGCCTAGCTTGTTCCCTAGCATCGGCATTTGCGCCTAACACCGTATTATGGATTCCGGCGACCAAAAAACCCATCGCTAACATTGAATCTGCTGAATCAGGAAAAATACGATCGCCTGCAATTTGCATTTGTACAAATTGATCGTAAGGCATATCGCTGTTTAATGCTTTGATCACCCAGTCGCGGTAGTGCCAGGAATTTGGCCTAGGGGCGTTTCGTTCAAACCCATCTGATTCACCATAGCGAACGATATCAAGCCAATGCCTGGCCCATTTTTCGCCATAACTTGGCGAAGCAAGAAGCTTATCCACGACTTTACCAAAAGCATCAGGGGATTTATCTGCTAAGAATTTGGTAACTTCTTCTGGGGCAGGGGGCATGCCGATGAGATCTAGGTAAACCCTTCTGATGAGTGTTCTGCGATCAGCAATCTCGCTTGGTTTAAGATCAAGTTTTTTTAAGCCATCAAAAATGAAGTTGTCTAAAGGCTGTAATGTATAAGTGTTATCAATTGCAGAAGGTAATGGAGTTTGTTGTAAAGGGCGAAGTGACCACCAGTCTTTTCCTGCTCTTTTTGAAGTGGTTGTGCTAAAGATGTCGATTTTGGTAGTAGGATATTTAGCCCCGCTTGTAAGCCAGTTTTTAAGATGGGCAGAAGAGGTTTTGTCTAACGGTTTTTTCGGGGGCATTCGGTTTTCATCAAGTACTTCCTTCATTTGGCCTTTTAAAAAGTTGTTTATTTCGATACCTGGTCCGCTGTCGCCGCCTTTTAAAAGTTTTTCGCGTGTTGTAAGATCAAGTCCACCTTTGGGCTTAGTTCCCGAATGGCAATCCAAGCAGTTCTCAACAATGATTTTCATGGCAACATTATCTGGGGATTCAGCCAAAACAATCATTGAGGTAGATAATAATATTATCAGAGTGCCCAAAGATAATGGTGGTTTTAACATTTTTTAAATCAATCCTTGGATTGGTGTGCCCAGGCTTGCTGGAAGTGTAAATCCATCGGGGCTTAGTCTAGTTTCTGGGGCGATTCCTAGCATGTGTAATAGTGTTGCTGCGAAATCTTCTGGGGATACGGGGTTATCTTTGACATAAGCTGCAGTGGAATCGGAAGAACCATAAATTAAACCTTTTTTTGCTCCTCCGCCAGCAATCATCGCGCTGTAGCATTTGGGCCAATGATCTCTGCCGATTGCGGATCCACCCTTGCTGATTTTTGGAGTTCTACCAAACTCACCCACCAGAACAACCAATGTGGAATCTAGAAGCCCTCTGGTTTCAAGATCCTCAAGAAGCGCGCTGACTGCCTCATCGCAGCGAGGCAGGGCCCAACCTAGGCCGTTCCAGCCGTTATCGAAAATGCTGATCCCAGCATTGCCATGCATATCCCAGGTTTCCAAACTGACAAATTTTTCTTTGGGTGCAAGTCCAGTCCATGCGACAACACCAACAGTGCGAACGCCTGACTCGATTAATCTTCTTGCAAGGAGAAGATTTTGGCCCATGGGGTGCATGCCATATTGTTCACGAGTTTTAAGTTTTTCTTGTTCGATATCAAAAGCGTTTTTAGCTTTAGTTCCCGTAAGGATATTAAAAGCTTTGTCCCGAAAATCGTTGATTGACTGGTGTGATTTGTTCTTAGTTGCAGAAACTTCCATTTGAGAAAGCAGTTTGATTCGATTAGCTAGTTGTATGGTAGAAAGCCCTGCGGATTCAAATGCATTGATTTTGAACCCCGGTATCGATGGATTTTCGAGGTGAGTATTGCCAATTAATAAGGGGCTATTCCCCATTCCGAGGTATCCACCAGTAAGGTAGGTGTTATCAGGGGGTGCAGCGCCTCCACCAAATTTTTGCAACCATACATAAGCGGGTATATCACCTGGGCTATGTTTTAATTTTGTAACAATCGAACCAAAAGCTGGGGCATTTAAAGGCGGGTTAGATTGCCCTGCAAGGAGCATTCGATTCGCAATATCATGCACTGGGATGGTATGACTCATAGAACGGATGACGGTGTATTTGTCCGCTTTCGAGGCAAGCTTAGGCATTAGTTCGCCTACTCTAAAGCCCGGCAAGTTGGTTGCAATTGGTTTGTAGGGCCCTCGGATACCCTCTGGGGAATCGGGCTTTGGATCCCAGGAATCGAGTTGGCTCAATCCCCCATACTGGTAAATAAAAATACACGATTTAGCTTTGACGGGCTTAGTGTTTTGATCTGCACGAAGAATGTTTGGTAGACTAACACCCAGAGCAGATAGACCCCCAATTTCAAGCAGGTTTCTTCTGCTTAGTTTTTGCACAGAGGGTGAAGTAAGATTGAACATGAAACTAAGACCATGCAAAGGTCTTCCTGCCTACAGGTGTGGCTGTGGATATCTTACGGGGATAACCAAATAGCTAATTGATTATGAAGCTTTACCAAAGATTTTGCAATCATTCTGATGATTAAAGCAAAGAATATCCAGGGAGTTGGAGCAGGCTTATAGCAATTAATTGGCCCTAACCGCAGTTTTAGGTGCAACAACTTCATCGATATAATAAAAATCGATGTAACCAATCATCATTTCTTCCCAAGTTTGTTCACCCCACATAACGGGTTTCCACGGAGCAGGATTTGCAGGATTTAACTTTGAATTATCGAAGTGTGCAACACATTTGATTTTGCTTCCCTTAGGAACTTTCAGAGGTTCTTTGAGTCGATAAGTGTTTTGCCAGTTAAAGTCATATTGGGGAACAGAAAGTATGGTTTCGACTTTGCCATCAGGGTGGTGAAGTTGGTATTCGAAATCCTTACCTCGAAGATGCATATGTGGAAAGAATGAAAGAATTACAGCATCATTTTTTGCAGTGATAGAAGATACAACCTCGTGACTGAATGCAAATGGCGGAATAAGGAACATGGAGTTTGCTATGCCATGGGTCTCAATGTTTTGTTTTGGTTTTTCTTTGCAGAAAACAAAAGCAACCTCAGAACGATCTTTTTCTTCTTTGCCTGTCGGGGTGTAATGGATCTGCCAGATGATTTCAGAACCTGCGGGAATTTTTCTGCCCATTCCCTGAGGATGAATTACTGGTTCAGCACCGGGCGCAGTTGCAGCAATCCAAACAGGCCGCTTTCCTTTACCTGGTTCTCGATAAAACACAATGATATGGTGAACTACAGAGCGATTGCCCGGTTTAGCTTCCGCGGCTTGTAACCACATGTCTTCTTTGAAATTGGTTTTAACGCTGAAGTATTTGTACCCTACGGTTCCTTTGGGTTGAATTGTTACTTCCTCGGGAATCTGAAAAATAATATCGGGTTTTCCTAATCTCCAGCCTTCGCTAAAAGATGGGGGTTTTGGTGCTTTAGTGAGATCGCCCGCGGGCATCCCAGCATCAACCCATGAAGCAATCTGGGCGATTTCCTTAGAGCTTAATTTTCGTTCGTTTGCGAAATGTCCAAAGCGCGAATCAGCGTGCCAAGGCGGCATAGTGTGAAGCGAAGTTACTTCTTTAATCATCGCACTATTGTTTTTTGCGTCTTCGTAGGAGAGTAATGAAAAGGGTGCTGCGGTTCCCGGATGATGGCAATCAGCGCAATGCTTAAAAAGTATGCCAGCAATATGTGATTCATAAGTGATTTTGGAACTAGTGGCTTTTGATGAATGTGTTATTAGACAGCCCGGTGGTTCGGTAAAAGCCACGTTTACTTTCTTCAAATTTAAAACTTGATCGATGGAGTTTGAGAGATCATTGATCGTTGGGTTTTCTTTCCTGGCAGTGTTACTGATTTGGTCATCGATTCGCCCTTGGTATTGGATGATTCTTCTTTGATCAAGAATAAAGGCTTCACTGGATCTTCGGGTTCCAAACAATCGTAGGGTGATTTGTTCAGCATCGTAGACAACAGGGAAGTTGATTTTAAACTCACGCACATGATTGTTGATTAAATCTTTATTGTCTCCCGAGTTGGCATAAACCCCAATAAATTGAACTTCGCTTTTTTTGTACTTTTGGCTTAGTTCATTCAGGGTGGGAATGTAGGCATTACTTACTGGGCAATTGGTACTTAGAAAAACAAAGACTAGGCTTTTACTTTCGTTAAAGTCAGAAAGGGAGGCTTTTTTATCGTTGGGCAATGGAAGTACGAAGTTGGGGATTTTCCTGCCAATCGAACCCGGTTGTGGGTTGTTTGGATCTGCTTTTACTTTCGGGCCATAGGATTGATTTAATAAAAGCACAGCAGCCAAGATCAAGTGGTTCATGTTTTTAACTTTCATTAATTAACGGATATTAAGTATGATCCCGAAACACCTAGATTATTAAAAGCATCACACAGATAATTGTAGTTTACTTCTGAGCGCTGATACATCATGAGTATTAGAAATTTCGTTTGAGAACTTTACGTTACATGAAGGCCCGCAGTTACGCCCAGCAATAGTAGCAATACTAAAGCTTTGAGGTGCATGTTATTTCTTTTGGTTAAATAACCATTTAAGCATTTCGGGGTCAGAATAAGCGTTGACCCAAGAGTTATGCCCAACTTCTGGGTAAAGAGTAAGTTTCGGATTACCGCCTGCTTTTTTGATTGCTTCGATCATGTTGGTGGAGCGCTGTGGTTTAACCACG
>Ga0209829_10002499_pt1 | contig 13941 bp, 3 predicted proteins | sample C_140205_EF_Meta_FD_187311 | JGI IMG/M metagenome (GOLD analysis project Ga0209829, IMG submission 187311) | Freshwater microbial communities from Lake Croche, Canada to study carbon cycling - C_140205_EF_MetaG (SPAdes) (version 2) | ecosystem: Environmental > Aquatic > Freshwater > Lake...
CATTTATTATTAAAATGTAATCAACATTAATTCGATAACATAATTCTTTTTTTATAAAAAAACTTAAATTATAATTGGAACTTGGAGAATTATAATAAGCATAACATATAATAATTTTCATTATTTTATAATAAGATATATAATAAAATAATTGATTCTTTAATATTATATACAAATGTATAATTATTAATTATTTATAAATAATGGGAACTTTTTAAAGTCATTTCAAGAGTATTATAATTTTTATTTTTGTCCAATTCTGGATGGTTAATATGAATGCATGATAAATAAAAACATTTTTCTTCACAGTGATATGATTCTTTTTCAACATAATAATTTGAAGCAGAAAAATTAATAAATGTATCACATTCGTAATCGCCACAAACATATGTAATGTATACACGATTTATCTTATCATAATAAGTATTTAAAAACTCATTATACATTCGACTTCCGCCGATTACCCATAGTTCGTCATACTTTGCAGATTCGCAAAATGACATGGCATCATTTGTAGAAGAAAAAATGTGTGGATTTCCATCCAAAGATGGAGATAATGAACTAGAAATAACAATATTTGTTCGATTTTTCAAAGGACGTCGACACTCTGGAATACTAAACCATGTATTTTTTCCCATAATTACAGCGTTGTTCCCAGAGCCAATCGTTCGTTTTGAAAAAAGCCGCATGTCTTCTTTCAAATGAGGCCATGGTAAATTATTTTTAAATCCGATTCCGTAATTTTTAGAAAATGCAACTGCAATATTTATTTTCATCAGTTTATATCTTATTTATTTTTATTTATGTTATTTGTGATTAAATTATATTTAATATATATATCTATATTAACTATATATTAACTATATTAAATAAAAAATATTATGAGTTTTACCAATCCAATTGAAGAAATATATAAATGCAGCATATTGAATGAGAGCGGTGATGGTGATGCGAGCAATAACGGTGGAATTCCAAAATGCGTGTATGTTTTTTATGGTTCTGTGAAAGGTGTTGTTGATTCACCACCAACATCCAAACAGTTGACACACTTATACGACCAATATGTTGACAGTGGTTCAAATTCTGAAGTATTTGAAAATGTTTTTAGCAAATTGGAATTAAAAAATGTATCAAAGTACAAAATTAAAATACATTTTGTAAATTTTAAAATATATTCTGACGACACAATTGATGTTGTAAAGCGCAAAATTATGTTGGCAATAAAAGAAGCCGGAGATGAGTCGGATTCTGCATATACGTATGATGAATTGTATTTGTTTTCAAAAACTCCGGTAACATTCGACTCCAATGAGGTGTATCACGAATTGTCCGATTTGGATAATGGTAAAATGGATGAGCAGCTTGTTTCAAAAACATCATACTTGAAAGATTATTTGATGGGATATAATCAGGTGTCTGGAGAGAAAATTGACGTAAAAGATGTTTTTACCACACTTAAAAAATTGAATGCACAAAAATTATTCAAAGATGTTCCGATTGGACAAAGCGTACCCGCTAGTGTATACGTGAATCCATTTTTTATTGACAATGAGAGCAGCAGCAGCGTGACATCAATGTCGAAAAATCAAAAACATAAAGCAATCAGTTATCGGCAGCAGCAGTTGCTTTTATTAAACACAAAAAATATAATTCATAATACACTTTTTGCATGCTTTGCAAGAGATGTGTTGACAATAAAAAAAAGAAAACTACAAGGTGATGGTAACGGTGACGCACTTGCCGTCATTGAAACCTATTATCCTGTTTTATATTCGAAAGGAATAAAAAATATGAATGACTTGGAAGCTTCTGCATCAGAATTAAGAGATGAAACACAAAAACAAATCACATCTCCAGAGTTTGAATTAAATATGAAACAAGTAAATTTATTTTATGACATTTTTGAAGAGTCAAAAAAACCAAAATTAAAAACAGAAGATTCTGGAATTACAGCCATTGATATTGAGTTATTACCAGACCAAAAATTTAATTTTCCGTTGGAACTTTTATTCAAATTATTTCATGCAACAAAACAGTGTCAGTTGATTAAGTATAATCCGCCGAATCAAGATTCTATTCTCAGGATGTATACACAAAATTCTACAAAAGATGGTAAAAAAATACCATACTTGTTTATTCAATACCAGTCTGACTCAAATAAAATATTCGACATTCAACAAGTATCAAAAAAAATGTCCACATTTTCAAATGCAACAAATGCAAATAAAAAAAAGAAACAAAAAATGTCGACAACTCGTGTAAGCTTGTATATTATATATGATAAACCGGAAAGGCAGTATGGTGTAAGACGCAATGAACAAATTCCATTTATTTGCGAATTTGATGAAGCGGGTCACATATATATTCATTCCAGTTTTAAAAATACATATACAGAAGATGCAATTGATGAAATGATACGTTCGGCTATTTCTCCGCATTTAAAAATAATTATTGATTTTTTGAATCAAAATGGATATAGGATGCGCGATTTTTATTCTATTTATGATGACAATGTAGTTATACAAAATATTGAATACTTGTCTATTTCAAAAGTTAACAATGTAGAACCGATATTGTGGAGTAATTATTATGGATGCATTTCAAGTGTGATGAAAGTTACTGAAAATAATTGGAATTCTGAAGACAAGGGTGTTTCTATGCAATACACTCGTGTTCCTAATTTTGATGAAAATATTTTTCGAGTTGCGTATATTGAAATGTTGTATAATTCAGGATTTCGCACTAAAAAACCAGTGGTAGACTTGATGGTGAAAAATTTGCTGGTTTCAAAACAAGTGGCGGAAAAAAGTTATAGTGAATTCAAAACAAGCTTCGATGGAAAATATGCAAAAATAATACAACAACAAAAAATTCCTAAAAAAATATATGCTCGTAAAATGCCAGGGTTTAAAACACATATGATAAAAAGTCTTGGTGATTCGAAGAATACAGTTACAATAAAAATATCAGGAATTAATAATATTTATATTTTGAATCCCATCCGAATATATATTGACTCGCTACTTCACATCTTTGGAAATGATGAAAAATATATTCCAGTACGCTTGGTTAAACAATTGTGCGACATTACACGCATGACTATTGGTGATGTTGCTGTTGCCGCCGTTGTTGTTCCTGCTGCTGTTGTTCCTGCCGCCGTTGTTCCTTCTGCCATTTTAGCATTAGCTCCAGTGAAAGAAACAAAAGAAAAGAAAAAAATAGAGGAGGAAGAAGAGGAAGAAGAGGAAGAAGAGGAAGAAGAGGAAGAAGAGGAAGCAGCAGCAGCAGCAGCAGCAGCGCCAGTAGAAATAGAAGAAGAGGAAGCAGCAGCAGCAGCGCCAGTAGAAATAGAAGAAGAGGAAGCAGCAGCAGCAGCAGCAGCGCCAGAAATAGAAGAAGAGGAAGAAGAAGAGGAAGAAGAAGAGGAAGAAGATGTTGGAGATTTTGATATGTTGGGTGGAGGTGGTAATGAAAATGATGACAATTACAGTAACAATGAATTCATAGGTGGTGCATTCGAATCCAATCCGGTATACAAACGTCTAAAAAAAATGGAACCATTTCTTTTCAAAAATACGCCAGGGTATGCAACCAACTGCGGTTGGAGTGCGCGGCGCCAACCAATTATATTAACAAAGGAAGAATTAGAGAGAATAGATTCTACAGATGCGAAAACAGGACAACCATCATATTATGGAAATCCTTTGGAATACGCTAGTGACAACAGCGGTGGTGAAAGCGACGAAGAATTAGAAAATGGAAATAAAAAATATTATATTTGTCCGCGCTATTGGAATGTTATTGATGAAAGGTCAGTTTCTCAAAAGGAAATCGATGATAATAAACTACAAAAAAATATTGTAACCAAGGAAGAAACTTATGACCCAGAAAATAAAAGTAAATTTATTTTGGATTTAACATCTCCGCTAGAGCATTTTAAAACGGGTTCATATAACCCATATTTGCCAGGATTTTTGAAAACATTGAAAACAAAATCGGGACAGTGTTTGCCATGCTGCTTTACAGGAGTAAAAGGAAAAGGCAATGATGGCAATGATTTTAAAAACTATCAACTATTTAAAAAAGAACAAGAAGTAATTGAAAAATGTAAACAAAATAAAAAAAGTGTCGAAACTTCTGTTTCAAAAGGACATGCTGTCACTTTAAATCCATTGCAGGAGGGGTCAGAGGTTAAGAACCCGAAAAAGAAAAAATCAAAATCAAATTTATATGTATCAAAAGCGGATGCTGCATTTCCTCTTCAGCAAAATAATCTTGGATTTTTACCTCCTTCTCTCCAACTATTTTTGTTTGAAAATGAAAATTATAGCAAAGAGTGCAAGTCGTCCAAGGGCGACATACTTGTAGATGATAAGTTGTGTGTTTTAAGAATGGGAACCGTGGAGGAAGAAAAGGATTCTGCAAATGTAAATAAAAATCAATATTTTATTTCATGTATTGCAAATATTTATAATTCATTGACAGAGCAGTCACTTTCATCAAAAGATTTCAAACATAGGGTTTTAATACCCAGGTTAACTTTTGATAATTTTATCACATATCAAAATGGAACACTTGTTGAAACATTTAAAAAATTTGAATATGTTGACAGAGAGAAGTTGCTTACTTACAAAGAAACGGACTTATTCAAAAAAATATTTACGGATGCTGAAGCTGTTGATGATGACGAAGATAGTAAAGTTGTATTTTTTAAATCATTAATAATGTCGTATGAAAATTTTATAGACTATTTAAAAAATGACAGTGTTGTAATTGACTACACGTATTTATGGGACTATATAACAGACTCGGTTTTGTGGTCAGAATTCAAAAAAAATGAAGAAGAAGGGAAGCGCATTCCACCCATTCACTTGAACGGATTGAATTTAATTATTTTAGATTTGACGGAAAATAAAGATGAAGTAAACGTTATATGTCCCACGAATCATTACTCGAATGCAACTTTTGACCCCAGTAAAGCAAACATTATTATTGTAAAGTATGAAATGTATTATGAACCGCTATACACTTATTTAAACACATCAAAACGCAACATAGTTAGTACCGTGTTATTCTCATCCATCAATTCGATAAAAGATAAAGATAAAGATAAAGAAATAAAAGAATTTAAAACGGCACTTGTCAAAATTAAATCTTTTTTTGAAGTAGCGTGTAAACCTGCACAGCTCATCAAATCAATTACTCAAAATAAAGGATTTGATGAGATTGTTCAAATTTTAAAAGAAAGCAACACGCCGATAAAACAAACTTTTCGAGATGAAGACATTAAACAAATAATTGACTATTCTGGAAAAGTTATTGGATTGTCCACTATAATGCATTTATCACACGGCGATAAAACGCGCCAAGTGAACGGAAATATATTGTGTAACCCATCTGCTATCAATCACGAATACGAACTTGTTTTTATAAATCGCGCGCCAACAATTTGGAAATCATACGAGCACACTAAAGAATTTGCATCATTTATATCTAAAAAAACAAAAGGACAAATTCCGTGCGAACCAAAATGTAAAGTCGTAGATGATGGACACGTTATTGGCATAATGATTGAAACCAACCAGTTTACTCCTATTGGAAAACCGATTCCAGTTAGCAGCGTAAAAGATGACGGGTTAAAAGTTGTGGAGCTAGGAAACAGCATGAATGTAGATATTTCAATACTTCCTCAACTGAAACGCATGGGATTTGCATTCAAAAGAGATGCAGAAAGAACAGACGATGTTGAGAAAATACGTCTGGAAACGAACTTTTACAATGCATTTCGAAACATTGTTCGAATTAAACTCAACAGTTTCGAGTTTATGGAGTTGCGCAATTCCATTGAATCGCTCATTTACAAGACAGTAAAATCGTCAGTAAAATCGTCAGCAAAAGGTAAAATGGCGTACAATATAAAACAGCAATACGCGCTATATGTGAAGAAGCTGAATGAAATAAAGGTACTGTTAATGCGCTTGGCTCAAAAAAATGTCCAGTTTAGTGAAATTAATCCGTCTGTATTAAAAGAGATATACGAACAAAATTCCGCTTTAAGCTGTGTGAGGGAGAACAGCTCCTCCTGTAAAAAACTTGCATATTGTTTTTCTGTTGAAAATGAATGCGGACTTTATATTCCAAAACGTAACCTGGTTGATAACTCGGATAATGAATACAAATACTACATTCGTCTGGCGGATGAACTTTTGCGATACAGGCGCATTCGAGCATTCATGTTGCATCCGAATAAGTATTTGACATTTGATGATATTCATTATAATTTAAAAGATAATGAAATGTTATTATTTGAACCGGATTTGGCAAGATATCTTTCTGAAAATAAACGCGCCGTTGCGATGAATGACTACATAAAATACAAGAGTTATTACACGACCGAAGGCGAAGAATTTATCGATGACGAAGATGGCGATGAAGATGATGGCGAAGAAGAAGAAGGCGTCGACGTCGACTAATGCACATAATATAAATAATAATAAATTAAGAATTAATTTAGGGGAACTTATGTTACAAATCCACCCACTAGTCCATTAGTCAAAGGATTTACACCCTTGAAGATAAAATGGTAAAAATAATCAGTTTACGTTTAGTATATGTTAAATAAATAATATATATGTGTATACATTATTTAAATGAATAGTATTTTTTGTTGTATATTTAACCAAGAAGAATATGTTGACATGTTTTTCCTTCTTTTAGAAAGTATATTTATTTACGGAAATTTAGACTGTAATACAAATATATTAATTTATACTTCTACACTATTTATGAACAAGATTAAACAAAGTCATCTATTTAATAATGAAAAAATAATTTTTGAAATAAATGATACATATAATGATACGAATAAAGCGTGTAAATCAAGATTAGATTTATTTAATTTACCTTCTATAAAAAATTACAATAAAATACTTTATTTAGATACTGATATTTTAGTAAAGGATGATGTCAATAAGGTATTTAATGTTTGTGAAGAAGATATTTTGTATGTATTAGAAGAAGGAGAAATTGATAATGATATTGATTATTGGGGAAAATCATTATTTATAAATGAAACTGAAAATTATGATGATAAATCAGCATTTACAAGTGGAATACTATTGTTTAATAATTGTGAAAAAATAAAAGATTTATTTAATAAAATAAATGAAGACATTGTTGAAAGACCATTTTATTTTTCTTGTTACGACCAACCGTATATAGTATATAATGCTTTCAAATATAATTTATACAATAATAAAATTTTAAAAACACTTATTGTGAATAATGATAATAATATTCATAGTGATAAAGTCGTACATCATTTTCCAGGCGGACCCGGTGTATATCAACATAAAATAGATGCTATGAATATTTTTTTGAATAGTTTAAAAAATCAGTATAAATTATTTAAAGAAAAAAAAGAAAAATATATAATACAAGTTGGTTCTCATATTGGAAACACATGTAATGATTATTTATATAATAATATAAATCCAAATTTTAAATATATTATCATTGAACCTGTTCCATATTTGTTTGAACAGTTAAAAGAAAATTATAAATCATATAATAATATTATTTTATTAAATATAGCGATTAGTAATTATAATGGTTATATAGATTTGTACACTCCATCAGAAAAAAATGATTTTACAAAATTAGTACACTGGTGTTCACAATTAGCATCTACAAACAAAGACCATATAACAACATTTGTTCCTCAATGTATAATCGATAAAATATCTGTTGAATGTAAAACATTAAATACACTAATAAAAAAATATAATATAACAGAATTAGAATATTTATATACAGACACAGAAGGTCATGATTATGATATTTTAATGGATATAGATTTATTATTTATTCGACCAAAAAATATAATTTTTGAAAATAAACACATGGATGGACCTAAACATTCATTAGATATTAATAATTGTCCAAAATATTATAATTTATTAAATCATTTCAAAAAACATGGTTATGAAGTTGAATACCAATCTAGCGAAGATACACATATTAAACTTTTTAAAACATATAATATAGAAGATGATATATGGACTTGTTCGTCAAAAATGAGGTATGACATTTATGATTTTTTTAAAGGAAAATCTGATTTCAAAATAGCCGAAATAGGTTCTCACAAAGGATACTCTACCAAAATATTATCAAAAATATTCTCAAAAGTATATGCTGTTGATAATAGTATAGAATGGACGGAAATTAATAAAAACTTTAACAAAGATGCTACAAATATAGAATATGTTATGTTAGATATATATAAAGATATCTGGGAAATACTACCAGATAATATAGAAGTAGCATTTATAGATGCTGGACATAGTTATGAAGAATGTAAAAGTGATATTTTAAATTCTATAAAACAATTTAAAAATTTACAATATATTGTTTTTGATGATTATGGTGTTTGGAGTGGTGTAAAAAAAATTATAGACGAATTAATTAAATATAACATTTTAAACTTTGAAAAATTTATTGGATTAAATGATGTTCCTGGCCCAAATGGAATTGTTAAAAATGTAAATGAAGGAGTTATTTGTAGTGTAAATAAAATTTGTAAAAATGTAAATGAAGGAGTTATTTGTAGTGTAAATAACATCTATAAAATTATAAATAAAACATATTCTTGGGAAAATGCATATATAAAATTTTTAGATAATTGTAAGATGGATGCTTTTGGACAAGGTAATTATAAAATTATACATGAACAAAAAATTATAGCAAATTTTGGTGGTAGAATACACAATATAAGTTTCAACACTGAATATACAGAGTTTTTATCTATTAGAAAAGATGATTCACAAATTGTAAATGGAAAATTAATTGATTGTACTTTATAAATTTTTAATTTATATTTGTATTTATATTTGTATGACTGTAGTAAGCATATTCAAAGTAAAGTAAAGTCATTTTTGAGTGAAGAGTCATTGAATAAAAAATTTAAAATAATAAATATTAAAATAAATAACAACATTATTTTAATATTTTAATATACACAAAATATTTTTTACAGTATTTCAAAATTTTAATTTTAGAATCCCATATCATAATCTGGGTCAACTGACCCGAGATTCGACCCCTGAATCTTGTCCAACGTGCTCTGAATCGTCAGCTTATTTTTGCTGCAAGGGTTCAACGGGTCTTCAGCTGCAATCTTGTCCATAAATCCCTGTATAACCGCTTCTTTTTCTTCTTCGACCGTCTTGTCCGCCGTAGCAACTTGTCCCATCTTCATAATCTGAGTAATGTCCAGCATCACTTTGAACGCATTCGTTCCGTAAAATCCTTCTTGACCGCACATTACATTTGCCGAAATACCGCGCACATGGTCAAGCTCCGCATGCCGCGCCGCCTTCAGAAACATCTCCGGCGTTTCCTCAAATGACGCTTTTGCAATTGGACCAATGTCGTCATTATTAATTCCGTGTCGAAATATAGAAATCAAATTTGAACTAGATGTCATTCTGTCACACAGCAGACTAATGTGGTGGTGGTTAATGTACGTGGTATCAAACGCTTCATACAGCTCGTTGAACAGCGCCTGTCTCGCAGCTTCAATACCAAGCACCCGGTTAATCTCTTGAATGTCGTTGCTGATTGTCCGGCGCGCGTCAATGTTTTTCAACGAAAGTATCTCCATGAAATTTGACCCCGTCGTATCCAGCACCCACGTTTCCTTCTTTCGAAACGTGTTGTTTTCTTTGGCAACCATGTCTACAACCTTGCGAGCCAGCACATTTCGTACTCCTTTGATTCCCCTCAAAATAATATTCTTCATCAGCGCATCCTGAAACGTTTTCAGCTGGTAGATTTTATCCGTCTGGTCTAGCGTCTTCGGCTCCTTGTCTTTTTTCTGAAAATCCAACCTGATTCGAAACACCAAATTGTCGCTGTTGTAATCCGAATAAATGCACGACACTTCACTCTTGTCATTCTTCGAATACACCGCTTTAATCGCAAAATGCACATCATCCATCGTAACCCGCTTCTCGTACATGGACTCGCGGTCCATTTCCATTCGCAAAATCCACTTGGACCGCTCCCGTTCGCATTCCGTCTCGTCTTCGCCCCCGACATCCTTCAACATTTTCTGAAACTCCGCATACTGCGCCAAAAATCCACTATCTGCCGAAATCTTCGTCTCGCTCGGTAAATCGCTTGGGTCAAAACATATCTCTACGCTCTTCACGATGTCCTCCAGTCGCGTCAGCTCTATCGTGGGTATCAAATCGGCGGCCGCATCCTTGTTCGACTCATCACTCGGCTTCAAATAAATGGTGGTCGAAGGATTCTTCGTATTCTCAGACAACGACAGCAGCTCCTCAATTCGTGGAAGACCACGAGTCACTTGTGACTTGGAAGAGTGTCCCGCTAAATGAAAAGTGTCGTTTTCGCAAGTTCCATTTAATAAGCAAAATGTCCTTGTAATTTCTACAGTTAGGTCATATACCCATTCTGTCGGATTTGGTATTTCTTCAATGGTTACAATTTCATCGAAACGAACATCTTTGAACGGAACATTAAAACGTTCAAGAAGTTTTCTACGATTCATTTTAGTATGGACATCTCCATATTTATCTGTATATTTTGGAATTATATCTTTATTTTCCGTCGACATTGATTGTAAATTTAAATCTTGTAATTTATATTCATCAAGTCGTTCTTGTTTATGAGGAATTAACATTGTAATTTCATTTGCAAATATTTTCGCACCATCGGCTTTTATACTCAAGGTGTATCCCTGCAGAATATTTTTGGAACCTCTATTATTAGATAATTGAAGCTTATTTATTTTAATTTTCGTATATATTCCAAACCAAAAACATAGAATTGATTGAATATTTTCTAATAAAGTTCTTGATACACTGTATGCGGTTATTATACAAGCTTTTTTACTTATACATCCATCTCCCGCAAAGTATGCACTGATTAGACCCTTCATGAATTCTTTGTTGCTGTTAAACAGGAGGTAATTCACGCATTTGTTAGGAGACCCTTTTCCGCAGAGGATGTCAAGGATATCGGTGAGAACTATGGAATATATTCTCAAATCGGATGATGTCCATCCTACACTGTTTTTATCGTTGTGAACATAATATTTTGTTGTAATATTCCACTTTTCCATCAAACGTTCAATCGGTGCAAAGAATTCGCGGCAGTTATTGGAAATTGAAATTTGCGTGCGCGTGGTGCACCCCTCTGCACAATATGCTCCAATCAAGTAACCGAAATCGAAATCGAGGGGAATGTGTTCGGGAATATTTCCTCCACCGATGAAACGCTTTTTCGGATAAACAATTCCAGGAAGAAATGACTGGCGTGCAGATGCAACATTTCCAGTCTTTTTATCAACACGAGGTTCCGTGTTCATTGCATCCATGAACGCGTCGCTTCTATTGTAAGGAACCGTAAAATCCGTTTTTGCGTGTTTTGACCACCAAAAATTCTCACTCGAATAAGAAAGTGCTTTATGCATCTCGCTTCCAAATGCGTATTCCGTTTTTTTAAGAATGGATGACACGTCAAATTCGCGGACATCTGGCATTTCAAATGCGCGAATATTGACAGGAATGTAATCTCCAACTTTGAGTTCTGAACCATTGGTCGCCACAAGCTTATTATTATCATCAATCGTCAAAAACGACTTTGCTTTCGTGGCAATTACAGAACGACCATCTTTGGTCGTCACGCGCAAAACTGTATTTGTTCCGTCCAAGTTGACAACAGGATGGCGCGTGAGTGCTTCAACACGCTTCCAGCTCGTATTTCCGTCTTCATCAACGGATGGAACATACACTTCCTCGTCATCATTCACGTACAACAATTTTGTATCATTTGGGTGTTCCTCGCTCTTTCTCGCTTTTGGAATATAGTTGTCAATGTATTCGCCGATTTTAACAACTCGAATGGCACCGTCAATGCGCAACAACAGCTCGGAATCGTATGCCACACTGTTCAAGGTGAGCTGCGTTGTCGGTTCACCAATACTCTGAGCAGCAATCATGCCAACCATTTCACCCGGCGCGACAATTGCGCGCTTGTACATGAGAACCATCATTTCCGCCAAAGCCACAACTGCTTTTCGATTGAACCGTTTCACCATGAGCAAATCGCGCGGTGTGAGCGAGTAATAATACATGATTTTGAAGAGTTCGGTGGGTGGCGCATACTGCAACTGTTCAAAACGCGCGTACGTTTCTTCGAGCAGAATAAATGTTTCCAGCGGCGTAATGTCAACTTCAGAATTCTTATTGATTTTCTGCATGCCTCCAATATTTGCAACAATGTGTGAAAACGACAGCGGCAAATAAGCATCCGTCGTATTTTTATTCTTGAATACTTTTACGACAATGTCCTCGCGAACATTCATCAAATAATCGGTGTATTTTTTAGATTTTTCGTCGCACAATTTCTGCTGCTTCTTCATGCGACTAAATGCAGTCTTTGAAAATACGGCTTTTAGTTCGCTCGTTGTTTCAGAGTCTCCGCCGACCGGTACGTAAAAGTGGGCATAGATTTCGTCTGGCGTCATTCCGATAAAATTCATATTGGAGTGTTCAATTTTCACGGTGTCAATACCGTCTTCGCCATAACTAAATTGAACAATTCGGTTCTTGCTGTTTCGAACGGTCATATCATATTCAACCTTGATGTCCTCCATACCTTTAATCAAGCGGCGCTGAATATATCCTGTTTGCGACGTTTTAACAGCGGTATCAATGAGACCAACACGACCACCCATAGCGTGAAAGAACACCTCCGACGGCGTGAGTCCGGCAATAAACGAGTTTTCAACAAATCCTCGCGCGGCAGGACCGTCATCGTATTTGGAATAATGGGGCAGCGTTCGGCTGTCGAATCCGTAAGGCACGCGCTTACCGTCAATGGTTTGCTGACCGACCAAACAAATCATCTGGGCAATATTCACCTTGCTACCCTTTGACCCGGCATTCACCATGGTAATGAATCGATTCGTCTTGCTCAAACTTTTGAGACCAATGTCACCTGCTTCACCATTTGCCTTGTTCAAGATGTTGGTAACGAGCAGCTCGAATTCTTCCTCATTGGTTCGTCCAGATTTGTTTTCAAAGGTACCGATGTGAATGTTGTCAATAATGGTCTTCACCTCGAGTTTCTTGGTTTTAATGGAGTCGATGATTTTCTCGGTTGTTTTCTTATCGGAAATTAAATCGCTGATTCCGACACTGTATGCAGACGTCTTCATGTATTCCGTAATAATATTTTGCAAGTCATCGATGAAATTCGCAGATGCCATATTTCCGAAATCGTTGCATATGCGTTGAATCATGCCATTTGTGCTCGAAGCCAAAACGCCACTGTCAATGTGACCGCGCAAAATTTCTCCATCGCGAATTTCTAGAACATTGTTTGAAGTTGCGTAATCGTCGCTTTCTCCAAACTGCTTGGTTTTATATTTCATACTGAGAGGAGGCAAAATCTGCGACAGAATTTCAAAATTGGTAATCTTCTTGGTGGGGTCGCTGAAAAGCGAAGCGTCGATATTTTTATACCCCATCAAAAGATTCATAGCTGCGCGCGCATCAAAGGCGCCAATTCCGCTTCGAGTAAACTGGTAGATTCCCAGTAACGAGTCTTGAAAAATGCCGATGATAGAATTGTTTTTTGCAGGACTAATGATTTGATACGGAACGGCGGCGAGTCCCTTCAGCTCTGCTTCCGCTTCATCATCTTGCGGCATGTGCAAGTTCATTTCATCACCATCAAAATCGGCATTGTATGGTTTCGTGTCGCCAATATTCATGCGAAACGTGTCGCCCTGTTGCATAATTCTCGCAATGTGACACATCATGCTCATTCTGTGAAGGGTAGGCTGGCGATTAAATAGAACACCGTCGCCGTCCATCATGTGACGGTGCACCACGTCACCATTTTCAAGAA
>Ga0209829_10002500_pt1 | contig 13938 bp, 7 predicted proteins | sample C_140205_EF_Meta_FD_187311 | JGI IMG/M metagenome (GOLD analysis project Ga0209829, IMG submission 187311) | Freshwater microbial communities from Lake Croche, Canada to study carbon cycling - C_140205_EF_MetaG (SPAdes) (version 2) | ecosystem: Environmental > Aquatic > Freshwater > Lake...
CTTCGACAAGATGAAATCTTGTCACCACAAAGAGAGGTGAGGAGGGGGATTCTGAATTGTGGCAGCAAGTTTTCAACTTGCTGATTCGACAAGAGACACGATGAAGATCTTGTCGCCACCAGAGACACGATGCCCTCTTGTCGCCACAAGAGATACCGGCATCTGATCCTCAACTGGTTCCGAGCCGGAGGCAATGATCTCATCGGGCGTCATCGAGGATCAAACCAACTCGATTTCGACCACGTGCTCAACGCCGTCGTCGACGAGCTGGATCTCAGGGTCCGCCAGCACCGTGCCGTCGAGTGTGCAGGTGTGGATCGGACCAGCCTCGCGGACACCGTGCCCCGGATGATGGACGGTGATCCGGTAGGTCGTGTCGTGGTAGCGATAGCGGATCGTGTAGTGCGGCCAGTCACGCGGCGGATGCGGCGCGAGCCGCAGCAGGGTGCCCTCGCGCGTGATGCCCAGGAGCGACTCGACGAGCAGGCGATACATCCAGCCGGCCGCTCCGGTGTACCAGGTCCAGCCACCGCGGCCGGTGTGCGGCGCGACGCCGTAGACGTCGGCCGCGACCACGTAGGGCTCGGTGCGGTAGGTGGCGATCGCCTCGGGAGTATTGCCGTGATTGACGGGGTTGAGCAGCTGGAACAGCTCCCACGCGCGGGCATGGTCGCCGAGGGCCGCGTAGGCCATCGCCGTCCAGACGGCCGCATGCGTGTATTGTCCGCCGTTCTCCCGGATGCCGGGCGGATAGCCCTTGATGTAGCCAGGCTCAACCGCCGCAGTGTCGAAGGGAGGGGCCAGCAGCTTCACGAGTCCGTCAGCACGCGACACGAGGAGACGGTCGACGCTCGCCATCGCCTCAGCGGCCCGCGCGTGGGGGGCCGCGGTTGAGAGCACGGCCCAGCTCTGCGAGATCGAATCGATCTGGCACTCGGTGGAGCTGGCCGCCCCCAGCGGCAGGCCGTCATCGAAGGAGCCTCGCCGGTACCAGCTTCCATCCCAGGCGTATTCGTCGATATTGCCTCGCAGCCGGCCAGATTCGATTGAGCAGCGGTCGGCCATGACAACGTCACCACGCTGCAGGGCCAATTCGGCGAAGCGGCGCAGGGCGTCGTAGAGAAAGAATGCCAACCAGACGCTTTCGCCGCGGCCCGCTCTGCCCACGAGGTTCATGCCATCGTTCCAGTCGCCGCCGCGGAACAGCGGCAGGCCGTGGCTGCCCAGTTGCAGGGCGTTGTTGATCGCGCGAACGCAGTGCTCGTAGAGGGGGGCGGTGGCGGAGCCGGACTGGGGCAGATCGTAGAATGCCTCCTCGTCGGCCCGCGGCATGCGCCCGTGCAAAAACGTCACCTGTTCGTCGAGCACGCCCGTATCGCCGGTCGCCTGCACATAGCGGCACACCGCCACCGGCAACCAGAGAAAATCGTCGGAGCAGTGCGTTCGCACGCCACGGCCGGCGGGAGGATGCCACCAGTGCTGCACGTCTCCCTCCTCAAACTGCCGGCTCGCAGCGAGGAGCAGATGCTCGCGGAGGATTTCGGGGGCGGCATGCACCAAGGCCATCGCATCCTGCAACTGATCCCTGAAGCCGAAGGCGCCGGACGACTGGTACAGCGATGCGCGGCCCCAGAGCCGGCACGAAATGATCTGGTGGAGCAGCCAGCCGTTGACCAGCGCGTCGACCGCAGGGTCGGGTGATTCCAACTGCACGACCGAGAGCCGCCGTTGCCACGCCGTTCGCATGGCGGTGCACTCCCGGTCGGCCGCCTGCGCCCCTCGAAATCGCTGCACGAGCCGCTGCGCCTCCGAGAGACCCTCTGCCGCGCCCACCGTGAAGGCGATCGTTCGGCGTTCACCGTCGTCGAGTAAAACCTGCACCTGCATCGCGGCGCAGGGATCGAATCCAGCTCCCACGCGGCCCGACAGCCGTATCCGCTCCAGCGCTGCCGGCGTCGCCAGCGATCCGTTGCGTCCGATGAATTCCGTACGGTCTCCCGTCACCGATCGGGCCAGTTCACTCGAGTCGACGAAGGCGACCATGCCGGCGAAATCGCCCGCAAACGCATTGCGGGCAAAGAGGGCGCCTGTGAGGTGATCGATCTCGGTGACGACGTGCATCTGTGATCGGCTGCGCAGCTCGCCCAATACCCATTCCCAATACCCGGTGATCGACAGGGCCCGCGGCCTGCCGGAGATGTTGGTGATCGTAAGATGCACGAACTTCACGGGGTCTTTGTCGGCGACGAAGAGCGTGAGCTCAGAGGCGATTCCGTCCTCGACGTGCTCGAACACCGTCGCACCGATCCCGTGCCGCACGACATAGGTGCCGCGGCCGCGCACTGGAAACGGGCTGGGCGACCAGAACCGGCCCGTGTCCTCGTCGCGGATGTAGATCGCCTCGCCGCCGGCGTCGGTGACAGGATCGTTGGGCCAGGGCGTGAGGCGGAATTCGTGGCTGTTGTCGACCCACGTGCAGGCGTTTCCCGATTCCGAGACGAACGTGCCGATTCGAGGATTGCTGATCACATTGACCCACGGCGCGGGCGTGGCCATGCCAGCACCCAGGCGGATCACATACTCGCGGCCGTCGGGCGTGAAGCCTCCCAGGCCGTTGAAGGCGAGCAGCGGGAGCGGCGCCGGCGTGGGCGATTCCGCCACCGCGATCCGACGCCTGGCTTTCAGCAGCGGAATCGCGATCTCCTGGCGTCCGCGTTTCTCCACCTGTTCCATCAGCGTGCCCGCCTCGTCGGTGAGCACGACCCGTGCGGCCGCCTGCAGCAGGAGCCGATCCTCTACGGAGAGTTGCTCGCCACGCCGCACGAAGACGCCACCGGGACGATCGATGAGAGCCGCCTCGGGGCTTGCTGCGAGCAGGTCGAGGATCGATTCGTGGAGAACCTGTCGGTAGAAGGAGTCGTCTTCGTTCCAGATGACGAGGTCGACGTCCAGCCCGTGCATCCGCCACCAGGCGTGGGCGCGGATGGCCTCGTGCACCAGATCGAGCAGGTGGCGATCACGGATCCGGACAAGCACGATCGGCAGGTCGCCCGAGATTCCGTGCCCCCAGAGACCCGACTGTCCGCGACGGTTGCGGCCGATCACCGCCGGGCTCGTGCGACGCAGCCCCGAGGCGTGGACGATCGATCCGGACAGCCGGCCAAAGGCCTGCGCCTCCTTCTCCGAGATCGCGAGCTGCTGCAGCATGATCGCGCCCCGCGTCCATGCCAGTTCGATGATGCGATCGGCGAGGGAGGAGTCGGAGTATTTGTCCACGATCGCAGCGGCCTGTTCTCGGGACTCGGCAACGCCGGTGACAATGTCGATCTGCACCGTCTCGCCCGGCCCGATCGAGTAGGTGCGGCGGATGCTCACCACGGGATCGAGCGTGGAGCCGATGGTGCCAGCGAGCGCGGAATGGTCGAAGGCTGCCGGATTACGGAGCGTGCGGCCACGGCCGATGAATGAGCGACGATCGGTATCAAACGACGGCTCCCCGACTGGGGCCGCGCCGCCGTCGGGCGGGCAGTTGTCGGACATGAGGTGGAGCATCCATGGCGGCCGTTCATCGGGGCCCCGCGGCCGCCGCGTGGCGAGGAGCGCGGGCGGCCTGCGCGAGAGGATCTCCGTCTTTACGAAGAGATTGGAAAAGGCTGGGTGGGATTCGTCCTGCGGCTGTGGCGCCAGCGACACCTCGGCGTAGCTCGTGACCTCGATCAAGCGGCGGCGGTCGGAGCGATTGGTGAGGGAGAGCCTGCGGAGTTCGACGTCGTCCTCGGTCGACACGCTGATGAGCGTGTGCGCCTTGATCTGCCAGTCGACCCGGCGAAATTCGGCGCGCGACTGCATGAAGACCGTTTCGCCGTGCCGGTCGCCCCGGGTCGTCGGCTGCCAGGTGGATGACCAGACATCGCCACTGTCGACGTCGCGCAGGTAGCAAAACTGCCCCCAGCAGTCGCGGGTGGAGTCTTCACGCCAGCGAGTGATGGCCAGACCGCGCCAGCGGCTCCACCCGCCTCCCGCGGCCGAGATGGCCACGTGGTAGCGGCCGTTGGAAAGCAGGTGCACGTCCGGCACTGGTCCGTTGAGATCCGTCACCACCCGGATCGCTCCGGCCTGTGCGGGTGGAATGGCATGGGTCGTGCCGGCCTCCGCCGCGTGGGGGAAAACGGTGACCGTCGACTTCGGGATTCGCTCCTGGAGGAGAAGGGCGACCGATTTCAGTTCTGGATCAGCCATGAACCTTCGCTGCATTGGCGCGTCGAGCAACACCGAAGCAAATGCCAGCAGGCTCATCCCCTGATGGTGCGCCATGAACTGGCGCACGAGCACGCCGCCGGCGGGGCCGTGAAGGCTGCCTGAGGTGCCGACGCTCTCTGAGGCGATGAGGCCGGCGCCGCTGACGGGCGCGCGGCGGGAGGGCGTGTAATCGATCGCTTCGATGAAGCCGCAGGTGCCCATGCCCCCTTCCGCCGCGATCCGGCGGAGGTTGCGGCAGGCGGCATGCGGCGCGATAAGGAGCGCCAGAGCGCTGGCGTAGGGTGCGATGACGAGGTCATCGGCAAGCCCTCGCTTGAGCCCCAGACCAGGCACACCGAAGGCGCGATACTGATAGTTCATCTGGACGTCGTGGGCGTTGTATCCCGATTCCGAGATGCCCCACGGCACCGACCGACGGCTTGCGTATTCGATCTGACGGCGGACCGAAGCCCGGCAGGAATGGTCGAGGAGCGTGCCCTCCCAGGAGGGCATCAGCAGCATCGGCATCAGGTACTCGAACATCGACCCGCTCCACGAGAGCAGCGTGGCACCGCCGCTGGTATTCGTCAGCAGCCGGCCGAGCGCGAACCAGTGGTCTTGCTCCAGCTGACGCCGGGCGACGAGCACGTAGCTCGCGAGACGGGACTCAGAGGCCAGCAGGTCGTAGAAGCCGCTGTCGAGGCGGTGATCGGTGACATTCAAGCCGATGGAAAAAAGCCGCCGCGCAGGATCGTAGAGGAAACGGAAGTCGATGTCGGCGAGGCTGCGACAGGCCGCTGCTAGCCGGTCGAGTTCGGCGAGCCTCGCCGTTGCGTTTCGTGCGGCGTCGTCCAGCGCCGCGTGCAGGAGACCCAGCCATCGGGATGAGGCGGAGGCATCCGGGAAACCATTCGTGGCGGTCGCCCGTGCCACTTCCTCGATGATCGGCAACACGACCTCCGGGATCGCGGCGATCTCGCGGAGGCTGGGACGGCCGTCGAGTCGCTCCAGGATGTCACGGAGCTGAGCGGCCAGCGGATTCGATTGCGAAGAGATCCGCTGCCAGAAATGCTCCGGGGGCGGAGGGAGCATCGTCCATGGGGCGAGCCGCTGCAGGTCTGCAAAATGGTCGGCGGCTGAGCGTGCGAGGCTCTCGGCCCACCAGCTGGATTCGGCGTCGCAGGCAGCCGACCGGGCAGCGGCGATCACCCGCGGAAGCACCGCCGCCGCGCTGGAGACCGTGACAGGTCTGGCCAGCAGTTCAGCCGACAGTGCGGCGCCGTCCGTCTGGGCGGCCGGTCTCCATTCCCGAATGACGGGGGCGGCGGCAAGGGCTTCCGCGGCGGCGCGTCGGGTTTCCTCAAGGCCTGTGAAAAGACGCAGCGGTGGCACGGATGCCTCGGCGAGTTCCTCGAGGCCTCCTGCGAGCACGAGCAGGCTTCCGACGAGATTGCCGCTGTCGACCGTGGAAACATACCGCGGCAGGAGCGGTGCGAGCGTGTGGATGTCGTACCAGTTGAGAAGATGCCCGCGATGCCGTTCCAGGTTGCCCAGGGTGACGAAGGTGCGGTCGACGCGTTCGGCCAGCTGCCCGACGGAAAGCCAGCCGAAGTCGCAGGCGGCAAGATCTGAGAGGAGTGCCATCGCGATGTTCGTGGGGCTCGTGCGGGCGGCGATGACCAGTTCGCCGTTCATCTGCACGTTGTCCGGCGGCAGCCAGTTGGTGCTGGCCGTCACGTACTCTTCGAAGTAGCGCCACGTGCGGCGGGCGGTGGAGGCGAGGAAGGCCTGTTCGGCCGGGGCGAGCCGGACGGTCGGTGGCGGGAGTGGGAGACTGATCCACCAGGCAATGAGCGGGGCGAGGAGCCACGCCGTCAGCCAGGGCGTGGCGGCGGTGAGGATGTCGGGCCCGCCAGCAACGATGCAGGCCACGGCCACGAGGACGGCTGCCAGCGGGCTGACGACCATCGCGCGGTAGAAGCCGGGCAGTTTTCCCGAGGCCTCATGATCGGCGTCGGCGGCCGTCCGCCATTCGAGCAGTCTGCGGTGAGTCCAGAGCATGCGCACGAGCGTTCGAGCGATGGCATCGACCGCGAGGGCCGCCTCGTATGGCAGCAGCGCGAGCGTGAGCAGTCCCTGGGTGAGCGGCTTGGAGAGCGACCAGGCCGCCTCCAGCAGATGGGTGGCCAGCGGCACGTCGTGTGGCTTGCGCAGCACCTCAAGAAGGCTGGCCAGCAGCGGCGGCAGGAGTGCCGTTGCCGCGACCAGACCAGCGGCGGCCGTGGCCACGTGGACAGAGCCCGTCAACCAGCTGCCCACGAGCAACGCGACCATAGCGGGGGGCACGAGGCTGCGCCGCAGGTTGTCGAAAATCTTCCAGCGAGAGACGGCCGAGAGGGGATTGCGCACCCAGGTCACGCCATGGTTGGGCACGCGTGGCAGGAGCCACCAGAGGAGCTGCCAGTCGCCGCGGATCCAACGGTGCCGTCGCCTCGCGTCGCTGAGGTAGCTCGCCGGATGGTCCTCGTGGAGCACCACGTCGCTCTCCAGCCCGGAACGGCAGTGGCATCCCTCGAGCAGGTCGTGGCTGAGGATTGTGTGCGAGGGGAAGACACCGCAGCACTGCTCGAAGGCGTCGACATCGTAGATGCCCTTGCCGATGAAGGAGCCTTCGTCGAAGAGATCCTGGTAGAGATCGGAGACCACCCGCGTGTAGGGATCGATGCCGGGATTGCCGGCGGTGAGGAGACTGAACCTGCTCTGCCGCGCGCTTGGCAGGCTCACCGCTACACGCGGCTGGAGGATTCCGTGCCCCGCCACGATGCGGGCCAGCTTTGGGTCGAGCACGGGCCGGTTGAGGATGTGGGCCATCGCGCCCACCATTTCGCGGGCGGCATCCCGCGGCAGGTCGGTGTCGGCGTCGAGCGTGATCACCGACCGCACCTGTGGCATGTATTCCGTGTTGCCGGCCACGCGGTCAAACCGTCCGGTCGCACCGCGAAGGGTGGCGTTGAGATCAGCAAGCTTGCCTCGCTTGCGTTCGCGGCCCATCCAGATCGAGTCGCGGGCGTTCCATTCACGGCTGCGATGCAGGAGCAGGAAGTGGTCGCCGTCATACCGCTGATTGAGGGCGTCGATCCCCGCCTCCGCCTGCAGGATGAGCTGCTCGTCGGATGGCAGGGTTTCCGTGGGGGCATCGGCCAGGTCGGAGAGCAGTGCGAATTGCAGATGGGGATCGCGGTTGGCCAGGAAACGGACCTCCAGCCCTTCGAGGAGCCGGTCGACGGTCGGCGGATTGGTGAGCATCCCGGGCACGACGACGAGCGTGCGTTGCTCCGGCGGGATGCCGCTCTTGAAGTCGAGCCGCGGGAGCGGATTCGGCCTGACGAGGAGGGTGGCGGCCCAATTCGCCAGCCCGACGCCCAGATGAATGGCAACCAGCAGCACGGCAACAAACAGCAGCGGCCAGGCGAGCGGGCCCACTGGCATGCCTGGACCGGCTGCCAGGAAAAACGTCAGCATGCCGGCGGCAGTCAGCAGCGAGATGGCGGCCAGGAGCAGCCCGAGCGTTAGGTGCTGGGTGGTTACGGCGCACCGTTGCCACGGCGAGCAGCGTGCTCCCAGCCCGCGGTCGAGCGCGGCACGCCCTGCGTCTACCAGCCAGTAGCCCACATGGGCCTCGCGCGGGACCGGGATGACCGGGATGACCGGGATGGCCGGGATGGCCGGGATGGCCGGGATGGCCGGGATGGCCGGGATGACCGGGCTGGGAAGCGTGGCTGCTGCCTGCGTGCCCTCCGGCGGATGGTCATGCCCATGCCCCTCGCGCTGCCAAGCCTGCTGGGCGAGCGACACGGCCCGCCGAGCAACTTCCTCCTCGGTGCGTCCGGTGAGTCGGGAGATCGCCTCCACGCAGGTGCGATAGCGGTTGCGGGTCGTGAAATCCATCTGCGTATAGACGGCGGCCGGGTCGTCGCCCAGCGCCACCTCCACGATGCTGTGCAGGGCGATGAAGTCGCGCCAGTCGTGCACCGCGAGAAATCGCAGGCTGCCAATGCAGTTGCCGATCGACACCTGATCGGCGGCCTGAGAATGTCCCTCGGCGAGCACCAACTGCTCGATGGAGGCGCCCTGCCCGGCCAGGCAGTGTTCGAGCCATGAGCCCGCCAGCGAGAAGGCGGGCGTCTGCCCCTGCAGTGCCCGCGTGAACTCCGCGAGAAAGGCGCCGGAGAGAGACGGAGCGGCCCGCGTCATGTCGGCCAGCACGAGCACGAGGTCGGCCGGCTGCTTCTCCGCGGCCTGCAGCATGCGGTCGGACCAGTCGGCCGCGACATCACGGTGGCAACGCGCGGTGGATATCCGCACCGCCACCCGACGGAGGTTTTCGATGAGGGCCAGCCGCAGCATGAGCGGCAGCGACCAAAGCTCGCCGAGCGTCAAGGGGGCAATCGACTGGTAGGCGGCGATGAAGGCGTCGAGGGCCACGGTATCGACGCGGCCGTCGGTGTGGGCGACCAACTCCATGGCGATGCGATAGGTGCGCGGGCAGTCGGAGGCGAGGGCAGGAAGATTACTCAGGTAGGAGCGGGGCAGGAGCCGCCTGGTGGAGTGGATCTGCTCCTCCAGAAGATAGAAGTTGTCGAGCAGCCATTCCGATGCGGCCGTGATCCGGCGGCCGCGTTTGGCCGCGGCGGCCAAGAGCTCGTAGGTGTCCAGCAGCACACGCTCGTTGTCCGCCAGTCGCGTGAGCAGCCGGCCGGAAGAGCGGCGCCGGGTGAGTCGCTGGGAAGCGGCGATCATCCGAGCGTGCCGCTGGAGTTGGTCGCTCGAAAATAGCTCGCCACGCAGCGGCAGATCGCCATCAAAACCGCGATCGGCGTGCGGATTGCCCGTGGCTTCGCTGCGGAACGGAAGCCCGGCTGTGAATGCGTCGAGTGGCGTGGCGTCCTTGTCCGCGATGGTCCACGGCATGAGCCGGCGGACCATGTCCATCAGTGATGGAACAGGCACGGCAGGGCTCCGAGGATGACCGGGCGTACGAGAGTCGTGCCAAGCCGCAGAGAAGAGTGTCGCAGCACGACGGGAAGAATTCCAGTGCGCAGCCTTACGCATCTCGGCCAGAATTGCCCAAGGGCTTCAAAAGCCCGTGCGATGGCACCGCTGCGGGACGGGCCGATGGTCAATAACGCCAGCCGAAACCGGCGTCTGAAAAGAAGTTGGCGGCATCCTGCGAGAGTCCCCAGCCCAGTCGGATGCCGATTTCCCAATTTTTGGTGAGCATGTAGTGGGTGCCGGGGCTCAGGAACGGGATGGTGGCGTTGTCGACCGCGCCGTCCGTGAAGGTCGAGAAATATTCGCCGTGCACCTCCCAGCGTTCGGTGACGGGGATGCGGAGCACGACCGACGGCTGCCACTTGTTGATCCAGTTGACTCGGCCCTCCGCATAGACATAGCGAAGGGCGGCATCGAGCCGCCATGCCTCCGACGATTTCCATCCCCATGCATACGTGACGGCGGGGGCGGTTCCGAACGCAGCCCCGGAGAGGGGCGTGAAGGCCTCCACGATCACGCAGCTTTTGGGAAGCCAGGCCGCCTGTTCGGTCACGACGGCCTTGAAGCCGTAGAGCACGTTCGATTCATAGCAGATCGTACCGTCGCTCGGGCCCTCGCTCCCCTCGGCATTGGTCACGAGATAGCCGCCGGCGTTGGAGGCATAGCTGATACCAAACCGCCACTCAAACCGATCCGTGACGCCGGCACGGAAGAGGAGTTCTGGATAGACGTTGGTGGACGGGGCGGAACGATTGTCGATGAACACGTAGGAACCCTCGGTGAGCAGCGTGCCGATCGGGGCTGTTTCCGTCGAGGGAGTGAAGGCGTCACGGTCGGTGTGCAGGTCGGCGAAGCCGCTCCCCTCTGCCGCGGAAGCAGCTGCGGACGGTGCCAGCATCACCAGCATCACGAGAAGGAGTGGCAGACCGCAGGCCGCGAGCCCGCGGGATCCGAGGCGAACATGTTTCTGGCTGCCACGCATGCACGAGACCAGTTTTCACTGCCTTGGGGCTGAAGATCGACTTGGGGTGTGCTGCCATTGAAAGAAGCCGCCCACCGCCGTCGTGCGGCGTTGTCGCTGGCCTGTTCCACCGCAGCAACTTCGGTTCGTTCAAGACTGCACGCCCGTTTTTTCCTCACAACCGGCACATCCTCTGCCGCTTGCCTAGCCTCGGCTTTTGCAGTTTTGGTGCCCTTTTTCCCGTGGCTGAAACTGCCCTCTGAAAAAGCCTCCTCAGCAGAATCTGTGGGTACGTTTCGGCTCGGGTGGGGTGTACCCCATCGGGTGAAACATCGCGATTGCGATGCCTTGCGGCGTTCTCAAGCCGTATGCTTTTCTGGCGGTCAGTTTCGCCTTGCCGTTGAATCCCTCGTCGACGCCCGATGAGATCACTGCCTCCGGCTCGGAACCAGCTGAGGATCAGATGCCGGTATCTCTTTGTGGCGACAAGATCTCCATCGTGTCTCTTGTCGAATCAGCAAGTTGAAAACTTGCTGCCACAAAAAAGCCAGGGCCTGCTCTCTCCCTATTTCCTCTCTTCCTTCTTGTGGCGACAAGATTTCATCTTGTCTCTTGTCAAACCTACAAGTTGAAAACTTGCAGCCACATGGGAAAACTTGCACCCACGAAAATGTGCACCCACGAAAGGCTTGGAACGCAGCTCTTTTCGGATCGATCCTTCCTCGACATGCTCGTCACACTGCGGCAGGCCAGTGTGCGGCAGCACGTTTTGGCGATGGCACCCAGCGGACACGGTTTCAGAAAGCTGATCAGACTGCTGGAAAACGCTGTCGCAATGGCTCTGTAAACTGCAAAAGCCGAGGCTAGCAGGCTGTGGATAAACAGCCTTTTCGACCGCACGATGCGGTCGCGAGTGCGCAGCACTCGAGAAAACCGGAGGTTTTCAAAGTGGAAAAAGGTCAGGGATGACTTTTTTCACGGACAGCTGGGGCACTCCGCTTTGTGCGTGGTGCCGCTGGTTGAAAAGCCCCCAGCATGCGATCCTCACCACAGCCAACGGCACGCTCTTCAGCCTTGGACCCCAAGATGGCTTCATCGCGATCCCCATCGAGTCCACCGTGAAGGCTACTTTGACGGCCTGCCCGGCTGATCTCGCTGCGTGGTTCCGCTGCCAAACCGCTGTGTCTGGCTGCTGGAACCGTCCGATCGGTGGGTGATCGTGCCGGAGCCGAAGGGCTGCGTGTTGCCGGTGACGGTTTTGCCGTCGCGGCCGTGCTGGGTCGTGATGGAGCCCGAGCCGAAGGGGCGGGTCTGGCTGGTGGAGCCATCTGACCATCGGGTGATCGTGCCGGAGCCGAACTTCTGCGTGTTGCCGGTGACGGTCTTGCCGTCGCGGCCGCGCTCGGTCGTGATGGAGCCCGAGCCAAAGGGGCGGGTCTGGCTGCCGGTACCGTCGGACCGGTTGGTAATCGTGCCGGAGCCGAAGCTGTTGGTCGTGCCGGAGCGGGGCTGGGTCATGCCCGCACGCGGCGGAGTTGGCTCTGCGGCTGTGGCTGGGCGGCTCGAGACGCCGCAGGAAAGCAGAGCGAGGAGGAATGTCGCGGGGATGTGGCTCCTGGCTCGCATGGGCGTGGCTCCAGATGTGGACGGGACCAATTGGGGATCGAACCCCCTATGAATGGTAGCAGCTTCGACGGTCCACGTTCTGGAAGGATCGCGAAGTGAAGGTGCCGTGAACGCCCCGCTGGCGGCGGCTGCGAGAAGGCTGTGGAGACACCCCGGTTTAAACCGCACGAATGATAAAGGATAGGGTGGCCAACGGCACGATCGCTATCGTCTGATGGCTGCTGAGTGGGTCGAGGGCGTTGTCGGAGTGGCTCTCGCGGGCAGCAAGGCCACAACGATCCCTATTTCGACCAAGTGAACCGCCATGCGGTTCACGCCGCATCCCGTGCGCAACGCGTGCTTTTCCGCATTCTCGATGATATCATCATGAGATGCGTTCCAGTATCACCGTTTCCAAGAGCCGGCGTCGCGCGGGTGGCCGATCACGGGCCTCCGGCACATTCGTGCTGCGTGTCGATCCCCAACTGCACGCCCTGCTGCGAGAGGATGCTCTGGTGGCGGGCACGTCGCTCAACGACTGGTGCGGCCGCACGCTGGCCGCCCCCGGTGCCGGCGGGCTCGACGAGGCAGCGGACGTCGTGCAGGCGATCCGGCTCCGGCTGCGAAAGAATCTTTTGGGAGTGATCGTCTACGGATCGTTCGCACGGGGCGAACTCGCCACCGGCTCGGACATTGATGTCCTCGTGGTTCTCGCGGCGGGCGTGCCGATCACGCGGTCTCTGTACCGAGAGTGGGAAGGAGTGGTGCCGCTCTGGCAGGGCCGCGAGGTCGACCTCCACTTCGTGCATCTGCCGGCTCCGGCCGCTCACGTTTCAGGGAGTTGGGCGGAGGTCGCGGTCTGCGGTATCGTGCTCTACGACCGCAACCTTGCGGTCTCCCGACGACTCATTGAGATCCGGAGCCGCATTGCCGCGGGCGAGTTGGTGCGTCGCATGGCGCAGGGGCAGCCTTATTGGATTCACGAGGATCCCGATGCGAAGTCCTGAACTTGCCGTCGACTACGTCCGCAGGGCGAAGGCGCGACTGACGGCAGTGGACGCGCTTTTTGTCGCACAAAGCTGGGCCGACGTCGTGCGGGAGTCGCAAGAGGTGGTGGAACTGGCCCTCAAGGGGCTGCTGCGGGTAGCCGGCATCGAGCCACCGCGAATCCACGACGTGTCGGTGGTTTTGCTTGCCGAGCGGACACGACTTCCGAAAGCGGTTCAGCAGCAGGTCGAGATGCTCGCCGCGGGCTCGCGGACGCTGCGTCGCGATCGCGAACTGGCCTTTTACGGTGCCGAGGACCTCACTCCTTCCGGCTTTTACACGCGAGACGACGCCATCGCCGCCCGTGATATCGCCCGCAAGACGGTGGCTGCCGTGGAGCCGCACGTGCTCGGTATGAAATGAGATCGCTTGCGTTCTCGCCGTTCCGTTGCAGCCCTGCCGGCCCTGGCCGCGATGACTCGCAACCCCACTCGTCTGCCACGGCCGGAGAGCGTCTGAGCGGGAAGTGAAAAGGGGACGCAGCTCTTTTTCGCCGCGAAAAAGAGCTGCGTCCCCTTTTCGACGCCTTTTCGACGCGGTCCTCGGGGATCTCCATGACGCCGCCTGCCGCGAACCGAATCACAACAGCCCGCTGGCTCAACAGATCCACAGCCTGGAAGACTGGTGCCGCGAGCCGCGAGACCTGCTCAGGCTGCTGCGGCGCGAGCCTCTGACGCCTAGAGTGGAAGGTGGCGACCGACACGCGCTCCCGATCGCAGAACTTGGACACCGTCATGCCTGATGCCGTGAACTGTTGCAGTCGTCGCTGCCATGCCGCGGACTTCCGCGTGTCTGTCGGTCGAGCCATGAGTCGCCTCCTTGAAAACGGGTTGAAAAGTGTCAACCCGCGAGGCTATCAGGGCGGTCAAGAGTGGTTGTGGTGGGCGCTCACCCTGCTCGGGCCGTTCGCCACCTTCCTGATCGTGGTGCTGGATAGGGTCAGGATGGATGGGGAGTGAGAGCGACTCGCAACGCCTTCCGACTGCCCTGCTCTCAAGATGAGGACTCGGGCAGAAATAACCGCCGACAACACC
>Ga0209829_10002501_pt1 | contig 13938 bp, 15 predicted proteins | sample C_140205_EF_Meta_FD_187311 | JGI IMG/M metagenome (GOLD analysis project Ga0209829, IMG submission 187311) | Freshwater microbial communities from Lake Croche, Canada to study carbon cycling - C_140205_EF_MetaG (SPAdes) (version 2) | ecosystem: Environmental > Aquatic > Freshwater > Lake...
ACTGCACATTACATTAGCGCCCTACTTCAAGCACGCGGTATTAAAACCAGCCGCATTGCGCGTGGCATGCCAATGGGCGGTGAAATTGAATATGTAGATAGTGGCACACTAGCGCAAGCCATGCTTGAGCGTCGCAGCCTAATCTAAGTAAGCCATCAACTGCATGGGCTGTGCAATCATGGCATCAGCGCCCCACTGCTCAGGCTTATCTGTAATTGCAATATAACCAAATAACGCTACGATTGTTTTCATCCCAGCGGCCCGACCAGCTTGAATGTCACGCTCGGCGTCGCCCACGTAAATGCACTCTGTCACTAGACTTGCAGTTTCTGTACAAGCCATTAATAAAGTATCTGGTGCAGGCTTAGGCAGCAAGGCATCATCACCACAGATTAAACACACACACCCCTCATATAAGCTAGCACGGCCATGTTTTACTGCTTTAATTAAATCTACCGAAAAACGGCGAGGCTTATTGGTAACAATGCCCCATTTAATGCCCTGCGCATCAAGTTTTGAAAGCAATTCTGCAATGCCAGGCAATAACACTGGATTATCGGTAAATACTGATTCGTATAAGTCTAAATACTCAATGCGCTTAGCCTCAAAATCGACATCAACAGGCGTGATACCAAACCCTAACCCCAATAGTCCAACCGTACCATGTGAAGCCACCGGACGTATCATTTCTTGAGCCAAAGTAGGCTTCCCGTGACGCACAAGCTGCAGATTCAATGCCACACCTAAATCATGTGCGGTATCAACCAACGTGCCATCCAAATCAAATAAGACTAAACTCATAGTGGTAACGTGGTATGGATCATGTAATTCACAGCCACATCATCACCCAATGCATAATGCTGCGTAATAGGGTTATAACTCATACCACGTATAGAGAGCATATCTAGATTAGCCAGCCGTGCCCAGCCTGCCAGCTCTGAGGGCTTAATAAACTTGGCGTAGTCATGTGTGCCTTTAGGCAGTAAGTTCAACACATACTCGGCACCGATCACCGCAAAGAGGTAAGCTTTAGGATTACGGTTGATCGTTGAGAAAAAGACCGAACCACCAGGTTTTACTAAGCGAGCACATGCAGCAATAATGGCCGCTGGATCAGGAACATGCTCCAACATTTCCATACAGGTCACCACATCAAAGCTTGCCTGCTGTTGGTTTGCTAACGTTTCTACAGCGACATATTGATAGTCGACTGAAGCGCCACTCTCTAGTTGATGCAATTTTGCTACATTTAGGGCTTTTTCACCTAAGTCAATGCCCATTACCTCAGCGCCCTTAAAGTACATGGACTCCGACAATATGCCACCACCGCACCCCACATCAAGCACACGCTTTCCTTTTAGGCCGACCAAACCGTCTATCCAATTTAATCGGAGCGGGTTAATTGCATGTAACGGTTTGAATTCGCTATTCTTATCCCACCATTTATGCGCTAAATCGCCGAATTTTTGTAACTCTAGTTCGTCTGCGTTCAATGTTTGTACTGCCTTAATTTCGGTTGCCATGTATTAATAATATCCTTTAATTCTAAGGGCTCTAGATTGGCGTAGACACCATTGCTGTAACGGAGCTCACCTGCTACCCAAGTATGGGTCACATGCTCGCGACCACAACTATAAACCAAATGAGCAATTGGATCATAGTAAGGAGTTGTAGCAACATCATCTAGTCGTACGGCGGCTAAATCGGCCAGCTTACCTACTTCAATTGATCCGATCTGATGTTCCAAGCCCAAGGCCTTGGCTGCGTTAATAGTCGCCATATCTAGTGCCTGCTGGGCAGGGACTGTGCTAGCATTTTCGCTGACACCCTTAGCCAGTAACGCACATAAACGCATTTCAGCAAACATATCTAAACGATTATTGCTAGCAGCACCATCGGTACCCAAGCCGACATTAACGCCTCTAGCCAGCAGTTGCGCTACTGGCGCAATGCCGCTAGCCAGCTTTAAATTTGAGTTAGGGCAGTGCGCAATATGGCAGCCATACTCTGCTAACAATTCAATTTCATTCGGAAGTAAATGTACGCCATGGGCAGCGACAAGATTAGGCCCAAGCAAGCCTAACTGAAGCATCCTTTGCATAGGTCTCACACCATACTGCGCTTCAGACTGGGCAATTTCATCGCGCGTTTCGTGTAAATGTATATGTATGCCCAGACCCAACTGTTCAGCGTAAGTGATGACAGTTTCAAAGGTTTGATTGGAAACTGTATAGGGTGCATGCGGAGCGATTGACGAACTAATTAATGCGTTATTACGCCAACTATCATGAGCTGCGAAACCTTTTTGTAAATAATCATCAGCATCACTGGCGTAGGCTGATGGAAATTCAAGCACCAACAAACCCAAATTTGCACGCATCCCCGCTTGGCTTGCTGCCATTGCCGTCGCCTGCGGATAGAAATACATATCGTTAAAACAAGTAATACCCCCACTCAACATTTCGGCACACGCCAATAAAGTCGCATCATGTACATAGCGTTCAGACACCAACGCCTGCTCAGCTGGCCATATATGATCGTTAAGCCATTCCATTAAAGGTAAATCATCAGCGATACCACGCATTAAATTCATCGCAGCATGGCTATGCAGGTTAATCAAGCCCGGGATTAACACATGATCATCCAGACAAATCGTGCTATTTGCTACGTATTGCTGCCTAGCCACAGCTACAGGCAGAATCGCTACAATAATTCCTGCTTGTATAACAAGTGCATGTTGTTCAAGTAATGGTTGCTGTGGATTTACCGTAGCAATCCAGCGAGCTTCTATGATTAAGTCAGCATTGCTCACTGTTGGATGGTGTGTGTAAGACATACATGCATTCTACCAACAAAAAAGCCCCGTTTTAACGGGGCTCTTGTTTTACTGCTTAAAAATAACTTAAATAGGGTAGCACTTCACTAATCGCAACCAGATTTATGTTGCTCTTGGGCATAAATCACCACTCTACGGTTTGGCTGTAAGCATTCAATTGCTGCTTTACCCTTAACACCTTTGCACTCAACTACCGGTTCAGATTTACCCTTACCGACGGCTTGTAAACGGCTAGAATCTATGCCCTTAGTAACGATATAGGCTTTAACTGCATTTGCACGACGCTCTGATAGTTTCAAATTATAAGCTTCTGAACCTATACGATCAGTGTGTCCTGCGACTATCACTAATTCAAACTCTGGATGCGCTATTAATTTAGCTGCGACTTCATCAAGCACAGGTTTAGCTTCATCTTGCAACTTATATTTATCAAAACCAAATAATTTTTCAGCTGAAATAGTGATTGTTTCAAAGTTTGGTTTACATGCTTCTACCACAGGTGACGGCTCTGGAGCAGCTGCTACCACAGGCGCTGGCGCTGGCGCAGGCGCTGCAACAGGTTCTTGTGCAGCCGCAACAACAGGCATAGGCGCTGGCGCGGCAAATCGGAAAATACCGCCTAAGCTAAACAAAGTATTGCCGACTACTCCATCAGCATCAAGGCCTGTAGCCCTAGCACTTGAGCGACTCCACTGCTGACGCACATCGGCTTGGATACCGAATGAATCAGTGAATAAATATTGCGCACCTACACCGGCACCTGCTAACCAAGAGGTATGACTTTTCTCTTGAATACCAATACCTGAGTAATCAACATTATTGTGTGCTACTCCCAAGCCAGCTAAAATAAATGGACGAAATTTTTCACGACCTAACATGTATAAAGCATCAAGACTAACTGTTGTTTGTTTATAATGCCCACTTGCACCAGTAATGCCAGTGTCCTGACTTGCTTGGTTGTATCCTACACCCCCTTGAATATCCCAACTAGGGCTTAACTCTTTACCTAACTTAATAAAGGCACCACCACCATCGTTAGCCTTTAAATCATTATCTGGTGTCATGTAACTAACGCCAGGAACAGCATACCAAGCACCTTGAAATGCCTCTTCTGCGGATGCCGCGCAAGCAACAAAGCCTAAGCTTGCAGCTACTGCGATACTAAGGATATTTTTTTTCATGTTATTGCTCCTAACAATTATGCTAAATTTTAAAACTAATAATTTGTATGTGATGTTACCCACTCAATGCTCTAAGTGCAATCATCTTTTGATGAATACGTATTTGCACTTATATGTAATTGCTATTATTCAGTAATATTTTTACAACAAATCAAAGTGCCATACGCACCGCTGCAAGTTTTTGTAGATCGAGTCCAAGTTGGCGCTGACTGTTTACACAAACTCCACCTCTAAAACCGATGTAATTAGGCTTTAAAAATTTTGCTTGTGCTACATGCTCTAATGTTAAAGAACCCGCTAATCCAAAAGAAAGATCATATCTTTTTGCTTGTAGTGCAAAGTCATTACACTGCAACTGGGTGTAATGATCAAATAAGCTAAGTCCATTTTTCTTAGCTGTATCCAACATAACGCCAAAAAAACCAGACATCTTTAATTTGAACATTAAATCTGGATCATATTGATGCTCAGCAAATCGTACCGCAATCAATTTGATGCCTGAAGCCGTAATGGGCTGCAAAACTTTTAAAACAGCCTGATAGTTTTCATTGGGGAAAAAGCCAATTTTAATAAAATCTACTTTGAGCGCGGCTAGCGCATTGACTGCCGGACTGATTAGCCCAGGTTCCATAGCTAGGTCACCTATAGTTGCACTTACTGGCTTTTTCCCATCAACCAAAGCCAATACAGCTTGAATCATGGACAATGGTAACGCGCCAAGGGCACCTGAAGCTGGGTCTTTTAAATCAATAATGTCAGCGCCATGAATTAATGCTAATTGGGCTTCTTCTTCGCTAGTCACACTAATAAGTAATTGGCTCATGCGAAATTTTCATTATTTAACATAGCTCGATGGTTAGTCACCGCTTCCAATAGCCAAGACCAAGCTTCCAACTCACGTGGACCTGCAGTTTTCTCAATGGCAATGTTTAGATATTCGATCTCTTGCTCAATTTTATCCATAGGCAATCTAGTTAGGCGACTGACCAAAACCGCCAACTCAATAACAGCAGCCTGCGCACGATTAAAGCCCTGAAAAGCTTGATGTTGCTCCTCATATAGCACTTCCATAAATAGTTGTGGACGAAGCGCATGGTCAATCACATTGACTAACTTTAATTCTTTATGGGCTAAACATGACGCCAACCTGACGCCTTCAACTTTATCGGCAGCAACCAAATCCCATGCTGAACGTCCAGTAAGTGCGGCAGCAAAAACACGTACATCATCAGTGAGGTTCATCACTGCGTGATTGCTTGCTACAATATTTTCCATCGTACTAGACGGCTTATAAGGTGAAATGACCACTAAACCATCATGCATACTAATTCCAAAAGGTGCGACATGCGGAACTCCTATGGCATCAACACTAGTAATAATGGTTTCATAAATCATATTAACTTACGCTTTGCTTTAAGCGCTGCTGCACGATGCTCAGCTTTAGGCAATGTCGGCTGAGCCTTGGACGCCACCCCCCAGTCAATTTCCTGATCCTGTACATAGCGTTTTTTAAGTTGCCAAGCAATTTGGGCGCGTGCCAACTCAACACCTAAATAGAATGCGTGCGAGGCATCATCAGCGACATCTAAGTGGGGATACAACGCAAAAGGATCCAGCGCCTGATGAATACCATCACGGTTATAGATATGCACACCATTCTCGCTTACCTGAATACGGAAATTTGGATCTTTAATCAGAAGTGCAATTTCTTTAATTTCATCGGCACTATATGTAAATGGACGGCGGTCGTGCAAGCCTAATAAACCTGTACTGTAGCCTCGTGGTAGCCGCCCATCTTGCTTGGCTGCGTGCATTACACGTCTTGCAATATCTGCCTCTAGTATTGCATTCACAGCATGTGGGCTCACTGATGTAGCTAAAACAGCATTAATTTTAAGTTCACTGATAATACCGAATAATAAGGCGTTGATGCCGGTGGTGTCAGCATCTGTCAGCTCAGTGAGATTGCCGATCCCCATCATTATTTGAATGTCAGGATACTTCTTACGCAACTTTTGGTAGCGCACAATAGAGTTGGCTAAGCCGAAATGAATAGGATCCAAAATCGCATCAGCAATAAAAGGCTTGCCCACTTTCAAACACATCTCAATCGCCCGATACAACGAGGATAAATTATTAGGTTTGGCAGGAATTAAAATTGGTATCGCCGCGACCTCATCGGCAACCCATAGCGTTTTCTCTGTCAAACTTAGTAAGAAATCAGCACCAGCACGCCCTGCCAGCAACAAATCATCGGTACTATTGGAATCCACGCTAACCTGCATGCCTAATTCCTTTAGCGCCCTCACAGCATCCGCTAGATGGGGGAAATCTTGGCCTGGCAAACAACCTAAATCAATGACATTAGCGCCTTGTGCTTGGAATAAATGGGATTTTTTAACGATTGCTTCAACACTGAGCATGGGGGCATCAACAATTTCAGCAAAAATATTGACGCTATACTGACTTAAATCAGGCACCAGGCCAGCTTGACCAAAGTATTGCGGCAAATCTTTCAAATCAGCGGGGCCACGTACGACTGGCACACCATATTGAAGTGCCAGTTGCGTCAAGTCCCCTTGACATAAACCAGGTAAAATCACTTTATCGGCATCACCACTTACTTTAAGGCGACGTGCAATTAAATCCGGCGTCATCAATGCCGCAACTGATACCCCGATTTGTTCAATTCTATATTTGAACGTAGGCGTCTTTGGGTTGCTTTGAACTTGATCTAACACTTTTTTCAGGCTATTTTCTGCAAGCTTGCCTGTCAGGAAAAGTAGATTTTCAGCCATTAGATTTAGTTTTTCTTTGTAAGGACTGCCTGAGATCTGGCTTGTACACTAACTTTTAGACTTTGCATATCTTCCACCAAATCTGTATCAACGTAGGTTTTTATCTTGGCAATATTATCTAAATCAATCTGGCGCGGATACACTTTAACCATGTTATCTCGCGGCGCTTCCGACTCTAGCTCTTGCGCGGTATCACAGGCAAAAATTATACTAGGTACGCGAGTTTTTCCGGCCTGTGCATAAAGATTAGTGACTAGATTATCCGAGATCCCGTAGACCATCTTAGCAATGGTATTAGAAGTGGCAGGGGCAATGACCAGAGTATGATAACGCCCTTGATAGAACAATTCGACGGGGACACTGCTGGAGGTTTTGTCATGAAACACTTTACCTACATTGTGTTTATAGCCATATTGCTGCATCACTTCTGTGGCAGCTTTACTTAGGAATAAATCGACATCTTCTAATGTATGAATAATCTCGATACATTCTCGTAGATAGTGACCTGAGCCAGTAATGGCCCAAGCCAAACGTTGTTTTTCTATCACCACGATTTTAAATTTACAGCACTCAATACTTAAGCAAAGGGGTGGCGTAACACTATTGTTTCATCGCGCTCAGGTCCAGTAGAAACGATATCTACCGGTACGCCACATAAAGCTTCCAAGCGCTTCAGATAACGCTGCGCATTCTTAGGTAAGCCCTCCCACGTTTTAACGCCAAACGTGTTATCAGTCCAACCAGGTACCGTTTCGTAGATTGGCTGGCATCGCGCCACATCATCAGCACCGATTGGCAATAAATCAAGCAACTTTCCGTCTAACATATACCCTGTGCAGATATTAAGCTCTTGTATACCATCCAACACATCTAATTTAGTGATACATAGACCAGTGAGACCATTAATGCGCGCTGAACGACGTAAAGCGGCGGCATCAAACCAACCGCAACGACGTTTACGCTTAGTGACAGTGCCAATTTCTTGGCCTTTAACGGACATTTGGTTACCTGGACAATTTTCCGTATCAATATCAAGTTCGCTTGGAAAAGGACCGCCGCCGACACGCGTGGTGTAAGCCTTGGTGATACCTAGGACATAGTGCAACATATTAGGACCCACACCTGCACCCGCCGCCGCTTGACCAGAAACACAATTGCTAGAAGTGACATAAGGATAAGTGCCATGATCTACATCTAATAGAGTGCCTTGCGCGCCTTCAAATAAAAGGTTTTGACCAGCCGCATTAGCTTCATACAAAGCAGCGGAGATGTCAGCGACCATCGGTTTAATTAAATGCGCTTTTTGCAATGCAGCGTCAAGCTGTTGATTAAAATCAACCGCTTCAGCACCTAGATACTTAGTCAGCACAAAGTTGTGATAATCAAGTACATCACGTAATTTTTCACTGAATTGATCTGGGTAAAATAAATCGTATAGTCGTAGCGCGCGTCGAGCCACTTTATCTTCGTAGGTCGGACCTATGCCTTTACCTGTCGTACCAATTTTCTTATCGGCACCACGCTTGAGTTCACGCGCAACATCTAAACGCACATGGTAGTCCAAAATCAATGGGCAGCCTGGGCTTACCTTTAAACGGCTCTTAACATCTAAACCGTCTTTTTCTAGAGAGTCAATTTCGTATAATAAATGCCCAGCATCTAATACCACACCATTACCGATATAGCAGTTCACGCCAGCACGCACAATGCCAGAAGGCACTAAGTTAAGCTTGTAAACGCGTTGTGCTACTCCCTGCCCTACGACCAATGTATGCCCAGCATTATGTCCGCCTTGAAAGCGCACCACGCCTTGGGCATGATCGGTCAGCCAATCAACGATCTTGCCTTTGCCTTCATCGCCCCATTGTGTACCGATGACAACAACGTTTTTCGCAGATTTAGTAATTAGGGTATTTGTTGCAGTATTGGCCATAACGGGTACTTTATATTTTAGTTGTATTTAATTTTGTGTGACTAAGCTGCAACCTGCGCTTCGCAAGTTAGAGCTTGTTTAGTTTTTTTTGATTGCAACCACATGCCAGCCTGAATTGAAATGCGACAATTCTCTGTCGCAATTTAACTCTTCAAGATTAACATCTTCTCCAGGAAACGCCTGAACTACCACGTGACCTTCAGCTCGGAGGCTTGCTATTTTAACAGCTAAAGTGGCTTCTGCATCTGCAGGAGCAAAGATTGCCGGTGTAGCTTCAATCGCTGGTAACGCCGTGACCACGCCACGCAAATCTAGGCTAAACCCAGTAGCAGGCCGCGCACGACCAAAAGTTAAGCCAACCTCATCATAGCGACCACCTAGCGCAAGCGGGCCTTTATATCCCTGCGCATAAGCAGAAAACACGATGCCACTATGATAGTGATATCCACGCAGTTCACTTAAGTCAAAGCTGACACTGACATTCATTTGAGTTAAGGCGTTCCCAACGGTTGCCAAATCAGCCAAGGCCTTTTGTATTTCAGGTGTATTTGGCAGCACTTGTGCAGCCTTTGCTAGAATGGTTTGATCACCATTAAGTGTAGTTAAGTTAATTAAAGCTTCACGAGTAACCTTATCCAAGCCCTGCGCGAGCATTGCTACAGCTGTCTGATCTTTACTTTGTAAAGCCGCATATAAAGCTTGCTCTAGTTGAGGTGCAATTTGGCTAGATTTTATCAAACTACCAAACACCGCCACATGACTAAAATCCATATGCACTTGCGTTATGCCCATCGCTTGTAAGGCATTAATTAATAATCTTTGAATTTCAATATCGCTGTCTACCCCAGCGTGACCGTAAAGCTCAGCACCGACCTGCAAAGGTTCTCGTGTCTGCGCTAAACCATCTGGCTTGGTGCGTAATACACTACCGGCATAGCATAAGCGCGTAATCCCCTGCTGGTTTAACAGATGCGCATCAATTCGGGCTGCTTGTGGCGTCATATCTGCACGCACACCCATTAAACGTCCTGTCAACTGATCAACCACTTTAAACGTGGCAATATCCAAATCATGGCCCGCACCGGTGATTAATGACTCCATATATTCCAACATTGGCGGAATCACATACTGATAGCCATGCACCTTAAATAAATCCAAAATGGTACGACGTAAAGTTTCAATGCGAGCAGCTTCTGCTGGCAACACATCTTCAATATATTCTGGAAGTAACCAATTACGCATTTTCATCATCACTTAATAACCAATAATCACTTGCTGAACAAAATTAACACTAAACCTAACAGTACCGACATCAAACCCATAAACCTTAACTGTCCGTCTTTAAGGGCCATTATGCGCCTAAATGTATCACGCCAAGCTTGCGGGAGAAGTAAAGGCATAAGACCTTCAAGCACTAAAAGCAAACCTAAGGCGGTCAGTAAGGTCAATTGCATAGCGAATTTATCCTGCCAGCTTTAACTGCACTGAATTTCACTTAACCTTAGCCTTACCAGGACTACGCATGTACTTAAAGAAGTCTGAACCTGGATCTAACACCATGACATCACTTTTGCTATTAAAGCTATTCTTGTAGGCTTCTGTGCTACGATAAAACGCATAGAATTCAGCATTTTTTCCGTAGGACTGATTGTAGATTGCTGCAGCTGAAGCATCACCCTCGCCCTTAGTTTTTTGTGCTTCACGATAAGCTTCCGCAATAATGACTTCACGCTGCTTATCAGCATCAGCACGAATTTTTTCAGAGGCGGCAGAACCTTCTGAGCGAAGCTGATTAGCCAAACGCTTACGCTCTGCAATCATCCGGTCAAACACAGATTTACTAATTTCTTCAGCATAGTCAACACGTTTTAAACGTACATCAACTACTTCTATGCCCATCTGACGAGCCTCTTGGTCAGCTTTATGCCGCAGGTTATCCATCACGATACCTCGTTCACCGGCAATTACATCATGTACGGTGCGTTTACCAAACTCAGCGCGCAAGCCTGCGTTTACCACTTTAGATAAACGATCTTCAGCAGCAATTTCACCACCGTCTTTAATTGAAACGTAATATTTCGCTGGATCAACTATGCGCCATTTCACAAACGAGTCCACCATCATGTATTTGTTTTCGCTGGTAATAAATTTAGCTGGCTGTTCCCAGTCCAAAGTCAGAATTCGATTATCAAAATATTTAAGGTTATCTACCAAGGGCATTTTAAAATAGAGGCCAGGCTCTTTTTTGACTGCCACGATTTCACCCAAACGCTGAACCAAAACATACTGGGTTTGATTGACGGTAAAAGCTGAGGCTGACAACAAGACTAAGGCTAAGAAACCAACAATCAGGAGGCTAGTTAAATTTTTCATCATTATCGGCTCTCTCTATCACGGCTACGAAAAGCATCACGGCTACGCTCATTAGTAGCTGCTTTATCTGGAGTAACCACCGCCGGTGGATTAAGTGATTGCAAAGACTGCGACTGCTGAGGCGTTGCTGCGCCATTAGCATTAATAATTTTATCTAAGGGCAAATAAAGCATATTGTTACCTGCTTTCTGATCAACAAGCACCTTACTTACGCTTGATAAAATTTGCTCTTGCGCATCTAAAAATAAACGTTGGCGCGTCACTTCTGGCGCTTTAATATACTGCGCTAGAATTTGATCAAAGCGACTTGCATTACCCTTAGCTTCACTTTCAATCTTCAGTTTATAACCAGCTGACTCAGCCAATAAACGTGAGGCCGTACCGCGGGCTTTAGGAATCACATCATTCGCGTAGGCCTGACCTTCGTTAATTTGACGTTGATTATCCTGGTTGGCACGGTTGACATCTTCAAAGGCTTCTTGCACTTGCTCAGGTGGTTGCGCGCTTTGTAACGACACGCTAATAATTTTAACGCCGGTTTTATAGCCGTCTAAAATCACCTGCATACGCTCAGAAGTATCTTGTAGGCCTTTTTGCAACAAATCATCCAGCTTATTCTTACCAACAACTTCACGAATCGCAGTTTCAGCTGCTGACATCACCGCATTATCGGTAGAGCGGTTATTAAATAAATAGTCTTTGGCATTTTTGAGGTTATATTGCACCGCAAACTGCAAATCAATAATATTTTCATCTTCGGTTAGCATCAAAGCTTCACGCGGTTGCTTAGTTTTACCGCCACTATTCTCACCACTACTTCTGTAGCCAACTTCAAGACGACGCACTTGTTCCATATTCACGACATCCACTTTTTCAATCGGGTACGGAAAATGCCAGCGCGGGCCAGGTTCGGTAGTATCTACAAATGCACCAAAACGCTGCACTACGCCGAGAGAACCTTGGTCAACAATGTAAAATCCTGTACCAAACCAAATTAAAACCACAGTAGCCACGATAGGTAAAATCGGGAAATTCATACTGCCAGCACTTGGAGTGTTGGGCGGGCGATTAGCACCACCACTCTTACCAAATAAGGTGTTAATTTTACGGCTCAAATCACGCATGACCTGATCTAGATCTGGCGGACCTTCGTTATTGCGTTGTCCCCAACCGGGAAATTTAATCATTCAAAGCTCCAAAAAAGTAAGATAAAGCTTACGCATAAGCGCTTTGCTCTGTACTTAGCTTATGTAAATACTGCTGATGCTCGACCATAGCTAATCGCAATAAATCCATCCCAGCACCAGTTTTAGCAGATACATGTATGGTCGTAATTCTACCATACTCATCACGGCTAATCATTGGCTCTAAGCCCACACGATCAATTTGATTATGTACAAGGATCTGAGGTACTTTATCAGCACCAATTTCCTGTAACACTTTGTTTACTTGTGTAATTTGTTCTTCACGGTTGCTACTAGCGGTATCAACAATATGTAATAACAAATCAGCCTGAACCGCTTCTTCCAAGGTCGCACTAAAGGCTTCGACCAACGCATGAGGCAAATGCTTAATAAAACCCACAGTGTCCGAAAGCACTACAGAGCCGCAGTCAGCAATAAATATCTTGTGCGTAGTCGTATCTAAAGTCGCAAACAACTGGTCGGCAACATAAAGATCAGCTTTAGTAAGCTTATTAAATAAGGTTGATTTTCCGGCATTGGTATAGCCTACAAGCGAGACAGTCATTAAATTTGAGCGTTTACGCGCTTTGCGCTGCATGCCTCGTTGCGCTTTAAGCTTTGCTAGCCGTTCGCGCAACTGCTTCACTTTGTCGCGCAACATGCGGCGATCAAGCTCTAACTGCGTCTCACCCGGGCCTCCGCGTACACCAATACCACCCTTTTGCCGTTCTAAGTGGGTCCAACCTCGCACCAATCGTGTAGATAAATGTTCTAGTTGCGCCAATTCTACCTGCAACTTACCTTCATGACTTTGTGCACGCTGACTAAATATATCGAGAATTAGACCAGTTCTATCTACGACTCTCGCATCTAGCAACCGCTCTAGATTGCGCTGTTGGGATGGGGATAGGTCGTGATTAAATACGGCAATATTAGCTTCACTTGCTTGCATCAACTGCGATAACTCATCGGCCTTACCACTACCGACAAAGAGTTTAGCATCTGGCGTTGAGCGTTTAGTTTGCACTGTCCCACGAACTGATAAGCCCGCACTAATACTGAGTTGACGGAGCTCATGTAGACTCTCCTCGTAATCGCTATCACCAAAATTTACGCTAACCAAAATAGCAGCTTCGCCACCACTTGGTCTTTCCAGCATATCTTTCAACGCTTACTCGTCACCTTCAACTGCGGCAAGATTAACCATACGTGCTGGCACTATGGTTGAAATAGCATGCTTATAAACCATTTGTGTCACCGTGTTTTTAAGCAAAATGACATATTGATCAAATGAATCAACTTGACCTTGCAGTTTGATGCCATTAACGAGATAGATTGATACAGCAACATGCTCTTTACGTAACGCGTTAAGAAATGGGTCTTGTAACATTTGCCCTTTTTGAATCATGATGTCTCCTATTGGTTGGAGTTAATGAAATACAGCTTAGATCACTGCATAGCGCGTCTTACTTAGTATCTGACATAACACAATATATATCGTTCTATTCTACAAAACTATTATTTCCGCATTTAAATTTAATCTACGAAGCATTAAGCTAAGCTGAGGTCAAGCTCCAGTATTTCAATAGCGCATAGGATTAATATTTACGGCAGTGCAACCTCAATTCTTGAA
>Ga0209829_10002502_pt1 | contig 13938 bp, 12 predicted proteins | sample C_140205_EF_Meta_FD_187311 | JGI IMG/M metagenome (GOLD analysis project Ga0209829, IMG submission 187311) | Freshwater microbial communities from Lake Croche, Canada to study carbon cycling - C_140205_EF_MetaG (SPAdes) (version 2) | ecosystem: Environmental > Aquatic > Freshwater > Lake...
GCTCCCGGGCTCGGGAAGGGGTGCCTCGGACAAGTGCCTGCTCACGCCGCTCCTCTCAAGCACCTCCTTCATCAGCCTCATCCCTCCCCATGCCGTCAAGATGATAGGAGGGGGTCTAGTGACTCTGGCGGCGAGCCAAGCTGGCAACGCCAACTACTTGGCTGCCCTCGAGGTGACCACGAACTTCCAGATCCTGCAGGCGACTCAGTCCATTGCTGCCTTCACTGCTATTCGTGCCAAGACGAACGGGACAGCTCCGTTTGCCGTGACGATCCCAGCGGCCTCTTCGGCTCTGCCCGTGACGCTGTCAGTTCTTTCAGGGCCGGCAACGGTAAGCAACTCGACCGTAACCCTCAGGGGGGCTGGCCTAGTGACTCTTGCCGCCAACCAAGCTGGTAACAGCAACTATCTGGCCGCTCCTCAGGTCACCACTAGCTTCGGCGTTGCCAAGGGTAGTCAGACCATCACCTTTGGAACCCTCGTTAGCCGACCCTACAGCACCACTCCCTTTGCACTCGCCGCCACGGCAAGCTCGGGCCTGACGGTTGCTTACAGCTCGACAGCCAGCAACATCGCCATCACCTCCAATATGGTGACTATGCTCGGAGCGGGGACAGCGACCATCACCGCTTCCCAGAGCGGCAACACCAACTGGAATGCCGCTACCAATGTCAGCCGTACCCTGACGATCACAACTCCCGCCTCCTCCACAAACAGCGTCACCAACCAGATCGCTGGTATCGGTATTGCATCAGTTACCCCGACAATCCCCGTGAGACTGACGACGTTCCCGCTGGTTAGACCACAGAGCAAGGGCTCCGTGGTTGCCTGGGGGAACTCCACCTATACTCAGACGAATGTCCCAGTGGGTCTCACCAATGTCGTCCAGCTCTCGACATGGGGGCTGCATAGTCTGGCCCTTAAGACGAATGGATCGGTCTCCGCATGGGGCTGGAATGCCTATGGTCAGACGACTGTCCCGGGAAGCGTCACGAATGCTGCTCAGGTGGCGGCGGGCATGAGCTTCAGTGTCGCGCTGAGGACCAACGGGGCGATCATCGCCTGGGGTGATAACTCTCTAGGCCAAACCACTGTCCCTGTCGTTCTCACTAATGCAGTGCAGATTGCGGCTGGATCTGATCATACCATCGCGCTCCGCAGTGACGGCTCGGTGACAGGGTGGGGATGGAATGCCTACGGCCAGACAAGTGTTCCCGCCGATGCCACTAACATCGTCCAGATAGCGGCCGGGTATCTGCACAGCGTGGCGCTCAAGGCCAACGGTACGGTGGAGGCCTGGGGCGATAACACCTATGGTGAGACCGATGTGCTCGCTGGACTCACCAATGTGGTGAGGATTGCCACCGGACTCAGCCATACGGTGGCACTCAAGGGTAACGGCACCGTGGTCGTCTGGGGCTGGAATAACGCGGGCCAGACGAATGTCCCGGCGGGTCTATCCGGAGTGACTCAGATCGCCTCGGGTGGAAATACGGTCTTTGCCGTGACGACTAATGGGACACTCGTGACTTGGGGTGATAACAGCTACAGCCAACGAAAGCCGCCTGCGGGGCTGACCAACGTGATGCAATTGGTCATCGGCCCTTACCATGCGCTGGGGCTGAAGAAGTAGGCTCTGTTGAAGTGAGTCTCACTTCCGGTGGGCCTTCAGGGGGTATCTACAGCAGGGATACAAGACAGCCTCTTGCCGGGAATTGAAGGCTTCTTCGGCCTATTTTCAGGTGGGTGTCTTGCAACGGATAGTCGCGCTGGTCCGCTGTGTTGCCCCTAAGACTATCCGCCGGCCAAGGGTGCCGGGACTGGGGCAGGGCAGATGCCTCCGGGAGGGTAGACCGGCTCCGGCGGGTTTCCGTTACGGAAGAAGGACTTAATCTCGGTCATCATCCGCTTGATGTGACGGTAGGAGCGGACGCGGACCATCTTGCGGTAGCTGGCCCAAGGATCACCCCATTTGAGCACCTCGATCGTCACCCGGCGCACACCCCATTCGCGCATGGTTTTCTTGGAGGGCTTGTAGAGGTCGATGGTATTCACCCCTGAAAGGGCGAAGCCATAGTCGTCCACCTCGTAGAGTTCTCCTGTCGCCCTGATCCGGAAGAGGGTACCACAGGGCCAGCGGGCCCAGTCGGCCGCAGCGCTGTTGACCGCCCCACAGCGAAGCGGTCTGCCGATGGCGGATAGGTTGCTGTAGCGCCTGTGATCACTCTCGGTGTGCGTGTAGGCAGTGGTTCGGATCTTCTGAACCGCGGCGCGTTGCATCGGGGGTTCGTATCTCGGCAGCGGATGGGCGCATCCAGCCAGCGCCAGAAGCAGGGGTAAGAGGGTAAAGAAGCGCTTCATGCGGGGATTTTTACAGAGAATATGGAACTCAGGAACTCAGGAAGCTGAAATTGAGGGACGGATTTGACATACCCTTTCATGCATTCATTAACGGGAGAGAGTTTTCTTCAGGAATTACCTGCAATTCATGGCCTTTCCTTTCCTGAATTCTTGAGTTCCAGATTAACTCCCGGCGATTTTTTCATTCCTGTTGCTGTTCCATGTTCTGAACATCGCCGCACGGATTGCCTAGGCACAGCGGGGCAATTTCCGTTAAATCGGATTCATGAGCAACCCCTTTGAGATGAAGGCCAACAAGAAGGCCTTTGAGATCAATATGGCGAAGCCCATCTACGGGACCTTTGCCGAGATCGGAGCCGGTCAGGAGGTGGCCCGCCGTTTCTTTCATGTCGGCGGGGCAGCAGGGACGGTTGCCAAGACCATCTCTGCCTATGACATGACCTTTTCGGATGCAATCTACGGGAAGAGCACCCGCTTCGTAAGCCGTCAGCGTCTCGCGGAGATGCTGGATCATGAATACGGTCTTCTCATTGAGCGCCTTGATGAGAAAGTGGGCGCGGAACGAACATTCTTTGCATTTGCCGACACTGTCTCTGCTCGTTCCTACAAGTCGAAAAACGAATGCCATGGCTGGATGGGGGTCCGCTTCCAGTCATCCCCCCGCTCGGAGCCTAACGACATTATTCTTCACGTTCGCATGCTTGATGAGGAGAACCTTGCACAGCAGGAGGCCCTCGGTATCGTCGGATTGAACCTGATCTACGGCGCCTATTTCCTACGCAGGGATCTCAAGGCTTTCATTGGATCGTTGCTGGACGATCTCGATCCGACCCGCATCGAAATCGACATGGTCCGCTTCTCGGGCCCCGCCTTCGCGATGGTCGACAACCGCATCATGTGCCTCGAGCTCGTCACCCAGGGACTGGCTCAGGCAGTGCTTTTCCGTGGCGACGGCGAGGTCATCCAAGCAGCCGATCTCTTCTATCATAAGCCTCTCCTCGTGGAGCGCGGGAGCTTCCGTCCGGTCACCAACGTCGCTTACGACATGCTGACCTGCGCCCATGCGATGTTCCTCACCGAGGATGACCTTGCCGGTGAAGAGCCCGAGATCCTGCACGAGATCACGATGAAGCATCTAATGCGCAGTGGTCAGGTCGACCTGCAGGATTTCCTAGACCGCGTCGACATGCTCGGCGCTCTCGGGCGCACGGTGCTCATCTCCAACTACGGCGAGTATTACCGCCTTATCCAGTATCTCCACCGCTACACGGATCGATCGATCGGCTTGCCGCTTGGGGTGCCGACGCTTCATGAGATCTTCGACGAGAAATACTACGGCAATCTCGACGGCGGAATTCTCGAGGGGCTGGGGCGTCTTTTCAAGAAGGGGGTCCGCCTTTATGTCTATCCGACCCAGGATGAAAAGGGTCACATCCTTGAAGCAGCCTCCTACCGCGTCGAACCGGGGTTGCAGGCGCTATACGCCTACCTGCTTGAGAACCGCTTCATCGTCCCGATGGCCGGCTGCAGGCTCGATTACCTCGGCATCAAGTCGGTCGATGTGATTGCCAAGATCCAGCAGGGGGATGCTTCCTGGGAAGGGATGGTGCCACTACGCGTGGCCGAGATCATTAAGTCTCGGAAGTTCTTCGGCTGGAAGGGGTGATCGGAAGAAGCGGACGTCATGCCATCACCGCGAAGCGGTAGAGGGTGGTCTGATCGTAGCGCATTCCGGGGCGGAGAATGATGTCACCCAATAGGGGGGTGTGCACCGCCCCGGGGCATTCTTGGCACTCCAGACATAGTCCCGCGTGTTTTTCATAAGACCTTCCGGACTTCCCTGTCAGGGAGCCGTCGAGGATGGCTGCACTGTAAACCTGCACGCAGTCCTGGGTTGTGAGGGCCGTCATGGTGAGTCCGCTCACCGAGTCGGTGAGAATGACGGCTGGCACGAGTTCCCCGGGTGAGGGGCGGCGGATGAAGTGGTTGTCCCCGTGATGATTGAGGAGGCGGGGTATGGCCTCGCCGAGGAGTCGCGGATGATTGAAGTCATTCCCCTGACCCGCGACGGCACTCTTGGTTCCAAGCAGTGTCATGGCATCGTCGGTGGCGGCGATCTCGTCGGAGAAAACCTGAAGCGTCTGGCTGAGGATGTTGCCGCTCCCCTTGCCGGCGAGGTTGAAGTAGGAGTGGTTGGTGAGGATGACCGACGTCGCTTTGTCCGTTTCTCCCGAGTAACGAATGACAAGCTCGTTCTGAATGTTCACGGAATAGGTCACTTCCACTCGCAGGTTGCCGGGGTATCCCTCTTCTCCGTTAGGGCTCAAGTAGGTGAGGCGCAAAGAGGCTTCCTCCGAAGTGATCTCCGGAGACTCGATATGCCAGAGCTTCTTGTCGAACCCCTCGATTCTACCATGGAGGTGATTCGGAGGCTCGTTGATAGGAAGTGGATAATGATTTTCATCGAGCGTGAAGCCACCGCCGCTGATGCGGCTTGGAGAACCCGCTCTACTTCACGCGCTGCTTCACGCGCGTCTACGGGAAATCCCCCACGCTGGTGCGGCGCTCCCTGCTAAGGAGCGAGCCGCCCCCGCCGAATCCCCTTCCTCCGGAAATCGCCCCGCGCATCTATTGGTGAGGCGCCGCAAGTCGGTCATGTCTCACGCACCGCGGAGGATCTTCATCCAGAGATTGAAGGCGACGAGGATCACGAGCAGTCCGGTGATCTGACGGATCCGAACCGCTGGAAGCAGGAGAGCGCCGGAGCGGGCGCCGATCAATCCCCCGGCGAGCACCGCGAAGGGGAGCAGCCAGTAGGACTCAAGCCCGGCGGGGTGCCACCCCTGCTTCTGAAGTTGTCCCGCCAGTCCCGAGATGCTGTTGGTGAAAATGAAACATGCCGCGAGGGCCGCGATCTCGCGTTCCGGGGCCCAGCGCGCAAGATGAAGGATGGGGGCCAGAAAGATGCCTCCCCCGATGCCGACGATTCCCGAGAGGAGACCGAGCGGTGCACCGAGCAGCGGTCCGAAGCGACCCATCAGGCGGCGGAACGGGGTCTCGACGGGCTTGCCCGGCTTGAGCGGCACCAGCAGGAGAATCCCCGCGGCGCTGAGCGACAGGGCGAGTAGGAAAAAGAAGGTCTTTTCCCGGATCGGGTAAAGACCGCCGAGATACGCCGCGGGAACCGAGAGCGCGACAAAAGGCAGACTGCGGCGCAGCGAGAAATGGCCGGCCCTTGCAAACTGTGCGAATCCCTGTGCTGAGACGATGAGATTGCATCCCAGAGAAATGAGCGGCAAGAGATGGGAGGGCGTCCCGTGAATCTGCAGGAGCGCCAGATAGGAGGAGCCTCCGGCAAAGCCGACGGTCGAGTAGAACAGGGCGACGAAAAAAAACAACGCGGGGAGCAGTGGGGTCATCACTGCATCACCCCCCGATGAAGGACATCTCGACCTTTGGCGGCCCTTCCCCCGAAGCCGAGAGGGCCCGTAGCTCCGAATAGCGGTCCGAACGTGCCCGCCAGAGGCCGGCAATCATCCTGTAAAGTTCCTCGTCGTCGGGATTGCGGGCGCGGATTTCCCCGAGTAGGTCGTGCCCCTGTGTGGCGAAGAGGCAGGTGAAGAGGCGGCCGTCGGCGGAAAGCCTGGCACGCGTGCAGTCGCCGCAGAAGGGGGAGGTGACGGAGGTGATGATGCCGAACTCCACTTGGTCATCCAGGTAACGGAAGCGGCCCGCCACCTCACCCCGGTAGGCTGGAGAGACCGGCTCGAAGGGCATCACGGCGCCGATCAGATCCAGGATATCCCTTCCACCCACCACCGATTCTGGGCTCCACCCGTTGACATTGCCGACATCCATGAACTCGATGAAGCGCAGCGTGATGCCGGCTTCTTTGAAGTGGCGCGCCATGGGGAGGATTTGCGAATCATTCATGCCGCGCTGGACGACCATGTTCACCTTGACGCCGAGTCCGGCGGCCCGCGCGGCGGCGATTCCCGCCAGAACGAGGTCGGGATGTTTCCCTCGGCCGTTCATGGCACCGAAGACCGCCGGGTCGAGCGCGTCAAGGCTGACGGTGACGCGCCGGAGTCCTGCCCCCGCAAGACGGTGGGCGAAGGAGGGCAGTAGGAGCCCGTTGGTTGTCATGGCCACATCCTCGAGGAGCTCGAATTTCCCGAGCCGTTCCAGGAATTTCACCACGCTGGGTCGCAGCAACGGCTCCCCTCCCGTGATGCGGAGCTTCCTCACCCCGCATCGGACGAAGGCTCCGATGATCCGGTCCAATTCCGTGAGGCTGATGAGTTCCTCCTTGAGGAGGAAGGCGTGGTCGTCGCCGAAGACCTCCGCCGGCATGCAGTAGGTGCAGCGGAGGTTGCAACGATCCGTCAGCGAGACGCGCAGGTCATGGACGGGACGGCCCAAGGCATCGCTTGGCAGAGCGGCCTCCGGGCCTGTCCGCTGTTCACGGTTCGTCAGTCTCTTTGTTGTTTCCGGCATGGAATGCAGCAAGCTACCTTCGCTTTTGCCTCCATGAAATCACTAATCACGCCTTCGCGGGCCGAGACCCTGATACTTTCCCTGAGGAAGCCCTTTCCCGCGGAGTCCTGCGATCTGGAACGTGCTACGGGAAGAATACTGCGTCAGGAAATTAAGGCCGATCACGATTTCCCTCCCTTCGACCGCGTGACGATGGACGGGGCGGCGGTCCGCGCCGCGGAGATCCGTTCGGGCCGGAGGAGCTTTCGCATCTGCGGGATGGCGGTCGCCGGAGAAGCGGGTGCCGTGCTTCCTTCGGAGGAGTGTGCCGCGATGGAGGTGATGACGGGGGCGATCCTGCCCCGTGGAGCCGACTGCATCCTGCCGTGCGAGTGGTACCGGCTTAAGGAGGGAATCCTCATACTCACGGAGGAAGCAGCACCAGAAGCAGGAGCCTTCATCCATGCCAGGGCATCCGATCACCGGACCGGAGAGGTCCTGCTCCGTCCCGGGGTGCGTCTGGGACCGGTCGCCATCAGCATCGCGGCCGCCTGCGGGTGCGACCGTCCGATGGTCTCCGCGCTCCCTCGCGTGGCGGTGATCGGAACGGGTGACGAGTTGGTGCCCGTGGAGGAAAAGCCCGGACCCGGGCAGATCCGCCGCACCAACATCGCCGCCCTTTCCTCGGCTCTGGAACTGGCCGGGCATCCGCCCTCCGAGACCGGATGCCTCCGCGATGACCCGCAATCCCTCCGGATGGAGCTGGAAGGGATCCTCTCCCGCAACGACGTGGTCGTCCTTACTGGGGGTGTTTCCAAGGGAAAGCGGGACCATGTGCCCGAAATCGCCCGGCAACTCGGCGCCCTGCCCGTCCTGCACGGCATTGCCCAGCGCCCCGGCAAGCCGATGGCGGTCTGGAACATGCCGGACGGTCCCGTGATCTTCGGTCTTCCCGGCAACCCGGTCTCAGCGCTGGTCTGCCTCCACCGCTACCTCATCCCTGCGCTTGATCGCTGGAGCGGAGCGGTTCCCGTCGCAACGCCCCGGATGAAACTCTCCGGAGGCTTCGTGCGCCCCCCCGGCCTGACGCTCTTCCTTCCGGTTGATGCGGAAAGCAACGGGGCGGTGCGTCCCTTGCCGGTTGCCAATTCCGGGGATTTCGCCGGACTGATCGGCTCCACCGGATTCCTGGAACTGGATGAAACGTTTGCAGAGGGGAGTGAGGCACCTTATTTTCCATGGACCGCACCATGAACCCCTCTGCCCCCACTCCGAACTGGAGCCATCTCGACCCCTCCAATAACCCAATGATGGTCGATGTCTCGGCCAAGCCGGTCACCACCAGATCGGCCCGAGCCGAGGCGCTCATCGCTCTGCCTCCCGAGGTGGAGGCCCAACTCCGGGACGGGGAGATCCGGGTGCCGAAAGGGCCTGTGTTCCACACCGCCATCATAGCCGGAACCATGGCCGCCAAGAAGACCGCGGAGCTGATCCCCTTCTGCCACACCCTCCCCCTCGATGGGGTGAAGATCGCGATCGCCGCCGCCGGGGAAGGTCTGCTCCGCATCGAGGCCTCGGTGAAGGCGACCCACAGGACAGGTGTCGAGATGGAGGCCCTCACCGCCGCGACCGTCGCGGCGCTAACCGTCTTCGACATGTGCAAGGTCTTTTCGAGCGCGATGGAAATCCGGAGTGTCCGCCTGCTCGAGAAACGGGGTGGGAAAGCGGATTACATCGCCGATCAGGCCTGATGATGAAGGCGCCGCCGCTCCGAGGTCTCCTTCTTGCGGGGGGAAGAAGCACCCGGATGGGACGCGACAAGGCCTCGATGATCCTGCTTGGGAATGGGCAAACACAGGCGGCGAACGCCCTGCGGTTGCTTGAGGGAAGCTGCGTTCGGGTATTCCTTTCGCTCCGCGAGGGTCAGGAAAAACCGGAGGGTTGCGGCTCCGTGGAGATCCTGCGAGATGCGGTCTCCTGCGGCGGTCCCTTGGCCGGGATCCTGACTGCCATGAGGCACGATCCGGAGGCGGCCTGGCTGGTCCTTGCCTGCGACCTGCCGTTTGTCGACCCGTACGTGATTTCCCGTTTGCTGGCCGGTCGGGACAACTTGCCGTTCACGGCATTTGCCAGTGCCGTTGACGGATTGCCGGAGCCGCTTTGCGCGATCTACGAGCCCGCGGCGCTTCCCATCCTTGAGGAGCATGTCGCGCGGGGCCATGTCTGCCCCCGCCACATCATGGCGGAGGAGGGGGCCCAGCTCCTGGAGCTTCCCGCGGCGGCGCGTCACGCGCTGGAAAACATCAACACGCTGCGGGATCTTGAAATGATGACCCGTTTCAGCGATCCCGGCACCGCCGCGTCGGAACCCGCCGGAGAGACTCCGCGCAGGGAAGTCCGCTTGGGATGGTTCGGCTTTCTCGCCGAACAACATGGCCGCAGTGAGGAGATGCTTGTCACCCCGGCGGGCACGCTCGGGGAGTTATTCGCCGAGTTGACCGCGCGTGACGGGACGGCCGGCTTCACGTCCGGTGTCCGCTTTGCGGTCAATGATGAGTTTGCCCCGCCGGATCACCCGCTCAAGGCCGGTGATAAGGTGGTCTTCATGCCACCATTTTCGGGAGGGTGACACGCCGTGAACGCAGATTTCTCCATCAGTCAGCATCCCCTCGACATCACGCCACTGCGTGATGCGCTAGCCTCGCCCGATTGCGGCGGCTTCGTCTACTTCGAGGGGCGTGTGCGCAACCACCACGCCGGCCGCGCCGTGACGGCGCTGCGTTATGAGGCCTACCGCGAACTGGCTGAGAAGGAGGGGACGCGCATCGTCGCGGAGATCTCCCGGAAGCACGGGGTGAGGGCTGCCGCCGTCCATGCGGTCGGCGATCTGCATCCCGGCGATCTCGCCGTCTGGGTAGGAGCCGCAGCCGCCCACCGCGAGGCGGCATTCGCCGCATGCGGCGAACTGATCGACGCCATCAAGGACCGGGTGCCGGTCTGGAAGCACGAGACCTATGCCGACGGCAAGTCGTCCTGGATCGCGGGTTGCGACCATGCCGGCCGCTGAAAACCCGGATCACCCGTGAACGTCGAACTCCACGATATCTGGATCTCGTCCGGCCATGATTTCAAGGGGCGTCACGGGCTCGGGCGCCTCGGTCACGTGGTGCGGCGTGTCGCGGAGGTTCTCTGCCATGCCGGAAGGGGGATCGAAGGGGACCGCTACCACGGCGAGAATCCCGGGGGCAAGACGCAGATCACCTTTCTCTCCCTCGAGGTTGTCGAGGAGATGCGCCGCACGCTCAGGATCGCGCTTCCCGATCCCTCCGTTCTCAGGCGGAACGTGCTGCTCTCCGGAGTGGATCTCAACACCCTCATCGGACGGAAATTCCGTCTTGGCGGTCTCCTCTTCGAGGGAATGGAGGAGTGTCGTCCCTGCTACTGGATGGATGAGGCGGTCGGACCGGGGGCCAACGCTTTTCTTGCCGGCAGGGGAGGATTGCGCTGCAGAATCCTGGACGATGGGATCCTGTGTTGCGGACCGGCGGTGCTTGAGATGATCGATTCCGGTGTGGAAAACACAGGGTCCTGACCGTACGCTCCGGTCATGGCCACCCGATCCGATCCGGAGGAAAATCCGGGCATCAGCCCGTGCCGCGCCCTGCGTCAGGAGGAAGGACGAGAGACGGAGGTCGCCGAGGAACTGACGACCGAACATCCCCTGCAGATCGTCGTGAACGGGCGGGCGTTCTCCATGACTATGAGGACCCCCGGTGCCGAACGTTATCTGGTAAGGGGGCTTCTCCACGCCGAGGGAATCTGCAGTGAAGGGTTCCTGTCATATGACCAGGCCGAGATGGAGGATGGGACGCTGGTGAACGTGAGGATCGCGGATCAGGCGCGGACCGATGCGCCGCGTAAGCTCGCCTCCACCTCCTCCTGCGGCATCTGCGGCAAGGAGTCGACGGGAAGGCTCTTTGAGGGGGTTTATCCCGTGCTGAAGGAGCAGTCGGTCTCGGCCGCTGATCTGGACAGAATCCACCGGAATGCCGGACAGCTTCAGCGGACCTTCCAGGGAACGGGGGGAAGTCATGCCGCATCTGCCGCCACGGCGGGAGGGGAGGTGCTTGCGCTGTTCGAGGATATAGGACGCCACAACGCCGTCGACAAGGTGGTAGGATTCCTTCTGGAGAAAGGCCTCTCCGAGCGGGCCGATGTGCTGACGGTCAGTGGACGGGTCTCCTTTGAGATCGTTCAGAAATGTGCCCGGGCAGGCATCCCCATCCTCTCGGCGATCTCCGCCCCCTCCTCACTTGCCGTGGAAACGGCGGGGCGCTGGGGAATCACGCTTGCAGGGTTCTGCCGCGAGGGGAGGGCTACCTTCTACAGCGGATTTCACAGGGTCCGCCGCTCGATTCCTGAACTTCCCACCGGGTGAGAAACCGCTTAAAAGACACACTATGACGAAACCAAAGGACTCCGCCGGAGGCTGGGGGGCGCTCAACTCCTCGATGCATTTCCTCCTCAGGGAGGGATTCCTGAAGGGGAACGCGACCCTCCTGCGCATGAACAAACCGGGCGGCTTCGACTGCCCCGGATGCGCATGGCCTGATCCGAAGAACCACTCGGTGGCGGAATTCTGCGAGAACGGCGTCAAGGCGCTCACCTACGAGACCACGCACAAGCGGGCGGATCCCGCGCTCTTTGCGAGGCACACGGTCTCCGAGATGAGGGGTTGGGACGACTTCACGCTTGAGAACACCGGACGCCTGACCCAGCCGATGGCCTACGATCCGAAGACGGATCACTACGTCGGGATCACCTGGGAGGAGGCCTTCGCGCGGATCGCGGAGCAGTTGCGGAGCCTCGACTCGCCCGACGAAGCGATCTTCTATACCTCCGGACGCATCAGCAACGAGGCGGCGTTCCTTTACCAGTTGCTGGGACGCCTCTACGGGACCAACAACTTCCCCGACTGCTCGAACATGTGCCACGAATCGAGCGGCGTGGGCATGGGCGAGGCGATCGGAACCGGCAAGGGGACGGTCTCCTTGGAGGATTTCGAGAAAGCCGACGCCATCTTCATCTTTGGACAGAATCCGGGGACCAATCACCCGCGCATGCTCACCGAACTGCAGCATGCCTCGAAGCGTGGCGCGAAGATCGTGAGCTTCAATCCCCTCATGGAATCGGGACTGCTCGCCTTCACCCATCCGCAGCATCCCGTCGACATGCTGCTCAACCGGAGCACCCCCATCAGCTCCAGCTACTACCAGGTGAGCGTCGGGGGGGATCTTGCGGCGGTCCGGGCCATGATCAAGCACATCCTGGAGCTTGAAGAATCAAGACCCGGCATCCTGGACAGGGCGTTCATCGGGGAACAGACCCACGGTTTCGACGCATTCCGCGAGTTGGTGGAATCGACCCCGTGGGAAGAGCTTCTCGGCCAGTGCGGCCTGAGCCGCGAGGAGATCGGGGAAGCCGCGGAAACATACATCCGTGCGGAGAGCGTCATCTGCTGCTGGGCGATGGGACTTACTCAGCACAGGCACGGCGTGGCCAATATCCAGGAAATCGTCAACCTCCTGCTGCTTCGGGGGAACATCGGCCGTCCCGGCGCGGGCCCCTGCCCGGTCCGTGGGCACAGCAACGTCCAGGGTGACCGGACGATGGGCATCACGGAATTCCCTAGCGAGTCCTTCCTGAGTTCCCTGGAGAAAAACTTCGGGTTCACCGCCCCCAGGAAGCACGGTTATTCCGTGATCCACGCCATCAAGGCGATGGCCGCAGGGGATGCCCGCTTCTTCCTTGGCATGGGCGGGAACTTCGCCTCCGCCACCCCCGACTCCGACCTGACATGGAAGGCTCTCTCCAACTGCGACATGACCGTCCATGTCTCCACCCACCTGAACCGCAGTCATGTGATCCACGGGAAGTCCGCGCTGATCCTTCCCTGCCTCGGGCGCTCCGAGGCCGATTATCAGGCAGGCGGCCGACAGTCGGTGACCGTGGAGGATTCCATGAGCATGGTGCATGCCTCCACGGGCATCAACAAACCGGCTTCCCCGGAACTCTGGTCGGAGCCCGCCATCGTGGCCGGCATCGGCCGCGCCCTCTTCCCGGACGGTCCGATCGACTGGGAATCCCTCGTCGGCGACTACGATCTCATCCGCGGGCGCATCGAGGCGGTGATTCCCGGCTTCGATGGCTACAACACGCGGATCAAGGAGCGTGGAGGCTTTCATCTCCGCAATCCGGCCTCACACCGGGAGTGGAAGACCGGAACCGGTAAGGCGAACTTCAGCGTCAACCCGCTGCCTGATCTTTCGATCGCTCCCGGGCGCCTGCGTCTCACGACGGTGCGCTCCCACAACCAGTACAACACGACGGTTTACGACTACGGCGACCGCTACCGCGGGATTGAGGGGGAGCGCCGCGTGATTTTCCTGAACGGGGAGGACATGCGCGGACTCGGGCTGGATGAGGGCGTCAGGGTGACACTGCGAAGCCATTCGGGGGACGGAGTCGTCCGGCGCGCCCCAGGCTTCAGACCCGTCGCCTACTCCATCCCGCGCGGATGTGCCGCAGCCTATTTTCCGGAAACCAACGTCTTGGTCGGCATCGACGACCATGCGCTCAAGAGCTTCACCCCGATGTCCAAATACATCGAGATCACGCTCGAGCGGGAGCAGGGATAGGAAAGGGATCCGACGAAAAAACCGGAGCATCCGCATTGCGGAGCTCCGGTTTTTCAATGATCACCGCGGCTCGAGCCGCCGCGATCAACTCTTCTTTTTGGTTTTCTTTTCGGGGAGTGCGGAGGCCTTCCAGGCTTTCTCGATCAGTCCCTTGAGAACGATCGCCTCCTCCCAGCTGTTGGGGAGGCTGTGGAGGTTGTAGCCACCGGCGATGGGGCCCATCTCCGGGCAGACATAGAGCTCACGTCCGGCCTGATTTCCTTGGCGCCAGACGCGGAAAAGAGCTTCGGCGAAGGGGAGCCACTCCTTGATCTCCGGGGTAAGGTTTCCCTTCCCGTCGGTGACGGGAATCTGGCAGTGATGGCCGTTGAAGGGACGAAGATGGACGAGTTGCGCGCGTTGA
>Ga0209829_10002505_pt1 | contig 13931 bp, 11 predicted proteins | sample C_140205_EF_Meta_FD_187311 | JGI IMG/M metagenome (GOLD analysis project Ga0209829, IMG submission 187311) | Freshwater microbial communities from Lake Croche, Canada to study carbon cycling - C_140205_EF_MetaG (SPAdes) (version 2) | ecosystem: Environmental > Aquatic > Freshwater > Lake...
GAGGACTTTGACGACGCGCGGGGCTTTGAGCGCGAGTTTGAAGGCATCCTGAAATTTGAGCCGATATCCCGCACCCATCCGGGCTTGGTGAACATCCTGCATGTCGGACGCAGCCCGGACGGCACCTCGTTTTACTACTATGTGATGGAGATCGGTGACGATGTCCGCAGCGGGCCGGAGATCAATCCGATCGAGTATGAACCCCGCACTCTCCGCGCCGACACCAAGCTGGCGTGCGGGGTGCGTTCGGATACGGCGCTTTGTATCGATGTTGGATTGCGTTTGGCGGAGGCGCTCGAGCATCTGCATGAGCTCGGACTGGCTCACCGCGACGTGAAACCGGCGAACGTTATTTTTGTGAACGGCAAGGCGAAGCTTGCGGACATCGGTCTCGTTGCCACCCGTGGCCAGCGGACCTTTGTTGGTACCGAAGGTTTTGTCCCGCCGGAAGGTCCCGGGTCGGCCCAAGCAGATGTTTACAGCCTCGGCAAGGTACTTTATGAAATCGCCACGGGCAAGGACCGCTTGGACTTCCCCGAGCTGCCGGACGAGCCTCCACCGCCCGAGGAGAAGCGACGCTGGCTCGATCTGAACCGGATCATCTGCGATGTCTGCGATCCACAGTTGTCGCGCCGGCGCATCACCACGGCTGGCGAGCTGGCTGACGCGCTGCGTCGAATCCAGCGCGGCAAGCGGCGTCGGAGGACTGGTCTTGGGGTCTGGGTGACCACCATCGTGCTTGGGGTCTTCATCGCGGTGGGTACTTGGGAAGCCATCAAGGACGGTCCGTTGACGCAGTGGTTAAGCACACCGCAGGTGAACGTTGAGGTGCCTGAGACTGTCGAGAAGCTTGGACAAATCCGGGTGGTGAGCTACCCGGAGGGGGCGGAGGTGATCGGGCCGGGCGATCAGTGGTTGGGGGTAACTCCTTTGACGCTGATGGCTCCCGTCGGCTCCGAAGTGGAGTATTTGATACGGAAGGCGGGCTACCGCCCACTGACCTTGCGGGGAAAAGTTCCCAGGAGCGCTGTCAACGAGCCGCTGCCGCTGGGCTCCGAGCTCGGGATTTTTTCACCTCCGGAAATCGGCTCAGCCTGGGAGGATCATCAGGGTGCGAGATACCAGCCCGTTGGCAACGAGCATCTGGCCACACTCCTCGTATCCGAATCCTCATGGCGGAGATTTGTCAATGTCACCAAGCGGAAGATCGAAGCGGTCGAGTTCCTTCCGATTTCCCAAAATGGCAGTCCGATGCCCAGTGTGCTTGCATCAAAAGGCGAAGCAGATGCCTATTGTGCCTGGCTGCGGGAGGCGGCCATCAAGGACGGATATCTAACAGCTGACCACGAAATCCTTGCGAAGTTTGATGAGGGTTTCAATGAACCCGCTGCAAGCGAGCGCGCCCGCGCCGAGGGTCTCAAACCCTTCCGCCTTCTCGTCCGGCTCATCCCGTATGGTCGTATTGTACTGACCACCAATCCACCCGGTGCTGCGGTCTATTTGAACAACGGTCCGCCTGTTGGGGACACCGGCCTGCCGCTTGAAATCCAGAAGGTGAAGCCCGGTCCGGTCACGCTCACCATCGTGCTCGACGGCTTCAAGCCGCTCACCCTGAATCTCGAGATGAAACCGGGTGATCTCATCACGCTCGACAAGGCGCTTCAGGAGAACCAGGGCGTGCGGTTTGACAAGCCTTGGAAGAACGGTCTTGGCATGAAATTCGTCCCCTATGGCAGTGAGGGCGAACTGATGGTCTCGATCTGGGAAACCCGCGTGTCAGATTACGCTGCCTACGTCGCGGACAAGAGCAGTGGCGCCAAGCCGCTGCGCAAACCCGACTTCCAGCAAACCGGCGATCATCCGGTGGTTTACGTGACCCGCGATGATGCCCGGGCCTTTTGCGTCTGGCTGACGAAGCGGGAGCGCAGCGAAGAGCGTATCTCCGTGGCCCACACTTACCGCTTGCCTGCTGATCTCGAATGGAGCCGCATTGCCGGCATCGAGGAGGTGGCGGGTCAGGGCCCGGGCTGGCGGGATACCCGCAAGCCGCTGGTCTTCCCATGGGGCCCAAGCTGGCCGCCGCCAGCAAACTTCGCGAACCTGGCGGACCTTGCCGCGGGCAATGCGCCCGGCGTTCCTGCGAACCGGACGATCGAAGGCTACAACGACAAGTTTGAAACCACGGCCCCGGTCGGCTCATTCGCGCCCAACGCCGCCGGCATCTTCGACATGTGCGGCAACGTCCATGAATGGGTGGATGACGATTACTCCATGGCGGGTCCCGGCCACACCACTTATGGGGTCCTCCGTGGTGGCGGCTGGAACAGCTTCCAGGCGGAGAATCTCTACACCGGGTCGCGCAACGCGGTGCCTCCAAACCGCAGTGACAACATCTACGGATTCCGGGTCGTGCTTGCCAAAGTTCCTTCGAAACCTGACAACAATACCGATCCCTGACACTTTCCGACCATGGTTGAAATCCACCTTGATTACGAAGGCGACCTGCACTGCAGCGCGATGCATCTCCCTTCCGGCACCCAGCTTTCCACCGATGCCCCGGTCGACAACAATGGCCGCGGCGAATCCTTTTCCCCGACCGATCTCGTCGCCACCGCCCTCGGTGCCTGCATGGCCACCGTCGTCGGCATCGTGGCGAAGCGGAAGGAGATCCCGGTCGAGGGAATGAAGATCGCCGTTCGCAAGTTCATGTCCGAAGACCAGCCGCGCCGAATTTCAAAGCTGGAGGTTGATCTGAACATCCCGCTGCCAGCGGATCACCCGGAGCGCAAGCTCCTCGAAAGCGCCGCCCGCGGCTGCCCCGTGCACCACAGCATCCACCCGGACATCGAGGTGAAGATGAACTGGAAGTGGCTTTGAGCATGATTGGGATGAGATCGAACTGTTAGGCCGGCCTTTCCTCCGCGTCCATCAGGTCGAAGAACGTGACAATGTCCGCACGATCGCCCAGGCCGGCGAGTTGCTTTTGTGTCTGGAGGCCGGACTCGGCTTCGTCGTTCCAGCCGCGCTTGCTCATGAAGCCGTTCCAGACGGCGATGTGTTCCGGGTCCGGTTGGCTGCCGTTTTCGAAACACCACGCGAGGACTTCTTCATCGCTGCCGCCTTGCAGGGTGCGGGCTTCGAGGGATTCGAACGAGACGCCTAACAGACGGCAGACTCGATCGTCGAAGGTGCGCTTTCCTTCGATTATGCCGAGATGGTAACCCTCGGGGAGCTCGCCCTTGGCGTTGAGGCGGATCTTGTCGAGGATACGGCCGAAGACGAAAATGCCGCGGATAGTTTCACGCGGGCTGCGGATGGGAAAGGACATGCAGCGACGATCCTGTGGGGCGGTCAGGCTGTCAATTCCGCGACTCGAGGAAGCCCAGCACCGCTTCCCGGCAGACCTCGGGGCGCGTCGCGAGCAGCAGGTGGGGGGAGTCGATCCAGATGACCGTCGGTTCGACGAAATGACGCTCCAGTCGCGACTGAGTTTCCCAAGAGATCATCGCGTCCTGTCGGGCTTGTAGCAGAAGGGTCGGCACTCCCTCGGGAGCCGGGCAGTCCGTTTCCTGAAGCGCAAGAATGACGCGGACCCGTTCTGTTAGAGTGCCGGACGAAACACTGCGGATCGCCTGGCTCATCCGCTTGATGAGGGCTTTCGAAGCGTCGGCCCCGGCGAGGAATTTCCGCAGGATGGTGGTTGGAGGACGGATCAGGAAAAGCGGTCTGACCGGAATCAGCGACAGGGCTGGGGAGACCGGCGACGAACAGAATCCGCCGACCAGCACGAGGGCGGTTACCCGCTGCCGTTCTTCGGCTGCGATCAGCAGGGCGAGCGGCGAAGAGAAGGATTCCCCGAGGAGGATCAGCGGACCCAGCGGCAGGTCGGCGGCGATCCGTTTTGCCAGCGAGGGGTAATCCTGAGGGCCCTCTCTGGGAATCGGCATCACCTGAACGGCCAGCCCTTTCCAGGCTCCGGCGGCGAATTCCTCCGTCAGAAGTCCGGTGCCATCAAGTCCAGGCAGTATCACGACGGTTCCTGAAAGTGCGCTCACGAGGGAAGACTACGTCACGAAGCTGGACGAGTCCGCGAACAAAATGAATGCTTTCCCCGAACAAAAGGTTTGCACGATGCGGCCTTGTCGACCAATTTATCGTCGAAAACTTACAAACTAAGGCAACTAACTAAGGATTATGCTCCCCGAGCACGCCCCATTCACCCCGGAACAGCGCAAGGCGATCGATTCGCTGGTCTCCGGCCTCGACCCCGTCCAGCGTGGCTGGCTCAGCGGATTCCTCGCTGCTTCCAATACGACCGCCCCCATTTCGGCTCCTGTCGCCGCTGCGAAACTCACGGTGCTCTACGGAACCGAGTCCGGAAATTCCGAAGTCCTCGCTGATCGCACCGCGAAGGAAGCGAAGAAGCGCGGCTTCCAGGCCGTCGTGAAAAGCATGGCCGACACCAAGCCTGCCGAACTCGCGAAGGCTACCAACCTGCTGGTGATCGTCAGCACCTGGGGCGATGGTGAACCGCCGGAAGGGGCCATCACGTTCTACAAGGAGCTGATGAGCGGCGAACTCGCACTTTCAGGCGTTTCGTATTCGGTCTGCGCACTGGGCGACACCAGTTACGACAAGTTCTGCCAGACCGGAAAAGACATCGACGCCCGGCTTGAAAAATTCGGAGCCAAGCGCATCACCGACCGCAAGGACTGCGACGTGGACTATGAAGAATCCTGGAACGCTTGGCTCGACACCACGCTTTCCTCGATCGCTCCGCAGACGACGGCTTCGGTGGCGGCGATTCCTGTGGCCGGGGCTGTCATCGATTATGGAAAGAAAAATCCATTTCCCTCGGAAGTTCTGGAGAACTCGCTCCTCAATGGAGAAGGCTCGTCCAAGGAAACGCTGCACCTCGGTCTCTCGCTCGAAGGTTCCGGGCTTACCTACGAGCCGGGCGATGCTTTGGCCGTGATTCCGGTGAATGCGCCCGACGTGGTGCAGGCAATCCTCAAAGCTGCGAAACTCAAGGGCACCGAAACGGTCGAGGTGAAGGGTGAGGGGAGCAAGCTGCTCGCCGATGCCCTTCGCGAGGACTACGATATCACCGCCATCTCCCGTGCCGTGCTGACGAAGCTGCAGGCCGCCACCGGTTCCACCGAACTGGCCGCTTTGCTGGCCGAGGATGCGAAGGACCAGCTCAAGGCCTGGAACTACGGCCGCGAGATCGTCGATGCCATCGAAGCTTTCGCGCCGAATGGTCTCAGCGCGGAACAGCTCTCGGGAAATTTCCGCAAATTGCCGCCACGACTCTACTCCATCGCGTCTAGCCCGCTCGCGCATCCAGGTGAGGTCCATCTCACCGTTGCCGCCGTTCGTTACGACGCTCACGGTCGCCAGCGCAAGGGCGTGTGCTCGACCTATCTTGCCGATCTCGTGAAGACCGGTGATTTCACCCCGATCTTCGTTCAGCCGAACAAGAACTTCCGACTTCCCGCTTCCGGTGAGACGCCGGTTATCATGGTCGGCCCTGGCACTGGCGTCGCTCCGTTTCGCGCCTTCGTCGAGCATCGCTCGGCTCTGGGGCATCCCGGAAAGAACTGGCTGTTCTTCGGTGACCAGCGCTACACCTACGACTTCCTCTATCAGCTCGAATGGCAGGACTATCTCAAGTCCGGCGTGCTCTCAAAGCTCGACGTCGCCTTTTCCCGTGACCAACCGGAAAAGATCTACGTCCAGCACAAGATGCTGGAGCGCGCAAAGGAGCTCTACGCCTGGCTTGAGGAAGGTGCCCACTTCTACGTCTGCGGCGATGCCAACCGCATGGCTCACGACGTTCACGAAGCCCTCATTTCCATCGTTGAATCCCAGGGCCACAAATCCCGCGCCGACGCCGAGGCCTACGTCGAGGAACTCAAAAAAGCCAAGCGCTACCAGCGTGATGTATACTGAAATTTTTAGAGGTTAGAAGTTATTCGTTATTAGGATGAGTCTTAAAACAAACAACCTCTAACCAATCACTCCTAACTCTCCACAAAATGAGCGAAAAGAAACTCTCCGCCAACGAAGGTATCAAGACCCGCAGCAGCTACCTGCGCGGCACCATCGCCGAAGGACTCGCCGACCTTTCCACCGGGTCACTCTGCGAGGACGACCAGCAGCTCCTGAAGTTCCACGGTTCCTATCAGCAGGACGACCGCGATTTGCGTGCCAACCGCCGCAAGCATCGTCTCGAGAAGGCCTTCTCCTTCATGATCCGCATCCGGGTTCCCGGCGGCGTGGCGACTCCCGCGCAGTGGCTTGCCACCGACGACATGGCGGAGGTCTATGCCAACGGCACGATCAAGCTGACCACCCGTCAGGCCTTCCAGCTTCACGGCATCATCAAGACCAACCTGAAGCGCACGGTGAAGGCGATCAACGCCTGCGCCATGGACTCCATTGCGGCCTGCGGCGACGTGAACCGCAACGTGATGTGCAATCCGAACCCGCATCTTTCGTCGGTTCACGCCGAGGCTTTGAAGCTTTCCCAAGATATCTCCGATCACCTCACGCCCGCCACTCGTGCCTACCACGAGATCTGGTTGGATGGGGAAAAGATCGAGTCGTCCGAGGAGGAGTTCGAGCCGATCTACGGCAAGACCTACCTGCCACGGAAATTCAAGATCACGGTCGCCGTTCCGCCCTCGAACGACGTCGACATCTATGCCAATGACCTGTCCTTCATCGCCATCGTCGAGCACGAGAAAGTCGTCGGCTACAACGTCGCGGTTGGCGGTGGAATGGGAATGACCCACGGCAACGACGCCACCTTCCCGCGCCTTGCTGAAGTCATCGGTTTCTGCACGCCCGAGCAGGCCGTTGACGTCGCCGAGAAGGTCGTGCTGGTGCAGCGCGATTTCGGTGACCGGACCGACCGCAAGCATTCTCGCCTCAAGTACACGATCGAGGACCGCGGCATCGCGTGGTTCAAGACCGAGCTCGACAAGTATCTCGGCTACCATTTGGCCCCGGCCCGCTCGTTCGTCTTCGAGGACAATGGCGACCGCTATGGCTGGGTCGAAGATGCGAACGGCAACCATCACCTCACGCTCTTCATCGAAGGCGGTCGCGTGGTTGATACACCCTCGTATCCGCTGCGCACCGGTCTTCGTGAAATCGCGAAGATTCACGACGGCGACTTCCGCCTCACGGCGAACCAGAATGTCATCATCGCGAACATTTCTCCGAGGAACCGTCCGGCGATTGAGAAGCTGCTCGAACAATATGGCATCAAGGACAGCCACCTGAAGAGCGCGATGCGACTCAACTCGCTGGCCTGCGTCTCCCTCCCGACCTGCGGGCTCTCGCTGGCCGAAGCCGAGCGCTACCTGCCGACGCTCATTGGAGATCTTGAAAACGCGCTTGAGGAAAGCGGTCTCCGTCACGATGCGATCACCATCCGCATGACCGGTTGTCCGAATGGCTGCGCCCGTCCATACATTGCAGAGATCGGCTTTGTCGGCCGCTCGCCGGGGAAATACAACGTTTATCTGGGCGGCGGATTTGCCGGCCAACGTCTGTCGAAGCTTTATCGCACCGACTTCCCGGGCGATGAAGTTCCAGTCCTGCTGTCACCCATCTTCAAACGCTATGCCGCCGAGAGGCTGGAAGGCGAGCGCTTCGGCGACTTCGTCATCCGCACCGGCTACGTTGCCGAGACCAAGCAAGGGGCTGATTTCCATGCGAACATCGGCGTCACCGCGTGATCAAAGCCACTTCCATCACCGAGGCGGAAGCGCTCTCCGATGAACTCGCCGCGCTCAAGGCCGGTGATCGCCTGCGCTTGCTCCATCAGCGCTACGGGAAGCGCCTTGTCGCCACCACCAGCTTCGGCGTCCAGGCGGCGGTCATGCTGCATCTCATCCATGAACATGCCCCGGAAATTCCGATCGTGTTCATCGACACCGGCTTCCTGTTTCCCGAGACCTATCGCTACGCCGACGAACTCGCGAAGCAACTGAAGCTCGACCTCCGCACCTATCAGCCAACTGTCACCGCCGCGCGCATGCAAGCGCTGTGGGGAGATCTGTGGGAGCAGGGAAAGGAAGGCGCGGATAAGTATGGCGTCCTCACCAAGATCGAACCCCTCGACCGTGCGCTTAAGGAACTCGGTGCCGATGTGTGGATCAGCGGTGTGCGTCGCAGCCAATCGAAGGGACGCGCCGAGCGATGCTTCGCCGAACAGCAGAAGACGACCCTCAAGGTCTATCCGATCCTCGACTGGGCGGACGCGCAGGTCAGCGTTTACATGCACCAGAACCAACTGCCGCCCCATCCTTTGGCCGCTCAAGGCTACGTGACCATGGGCGACTGGCATTCCACCGCTCCCGCAGCTGGAGGTCTCGATGCCGAGGCCACTCGCTTCAACGGCGAGAAATACGAGTGCGGACTCCACCTCGACTCAGGTCTCCCGGACTTCCAGATTTAAGAAAGTGTTTCGACTGTCTCAGTCGAATGCCTTGCCAAGAAACCGCTCTCTTTTATAGCCTCGGTCACGATCAACTCATTGCCATCAACTTCCAACTCCAATATCCCATGAACATCGCTGAAAACATGGTTGCCACCGTTGGCAACACCCCGCTCGTCCGTCTCAACCACATCACCAAGGGTCTTGGAGCTGAGATCTGCGTGAAGGCCGAGTTTTTCAATCCGCTCTTCAGTGTGAAGGACCGTATCGGCAAGGCCATGATCGAGACCGCCGAACGCGAAGGGAAACTCAAGCCCGGTGGACTCATCATCGAGCCGACCTCTGGAAACACCGGCATCGCCCTCGCCTTCGTGGCCCGTGCGAAAGGCTACCGCGTGATTCTCACCATGCCGGAAAGCATGTCGATCGAGCGTCGGGTTCTCCTCCGCCTGCTCGGCGCCGAACTCATCCTTACCCCGCGTGCCCGCGGCATGGGTGGAGCCATCGCGATGGCCAACAAGCTGCTCGCCGAAACTCCGGGTGCTTATGGCCCGGGCCAGTTTGACAATCCAGCCAACCCACAGGTCCATCGCGAGACAACCGCTGAGGAAATTTGGAAGGACACCGATGGCGAGGTTGACGTGTTCGTCGCCGCCGTTGGAACCGGCGGCACCCTCACTGGTGTTGGCGAAGTACTGAAGGCTCGTCGTGACGTGAAAGTCATCGCGGTCGAGCCGGTCAACAGCCCGGTCATCACCCAGACCCGTGCTGGCGACGAGGTGAAGCCCGGCCCACATATGATCCAGGGCATTGGTGCCGGCTTCGTGCCGAAGAACCTCAACGTTGGCGTGATCGACGAAGTCATCCAGGTCACCAACGAGGATGCCTTTGCCACCGCACAGGCCCTGGCTCAAGAGGAAGGACTTCCAGCGGGTATTTCCACCGGGGCCAACGTCTGGGCGGCGATGCAGATCGCCAAGCGCCCTGAGTTCGCGGGCAAGCGGATTGTCACCATCGGCTGCTCCTCGTCCGAGCGTTACCTCTCGACCCCACTCGCCGAGAAGCTTCGCGAGGAAGTCGCGAACCTTCCTGTTCACGAAATCTGAGGATTCGAGGACAGAGCGATCGCTGTCTTGGAAACGTGGCTGCGCCGTGGTTTCCATCAACTGGGGGTTCCTGACTCGTTCAGGAACTCCGGTAGCTGCCCCTTCGATGACCTTTGAAGGGTGCTGTCCAACCTCGCGTTCGACTACTCGTGGGACTCCTACAGCATAAGATATCATTATTTTACAACCACGGCAGCGACCAGAGGGAGTTTGAGTTCACCCAGCAGTTCTGCCGCTTTGGCGTAATTGTCGCGCTCGTGCGGTTTCAGGTCGGTGACGTGCTGCATGCCGCTCTGAATTCGCTGCGCCACGAACAGGGCCTCCTTCTTGGCAGCGACCAAATCCGGAAACGCTTTGCGTATCCGTTTGCCGTCGCGGTAGTGGGCGAGGATGAAGCGCCTGCGTCCATTGGGTTCAAGGAGGTAGATGGGCACGGAGGCCGACCCGAATTTAACCGTGGCATGAGGACCCGCTTTTCCGCGCTTTTGCGTGGTCCCGTTAGGAGTTGCTCCGCCGTTTGTCACCAATTTGTGACCAGCCTCGTTCCTAGGCTTGGAGATGGTGTCAATTTTGCATCTTTCGATGCACGTAACCCATTGGTAATGGATGGATTACAAAAAAAGTACCCCGGCTTGGATTCGAACCAAGGACCAATTGATTAAGAGTCAACTGCTCTACCAACTGAGCTACCGAGGCAATACACAGCCCGCTTGTGACGGGGCCGGGAGAATGGCGAAATCCAGACGATGGGCAAGGGATTTTTTTCGAATCATCTACCCTATTCCGCGAACAGCAGGCAGATCGGATTGGGGCAGGGGACGGGGGGGCCTGCGGGACCTAGGGCTCCGGTTTCGGGATCGAGCGGCAGGGCGGTGAGGGTGTTGCTGTCCTGATGGGCACAGACGAGCCATTTACCGCCGGGGGCGATGGCGAAATGGCGCGGGATTTTTCCGCCGCAGGGGACCTGGCCTTTCGAGGTGAGGGTGCCGGTCTTGCCGTCGCGTGCGAAGATGGCGATGGAGTCATGGCCGCGGTTGGAAACGTACACGAAACGCCCGTTCGGATGAATCTGGATCTCGGCGGTGGTGCTTTGGCCGGTCCAGCCTTCGGGCAGGGTGCTGATCCGCTGGAGTGACTTGAAGGTGCCCGCCCCGGCATCGAAGGCGCAGGCGGTGACGGTGTTGTCGAGTTCGTTGACGATGTAGGCATTCCGCTCGTCGGCCGAGAACACGAGGTGGCGCGGGCCGGTGCCGGGCTCTGCGATGAAGGGCGATCCCTCGGTCGGGTCGAACGTCGAGGTCTCCGCGCTGAATCCATAGGACCAGACACGGTCAAGCCCGAGGTCTGGCACAAGGAGGCGCTTGTTGGCGGAGTTGAAATAGGCTCCGTGAGCGTGGGTTGCCTGCTGGCGGCTCGGGTTCGGGCCGCTGCCGGGGTTGATGCGGACGGAGGCGACCTTGTCAGGCAAGCCGTCGTCGAGTCTGACGGTGGAAATACTACCATCGCCGTAGTTGGCGATGGCGAGGGTGCTGCCGGTGGCGTCGAGCGCGAGGTGGCAGGCTCCCTTTCCGCCGGTGGAGCTGTCCTTCAGGAATTCCAGCATGCCTTTGTCCACGATCTTGAAGGCGGCGACGGATGAGGTGCCGTCGGCATAGACTGCGGAGGGAGCTCCGACGCAATAGAGCAGTCGTTTCGTGGGATGGGCGATGAGGAAGCCGGGTTGTTGATACTTCGCCGCCAGCTTCACCTCGCCGAGCTTGCCTGTTTCCGGATCGAAGCTGGTCGAGTAGATGCCTTCGCTCTTGCCGCTCTTGCCGGTCTGGGTGCCGATGTAGACATTGACCGGGGCGGCGAAGAGGGGCGAGGCGAGGAGCAGATTGAGGAGGAGTTTCACAGCGCCAGGAGGCTAGGTCGTGGCGGGTGGAATCCGCCGATGCAGTTAGAGGTTGATCCCGAAATGGCGGCTGGCATTGCCGAAGCAGACGGCGCGGATGAGTTCCGAGAGCGCCTCGAAGTCGTCCGGCAGCTCGCCGCGGTCGGCCTCGCTGCCGATCAGGTTGCAGAGGATACGTCGGAAATACTCGTGACGTGGGAAGGAGAGGAACGAGCGCGAGTCCGTGAGCATGCCGACGAAGCGCGAGAGCAGGCCGGTGGAGGATAGTGCGTCGAGCTGGAGTTCCATGCCGTTCTTTTGATCGAGAAACCACCAGCCGGAGCCGAATTGGATCTTTCCGGGAACGGTGCCGTCCTGGAAGGGCCCGGTGAGGGCGGCGAAGAGGTAGTTGTCGGAAGGGTTGATGTTGTAGAGGATCATCTTCGGCATGGTGCCGCCGGAGGCGAGCGCATCGAGGTAGGCAACGAGGGCCGGGCCCTGCTGGGTATCGCCGATGGTGTCGAATCCGCTGTCGGGGCCGAGTTTCGCAAACATCTGCGAGTTGGTATTCCGCATCGGGCCGAGGTGGAGCTGCTTGGTCCAGCCGCGTGCGGCGTCGAGCTGGCCGAAGAAGACCATGAGGTAAAAAGAGAACCGTTCTTTTTCCTCGGCATTCACGGCACGACCGGAGCGGGCTTTGTCGAAGATGAGCGAAGCCTCGGTGTCGGAGCAGGAAAGGGCGGGGCAGCGGTCGAGCCCGTGATCGGAGAGGCGCCCACCCGCCACGTGGAAGGCGTCGTGGCGGCTCTGAAGTGCTGCGAGCAGCTCGGAAAGCGAGTGGATGCTGGTGTCGGAAATGCCTTCGAGCTTGACGAGCCAGGCATTGAAGAGGTCCGGCCGATCGACTTGGAAAACCTTGTCAGGGCGGAAGGTGGGCAGGACTTTGGTGGAGAAGTTCTCGGCGGCGATGGCGAGATGGTCGTCGAGTGGATCGGTGGGATCGTCGGTGGTGCCAACCATGCGGACGTCGAATTTTTTCAGGATCCCACGGACCGAGAAATCCGGCTGGGTGAGGCGGTCGTTGGCTTTTTCCCAGATTTCGTCGGCGGTGGCAGGCGTGAGGAGCTTGTCGATCCCGAAGTAGCGGCGCAGTTCGAGGTGGGTCCAGTGGTGGATGGGATTGCGCAGGGTAAAGGGCACAGTCTCGGCCCAGGCCTGGAACTTTTCGCGAGGGGAGGCCGCACCGGTGATGAGTTCCTCATCGATGCCATTGGCGCGCAGCAAGCGCCACTTGTAGTGATCGCCACCGAGCCAGAGGTCGGCCAGGTTTTCCCATCGGTGGTCGGTGGCAATCTCCTTCGGCGAGAAGTGGCAGTGGTAGTCGATGATCGGCTGATCCCTGGCAACCTCGTGAAAAAGTCGTTTGGCAGTGGGCGAATGCAGCAGGAAGTGATCGTCGAGGTAAGCCATGGCTGACCGAATTCTGGCAGGTCGGAGTGGTCCGACAAGGATCGAACTGGGGGCCTCTTGTCGAGTAGCTCAGTTCATCAGGGGATCCTCCGGAGCCTCCGCGAGAACGCGGTGGTATGGCGAAAGGCCGCGCAAGACGTCGGCCCACAGGGCCTTGTCATGGGTCTTTCCGAAGAGAGTCGGGTCGGGCCGGCTGGTGATCCAGGAATTGCTCCGCAGCTCGTTTTCCAACTGCCCGGGGCTCCATCCCGAGTAGCCGATGAAGGCTCTCACCAAGGTGCCGGGACGCTGGCTGTGGGCGATCGCATCCTCGGCGGAAATCCGGATCGACCAGCGCAGCGAGTCCTTTTCGTGGTTCCACCAGAAAGCGGAAAACGTGAGCTGCTCCTGAGCGACCGGGCCACCCTGATGCACGGGGATTTTTCTCAGAGGAAGAAAGCTCTCGTCCTTCAGCAGGTCGCCGACGAGATGGCCGGTTGGGTGGTTGAGCACCAGACCGAAGGCCCCGTCCGTGACCGAGTGCTCGGCCAGCAGGACGACGGAGCGTGAGAACAGCCCGTCGCGCAGGGTCGGGTCCGCCAGCAGGAGTTGTCCATGTAGGTCGATGGAGTGATCGGGCGTCGGGTCGTCGGGGTTCACGCTGAGATGTTAAAGCCGGATTTTCCAGGAGCCAATGCCGGATTCCACGCAGGCGGGACGATTTTGTTGGCTCGCCGGTGGTCGAGTTATTACTCCGGGCGGGTTGCGAATGATTAAATCGGGTGTGAGCAAGGAGGCGGGAGTCAGGGAGCTGCCGGAGGTTCAGCTCGGCGGACGGCTCGCGGGACGATCGCTAATGCAACAGGTGGTGATTCTTAGTATGTGGCCCTTGCTGGAGCAGGTGCTGGCGTTCTTCGTCGGGCTGACGGACCTGTTCATTTCCGGACGCATGGCGGTGGGCGCGGAACGGGTTGCGATCCTCGATGCAATGGGACTCGGTGGCTATGTCGGGTGGTTTTTCAACATTCTCCAGGGAGCGGTCGCCACTGGCGTG
>Ga0209829_10002506_pt1 | contig 13927 bp, 14 predicted proteins | sample C_140205_EF_Meta_FD_187311 | JGI IMG/M metagenome (GOLD analysis project Ga0209829, IMG submission 187311) | Freshwater microbial communities from Lake Croche, Canada to study carbon cycling - C_140205_EF_MetaG (SPAdes) (version 2) | ecosystem: Environmental > Aquatic > Freshwater > Lake...
AAAAAGCCAAGTTGCAAACGGTAATAGCAAAGGGTGTAACACGCATTTCCACCGTGCCAAACGCCCGATCCCGGGCCGTTAAAAAATCAGGAACGGATGAATAGATAGTCGCTTGAGCCAAGCTTGCGCCGATGCCAACCTGCCCCCAAAAGCCGGGTTAGATGATCGCGCCGTGCCCCGTCCTGCGCCTCGATGATCAGAAACTTTGTCCGGGACAGGGTTTCTTGGGCTCCGGCGATCACCTCTTCCTCAAACCCTTCAACATCGATTTTCATCACCAGAACGCTGCGCCCCTTCAGCTCCTGATCCAGCGTGGTGACTTCCACTTGGAACGTCTGACCTGAGGGTGCGCCCGAGGTACAGATCCGGGATGTGCCGTCATAGCCGTGTGGGCTTTCGAGGGTTGCCATGCCTGGCGCGCGTCCGACGGCTTTGGGAACGCAACGCAGATTCATCCGGTTGCGTTCCTTGGACGCATTGATGCGCTCGACCATTCCGGGTAGGGGTTCGAAGGCGATAATTTCCGCCTTCGAATTGAGGCAGAAAGCGAGATGAGAAAACAGACCGGCATTTGCACCCACATCAACCACCAGTGGAGCTGAAGAGGATTTCAAACCGGCGACCCACTCGGGAGCGTCCAATTCGCGCTCCACAAACATGGACCAGTATGCGATGAGAGTATCCGGAGTGTGTAGCAGAAAACCGTCGGGGGTAACATATCCCGGTTTGAACTCACGGTGTGTGAAATATCTCCAACGCCGCTTGAGCAATTCGCGGGCAAAGGGGGGCTGAGCGGCATGCAATCGCAACCACCCCGTTAAACTAGCCCAGCCATGATCCACAGCATGCGCGTATTTGTTCATGTCCCTTCAGATGAACATGAACATCCGCTAAACACAAGAAATACAGCCTACCCTGGCGTGGTGCTCGGGGCAAACCAGACGGACAATACAACCGTAGAATTTTGGGTGCGGTGGTCGCAATTGAAGTCTGTGATAAGCCTGAAAACCAAGGGATCACGACACGGGGTCAGCGTTTCCACGTTTTGCTTGCGGGGCTTGTGTTATTCGAGATCGTCGTCTGGAGCCGTGGCCAGCGGCGGCGCTGCGTTGTTGTCGGCCCGGATTGGTGGGGCGCGGGGAACTGCGGCGGTCGGATGAGGAGAGGGCAGTGGGCAGTGGGCACCGCGCCCTGCTCTTCGCCCTTTCCCCTTCTCCCTTCTCAATTATTCATCTCCCCCCTTACGTCGGGGGCCGCCGGGCGAAAGCAACCTTAACCGCCCGGTCCAACTAAGGGAGAGGGTGGAGCCGGCGGCTCTGAGGCGGGTTCACTTAACGGACAAGGGCCGGGGTCGCAGTGGGGCGTGTGTCCGGCTCGAACCAGGAGGATTGGGATGGAGGTGGCATGCCGGACCTCGTGAATGGTGCTGCCGAGGAAGAGGTCGCCCAGCCATCGGTGTCCATGGCTGGCCATGGCGATGAGGTCGCATTTTTCGGATTCGGCGGCGCGGAGCAGTTCTTGGGGCGGGTTGCCCATAGCGAGCCGGGAGCGGGCGCGGATGCCTTGAGCGTGGAGCTGGTTGAGATGGAGTTCGAGATAGGCTCGGTCGGCTTTCATTTCTTCGGACTCGGCCAGCGTGAGGTGGTTGAAGTTTCGCGCGGCCCAACCGTCCGCGACGTGAACCAGGAGGAGTTCGGAACCGAGCTGTCTGGCCAGGCCGGTGACGTGCGCAAGGAGGGTTTCATCCGCACGGCTGTTTTCCAGGGCGACGAGGATTTTGCGGTACATGGTACGGCTTGACTCTAGCGTATGGAGAGGGTGTTTGCATCCGGCAAATCCGCAGGCGGTAAATCCGGATGGAACGGGGGGGGGGTCAGCGCCCCAAAATCACCTTCCATGCGGTATGGAGCAATTCCGGCAAACCGTAGAGATCCAAGGTGGTGATGAGGATTGCGCAGGTCCAGCCGGTGATGAGGAGGAATGGGCCGTTGCGCCATTGGCCCATGCGTTTGCGGGAGCTGGTGAAGTGCAGGAGCGGGAACATGGCCAGAGGGAGCTGCAGGGCGAGAACGACCTGGCTGAGGGTCAGGAGTTCGGTGACGCTGCCTTCGCCGCGCAGGCCGATGATCAGGATGGCGGGAATGATCGCCAGAAGCCGGGTGATGAGGCGTCGCAGCCAGGGACGGAGCCGCCAGTTCATGAAGCCCTCCATCACCACCTGTCCGGCCAGAGTGCCGGTGAGGGTGCTGCTTTGGCCGCTGGCCAGGAGGGCAACGCCGAAGAGGGTGCTGGCCAAGGCGGTGCCCAGCAGCGGGGCCAGAGTGAGATAGGCCACGCGGATCCAGTCCGTGTTCTGCCCGAATTTGACCACCTCTCCGCCGGCCACGACCACGCTGTCCCTGCCGAAGAAGACCAGGGCCGCGAGGACCATGATGGCGGCGTTGACGAGAAAGGCGATTGAGAGAGCGATGACGGAGTCCAAGGTGTTAAAGCGGATGGCGCGGCGGATGGAGTTGTCGTCGCGTTCGAAGCGGCGGCTTTGGACCAGGGCGGAGTGGAGGTAGAGGTTGTGGGGCATGACGGTGGCGCCGATGATGCCGATGGCGACATAAAGCATGCCGGGGTGTGTGAAGTGCGGGGAGGCCAGAGCGTGTGCCATCTCCAGGAATCCGGGGCGGGTCTGTGGGAGCACAAAAATCTCCAGGTAATAGCAGAAGGCGATGGTGGCGACGAGGACGAGGATGACGGCTTCCAGGGTGCGGAGGTTGAAGCGCTGCAGTGCCAGGAGCAGGAGGACGTCGAAGGAGGTGATGATGACGGCCCAGAGCATGGGGAGATGGAAGAGGAGGTTGAGAGCGACGGCGCTGCCGAGAACCTCGGCCAGATCGCACGCGCCGATGGCCAGTTCGCAGAGCAGCCAGTTGGGCCAGCGGAGCCAGCCGGGGTACCAGTCGCGGCAGCACTGGGCCAGGTCCTTGCCTGTGGCGACGCCCAGACGGGCTGAGATGATCTGCATGACGACGGCCATCAGGCTGGCCAGGGCGACGACCCAGAGGAGGCCGTATTTGAATTGGGCGCCGGCCTGCAGGTCTGTGCCCCAGTTGCCTGGATCCATGTAGCCGACGCTGATGAGGAGGGCCGGGCCGGCAAAGGCGCGCCACTGGGGCCAGAAGCCCTCGCGGGGATGGGGGACGGCCACCGTGCGGTGCATGCCCTCCAGCGACACCTGCCCCTGGGGTCCGGGCTCGGGGCCGGGGTGCGGCGGTTCCGGCGGGTCGGGGAAGGTTTTCATCGGTTAACGGCGCGGCACGCGGCAGCCCGGGCCGGGGGGAAAGGTCCGGGCGCGGAGGCCGACATGTAGCCTTAGTTACATTCCGGAGCGCCCGCTGTCAACCTATTTGTAGCCTGAGTTACAAAAGAAAGCCTCGACTGGCAAATGACCCTGCTATTAACTGGCCCGAATGAAATCAGGATCCCGGCAAAAGGCCGTCGCCGCCAAAGCGCCCGCCCGCCCGCTGCCACAGCGGCAGGCCGAGACCTTCCGCCGCTCGCGGCGGGACCGGGCTGCGGAGACCACCCAGGATTACGTCGAGGCCATCGCCGATCTGGCTGCGGTGCGGGGCGAGGCGCGGGTGGTGGATCTGGCGCGGCGGCTGGGGGTGACCCACGTGACGGTGAACCGGACGCTGGCGCGGCTGCAGGCTGCCGGGTATGTGAGCACGCAGCCTTACCGTGCGATTTTTCTGACGGAACCCGGGCGGACGCTGGCCACCGAGTGCAAGCGCCGGCATGAGACGGTGGTGGCCTTTTTGCTTTCCCTGGGTATTCCCGAAAGAGCCGCCGAACTGGATGCCGAAGGCATTGAGCACCATGTCAGTCCGGAAACCCTGGCGGCCTTTGAAAAAGCTTTGAAAAAGAAATCATGAGACCCGTGGACATGCAGCCCATTGGAGGGGAACTGGCGGTGCGTTGGGAGGACGGCACCGAGAGCTACGTGCCGCTGGAGCGGTTGCGGCGGGGCTGTCCGTGCGCGGGGTGCAAGGGGGAGGTGGACATTCTGGGCAACCTTTACAAGAACCCGGAGAAGCCGCTCACCCCGGCCGCTTTTCAAATGGTGCGCCTGGATCGGGTGGGTGGATATGCCGTGCAACCCACTTGGGGCGACGGCCACAGCTCGGGGCTTTACGCCTTCGATTATATCAGGCGCCTGGCGGAGGGGGAGGGGCAGATCTAGGGAGCGGCCTTTGCGAGTGGGGGAACGCTTAGGAGACAAGGTCCGGGCTTGGTTCCGTGTCCACCACAAATAGCGACACTGATCGATGCCTTAATGGCAGGCCCGAACTCGCCTGCTCAAGGCGCAAGGAAATCCAGGTCGGTGCCGGAGCGCCGACCTGGATTAAACACCCGATCTTTCCGTCGTCTGATCAATCCTCGGACGTGACCTTGGTTTTATTCTTGTTGGATCCGAGCTTGCTCCAGTCGTGAGCTTCCTGCTTGTCGAGGAAAGATTCCTCCGGCGCCACATCGCGGTCATGAGCCACGGGAGTCTTCATGAACTTGGTCTTGGTTTCCTGGAAATCAGTGTCGTCGACAATGGTGGGGGTGATGAAAACCAGCAGGTTGTTTTTGCTCTGGGACTTGCTCGAGCTGCGGAACAGGTAGCCCAGTCCCGGGATGTCCCCCAGCAGCGGGACTTTGGTGGTGTCATGACGCACATCGTCTTGGGCCAGGCCGCCCAGGACCAGTGTGTTTCCGCTGGGAATCATGACGGCGGTCTGCATCCGGTTCACCGAGAATATGTTGGCGGTATACGATTTTCCGTCAATGGTTTGCTTGTCCTGACCGGAGACCCTTGAGACCTCGGGCAACACCTTTAAGTTGACATAGTTGTTGGCGGAAATGCGGGGCGTCACGTCGAGGATGACTCCCACGTTGGAATAGGTGATGGAGGAGGATCCCGGTGTGTTGGCGGAACTGGGGGTGGTGTTGAAGATCGGGATTTCCCTGGTCACGGAGAGCCTGGCCGTTTCATTGTCCATGGTGACGGTGCGCGGAGTGGACAACGTTTTGGACTCGGAGTTTTGATTGAGGAAAGAGAAAACCGCGTTGACGCCGTCAGCATTCAAGAAGGCCGTGGCCGGATTGAAGCCCTTAACCGTGTCCACAAGCATCTTGGGCGATGATTCAGCCAGTGTGTTATTCACGGATTTGTCGGTGGCGTTGTTCTGCAGGTTGTTACCCATGGTCAAATTCTGCGCCTTGAGTGTCCCCGACCAATCCAGTCCGCGAATGGAGGAGGGGTTCAGGGAGGTTTCGAGCAGACGCGCTTCGATCAACACCTGTTTGGTGCGGGTGTCCAAGCGGTCGACCATTTTCTCGACCGCCTCCAGTTCCTTGTCGGTGGCGATCACCACCAGCTGGCTGGTGCGGTTGTCGGGGACCACGCGGCTGCGTTTGTCTGCCAAGGCGGTCTGGAGCGAGCCGAGGATATTGCTGGGGCTGGAGTATTTGAGTTGGATGATTCTGGTGGAGATGGGTTCGAGGGCCGCCGGGTCCTTGAGGGTGACGCGGGAGATTTTGGTTTTGATATCCTCGACGATCTGCAGCCCGTAGTTGCCCAGCAAGGCGGCAAGGGCCTGCTCGGCGGTGATGTTTTCCAGGCGCAGGGAGACGCCTTTTTTGGAGTCGCCCCCCAGTTGGGCCAGATCCAGTTTGGGATCGAGCATGTAGTTGAGGTTGGCCTGGCGGGCGAGGTTTTTGATGGCGTCGACCAGCGGCACGTCATCCATGACGATGAGGGGGATGATGCCGGAGGCGGAGGGGGCTGCGGCATCGGTTTTGGCGGGGGCGGCGGGGTTGGTCTGGGCCGTGGCGACGAGCGGGGTGGCCAGAACGGCCCCGAGCATCCAGAGGATGGGCGTGATTTTCATTTTGTTGTGGTCTTTCCTGTTTTTCAAAATTGCTGCTATGCGGCTTGTTGTAAGCACTAGCGGTGCCAAGGGTGGTGTCTCGTGAAAGCGGCCGTCTCAAGCCCCGTGTTTATATTGTCTTGTCCCGACTCGGGACAAGATACTGCCCTCAAATGTGCAATGGCGGGGATGACGGGTGAGGAGTCGGACGGGCGCATCACGGGTGCTGGAATTTCAAGACCCGGCGTTCGCCGTCCGCGAGCACAGTCACCGAGTCCGCTTCGATTTTCAAGCAGCGCACGCGAATGCGGCTGCCGGAGGTGCTGAGCTCCGACTCTTCACCCTCGGCCAGAGTCCGCCCGTTGATCATGGCGAAGCGGTGTGTTGCGGAGCCGGAGAGTCCGTTGAGGACCAAGTTCATGGGTGCGGCCGCCGGGCGGGAGTCTTTCAGCGGTCCGGCCCAAAGCCGGAGCGAGCCTGGGAAAAAGGGGTCGCGGCCTTGGTCGGCGGACGGGGGCAGGTGGAACTCGGACTTGGGGGTGTGGTCCGCTGCGGGTTGGGCCGGGTCGGCAAGGCCTGGGCCGGCACCCATGAGCAGCAGCAAGGCCGCAATGCCGGGCTGTGGAAGGGGGATGTGTTTCATGGGGTGTTGGGGAGCCGGGCCGGATCGGGTTTGATGAGCCAGACCAGGTCCATCTTGAAGGTGAGTTTTTCCTGATCGCGCGCGCCGTCGGTGCTTCCGGGGGCGAGGCTGAGGTTCAGGACGCGGGCGCTGGGGAATTGGTTTTCGAAGTCGGCGACGAAGCGGCCGAGGTCATGGTAATAAGCGCTTCCCATGATGGTGGTGGCGGCTTGGCGGTAGGGGAATTTTGTGAGGATGTTCAAGTTGCCGGGCACGGGGGAGCCGATCTGGGGGAGGTCGATCTGATAGGGCTGCTTGAAGTTACGCAAGGTGCCGACCATCCACGCATACAAGTCGCCGGAGGCCATCTGGGTTTCGCGCTCGTCCAGGCTGCGGGTGGCGGCGGCCAGGTCGGTTTCGAGCTGCTTCTTGTTTTTGAAGGTGTCGCGGATCTGGATGAGTTTTTTGATCTTGTCGGCTTTTTGGGCCTCCAAGGCGGCGATGCCGGCCTGCTGTTCGCGGATTAGAAAGTAGTAGATGCCCGCCAGGGTCAGGAGGATGCCCAGAATGACCAGGACCAGGTGGGTGCGTTTTTCCTTGCTGAGATGGTTCATCGTGTGATCTCCGGGATGCGGGCTTCCAGGGCGAAGGTGACGAAGCTGCGCCCGCCGGGGTCGCTTTGCGGGGTGCCCAAGGCGGTGAGGGTGAATCCGTTGGTGCCGCCCAGGCAGCGTTGGAAATAGGGGGCGGCGGACAGGGTGAGGTTGAGCTTGTTTATGGAATCCCCCGCGTTGGGGCTGGTGTCGCGTGCGTTGAGGGCGAGCACGATTTTTTCGGTGATGGTGGCAGGCTTGGCGGGCAGGGTGCGGCCGCCCTCGGATTTCGCTTTGGTTTCGGGGGTGAACGTGCAGGTGTGGTCCAGTTTCAGTTGGACGAGCTGGACATTTGGGATGGTGGCGTGCTGAAGAGCATCGAGCAAATTCCCGACGAGAAAACGGTTCGTGGCCAGGACGTGGAGGCAGGAGAGACGGTGGCGGATTTCCTCGAGATGTTTCTGGCTTTCAAGGATTTGGCGGTATTGGTCCTTCCGGGCGCTGAGTTCGGATTCGAGCTGGCCGACCCGCCCTTTGGCAATGAGGGACTCGACCATCAGGGAACTGCTCCAGATGAGAACGCCGATGATGAGTGCGCCGCCGGACAGGAGGGCGCGTTTGACAGGATCGCGGCGTCGCTGTTCCTCGAGCTGGTGGGCTTCGGCAAGAAGATTGATACGGATAGGCATAGGTCAAAGAGCGGCCAAGGCGGCGCCGACGGCCACACCCAGCTGGCCGGCCGCGTGAGGCAGATCGGCGGTTTGGGATTCCGGAAGCGCCAATTCCAGGAAGGCGGTGGGGTTCCACGCGGTGCATTCGAGCATCAGCTCGTGGCGAAGGGACTGCACGACCAGGTCTGATTGGGCAGTGCCTCCGGAGAGAAACACCTGGGAGACCGAGCGGTCCTGTTGGTGTTCAAAGAAATCGATCAAGGCGCGCAGCTCGCGCCCCAGAGGGGTGACAAGGGATTCCAAGGCCGACTGGACCTCATGGGGCATGCCCAGTTTAATGCCTTCGGCCTCGGCGTAATTGATGTTGAGATGGTCCGCCAATCCGGCCGTCAAGCGGTCGCCGCCCATGTTCACCACCCGGTTGAGCACCAGTTCTCCCTGCTGCAGGATGCAGATGGAGGAGGATTTGAAGCCGATATCGACCAGCCCGACGACTTCTCCCGCAAAGACTTCGGGCCTCGTCAACTCGAAGGCGTTCAACGGCCCGAGGATGCCTGGCACGATATGGTCGGCGAGAAAACCGGCCTGTTTGGCGCCGGCGACGAGATCGTCGATGAGCTGGCGTTTGGCGCCGGCAACGAGGGTTCGGTGTTTTGATGCGGGGGATTTGGCGGGTTCGGCCTGGGTTGCGGAGGCGGGCCCGGAGCCGGAGACGCAGTCAAAGACGTGAGTGCCGAGGTCCTGCTGCAAATAGGCGCGGGAATTGTTTTTGAGAATCAGGCGCAGGTCGGTGGCGGGGAGCTGCGGCATATCGACATGCCGGACCAGTGAGTCGTTGATGCCCACCGTGAGGGTCAGGTTACGGGTTTTGGCCCCGAGCGCCTTGCCCACAGCCGTCAGATGCTCGGCAAGGGCTTGGACCGAGAGTGCTTTGTCGAATATGGGGGTGTCCATCAGAGCCATTCCCGACAGTGTGAAGCCCTGGCCGGTGCGCTGGACTTGGACGGCCTTGGTCACGCGCTGCCCCAAGTCGATGGCGATCATGTGATCGCGCTTTTTTCTGCCGCCGGCGTTTGAAAATGGCATGCCCATGTTATGTATGGTTCTAATCGAGACTTAATTCAGTGATCCGGCAGTGCCATGGAATCGGTTGGGGCAGCGCCGGGCCAAGGGTGTTCCAGCAGAATGCGCGCCACCGGCAGGGTCCGCTGTTTTCGGGGGGAATCTGACGCCGGATTTGACACTTTTGTCCGGCGGGTGACTCAGCTGTTGTCAGGGACCAGTTCGGTGACCAGCGGTCCTTTTTCGTTGCTGCGGAAGCTCTGGCTGAAGACGGTTAGGAAGTACTGGCCGCGGGTAAACTTGGCGGCGGTGGTGATCAGACTCAGTTCCAAAACTCCGGCGGCCGAGGGGACAAACGCGATACGGGTGCGTTGCAGCGTGCCGCCAGCCCCCATCCACTGTGCGTCAAAGCTCGGTCCGGTGTGGTCGGCAATGGTGAGTGTGGACTCGTGACAGAGGGTGGCGTTGGAAATCTGTTCCAAGACCGCGGCGCGGCAGGACTCCGCGGAAACAAGGCTGCCTCCATCCGGTCTGCGATCCGCCAGACGCAGCGTGAGGAAGCAATCATAGTCTTGGTTGACGAAGCAAATCCTGGCTGCGGGCGCGGGGTCGCGGCGGAATCCCTCGGGAACGATGAACGAGAACTCATTGGTGCCCAGTGTGATATATCCGCGCTGGATCCGCCGGTTTCCCACGGTCTCGCCGTTGCGCAGGACGGCATCGAACACGGCGGGCTGGTTGGTGGCGGTTTGAGCTGAGGCCGGCCGGGCCAATGAGCAGGCGGCGCAGAGCAGGGCCAAGGCCGGAGTCAGGCTAGGGAGTGACATAAAAGCTGACGTTGTTGGGAGGGGGGGTGGCCCAGCTGGAACGGAGCATCACGGAGAGGTTGGGGGTGCCGGGCGGGGGCTGGCGGTTCGGGTTGGCGAAATTCAGATCGTAACTGAAGTGCCGGGTCGGGGCATAATAGTAGCCGGACGGTCCAGGCCACAGGAAGGGGCTGTTTGCAATCTGGCTATTATAAAGATTAACAATGGAGCTGTTGAGCCACAAATGACTGTTGGACCAGTTTTCCAACAAACGCGGAAGATTATGAACGCCGCCGCTATACTGGCTCTGGGCAGAACCCGTGGATGGGACAATGCCGGAGAGGATGGCGGCGTTGACGGTGGTGTCGGACGTGCTGCGGTTGGCAACCGGCAGGGTGCTCTTGGCGTCGGACCAGTTCGTGGAAAGGATGGTTAGAGCGTCGCACATGAATGAGCAGGCCATGGCAGTGGAGGTGTTGGTGCTGCTCAGATTGATCGGGACGCCGTTGCTGCTGGAATTGTAGCTTCCAATCACATAAAGCGGGTCCGGGGTGGCGACGGTGAATCCGAGTCCGCCGTTATAAGGCGGGGCGATGCCGTTGGTGAGGCGGACCGCATTCATCAAGGTGGCGTTAACCGGCCGGTTGTCGGCCACATAGAGAATCGTGGGATAAGAGCCGGCCGGGAATTTGGACAGGACCTTTGAGCTGGTGTTCAGCCAGCTGGCATATTTTCCGATATCGATCTGCGTGGTGAGATTGGTTTTCCCCTCGCGCTGGTCATAAAAGCCGTTTGTGACCCAGAGCAGGGTCAGGAAAGGCAGTTTATCCCCCAGATCCGATGCGTTCAGGTTGGTGTAGTTGAGGATGGTTGGGGAAGGATCGGCTCCTGGAACGGCTCCGTTGACACTGTTTTGGATCCTGACATTGACGGCGCTGTTGCTGACAAGGATGACGATTTGGGCCTCGTTGAAGAGGCGCTGCTGGCCGAGAGATGAAACGGGCGACTCGGCGGCGGGGGGTTGTTCGATGATGGAGTGGACGTTGTTTGTGCCCAAGGGGAGCATGACGAAGGGGACATTGGTGACGACGCCTCCGGTGAAGGATCCCGGGTAAGCCCAGTTGGTTGATTGTCCCGCCCAGGCTGGCTGGCTGAGGGTGGTGGTGGTGGTGACCAAGCCATTGATGGTCAGGGCGGCGGACGAGCCGGTGTAGATGGGTCCGTTGGCGTGGACGCGGCCGTTGACGGTCATGGTGGCGCAGGTGCTGAACTCCAGGAGGCTGTTGTAGAAAATCGCGAATTGGAAGACCGGGATCGAGTTGAAGGAGATGTCTTCCTGGACCGCGTTGACGAGGGCGGAGCGGCCGGCGGTCAGGCGCGCGTTGGACACCACCCGGTAAAGCTGGTACCAGGCATAGAGTCCGGAAAATTGCGACTGCATCGGGCTTAACCTGTTGGTGGCGGAAATACATTGCACATAAGTGGCGTTATCATTCCCCTGCGCATCGCTGAATATATAATTAGTCCAATAAGACGATTCAGTGCTCAAGGGGATGGTGGATCGGTAAGCCGGGAGGTTGTTGGTGATGCCGCTCAGACCATAGTTCAGGAAGTCGTAGCGCATGCGGGCGACGACTTTCTCCGCGGCAGCCTCCGCGGCATTCATGCCGGTGACATACCGGTTGTTGGTGTCGTTGATCCGCGCCTCCGACAGGGTGCGGGAGAGGGTGGCGGAGAGGACGACCATGCTGACTCCCACCATGCATAAAACCATCAGCAGCGCGTAGCCGCCGGGACGTGGCCGGACTGGGTGGAGGTGGGTTTTCATGTGCCGTCGGGGCAATGCGGGGTGGCGCGCAGGTCGATCTTATAGAAATCGTAGAGATAGTTGCTGCCCACCTTGGTGAGGGGGTATTGGAACTGTTCGAGCTGCAGGGTGGTATGGACCACGTATTTGTAGGAGAGGGTGCTTTTGACATTGCCCAGATAATCCTCAGCCGAAAACTGGAACGTGTTTATGAGGTTGGAGGCGATGATCGAAGAGGAGCCGACGCCTGATTGCATGCGGCAGAGCTGGTTGTTGTTGGGGTCGCTGGTGTTGTAGTAATAAACGATGTACTTGCTGGTGTCGATGGAGAGGCTGATTTTGACGGCGTTGCCGATCTGGAGGGCGTTGGTTGCGACAGCGGAGAAGTTTGTGCCCGGGCTGCCGGCGGGCACGTTGCCCACGCGCCAGATTTTCGCCATGCGCATGTCCTGCATGAACTGGTTGAAACTGCGCCGTGAAGACTCGCTGGCCCCGAGTTTGCTTTGAATGAGCTCGTCCTGACGCATCCCGAAAAGATGGGCGTAAAGCATTCCGATGACCACCAGGCTGAAAATCCCGGAAGCCACCATCAGTTCCAGCAGGGTGTGGGCGCTTCGGGTCTGATTGCCTTTCCCGGCCCAAGGAATCGGGGTCGCCTTGGAGTGGCTCATAATTGTTCCGGGTTGTCCGGGGCGAAGTAGTTCACGATGGTGTTCGTGTAATAAGTGCTCCGGTTCCATCCGTTGAAGGGCCAAACGGTGTCCACCCGCACCATTTGCACCGTGACGGTGTTGGGGACGATCCAGAGGGTTTTCACGCTGACATAATTAGTGGCGACGACATAGTTGGTGCCGGAATAGGGCAGATCCAGAGTGGCGACCCAATAGCCGCCTCCGGAACCGGTGTTGGTGCTGTAAGTCCACGCCGTGAGATTGGTCATGGTGGCCAACTCGTTTTTCAGTGGCACCATGGCCGGGTCGTAGACGGCCGAGCGCGCCTGTTCGAGCGATTGGACGGCCAAAGCTTGAGCGGCGATGGAGTAACCTGACCACTGCGCGCGCCGGGTGGCTTGGGTGTAGGCCGTGAGGATCGATCCAAAGGCCAGAGCGAGAATGGCCACCGCCACGACCACCTCGGCCAGTGTATAGCCCTCAGAGCGCCGCAGTTGTCTGCGGTGCCGGCTTGAACAGGGCTGGGTGAAATCAAACTGCATTGACTTTGTCGGATCGCTCACAAAGCAGGTCGCCTGCCAGAATCCCCCGCGCGGATCCGGAAAGCCCGCCAACGCACTCCAAATCCATTGCTTTATCTCCTTTCACATAAATCCCTTCCGCATTACGGCCGAAAACGACGCCCTCCCCTTCCAACCCCGCATCCCGGAGCATCTCCGGCCCCGCCGCTTGCCCCGTCTCAAATCTGGGCAGGTGCTGCCAAATTCTTTTCCCCAATGCCTGCCGCGGATGTTCAACATCAAAATGACTGCTGTTCCGGGGCCCGGCACAGCGCCGTCACGGGTCGCACCCCTGGAGCTGCGGCGCGGGCAGGGGCCCGATCCGTGGAGATTCGGGCCCGGTTTGATGTTCACACTCAGGTTTTTTTCGGCCTTGCCGCGTTTCAGTGTTTGTTTGACGCCTCGAGACGGGGAAGGATTTACGGCGTTTTGTCTCAACATGCCGCCGCGCCGGGGCCGCCACGGCGTTTCGGGATTGTAGGGTCCTGCCTGCGGTTTGGCCCTGTGGAAACGCCAAAGGCGGGGGCTCAGCTGAGTTGCCTCCGGAATTCGGGAGGATGCCGGGCCGCAAATCAGCGCAGGGGAATCCCGAACCATTGCCCGATCATCGTCCAGGTGCTGTGGGTCACGCCGCCGATGAGATGCATCACGGCGGGGACCTGCAGCAGGACGATCAAGATAAGGAATCCGTAACGTGACAGGTGCTGATAAGTGTCGTGGCTCATCTGGAGGATCACGCGGGCCACGCGGGATCCGTCCAAGGGAGGGATGGGCAGTAGGTTGAAAAAGCAGAGGAGGAGGCTCAGATGTGAAAGTTTGAGGCAAAGCTCCACCAGATTGGAGGAGTGGAGCAGCAGTGCCACCCGTGTCAAGGCCAGGAACAGAATGCCCAAGAGCAGATTCATCGCAGGCCCTGCCAAGGTGATCAGGACATCATCCCGGTCGGGACTGCGGAGGTTGGCGGGGTTGACTGGCACCGGTTTGGCCCAGCCCACGAGGAAGCGCCCGGCTCCCGGCAGTAAAATCATCAGCAGCGGCAGCACCACGGTGCCGATGGGATCCAGATGCACGAGGGGGTTGAGAGAGACCCGGCCCTGCAGCCGCGCGGTGTCGTCGCCGCATTTCCAGGCGGCAAAGGCATGGCCATACTCGTGGAAGGTCAATAAAATGACCAATCCGAGATACATTATCAGGCCGTCGGCCAGTTCTTTGGGACCCATGAGTAG
>Ga0209829_10002507_pt1 | contig 13922 bp, 12 predicted proteins | sample C_140205_EF_Meta_FD_187311 | JGI IMG/M metagenome (GOLD analysis project Ga0209829, IMG submission 187311) | Freshwater microbial communities from Lake Croche, Canada to study carbon cycling - C_140205_EF_MetaG (SPAdes) (version 2) | ecosystem: Environmental > Aquatic > Freshwater > Lake...
TTTCATTTGCTGGCATTGCTTGCATGCGTCCCATGGTTTTTCGCGTGGTCAAGCGTATGGGTCATGGTGATCGGTGTGTTTGTATTTGGGTACTTAGGGATTAATCTTTGTTATCACCGCCTCTTGACGCATAAAGGGTTAGTTTGCCCTAAGTGGCTTGAACATACTTTTGCGGTGCTGGCAGTTTGTTGCGTTCAAGATACGCCCGCAAGATGGGTCGGGATACATCGCTGGCATCACGTCAAATCTGATGAGACTGATGATCCGCATACTCCGCTCGCAGGACTATTTTGGGGTCATGTCGGCTGGGTGTTCATTAAAAATGAGCAGGTCGATCGTTACACGATTTACACCCAATTTGCGAAAGATATCTTACGCGATCCGTTTTACAAAAAACTCGAAACCACTGCACGCTACCCTGTGATCATTCTTGGGTCTTGGGTACTATTCTTTTCTGTTGGGCTGGTAACAGAACTACTTTCTGGTGGGTCGTTGAGCCAAGCCGTTCAGTTTGGTGCGAGCCTATTAATCTGGGGCGTTTTTGTGCGTACGGTGGTGGTCTGGCATGTGACGTGGTCGGTGAATTCTTTGGCCCATCTATTCGGCTATCGTAATTACAACACCGCAGACGACAGTCGCAACAATTGGTTTGTGGCGCTTGTGACTCTTGGTGAAGGTTGGCATAACAATCATCATGCAGACGCGCGTTCGGCCCGGCACGGGCACCGTTGGTTCGAGATCGATCTTACGTTTTCAGTGATTCAACTGCTAGAGTTCGTCGGCTTAGCCTCAGAGGTGATTCGACCACGTAAGCGCCTAAGCAGTGAGCCAAAAAGCGATACTGTCGTTTGATATGACGGCGGGCGTCACACAGGCGTGCTAGGGTAATCGCCTAAGACCGTTGCTTAAAGTGCGAGATCACCATGAAACCATTACTCAAATCTTTGTTGTTACTGTTTACACTGCTTGTACAACAAACTTCGGCCCAGACAACCGTACCCCTCAGCGAGCAAGTCGGTCGCGCCAATAAAAACTTGGTTCTGCTGGTCAGCATTGATGGCTTCAGAAACGATTACCTTGAAAGAGGCATCACTCCAAACCTTTTAGCGTTAGCCCAACAAGGTACGCTCGCTAAAAAATTTGAACCCGTGTTTCCGACCATCACGTTTCCAAATCACTACTCGTTGGTGACTGGGCGCTATCCTGACCACAATGGCATGGTCAACAACACCATGTACGACCCTTCAAAAACTGAGCAAGTGTTTAGATTGTCGGACCGCAATGCGATTGAAAATCCGCTCTGGTGGGAAGAAGGCACGCCACTTTGGGTGACGCTCAAAAAGCAAGGCAAGCTCTCTTCAACCATGTTCTGGGTGGGTTCTGAGTCGTTGAACCAAGGCATACAGCCTCACGACTGGTTGAGATATGACAATAATCTAAACTCGTCAGACAGAACCAAACAATTGTTACGATGGTTGAATCGCGACGATGCCGACCGTGCAGATTTTGCGACCTTGTATTTTTCTGAGGTCGACTCAAAAGGGCATGAATTTGGGCCCGATAGCCCTGAAGTGAATGCATCAATTGCCAGCGCTGATCGAGCAATCGGCGAGCTCTTACAAGGGCTGCAGGCTCGGGGCTTAGCGCAAAAGACAACGCTCATTATTACTTCAGATCATGGCATGGCGCACATTACGCCCGAGCGCGCGATTGATTTATCAGCGTACACAACAGCGCTGGGCAGTGTAAAGATTCAGTGGGCGGGGCCTTTGGCGGGCTTTGACGTGAACTCAGGTGACAAGCCTGTTTTATTAAGCCGCTTAAAAAGTAATAACAACATGGATTGTTGGGCCAAAGAAGACGTACCCGCCAAATATCATTTTGGAACCCACCGCAGAGTGCCACAAGTAATCTGTCTTGCAAAAGCCGGCTGGAGCACCGTGGCTAATCCGAGTCAAAAAGTGATCCCAGGGCAACACGGGCACGATCCAAGCGACCCAGCGATGCAAGGTTTGTTTATTATCCACGGCCCGCAAATTAAAAGAGCGCTTTTAGAAACCGTCAGAAATATCGACGTCTACAATCTTTTGGTGCGTTTGTTAAACGTAGTGGGCGAGAAAAACGACGGCGAAGATACTCTTTACACCCTTGTTAGAGATTAAGCCCCGTAACCTCAGCCTCACTCAGTCGACCCGCAACTTACCGAGTCCCCGGCGGCACAAAGTCGATATCCACTGAAAATTCATGAGTGTCCTGGCCTCGCCATAAATCCCCTGCAAATGCGGGATATGTAGCGCGGCGCACCGCCGACAACGCAGCGTCATCCAACATATTGCTGTTAGAGGATACCTGTACTCTGGCACCTATCAGTGCACCGCCTCGACTCAGTACGAAGACGATCCGAACCTTGCCCACGGGTCGCTCTAAGCTCGCCTGACGGCCGGTAGGATAGCGCTTGGTCGCGTTGAGCATTGCTTGTACTTGTTGCACATACGCCGCCTCTAACGACTGAGTACTTGGAGTACTCACTTGACTTTGACTAGCCGGGCTCGCGGGCGTCGGCGTTGCCGCGGGCTTGGCTGCGGGCGGTGTCGCGTTTGTAGCTGGGGCGACACGTTGAACGACCACAGGCTTAGGTGCCTGGGGCACTGGTGCGAGCGGCGGTGCCTGAACCGGTTTTGGCTCAGGCGTAGGCTGGACAACCGGCTTTTCAGGCTCGACTGGCGGGGGTGGAGGCGGAGGAGGCGGAGGCGGCTCAACCACGATTGCCTCAGGCGGCGGCGGTGGTGGGGGGGGCTCGGGCGGCGGTACGGGTTCAACCGGCACAGGCTCAGGCGGTGGCGGCGTGATCGGTGGTGGCGGTACCGGCGGTTCAGGCTCAACCGGCACCGGCACAGGCGTTGGTAAAGGCGCTGGTGGCTCAGGTTCGACCTTGACCGGCTCGGGTGGTGGAGCTACAGGCGCTGGTGGCTCAGGCTCAGGCTCAGCGGGCACTGGGGGTAGCTCAACGGGCACCGGCGAGGCAGGCGCCGGCGCGCGCGGTATAGCGACTTCTTGGATCAGCGTTTGTGTCGCGACCTTGCTCGGTGTAGGAGTCTGATGCGTTAAGCCATTGAAGACGAACCAACCGAGCGCCACATGCAGCCCCACCACGACGACTAGCCCACCATAGCGTTGCCAAAACCCCTTGTTTTGACTGGCCTCAAAATCATTGACGGTGAAGGCTTCGGTGACGACCGCCTTAGTTGGCATATTGCTCGTTTCCAACAATCACGATTTTACTTAACCCAGCACGGCGTGATGCTGCCAACACAGACACCAACACTGAATATTTAGCGTGTCGGTCAGAGCGAACCTGCAGCACCGGTTGTTCTGACAGGCCAGCGACGCTGCGCATTAAATTTTCTAATTCAGGCAGTTGTACGGGCGCGCCCTGCCACTCAATCTCGCCGGCAGCGGCGATATTTAATTCAATTTTTTCTGGCTTAACAGTGCTAACGGCTGCAGCCACAGGCATATTCATGTTGACCGAGTGCAACTGAATCGGAATCGTAATGATGAGCATCACCAGCAAGACCAGCATCACGTCAATCAAAGGCGTCGTATTCATTTCGATCATGGGCTCTGCATCATCAGAGTCGCCATCAGCAGGTAGTTGCATCGCCATCTATCAAGTCTTCTTATCTTTTAGTCGAGCGGCAAACCGCTCAACCGCCCTTGGGCGGGGGTTCAGTGATAAAGGCAATTTTTGCAATGCCTGCGCGCTGACACGCCAGCATGACACGGCCGATACCCTCATAGTCAGCGTCGAGATCGCCTCGAATCTGAACGTCTGGCTCGCCTTTATCTTTGTGCTGAGCGACAAGGGCTCTTAATTGTTCTGCGAGTGCGTCAACACCGGCCACCTGTCGGTCATAAATATATAAACCTCCCGACGGACTCACCGAAATTATGATGGTTTCGGGCTTGGCGTGCCGCGCCTCTAAACGCTCTTTGGGCAGCGCGACCGGAATCGAGGTCGTCACAACGGGGATCGCTATCAAAAAAATGATCAGTAACACTAACATCACATCCACTAAAGGTGTGGTGTTGATTTCTCCGATGACTTCATCTGAAGCATCCTCTGTACCTAACTGCATCGCCATCAAAAAAACCTATTTCTAAAATTGAATGCTGTTGCACGCGCTGAAGATTTTTGCAATTTAGCGCTGAGCTGCAGCGACCAGAAGATTCGCGTGAACGTTTCCACTAAATTTCTGTACGCCTTGAAGAATCAGTTTGTTACGACGGATGAGCACGTTGTAGCCCAGTACAGCAGGAACGGCGACCGCCAGGCCAATCGCGGTCATAATCAACGATTCACCTACGGGCCCGGCCACTTTGTCGATGCTGGCCTGCCCCGACAAACCAATGCTGACCAGAGCGTTGTAAATACCCCAGACTGTACCGAATAAGCCTACAAAAGGTGCGGTAGACCCGACCGTCGCCAAAAATGACAAACCAGTTTGCATGCTTTGCTGCACAGAGGTCGTGGCACGTTGCAAGCTCAGCATCAACCAGTCGTTGAAATCAATCGCTCCAAGCATATCTTTGTGTTTGGTCGCACTGTTGAGCGCCTCTTGCGCAACGAACCGAAACGGGCTGTCGTTTTGTAGCGCCTGAACTGTTTGCCCCAAATTGGGCTCGGTTCCCAAGCGCTGCATCGCGTCACGCTGTTGAGCGAGCAGTCGCCTTTGTTGTAATAACTTCGCAACAATCAAATACCAGCTAAAAATACTCATCAAGACCAAAATGCTTAACGTACCTTTTGCCACTACATCACCCTGCGACCAAACTGCCTTAAGTCCATAAGGATTTTCAACACCAGTCGAAACTGGTGCTGAGGATGTGGTGGCTGAGTGCGCCACGTTGGGCAAGGTCAACAGACAAACTTGCAGCGCAAGCGCAACACAGCACCCTTTGAACAGGCGAACAAAACAAGACATTAAAAAAGCTCCGGACAGCTGTAGCAATTGAGTTCGGCGAGTGCCGATCAGGGTACCGAAAATACCACCGCCCGCGCTAAGCCACTGACCAAGCGCGGGCGGTACTGTGCGTCAGGTTAGAAACCTGCGCGCAGCGTAACGGAGACAAACGTTGGTGCACCAATGTAATACGAAGGTGCTGACGCTGCGATACCTGGAAGTGCGACTGCATTGGTGGTAAAGCCGCTACCACTTGCCGAACTGACGCGCTGATACTTCGTATTAAAGATGTTATAGACGTTGAACTGAATCGACGGATTTTTGAGTAAGCCGTAGTCTTCAAAGCGGTAGCCAACTGCACCATTAAACAGCGTGTAGGCAGACATTGATTCATCGTTCACGAGGGTAGAGTAAGCGGAACCCGTGTACTTCATATCAAGGTTACCGTACCAAGTGTTCGATTGGTACGACACACGCAAACCTGCCATCCAGTTCGGCGTGTCCGGCAACTGGGCACCGGCGGTAGGCAAGCTCGCAGTGGCCGTCAAAGGATAATCATTTTTCATCGTGCTGATGTTGTATGTTGCCGAACCATACATTGACCAGTTACTGTTGATTTTGTAACCAGCTTCTAACTCAACGCCTTTTGTAGTAACCGCACCCACGTTAAAGTCAATGGTCTGGTTAGCTGTGACATCGTACGCAGAGGCAATGCGATTTTGAAAATCGATGTAATACATCGAACCCGCAAAGGTCCATTTGTCTGAAGCGAAGCGATAGCCCAAATCAAGGTTGGTCGAGGTTTCCATTTGCACGACCGGGTCACGCAACGTCGCGCCTGTCAGCACGCCATTTTGCACCGTACCGCCAACTAAAAGATTGGCCAAAGCGCTGTTGTTCGGCACGCGCATGTTTTGGGCCACGTTGGCAAATATCTGTTGCTGCTCGTCTAAGCGATAGCGCATACCGATGTTCGGTAACACTTTGCCAAACGTCTTGCTGATGTCGTAATCTGCAGTCGACGCGCCCAGCACGCTCGTTGAACCGGAGTTTGCGTAGTTTGTAAAGTCGCGCGTAATTTGCGTTCCGCGTACACCCAACACAAGTGACAACTTATCTTCGAGCATTCGAATCGTGTCCTGCGCGAAAAGCGAAGTCGACGTACTGATTGTTTGCCAATTACGAGACTGATAGTTTTGACCGTTGCCGTACTGCAGATATTGATTCGTGTTAAACAACCACGGATCTGCCGACGCACCGCCGCTATCGTATGTGACTGCTGGACCGGTCTGGAGATGTCGTGCACGCTCAAACCAAGCGCCGACCATCACATCATGATTATCAAGTCGAATATTGCTTTTTAATGTGATACCAGGGCGATACGTCTCGGTCACGTTGCTGCTGTAAATGTATAACCGGTCAAGCGTGTCGCCGTCTTTGTTGATGTCTCTGATGCCGTAATACAAACTTGAGCCTGAGTAGGCGGATTCGGCAAGAACTTTTTGCTGAGTACCACCTGTGCCATGACCGTACCAAAAATACGGCTCTGCAGAAAACGTAACATCTTTGTTCATTTTATATTCGGCTTTACCAGACCAAATAATGTTCACGAACGGATTGACTGAGTTTTTGTAATACGTATTGTCTGCAGTCACGGCCGCTACGGTTTGGGCTGTGCCAAAGACTGGCGTTGGGTTGAGTGCCGGATTTGAGCTGAAGACTTGGTCTCTGCCGCCGCTATCAATTTGCTGCTGTGTCAATGTTCGGTAATTATTATTGAACATCTGGTTGTACGAAAAATTACTGGTCAGGCGCCACTGGGCATCAGGGCGGATTTCAACGCCCATATCAACGTGGTCGCGCTGCGCGCTGCCAGGGCCTTGAAACTGGTTTGCATAAGTGTTTGAGTACGATACAAAAAACTTGGCTTTGTCGTTTGCGAACAAACCGGTATCTGCACGCACATAGGTACGCCGGCTGTTTAAGCTTCCCAAAGTTTGCGCAAAACGAAAGCCAGTTTTATCGTCGGGTCCGCAGTAACTAATGCCGATATTGCCGCCCGAGGCGCCCACGTGGGGGGCTTCAGTGTCGGTACCACCTTGGGTCAAATTCACCTCACAAATATTTTCGGCGTCAACGTATTCCATTGGGTACACCGCAAAGTTGCCCGAGTCATTGACTGGCACACCGTTTACGGTAAAACCCATCTGGTCGCTGTTGGCGCCACGTACACGTAAACCACCGCCAAACAAACCCGTTGCATCTTGACTGAAGGTGTTAACGCCAGGAAGCAAATCGATCATCTGATAAGGGTTGGCAAGCGGTGTGAGTCGCTCAATCGCCTCGCGGTTGACCGAGCTGCGCATTTTTGGACTGTCTTCTTGCGTAATCAAACCAGTTGCCGTACCGCCTGGCAAACCTTCGACCTGAATGCGCCCCACGTCTGTGGTCGTCATGCCGGGCGCATTAGCGGGTTGTGACCAGACTGCCGGTGCGAGTGAAAGTCCTGCGAGGCAAACTGCTAGCCGGTTGAGTTTAAAAGTACGCATGATAAGAACAAGCTCCAGTTAAATACGTTAGAGCGTCAGCCCCCTACCGCTTGTGCAGGGGTGGCGATCGCTTTGGATAATCAGTAGGGATAGCAACAAAATGACCGAATGCTTGAAGCAAGACTCTGTAAGCAACAAGTCTGATTTCACCCGAGGCATGGTCGCAAAATTTTGTTACTCTTTTATGAAAGACGCAGACATTTCAAAGCCAGTAAACAGCGGCTTGCACAATTTGCTGGTGTTCGCACACAATTTGTTGGTTTGAGTCCACAAGCCGTGAATTTTTCTAATATTGGCTTAGGCTTCAGTCGCAGAAAGCGCTGGCGACACCAGATCAGTACACACGCACTTTGTTAACGTTTAGTGACATGTTTTTATTCAATCAGCGTTCTGCGCAATGTCTAGATGACGCACTACCGATCTCGCCCGACCGCAAAGGCACAGAAACTTTGCAACGCCTCGCGTGCGGCTGAAGCCGGAAACGCCTCAAGTGCCTTGTAAGCCATGTCCGCTTCGGCCACGGCGCAACGTTGGGCATGCTCAAGGGCGCCGGTATCGTGAATGGCTTGCGCCACGGCATCAAAATCAGCCTCGCCGTGCTCAATTGCCTGACGCACAAGCTGTTTTTGTAGGTCAGTACCCACTTCTAACACTCGAATTAAAGGTAAGGTTGGTTTACCTTCACGCAAATCATCCCCAACGTTTTTACCCAGCGCATTCACGTCGCCGCTGTAATCGAGTACGTCATCTACAAGTTGAAACGCAGTACCGATGTGCCGCCCGTAAGCCGCGGCAGCCTCGCGCTGAGCCAGATTAGCCCCAGCTAGCACCGCCCCCGCCTCGGCAGCGGCCTCAAACAGCTTGGCTGTTTTAAACCGAACGACCTGTAAATAGCGTGCTTCAGAAACGTCAGGATCATGCACGTTAAGCAGTTGCAGCACTTCGCCCTCAGCAATCACAGTTGTGGCACCTGACATGATTTTCATGATTGGCATGCTGTCAACATCCACCATCATCTCGAACGCCCGCGAATAGAGGTAATCACCCACCAAGACGCTGGCCGCATTGCCAAACACCGCGTTTGCCGTTCTGCGACCCCGGCGCAGGTCGGATTCGTCGACGACATCGTCATGTAACAGGGTGGCCGTGTGAATAAATTCGACCACCGCAGCCATCAGGTGATGGTGGTCTCCTTGATAGCCGAGCGCGTGCGACACCAACAGCAACATGGCTGGGCGCATTCGCTTACCCCCCGCCCCAATGATGTAATCACCAATTGTTCGAATTAGGACCACGTCTGAGTCGAGTCGCGAGCGGATCACGGCATCAACGGCATTCATATCCCCAGCGATCGGGGCAAGCAGGTCAGAGATCTTTTGCACAGACTTTCTTTTGACTTTCAAGTGGTTACGCGCTATTATTTCTGGCTCGGCTACTTCAGCCGGGATTCCAATTGCACTAAAACACGAGGTTAACCCATGTACGCGGTCATAAAAACTGGAGGCAAGCAGTATCGCATTGCTTCTGGCGAAAAACTTAAAATAGAACAGATACCGGCAGACATTGGGCAAGAAATCACGCTGGATCAGGTGTTATCCGTAGGCGAAGGCGACCAACTTAAGGTTGGTTCTCCGCTTGTGGCTGGCGCTCTGGTCAAGGCAACGGTTCTTGCGCAAGGACGCCATGATAAGGTCACGATCTTCAAGATGCGTCGTCGCAAGCATTATCAAAAGCATCAAGGCCACCGTCAAAACTACACTGAGATCTTAATCGGCGACATCACGGCTTAATCGCTGAATTGTCCTCTTAAATCACAGCTAAATCTAGGAACAAACATGGCACAGAAAAAAGGCGGGGGCTCTACCCGCAACGGTCGTGACTCAGAATCGAAACGTCTGGGCGTTAAAGCCTACGGCGGCGAGCTGATTCCGGCTGGCTCGATCATCGTGCGTCAGCGCGGTACGACGTTTCATCCCGGCACAAACGTGGGTTTGGGTAAAGACCACACTCTGTATGCGCTGATTGACGGTCACGTCAAATTCTCGGTTCAAGGCAAGCTCAACAAGTCGACGGTTTCAATCATTTCGGCCGAGTAAGCTGCTTTTCAGTTCTAAAAGCCCTGTCGCAAGCGGCAGGGCTTTTTCTTTTCACGGTAACATTGTCCTATGAAATTCGTCGACGAAGCCACCATTGAAGTCATTGCCGGTAAAGGCGGAAATGGCGCGCACAGTTTTCGCCGTGAAAAATTCATCCCAAAGGGTGGGCCCGACGGTGGTGATGGTGGTCGAGGTGGCTCTGTATTTGCCATTGCCGACCGCAATATCAATACCTTGATCGATTATCGTTATGCTCGTAAGCACCTGGCCAAAGGTGGTGAGCACGGACGGGGTTCAGATCAGTATGGTGCAGCAGCAGCCAACATTACGTTGCGCGTACCGGTTGGCACCATTATTTATGACGCCGAAACCGGCGAAGAACTCTTTGATCTCAGCCGTCACGCCCAGCAGGTCACCCTGGCCGCAGGCGGCGAAGGTGGTTTAGGTAATCTACATTTCAAATCAAGCGTCAATCGTGCGCCCAAGCAATGGACGCCTGGCAAAGAAGGCGAACAGCGCCGCCTGCGCCTTGAGCTCAAAGTACTGGCCGATGTGGGGCTACTGGGAATGCCCAATGCGGGCAAATCAACCTTGATTAGCCGTATTTCAAACGCGCGCCCCAAAATTGCTGACTATCCCTTTACAACGTTACACCCCAATTTAGGTGTGGTGCGCACGTCTGAGGCACGTAGCTTCGTCGTGGCCGATATCCCAGGCTTGATTGAAGGCGCCTCTGAAGGTGCTGGCTTGGGCCACTTGTTTTTACGTCACCTGACTCGCACACGCATTTTGCTGCACTTGGTAGATGTGTCGTCGCACGACCCCGACGAAGACGCAGTTGCCCGCGCGGTGGGCGAGGCGCGCGCCATCGTCGAAGAGCTTCGTCTGTACGATGAGGCTCTCTACAACAAGCCGCGTTGGTTGGTGCTGAATAAGCTTGATGTGGTCCCAGACCCCGACGCCGTTAAAAAGCGTTTCTGTAAAGAATATAAATGGAAGGGTCCGGTCTTTGCGATCTCGGCCTTATCGGGCGACGGTACGCAACAGCTGATCTGGGATCTGCAAAACGCCATCGACGCCTATCGCCAAGAAGACAACATCGCCGAAGATTTAGCCGACGGCACTTTTGTGGCCGAAGACCCACGCTTTGATGACACCCGCAGCGCGCCTGATACACAACCCACTACGCCCAAAGAATAAATCACCTTTAAACGTTTATTCAATTTTCGATGACGTCCACCTCTGCAGCCCATTCTCAATCACCATCCGTCATCGCCTTAGCCTCACGGTTGGTGGCAAAAGTCGGTTCGTCACTGGTCACCAATGACGGTCAAGGTATCGATCGCGAGGCCGTCGCGCACTGGGCCAGTCAAATCGCGGCCCTTAGGTCGCAGGGCAAACAAGTGGTGCTGGTATCGAGCGGTGCGATCGCCGAAGGTATGGCGCGCCTGGGTTGGGCTAAACGGCCGACCTTGATGCACGAACTTCAAGCCGCCGCCGCCGTGGGCCAAATGGGCTTAGCGCAAGCCTACGAAGTCGCTTTTGCGAAACACAATCTACGTACTGCTCAGGTTTTGCTCACGCACGAAGATTTAGCCAATCGCCAGCGCTACCTGAACGCACGCTCAACCCTTTTTGCGCTGCTGCGCTTAGGCGTGGTGCCCATCGTAAATGAAAACGATACGGTCGCCACCGAAGAAATCGCCGTGGGTGACAACGATACGCTTGGCGCGCTGGTCACCAACCTGATCGAAGCCGATGCCTTAATCATTTTGACCGATCAACGCGGCTTGTATGACTCAGACCCTCGTCAAAATCCCAATGCTGTATTTGTGTCGCATGGGCTAGCTGGCGATGCCTCACTTGAAGCCATGGCGGGCAGCACCGGCGGAGGCTTAGGTAAGGGGGGCATGCTGACCAAAATCCTGGCGGCCAAACGGGCAGCACGCAGTGGCGCACATACCGTCATCGCCTCGGGACGCGAACCTGATGTGTTGGTGCGCTTAGCGCAAGGCGAGTGTATTGGCTCTGAACTTAGGGCCGAACTACCCGTGCTTTCGGCGCGCAAGCAATGGATGGCCGACCACCTACGCCTGCGCGGCAAACTCGTGCTCGACGCAGGCGCGATCAAGGCCCTCGTACTCGAGGGTAAAAGCCTGTTGCCGGTGGGCGTGCGTGCGGTTGACGGTGAATTTGGGCCAGGTGATGTCGTGGCATGCGTAGATGCTGCGGGCAAAGAGTGCGCCCGCGGCTTGGTCAACTACTCGGCAGCAGACACTCGGCGGATCATGGGCCAGCCCTCGGCGCAGATCGCGGATATTTTGGGCGTAATGCCCGAAAGTGAATTGATGCACCGCGACAATTTAATCATCCTCGACTGATCGCCGGCAACGTATCAAGTCACTATTCGTCATTTATGCCGCTTTGTGCTTTCGCTTATTGTTTGTCTCGCCTATGTTTACCCCGCTGATTGAACCCAAACAGCCACGGCACAAGCAGGCTCATTTTCCCGTCGACCGCCAGATCTCCCCATCGGGCACAGGGTCAACGTGTCAAATTCTCAAAGACGTCCTATACTCGCAATCATTATGCGGGGGTACTTGGTTCGTCATAAGCCAGGTTGAGAGAGTCCCTTCGTACCAGTACGGATAATGCCGAAGCTGGGAGCGCTTTCCGACCTGGTCGGAATCCATCCCGATTCGGCTCCAATTAAAAAAAAGCGGAGCCCTTCAATGAATGCCACCCCAAAATTTTTAGCTGCCACTGCTGAAGTTGATGCAGCTGCGGTTGCGCCTTTGCCAAAGTCGCGCAAAGTGTATGAGATCGGATCGCGCCCAGACATTCGTGTGCCGTTTCGCGAGATCGAGCAAGAAGATACCTCAACCTCGTTTGGTGGTGAAAAAAATCCGCCACTCACGGTCTATGACTGCAGCGGCCCTTACTCTGACCCCGCAGTCAAAATTGATATTCGTCGTGGCTTGCCAGACATGCGTCGGGCCTGGATCGAAGAGCGCGGCGATACAGAATTGCTTGCCGGCCCAAGTAGCGTTTACGGCCAAGAGCGTTTAGTTGATCCGAAGCTCACCGCCTTGCGTTTTGATTTGCAACGTCATCCGCGCCGTGCCAAAGCTGGCGCTAACGTATCGCAAATGCACTACGCGCGTCGCGGCATCATTACGCCTGAGATGGAATTCGTATCGATTCGCGAAAACCTGCGCCGCGAACAATACATTGAAAGCCTGCGCGCCACCGGCCCAGAAGGTGAAAAAATGGCGCGCCGCATGTTGCGTCAGCACCCGGGCGAATCCTTTGGTGCGTCGATCCCCAGCACCATGACACCCGAATTTGTGCGCTCTGAGGTTGCACGTGGTCGCGCCGTCATTCCTCTCAATATTAATCATCCTGAAGTTGAACCCATGGCGATCGGGCGCAACTTTTTGGTCAAGATTAATGCCAACATCGGTAACTCGGCCGTGAGTTCGAGTATTGCTGAAGAAGTTGAAAAAATGACCTGGTCGATTCGTTGGGGTGGCGACACCGTCATGGATCTCTCAACGGGCAAAAATATTCATGAGACGCGCGAATGGATTTTGCGTAACTCACCGGTGCCGATTGGCACCGTGCCAATTTACCAAGCGCTTGAAAAAGTCAACGGCAAAGCCGAAGACTTAACTTGGGAAATCTTTCGTGACACGCTCATCGAGCAGGCTGAGCAAGGCGTGGACTACTTCACGATTCATGCAGGCGTGCGTTTGCCCTTCATCCCGATGACCGCCGATCGCATGACCGGTATCGTGTCGCGCGGCGGCTCGATCATGGCAAAGTGGTGCTTAGCGCATCACAAAGAAAGCTTCTTGTACGAGCGCTTTGAAGAAATCTGCGAAATCATGAAAGCCTATGATGTGTGCTTTTCGCTTGGTGATGGCTTGCGCCCAGGTTCTGGCTTTGACGCTAATGACGAGGCACAGTTTGCTGAATTGAAAACCTTGGGCGAACTTACCAAAGTGGCCTGGAAGCACGACGTGCAGGTGATGATCGAAGGCCCAGGCCACGTGCCGATGCAATTGATCAAAGAAAATATGGATATGCAGCTCAAGCACTGCGACGAAGCGCCCTTCTATACCCTGGGCCCTTTGACCACCGATATTGCACCAGGCTACGACCACATTACGTCTGGCATTGGCGCGGCCCTGATCGGCTGGTATGGCACCGCCATGCTCTGCTACGTCACACCCAAAGAGCACCTAGGCTTGCCCAATAAAAAGGATGTCAAAGACGGCATCATCACCTACAAGATCGCAGCACACGCCGCG
>Ga0209829_10002509_pt1 | contig 13921 bp, 24 predicted proteins | sample C_140205_EF_Meta_FD_187311 | JGI IMG/M metagenome (GOLD analysis project Ga0209829, IMG submission 187311) | Freshwater microbial communities from Lake Croche, Canada to study carbon cycling - C_140205_EF_MetaG (SPAdes) (version 2) | ecosystem: Environmental > Aquatic > Freshwater > Lake...
TATATGTCGCTCTTTGTATCTGTTATTCCTTGAGGTGTCGTTGGCTGCCTAAATGTTCCGCTAAACTCCTTGTTAAGCGCATATTCAAGAACTAATTTGCCTCCGTTAAACAACACACGCTGTTTTAACCCGATAAAATTATCTGATTTTAAATACCAAGATGCAGCAACCGTTGGACTATCAGTATTTGCACTTTTTAATGACGAATAGACTTTTTTTTGATAAATAACCTCATCCCCATACGCATAAGTACCAGCCGTATAAATAGGAGCAGATGATCCTTCATAATAGGTGGTAAAAAAAGAATCTCTTGCCCACTGTAACGGTTTAAGCAACCCTTGAACAAGACCAATATTAACTGGGTATCTCTTGTCTGGCGGAAGCAACTCAATAGATGCTTGATTTATATTTACATTATACGTTGTCATTATTCAGCAATGAAATTAAGCGTGTCGTTTAATGTATGTCCTGTTGTTGTTTCTGTTGATACATAACCAGCCACCGAATTATATTGACGAAGTAAAGTCTGGCTATTAAAAATTAAATCTATTCCGCTTGCATAAGATGTTGTATTTTCACGACCTCTTACGTTTAATAATTGAACATCATTAACACCTTCAACGGTTCTAATTACTTGTTCTATATCGCTCATCTTAACTGCACCATTAAAGTTTGTCACCGATAAGTTAGACAAGAAAGTATTAATTGCAGTTTGAACATTAGCAACAATAACCGCAGAATATTGTCCAGAATAATAAATATTTGCATTGATCATTAATTTATCAGAAGCCAACGAAATGATCGAATAATTAATACCAGCAGAACCAAGCGTGTTGATATATCCTTGTGCCGCTGCTATCTGTGGAGAATCTAAAGGAGAGAAAGAACCACTTACTGTTCTTGTTGCCTTAATGGTCACTACATTTGGCGTTGTAGATGTTACTGAACAAGCGGTGATAATTCTAAGCGTTGAATCCACTATTGGATAAACAGGTACAGTATTAACCAAAGCTAAAACTTGTGGGTTTGTGGCGCTATATTGAAAGTTAAACATTTGCGCTTGTATCCATAAAGGTGAAGCCGCAGCGCTCTGACTTGCAGTTACCTCAAGTGATAACTTTAACGTGTCCATTAGCTGCTCAAGATATGCCGTACAAGTAGCAAAGACAAAGCACAACAAACGAAGCATATTCCTTTTGCTCCAAGCCGTTGTATCAATAGTTATTCCAAGCGTTGCAAAATTCGTTGTTAATGCGCTCTCTATTTGTGTTTGTATATCCGAAACTGATCGTGCCATTAGTATTGATTATTAGGTATTATATAATAAGATTCGTCTGGTGTTGGTGGTGGCAATGTGCCGCCTATTGTAGTTGATGAATCCAAATTTGGATCAGAAGTATCAATGAATCGACCAGCCGCATCGAGATACCTTGAATTTCCAGAATCTCTGAAATGCGTTGTAAATTGTAAAACATAATGATACAAATTATCATGGTCATTGTCTACCGATTCACTTACACAAAGCATTGTTCCACACCCAGTTGGCACATAGTCAATCAATTCAAGCAATAGCTTATCTCGAAGATCAAAGATAGTTAAATCTTGCTCAAAAGTAACTTCTGCATTATAATAGTCGTGTATCAAATGTATATTAATTGATAACTCCGCAGTTCTTATTCCAGCGCTTATGTTTACAAATGTAATCGGACTAACTAACTCAACAAATGCTGCTGGTCTTGGCCATTCGTAAATCTTACCTTCCCGAATATCCCGAAGTTGATTATTCCAAACACGACTATACAAGCCAGAATAACTACCTTCTTGATTAGGCACTACGATAGAATGTAACTTAGTTAATATATCTTGTAATGGTTCTCTTAACGTTGCCATATTTTGTCTACTATTTCTCTTATTTTATCAGTCTGCATCTGCGTTAATTCATCCGTTTGACCTACAAACTGGCGCTTTGGCATTCCTTTTAATCCTTCATTATGTCTTGCTGCATAAGGCAAATCAACAACCATTCTTAATCTGTCGTCAGTTATTTCAGCCGTTCTATTCATTGCCGAAACCGCTCTCCTTAATGTGCCAGTTTCAACTAAGATAGGATTAGTTCTTGATCTTGCTCTTGGATATTTATACGCTTTATATCCTTGCATCCTTCTTTGTACGTTATCCCACTCAACACCGTTAAAACCTTGCTTAGTAAATGACTTTACAAAATAGTTTTGCGCTTGATTGCTTAATTGAACCATAACAGAACGTTGTGTCTGTTTTAGTTTTTTTAATATTTCATCAAAGCCAAACTTATCTTCAGCCATTACTTTAAAGTTAACATATAAAGAGTATGATTAACTAAACCTTTCATATCCGCTAAGATATTTAAAAGATCGGAATCTGCTTCGCTAACAATAGGCTCTGCATATTCGTTTAGAAATATCTGAAGGTCAATAAGGTATTTGCGTGCATCAACATTTGAATCAATCTTAATACTAATTGCTCCGCTAATCCTTCCGTATTTTCCTTGATAAGTTTCAATAAAATCATCAGTAAAGCCGAGCCAATCAGAATAAAATGTGTCAAGAGCTTTATGTTCTGAAAAACTAAGCGTTTCAAGATGAAGATAATGTACTTGATCTCTTGCTTCTAAGAAGCGTTGTAATACGTTTAATGCGGTCATAATTAATCCTCCTCTGGTATTGGTAAATTATAATTTTCTTTTGCGAATTTCTCGTCGCCTTTGTCTACTTCAAAATATGGGTGATCATCTTTAAATATATAGCCATCTTTGCCAGGATTCATTTTAAAAACATCATCCATATTGCCAGTTACTTCATCAACTGTTGCTTCTTTTTCATCATCCTGCGTTGGCGTTGCAGTATCTTCTTCTTGCGTTACAATGCACTCGCAATTAAAATGATTAACAGGCATTACAGAATCCCAAATCGGATCATCTACCTTCGCCGTCATTCCATCCAATGGCGCACAAATATCACACGCATCGCCTATTGTTGAATACGTTAGATAAGGCAGAAGATCCTTATTCTTTTGGATTTCATTCCATTTTCCAGCCATCGTTGCTTGTGCTACTGCCGTATTATATTCTGTTTTTCCCCAGTTATTATTCCAATTATCGTATGTTTGTGAACCTATTTGATTAAATTCTTTTGATGTTCTACGTTCTCCATTTTCATTTGTAAGTAAAGAAGCAATGTCTTGTACCTCCTTGAATGTTTTAGCAGCCGAAAACATATAGATATTTGTCCTCAACTCTTGAAGTAACTCTAAATCTTTGCCTTCAAAGTCTGCTAACGTACCTCCAAAACCTTTATAAAGACCTTTTTTTAAATAATCAGCAATAGCATAATATAAATCTTCTGGTAAGTCATACTCGGTAATTTCACCTTCGTATATGCTATCCAACAAATCTTTTATTTGCTTATCTGAATATTCCATTAAAAAATAGCTTTAATCTTAATCCAAAGTTTAATAAAAAATGCTTTAATAACTCCTACTTCTTTAGCCGCTTCTTTCTCAGCCAATTCACGCTCTTTCGTCAGTTCTTGCAGTACGTTAACCTTCCAATGGTTAATGTCTTCCTCGATTACTTTGATTTTCTTTGCCATTAGTGCTTGTGATTATGTGAATTATAAATCTTGTCTAATTTATTTTTAATTTCTGGAGATAATCCTTTAGCCGCTGCCATAGGCTTTGGTATTGCAACTGGAATACCAGTTTGATCTGTAAAATAATTTGCCTCCATCGTCAACCCCGCTTGTTGCATAAGCACCGCTTGATTAATGATCTTGTCGTTCATTTCCATAATCTCCGAATCATTCTTTAATACCGCTTTTACATCGTCTGGAATATTAAATCCAAGTTTCCGCATTTTAGGTATTAAATCTTTATTTATGACATTGGAAATAAAAGCGCCATCTTTAGTCTGCTTATCTTCCATTGCTTGATCTGCTGGACTTTCACGATTTGCATTTCCAAGTTTACCAGGAATACTATCTATTGCGTCAGCGTGTCCAAGAATTATCTTGCTTATTTTCTTTTCAAGTCTTTCCTCAAGGTTTGCATAACCTTTGTACCCAGTACCACCAAGAGCGGTTTCAAGGAATGTTATTTCATCTTCTGGATCAATCAACGCCCAGCCAGCAGAACCCATTTGTTGTATAGCGTTTGCTAATTCGGCACGCTCTGTTTCATTTGTTTTACTTGTCTTTGCAACTCGGTAAGGTTGAGCAAAAAGCTCTATAAAGTCACCGTTAAATCCTAACAAGTTTCTCAAGAATATCTCATATAATCCGACCTTATAAAGCAGTCCGTAACCGCTTTTACTTGTTCCGATGTCGTTATAAGTTTTAATGTAAACGTGCCAATCTGCGTATGGTTCTTCAAGGAATGGCGCACCACTAATTGAATAGGTAAAATTGGTTACGTTCATTCTATCTGGTGATACGTTCCAACGTTTAATAATGTCCAAATCTGGAAATTCATCATCAACTATATCACCCAAAGAGATTAAAGAATATCCAAAGAAAATTGAATCTAAAGAGTAATTTAAAAATTTGTTAAACCAGTCTTTGTTTTGATTCTTACCAGCAACAACATCTTGAAATAATTCAGTTACCTTTTCGTCAACTTCCCCTTTTTTATTTACAAATTCCCATTTACGCAACAATGTTAAATCTTTGCGCCTTTCCATACAAGCAAAAACATGACCGTTATTGATCGTGTCAATATATAGCTTTTGCGCCTTTACTCTGTGAGGGTACCAGACATTCTCCGCCTCTTGCAATACCTCACGCCACGAAAAGACATCTTGCCTAATACGTTGTAATTGTACTGGAGCAATGAATCCAGCAAGGTTTTTTGTTGGATCAATACTTTTATCTCTTGAAAATGGATTAAGCGAAAGGAATATGTCTTGTATATTTGCCATTTTTAGTATTGATTAATAGTTTTTGTGTTACCACCAAAGCGAATACGATGTCCTTCGCCTGGTTGAATTACTGGCATTTCTGCCGTTATATCTGTTCCGTCTGCTGCGCTTTGCAGCCAGCCTAAAGCCGAATATGTAGGATAAATTACCCGACCAGCTAAACTGATGCGATCTTCATGCACTCCCATATAGCGATGAGTTCTCAATTCGGGAACATTTCTTGGACTGATACGACAATGAGCATGATATAAAGCTATATCAATGCAAATCATTAATAGCTTTTGATCTCTGTTATCTCCAGCAATCCAATAAGTTGTATTTGAAACGATAGTGCTTGCTGGGATTAAATAACTTACCCCAACACCCCAATATTGTACGCCTTTTGTTGCATCATCTGGGAATATATTAACGGCTAACGAATCAACTGGAGTATTGATCTGAAGTTGTGCCGCATGATCAAGAATACTGGTTGCAATACGGCAAGTATATGTTTTATCTCTCCACCAGACTTGATCACCAATAGCATAAACTTTTTGATAATCAAAAATAGGTTGAGGATATAATCCGTAATAGGTTGCCCATTGTGCGCCTACTAATGTCCAATGTGCCGCATTCCATGCTTCAGCAACAACAATAGCGGTCGTACAAGTATATACATTGCCATTATACAATGTATATTTACCAATAGTGTATGTAATTAAGGCATTGTAAGCGGTTGCGTTAAGATAGACCGTTTCGCCAGCCTTGTAAGTCGAGGCAAAATTATATTGCGTAACATTCTCAAATGCTTCTGTTACATCGTATTTTTGCTTCAAATAAGACTTGCATTCTTCAACTGCTGCCTTTTGTATGCCATCAAGTATAGACTGATTGCCACCGATAATAGCTTGAAGATTGTCCGCTTGTATCTGTTTAGCGTAATCGCCGTAAAATAAAAAAGAATCCATAATTTTTGCCGTTATGTTGTAAAATTACATTATTTTTTTATATATACGCATTTCGAGATATATTTTTACCAAGCGTTGGAATTATCACTCTGCCGCCTCGTTGGTATTCGTGGAATTTATTAGCAAATGCCGAACAAGCAATATAATCAAATAAGTCGGAATAGTGACCAACCTTTTGAAACCTTGCTCCAGTTTGCGGATCACTTCCCATTTCCTTTAGCTTCGTTCCATCTGCCGCCTCCTTTAAGTTAATAAAATCCGTTATCGCCGTCTTGCAGTTTTCACCTATTATGAATGTAAGACCTCCGACATTCTTCTCAAATACGGTATTGATCCAATTACCACGCATAACCACCGAAGGGTTAGACGACAAAACTCTGTTTGTTGGCTTGAAAGGTGCTAAATAATCAACGATCAATCTAAAAAAGTTATATCCCTTCTCTAATTTAGTATCTTGCTTATTTGCGGTTGCATCGCCATATATGAATAAGCCAGATTGATGACCTACATACCTTCTGGTAAATTCTGCGCATACATCTTTTACAGTGTTGCGTGGTGTTATGCCACTTATCTCATCAATCATCATAAGCGTATCGCCTTGAATCTGGAATATACCACAAGGCAAGTATGGATTAACGTTGTCATCCCAGCTAATATGTAAAGGTAAACCTGGATTGTATTTAACTGGTTTAATGTGCTGGTTGATCTCAAAGCATTTATAAAACTCGCCTCCAGTTTTTAGTTGAACGTTCCAGTTCCCCTCAACAAATACCATATACTCAAACTTAGGTAAATTGGCGAGGTTGTCAATGTATTCTTGAGGCAAGAAAGGATTGTCGGTTATTTTAGCTGGGATATACTTCCATTTAACTGGCAATGTATTATTTTCCCATCTGTCATATACAACATCTTTAACCCATCCAAACGTAGGATTGCAAGTAGCTAAAATGATCGGTTTTGGTTGTGTAGTGGTGTTCTTAATTATCCAAGAGCCAGCACGTTCAAAAGCCTTGTTGAATGTTTTATGTTGGCATTCGTTGATTTCTTCAAATAAAAAGCCGTTAACCTCCAGACCACGCATCCAGTCAAGGTCTTTGTCTTGTGCATAGTTCTCGCTCTTAAATAGTATCGTTGATCCGTTTGGGTGAGTATACTCATAAGGTGATTGTTTTAACTTACCAGCAGGTTCTAACTTCATAAACGACGGAATAGTCGTTGTTCTGATCTTTTCCATATCTTCACGGATAACACACCATCTGGAGTTAGGAAATATTTTGCACATAACAAGCAAAGCGGAAAGACCCCACACTGTCTTACCGCCTCTAATTGCACCACCATATAGAACGAAGTTAAAATCTCCGCAACTAATGGCATTCATCGCCTCTGCTTGCTTTTCTGTTAATTCAAATTTCAATCTCTTTATCTCCCCATTTAATGATAGTTGGTATCAATGGCGCACCATCTAATCCGCTAATCTCTGTTGTATTTGTTGCTTTGCCTATTCCACGATCAAGCATCTTTTCGATGATGTCAAAACCTTTGCCAGACAAAATAGCCTTACCAACTATTCTTATTAATGCAGGTTGCGTTTTATCATTTACTAATATCGTAAGTTCTGGAACTGGTATGTTTATTAGTCGCAAATAACAAGAAGTGATATCACTTTTTGTTGCCTCTAAATAGCCATCATCTTCTAACTGGCTATTTACTAATGCTATGGTCTTTTTAGGTCTGCCATTTGGATTCCCAGATTGACCTTTTTTAAATGGTATTAAATTATGATCGTTCATTGTTTTCTCTTTGTTTTATTCCAATCCTTTAAATGCTTTCAATGGATAAAATACTAATGAATTTCTATACCCACCTTCATGTGTTGGGATAATAGGAGTAACTCCATGAACATTTCTCCATGCTGGATATACAAGTATTGAATTATTTTGTTGTCCAATTGTTGCTCCGTAATCTGGAACGTGCAAATCCCCTCCTTTAGAATTATATCTCTTACAAATAATTACATTAACAGAACCTTCCATGTTTAACCCGTCTTTATGAAATGCAGCAGAAATATTAAAATTTGATATTGAACTTGTAAACAAATCGCCTATTTTCCATTTTGATTTTGTGTCTTTAAATAAATTTAATTGTTTTTCGTATTGTTGAGGCAATATTGTTTTTATTAATAATTCGCTTTCTTTTGCAAGCAACACCATTGCTTTAATAAATGTTTGACAAGATTTAACTGAATGATTAGAATGTCTGCTTGGGTAATTTCTTCCTAAATGCGGTTTTGGTGCAGTGCTGCCAATAATAGATGACATTTGTTTAACTACTTCACCACCGTTTAGTTTTTGTCTGTCAGTATATCCTATTATTTTACCATGTTCGTCTTTTATTTCTTTGAAGTTGGTTCTTATCATTTCTTGTTTTGGAACTCTATCGCTTAAAAATTCAGCATTTGCCAAGTCAGCAAGTTTACACATCTTTTCTGGCATTTTAGTAAGATAAAAACCTACTGGCTCATTATCTGCAAAAAAAATACAATCTTCTGTAATGTTTGGTTCAATATATTCGCATACCCCTCCTATTACTCTGTTGTGTTCAATTTTTATTAAATCTACTCTTTTCATTTTATTGTTTTTTTATAATAAGTTGCTAATGCTTTTATATCTGACTTCATATCGATTCTATCACCTTTCTTTTTTAACGTAAGAAAAGGATTCCATTCAATACACATTTTCTTGGCTGCATCTTCATCTTTTTTTGACTTATACATATCTTGAAGTCCACCCTTATTGCTGCCTACATCTGGACATGAAAACCAATAATAGTTAAATCTTAATATTCCATTCCCATTTTTAATCGTTTGCAAGGCAAAATCACGATCTTCTTTTAAATCAAATTCCATTCTATAATTCCAACTTATTTTTTTTATATTCATCAAAACACATACTTCCGCAAATTTTTTATTTATTGAATATGCTTGTTTTTCGTGCCAAGCGTGTTGAATATAATTTATTCCTATTAATTCAAATGGTAATTGTTTGGCTTTATTAAATATTTCATTCCATATTGACGCATCTTTTTTTATTGTCTTACCATTATATACACCAAAAGAAACAACATCATCATCGCAAATTATTACCCATTCGTAATTATTTTGCCTTGCATAATTCAACATAAAATTTCTAACATATCCAATGCCTTTGTTATTTTCTAAAATTGAAATTTTATTAGGAACTTGATATTCATCTATTTCGATAGGTTCAATAAAGTGTTTAAACTCAATGCCAGCATCTTCAAAAAGTTTATATGTTTTTGTAGATTTTCTTCCCTTGCTTGGTATAAAACAAATCATAGTTTTTCTTTTTCTTGTTTTAGTTTTTCCATTAAAAAACCACCAATATACAAAGTTTGCCTTCTCCAGTATTTTACAAGTTCGGATGCTTCCTCGTAATGTTCTGCTTCAAATTCAATTTGTATAGCTTTTTTTACGCCATTAGTCATATCTCCCAATTCTTTAGAAAGATCTTCACCGTCAAGTATTGAATAATCTATTTCTACTGGTGTCTGCCAAACATCTAAACCCCATTCTGCAAGTTCTAAAGCATCCCATTCATTAGCCAGCGTGTCCCATTCCCATTCGCCAAAGCCTACATTGTCCTTAATGACGAATTGTTTCCATTGATCTTCCGACAGGTCTTTGCCTTGCTTTACCCAGCTATCTGGTATTTCTTTATACTTCAGATCAAGTAGTGCTTGGTATCGCATATTCCCGCCTTGAATCACGTTGTTTTCATCAATTACGATTGGCCGCAGTTCCATCATTTCGGGAAAGTCTTTGATTGACTTAACCAGTTTACGAAACTTTTCTTCTTTGATTAATCTTGGGTTGTTTGGATTCGATTTGATTTCGCTGATTTTCATGTTGTTTCTGTTAATTTAAATAATAAGTAAAAAAAAGCCGATGCAAGTGCAAGAAAAGCTATTAGTTCAAGTAAGCCAGTTAATACTTTATCTATTGCTTCCAGTATCTCTAAGGTTGTTTTCATGCCGTAAATATAATATTTTATTTGTATAGGTCTGACAAACATAGATTTATTTATTAGTTATAGGGCATTTAATAAATATCAACCTCACTTGCATCAAAACCGCAAGAATTACAATTTATACCATCAAAATTAGCCCCACAAAAACACTTCTTTTTCTTACCGTCTGAATTATATAAATTATCGATTTTGGTCGCATATTTATCCGACAATTTATAGGCATCAGATACTGATAATCCACCTTTTCTGATTTCCCTAATCATATCTGCTAAAATATTTGATATTATGTTTTGCTTTTTCATCTTTCGTGTCTTTTCCAATAATCCAAACACGCTTCTTCTAAGTGTTCAAATAATGATGTTGGGTAAATCAATTCGTAAACATTTACATTCCCAATCTCAATATCTGACAATTCAATTTGACCATCATCATTCATGATGTATTCAACCCATACTTCCGTATCTCTAATTTTTATTGGTATCATCGTGGTTGTTTTAGTGCTTGTTCGTAAGTGTCAAACCATAATTCATCATCATTATCAAAATCATTAATAAAATAATCTACCGATTGCCCCATTGTAGAACATATACTAATCCCATTTTCAAGAGCGATGTAAACACAACCACTATTTGAATTAAATCCCACTTGCATTATTTCTTCTCTGGAGCAATTGTCTGCATACGCTTCAAATACTCTTGATAATCCCATTGCCTCGCAATAAGCAATCCCTTGTGTTGTAAAATTGTTAAGTTTCATTTTTTGTCGGTTTTAAAAGTTATGCAGTTGATAGGATGCTGCACCCCTTAGATATATTAAGTTAACGTAATTGATATTTCCTATTCGTATTCTCTTACACTTCCAAAACTATATCCGTCATAGTTCCAATGGGAAGAACCATCTTTAACGATGTAATGAATAGCTTTTGTTTCTGATTTAATTTCGCATTTAGTAATATTTTTTCGTTCCATATAACGAATGCACTTAGACTGTGCATTGTAAAGATTAGTATTAGAAATTTTAAATTTTTCTCCGTTTTCAAAAGTTGCATGATAAGTAAAATTTGTCATTGTGTCGGTTTTTTATGTTTTAGCTTTATTGCTTTCAACACTACAAATATACAAATACTATTTGAATAAATAGCTATCTAAATCAATTATTTTATCAATATATGTTAATTTATAATCATTATAAATAATAAAGTATAGCTAAACCTTTACTTTATAGGTGTTTAGTCAGTTTAAACCTTGACTAACTGATATAATTAAAATTCTTTGCTTTCTTGTAGATTTAACGCTTTATACTTGTCGATTATGGCCAGAATCTCGTTTCTATCCCATTTCCATTGTTTGTGCTTCTGAAAATTCTTAATCTCGATTAGTGCCTTGTAGTCTGCATCTTCCAAGTAACCTTGTAACCAAAGAACAAACTCGTTACTCTCGCCATGCTTATAATAGTTGCAAGCAGAACATCCGCCAAAGACATTATGCTCGTTAAATCTTAATGCTGGGTAATGGCCAGCACTAAAGACATGGCAAGCGTGAAAGTTCCCTCCTTCAATCTTCTTAATCTTGTCGCAAGTAGGACAATGGAAATAACCACCTGACAATGTATCTCGTGTTCTTATATATTTATTAAACTGGATTTGCGCCAGCTTTAGTAGTTCAGCTATCGTTTTTGTTTCGTGTTGCTTCTTTTCTTTTGGTGCTTCCTTCTTTTCGAGCCGTTTAACCATCTCTTTCTTGTATCGGCACTTAGTACATAGCTTTGATTCAATGATTCCATTTAGCCGTACAAATGGAGTAAATTCAATATTACATTTTGTGCAGTTCATTTTTAATAAAATTAGTAACTACCATTTTTTCCTTTACGTTTTTAACTTGTTTTATCGCTGCGATTACAGTTGTTCTATCTTTATTTATTACCTCTGCGATATGCTTATCCATTAATGTTTTGAACTTTTCATTTGCTATGTATGCAAATGCTGCTCTTGTATCAACTAAGCACCTATTCCTTGAAGATGATCTGATCTGTTCCTCTGAATAGCCAGTTATAGTACAAATATCGCTAAATAGTTGAATTAAACTACTATAATCATTTACGATCTTTTCTGCCTTGCTAATCTCTGTTGGTTTCATTGTTGTTGATTATTAGTTCTATTAATGTTTCATTTGCTCCTTTTCGTTTTGTTATTTTGCCTTCTGCGTGCATCTGGTTAAGTTCACTTTTAGCTATTTCTTTTCCAAACTTATTTTGTACCTCAACTAAACCGCAAAACCTAAATCCAGTTTTATCATATTTATCAAATAAGTATGTATAGACATCACTCATTATCTTTACATTCATTCACCTTTGTGTATGGCTTTTCTGAATAGCTATACAAAGGACAAGCAACATCGCTGGTTTTAATCCTTAAAAGTTGATTGTTTGTAAACTTGCTCGGTCTAACTCCGCAATAAAATAGCGATTGTTTACCGATTTTAGTCTTTACAATGTGAGTGCAATTTCGACAATGCAGATTTGTTATGTGCATTTGCAATTCTCTTAACCTTGATAAGTTCCTTTGTTCTATTAATGTCATTTTCGTTGCGATTTAGTTTTAATTTCAATTACGTTAAACATTTCAATATAACGATCAAGTAAAGCCATGTTGTTGCTGCTTGGTGCAAAGTTACTGGTGCAATGTGTTAGCTTTTTCTTCTGCTGAAATAGATCATAGCGCATTTTCATCAATGAATCAAGTATCTGCTGCGATTCAACCCCATAAATCTTATCGTTCATTTCACCGCCAAATTCATTAATAAGCAAATGTCTTGCTCCAGATCTATATGGATCATCTGAATTGTTCACAAATTTATCCAGCGAATTTGTCGTTTTGTAAGTTTGAATGATTTCCTCAATCGAAGTAACCATAAATCCGTTACCGCTCTCCTTCCACCAGTCGGCCAACCATTGTCTAATAACCATCATTAAAGTTGACTTTCCAGCGCCATAAGTACCGCTTAAAAAGATTCCTTTTTTTAAAGTTAGCTTTCCTTTGATGCCTAAAAAGTATTTGCATAAATCGTTTAAATCTTCCCTTAGTTCTGAATCAACTTTATAACCCTCGCAAATCTTATCGGCCGATGTCATAAAGTTAAACTTCATCTGTGGTGTTAGTTCCACTTCCAGTTGCTTGATCTTGTTGTAATCTACAACTCTAAATTTATTTACGTTTATATTCATCGCTCTATTTGTTTAGCAAAACTTGCCATTATCTCCGCTCTGCGTTCTGCATCTGGATCATTGACTGGTTTAGGTTGAATAGTGAATGTTTGCTTTTGCCAAGTAGCTATTGCGGCTTTCCAGTTTTTCATTGGATTTTTACCTACTTTCCATCCGTTGCTTTCATAATGGTTAAACCATTTAATCGGATCAACTCCTTTATCCTTGCAATATTCTTTTACTTCTTCGAGCGTTGGCTTTTTAAAGCCTATTCTTTTAATAATATCTTTATCTATACCTTTATCATTATCATTATCATTATCTATATCATTATCTATATCATTATCTGCCCCATTTGGGTTATTTGGGTTATATACTGAACCATTTGGGTTATTTGGGTTCGGTAATAACCCAATGGGTTCTTTGGGTTTGTTTGGGTTAGGTCTACCACCAAGTTTCCCATTAATTTTATTTGCTTGACATCTATTGTTATATACTATTAAATCACGTTTTAACTGTTGTTTAATAGGTTCAAATACAAGATCAATAATCATGTCATCTGTTGTAGGACTTTCATCATTAACGTATGAAAGTATGTGTTTAAATAGTTTGCCAGCTTGCTCATCGGATAGCTTTTTGATTGTGTGCTGGATGTCGCAGTAAAGTAAAAATGATTTCTTGTCTGTTGCCATTTGGTTAAATAAAAAAAGAGCGAATGACTGAAGTCCGACAACTTCACCCACTCACCCCTTTTATAAAATTCGATTCCAGCATTGTCG
>Ga0209829_10002510_pt1 | contig 13920 bp, 14 predicted proteins | sample C_140205_EF_Meta_FD_187311 | JGI IMG/M metagenome (GOLD analysis project Ga0209829, IMG submission 187311) | Freshwater microbial communities from Lake Croche, Canada to study carbon cycling - C_140205_EF_MetaG (SPAdes) (version 2) | ecosystem: Environmental > Aquatic > Freshwater > Lake...
ATGACGGTGGCCTCGGGGACGGCATCGACGATGGTCTGCTCGCCGGCCTTCAGCCGGTCGCCAATGGCCTTGGGGAGCACGTTGAGCAGCAGGCGCTCGGACTTGGCGCGCTCGGATTGGATTTCCGCCAGATGGGCACGCTCCTGATCGCGGAGGCGCTTTTTTTCGAGCGAGGCGCCGATGCGGGCGCGCAGGATGACCGGGTTGAACGGCTTGGGCACGTAGTCCTCGGCGCCGGCCTCGATGCAGCGCACGGTGCTCGCGACCTCATCCAAGGCGGTGAGCATGACGACGGGAATGTGCTTCAGTTTCCGGTCGGCCTTGAGGCGGTCGAGGGTTTCATAGCCGTCCATCACGGGCATCATGATGTCCAGCAGCACGAGGTCGAACGGCTCGCGGGCAATGATTTCCAAGGCAACCTGGCCGTTCGGTGCGCCGGAGGTGGTGAAGCCCATGCGGGTGAGACGGCGCAACAGCATCTCACGATTGAGGGGCTCGTCATCGACGACGAGGATCCGGCCGGTCGGGACTGGCGAGGTACTGGAACCCGGTGCAGCGGGGGTGGCCACACCCGCGACCAGGGGCATGGGCGCGGCGGTGAGGCTGCTGGCAAACGGGGCCATGGTGGCGGCTTGGCTGGCGGCGGCGTTGCGCTGGGCGAAGGTGCCATCCTCGAGGAGCTTCCGCAGGTTGTTCGTCGCGAGATCGATTTTTTCGAGGTCCGCGAGCACTTCGGTCTGCTCATACACCTGGGCGGCTTCCGTGCACAGGTCGCGGTAACCCACAAAGGCGTTGAGCGGGCCCAGCATGGCGCGCCGCAGGCCGATCAGGTCCACCTGACCGGTCTCGACCTTCCACTGCGCCAGCGACTCGTTCAGCACGATCAGCAGCTCGCCCCCGGCGCCACACAGGCGCTGGAGGTCATCGAGCATTTCAGCGGGACCGTTTTCCGTGACGTGCTCGATGAGCATCTCGCTGTAACCGATCATCTGGTTCAGCGGGGTGCGGAGATCATGCCGCAGGTGCTTGATCGACTCGCTGGTGGCGGCCGGGCCGGCGCGCACCGCCGGAATTTCCCGGCCCAGGGGGTTGGACGAAACTGGAAGCGAATCGCTCACGCGGGGGGCTTGCCCAGCAGGGTTTCCATCTTCGCGAGCAGGCTCGCGAGGTCGACGGGTTTGGTTTCGAATTCGTTGCAGCCGGCGCCGAGGGCCTTTTCCCGGTCTTCCGCCATGGCGTGGGCGGTGAGGGCGATGATGGGGATGCTCGCCGTGGCCGGGTCGGCCTTGAGCAGGCGGCTGGCCTCCCAGCCATCCAGCCCGGGGAGGCTCATGTCCATGAGGATCAGGTCGGGTTGCTGGGTCTGCGCGAGATTGACGCCAATGAGCCCGTCTTCTGCGAGCAACAGGTTGAAGCCGCGCTTTTGCAGACGGCGGGCGAGCATGTCGCGGTTCATTTCGTTATCCTCGACGAGAAGTATCTTTTTCATACGGAAGGGGGGATCTTGTCCGGGGGCGTGGGGAGACGGCTCAGCGCACTGAAGGGCGGCCGGGAGCCGCGCAGCCCGCGGTGGGCAAAATCGGCGACCGCATCCCGGACTTCCTTGAGCAACTCCTCCCGGGTGTAGCGGCCCTTTTGCAGCACGCGTTCCGCCTGCTGCTGGAGGAGGCGCCGGACCTCACCGGTGAGGTCGAGCGAGGTGAGTACCACCACGGGGATATCGCGCCACTGAGGGCTGGCCCGCATTTCCCGGAGCACGGAAAAGCCGTCCACCTCGGGCATGAGCAAATCGAGCAGGACAACCGAGGGGGTGAAGGTCTTGAGCAGGTCGAGCGCCCGGCGCCCGTTTTCCGCCGGCACGGCGAGCCAGCCCTCGCGCTCGACCAGCCGGCACACCATGAGGCGGGTGGGCGGGTCGTCCTCGACAACCAGGATGGAGGTTTCCTTCCGCTCGGTGCAGAGCTTGTCGAGGATCTGCAGCAGCTTGGTGCCGTCGACGGGCTTGATCAGATAGTCGGCCGCGCCGAGGGCAAAGCCGGCGGTTTTCACGTCATCCACCATCGTGAGCAGGATGACCGGGATGGCTGACAGCTCGGCATCAGCCTTGAATTGGGCGAGGAGATTCCAGCCGTCCACCTCCGGCACCAGCGTGCCGAGGATAATGACATCGGGGTTAAACTCCTTCGCGCGGGCCCGGCCCTCCTTGCTGGCCACGCCGACAATGAGGTAACCCTCCCGGCTCAACAGCTGGTTGATCGAAGCATGGACCGTCTTGTCGTCATCGATAATCAGGACGCGGGCCACGGCCTGAGGGGGCGCGACTGGTGCGGGTGAGGGCGGCGCCGGCACCCGCGTGGGTGGATTCGGGGCCGGGGGGCGCGGCGTGGTGACCTCAAACGGGGCGGTGGTGGTGCGCACCGGGGCCACCTGGACTGGAATCCACACCGTGAAGGTAGAGCCCTTGCCCGGATCGCTGGCGGCGGTGACATCACCGCCCATGAGCCGGGCAAACTGGCGGGAGATGGCGAGGCCGAGTCCGGTGCCGCCAAATTTCGCGGTGGTGGACGCATCCGCCTGGGAAAAGGTCTGGAAAAGGCGGCTCATCTGCTCGGGGGTCATGCCGATGCCATTGTCGCTGACCTTAATGATGATGCACTCACCCGGGCCCATCACGCCGCGGCTGACCGCGAGGTTGATCTGGCCATTTGTGGTGAACTTGGAGGCGTTGCTGAGCAGGTTGAGCAGGATCTGGCGCAGCTTGGTGGTGTCGGCATGCATCACCCCGATCTGCTCGCGGCAGTCGATGGTGAGGCGGTTCTGCTTTTTCTCGATCAGCGGCGCCACGGTCGTGGTCGCCTCGCGGACGAGGGTGCCGACATCGAAGGTTTCCAGGAAGAGGTCCATCCGGCCGGCCTCGATCTTGGACAGGTCGAGCACGTCGTTGATGAGGCCGAGCAGGTGGCGGGCAGCGCTGAGAATCTTGCCGAGGTCGTCGATGGCGCTCTGGTTGGCGTTGTCCGTGGCATCCTCGATCAGGATCTCGGAGTAGCCGATGATGGCGTTCATCGGGGTCCGCAGCTCGTGGCTCATCTTCGCGAGGAAACTGCTCTTGGCCTGGTTCGCGTCCTTGGCCGTGAGCATCATTTTTTCCAGCTCGGCGGTGCGGTCCTGAACCTTTTGCTCGAGGGTGCGGTTGACCTCCTCGAGCATGGCATTGATCTCGGCCAGCCGCTCCCGCGCCGACTCGGCGGTGGTCTTGGCCACCACGAGTTCCGCATCGCGCTGCTGGATTGTGGTGAGCATGGAGTTGAACGCCTCCACGAGGACGCCGGTTTCACCGCCGGTCTTGCTGTCCACGCGCACATTGTAGTCGCCGTCCACGGCGACACGGCGCGCGGCCTCGGCCAGGCGGCTGATGGGATCGGAAATGCCGCGCTGCATGAACCGGGAGGCCAGCACGGCAAACAGCATCGAGAGCAAGAACAGGATCGCCATGCCGCGCAGCGGTTCCAGCAGGCGCTCGCGTTCCAGTCCGCCGAATTGCGCTTTCAGGTACAGCGTGCCGATCTGCTGGCCCGCCAGCCGCAGGGGCCGGAAAATGATGACCTGGTCGGTGGAAAAATTGAGGGTAATCGCGCGGGGGCGGGGGATGAACTCGACTACGCCGGGCCGGACAAACTTGGTCAGGAGGTGGTCGTCGGCGGAGTAAATGGCCGCGGCCACGATGGTGGGATCCGACTCGAGGCTTTTGAGGGGAAAATTCGTCGCCTTGGGATCGCGAGCGAGGATGATTGTGGCGTTCTCCACCAAGAGGCGCTGGGTGCCCTCAATCCGTTCCGAAACGCTCTGCCGGATCTTGATTAATTCGACGGCCAGATAGCCGCTAAAAGCCGCCAGCAAAGTGACCGCACAAATCGAAGTAATCAGCAGCGTGAGCCGCCAGCGTAAGGGCATGCGGTCAAACATGATCAACAAGGATTGTTGGGTAGCGGTGCGCGCCACTTTCCAAGTGACGCCAATCGGGGGTCAACGTTGATTTAAGCATCCGTAGCGACAGCAATTTATCCAATCGTTTACGGCCCCACTACGCTCGTGAAGCAAGTGACTGTCAAATGATTCTGCCGATAAAGATGCCAGAGGGGAAAAAGTGCCGTTTATGGGCGGAAGAAACCGGTGCAAAAACCGATCCCGGGGGTGCCTGACCTGCCCGCCCCTGAGCGGCCAGCCCGACCCGCTTTAGAAACGTAGCGTCAGTCGGGCCTCGTTGAGGCCCAAGGTCACGCTGTTGGCCGTGATGCTGATGATCCGCAAATAAACGGGTGCGCCCTGGAGGCGGACACTGAGAATTCCGCCTTCCTTGTAGCTGGCCTTGTTGATCACGAGCACCTGGACGTCGCCGATTTGGAGCAGGCCGCCGAAAACCAGGCTGCCCGCCGCCTGCCGGAGGACGGCTTCATCGGAGGTCCCGGGGGCCACGCTCGGGGTCTCCTTACCCGTGAGGTTGAGATTGCTGGCGAGCGGGGCGTCACCGACCTGGAAGGGATCGTCGTGCGGACCGGGCAGCTTGGGCGGATTGTTGCGGTGCTGAAACATGTCCTCAATGCGGGCGTCGGTTTCCTGAAAAAGCTGCGACCCGATGACCGGGGTCGCGGCCGGCAGCGCGCCGGTGGCCACCGCGGCCAGCAGCAAGGTCAGCAAGGAACGGAGGGAGTTCGGTTTCATCGTCTGGCGAGGACCTTGACTTCGAGATTGAGGGTCAGGACGGGCGAGCGCGGGCTGGTCCGGCGGAAACTGAAAGACCGGATGAACATCAGCCGGGGGCCGGTTTCCAGCTGGAGCAGATAGCCGGCGACCTGTTCATACGTCCCGGTCAGCTGCAGCGAGAAGGGCACCAGCTTGTAGTCCGAGTCGTCGGACGCCGCGTCCGCGTTCAGTCCCCGCAGATTGGTGAGGATGTCCTTCGAGTCGGGATGAATCTTATAAAAGTACCAGAGATTGTCGGCGAGGTTCTTGTCGACCACGAGGTTGCCCTCGATGCGCTGCACGATGTCCTGGGCGCGCGCCAATTCGGTCTTGATCAACGGACCGGTTACCAAGGTTGAGTCCATGGCGGCGCCCTCTTGGGAGCGCTCCCGGTTCACGATTTCAAGGGAGTGGATGTCGAGCCGGAGGACCCACAGCCCCGCCCCCAGCACGAGGCAGAGGAGCGTGCACACCGTGCCGAAAATATTTCGCCGGAGCAGACTGCCCAATTCGGAATATTCCACCGGGTTCATGGGGCGGTGGTCAGGAAACGGAAGGCGATTTCAAAACTCTGCTGGTCGGTGCCGCGGTCCCGCTCAAAGGACGTGACAGTGATCTCGAAGCGCGGGCCGAATTCGGGGTCCTTGCTCAACTGGGCCACATACTGGCCGATCAGCAGGGTGGCCCGCTCCGAGGATTCGCCGAGCGTGCCGCGCATCAGGATGCCCGAGGTCGTCGACTCAATACTGTTGATGACCATCTGCTCGGGCCGGGTGCGGCCCAGCTCGTTCATGAAGTTATAAATAAACAGCCGGTTTTTGACCAGGCCGTGGGCTTGCGCGATTTTGGTCGAGACCACGGCGTATTCGCGCTGCATCTGCTTGATGGCGGCGACCTGCACGCGGGAGTCGGACAGGCGCCGGGTCCAGTCGGCGATGAAATTGCGGAGACTGAGATCGGTGGAGAGGTTCAGGCTGAACAGGACCAGCAGCCCGAGGGCCACGGCCCCGAAGGGCAGATTGACGAGAAAGCGGCTGCTGACCACGCGGTCGTCCGGCAGCTCGGCGACGAGCCGGCAGTCCACATGCCAGTGGTCGCTTAAGGCGAGGGGATCACGCTTTTTGCTCATTGGGCACGTTGGTGAGCTGGGTCACCAGGCTCAGCGTCTCCAGCCAGCTGGAGTTGAGGGAGACACTGCCGGGTTCGACTTTCAAGCCGGCGGCAGGGAGCCAGGCCTCGAAATTGGGGGTGAGCACCTCGAGTTCCACCGAGGCACCCAGCGCCTGGCCGAGCCACTCCAGGCGCGCGGGTAGCTGGGAAAAGAAAAAGGTCTCGATACGCTGGCCGGTCTTGAGCTCGAAGTGATCCACTGCCGGCTTGAGATGACGGGAGAGGACGCGGACGAAGCGCCGGCCGTGGATCTTGATGGCCTCCGGGGGATCCTCCAGTTGCTTCATGGCGGTGGCGACATCCGGGGCGCCCAGTTCCTTCAGTGCGCTTTCCAGAATGGAGAGCAGTCCATGGGGCAGGGGGGAAAGGGTGTGCACGCCGTCCTTTGCGACCACGTAGGTTCGGGTCTGGGCATGCTCGATTTCGCAGACCACGATCGAATTGGCCAGGCCGGTGCGGGAGAGGTGCTGGTTGAGCGTTCCGAGCAGGGCGAGCGTGCTCACCTCGAGGCGGCGGGGACGCAGGCCGAGCTTGAGCAGCCGCTGCTGCTGCTCGCGGATGGCCGTCCACGGCACGCCAAAAAGCAGGCCGGGGCGGGCCATGCCATCGGAGGAAGGGATGACGCCTTCGCTGGGTTGGAGGACAGTCATCTGCCAGTCCCGGGCGGACGAAATCTTGGCCTGCTCGGCAACCAACCCGGGGAGGTAGGCCGGATCCGCGAAGCGGCGCGAGTACAGGTTTTCGCGCGACAGCACGCGCTGGGCGGGATGAAAGCCGCAGTACGCCGGCAGATAACCGGAGCCGGTGTAGTCATTGAAATTGGCCCCCAGCCATTTGGAGAATGCGTCCTCGTCATTGGGGGCAATCTCGGCGAGCGCATCCACCTGCAGCGGTTTTTCGTCCAGCCGCACCAAGCGGGCCAGATGGACAAAATTGTCGGTCTGGTTGATCAGGGCGCCAGGGCGCGCTTGGCGGTTGAACATGGTGGGAGGTAAGTGGGAAAGGTAAGCAGGCGCGGCTAACGCCCAGAACCGTTAAGTGGAGCAACCGCCGGACAAACTCAAGTCCAGCCGCGAAGTGTCACAACTCACGCAATTGGACCAGGGCGAACGGCGTGCTAACACCGGCGGCGCCGAACCTTTGCAGTGAGGTATCATAGTGAAACGCTGAGCCGCTGTCCGAAACATTTACGGTTTTGGCAACCAAGGCGCCATAGAGGGTGAAATTGTTGCTGCTGATATTTACCGTGTCGTTAGGGAGGTAGATCGAGCCATAAAATGGAATGCTCGTATTGATGGAGGAGGTGGAGCTGGGCCCGTTGAGCGAACCCACCACGACCGATACCTTCCCTGGGTCCCGAGAATCATTCACGATCCCGCCGCCATTATCCATAGACAAACCATTGTTATCGGCTTCGCCGATCTGAAGCAGCAGTGAACCGTTGGGCTTGACGTGAATCTGGGAGCCGTCGGTGATGTAGACGGAATTGGTGACTTTGATCACCACGTTTGGGGCGTCAATGGTCAGAACGTGGGAATTATCTAGCTGTATAGAGTCATACTGATACGCGCCCGTGGTGCTGATCGTCGTGGAATTCGTCAGTTGGGACGAATGGGTGACGGGATCATAGCTGTTGACCGCAACTGGATTGGTAACGTCGTACAACGGTTGGCTGGCGTTGTTACTGACCCGGGTCGGATCGATGTAGGTCCCGCTGGGAGTGCTCGGTCCGACCACACTAGCGCCAAATCCGTTCTGGAGTGTGCTGTTGCCGGTGGCGGCAAAGCCGTAGATTTGGGCGTTTCCCACATTGACGTTGGCGCCGGACACGACGGCCGCGGAATTGGCGGCGGTCAGCGCGGCTGGATTCGTGGGCGTGTAATTGGCGACCGTCGAATCGTAGCTATCTACGGTGCCCCCGCTGGTAAAAGTCAGGCTCCCGGTCGCGCCAATGGCGTTGGTGAACAACTGGGCGGGACGGGCGTCAGATTGGAGCGTGCGGGAGATCGTGGTGTTATCCGCCAGGGTCATGACGCCCACCGAGGTGATGTTGATGTTGGGCAGCGGCGCACCAGCAAAGTTGGCAATGGTTTTGTTGTAATTAGTCACGGTCAGCCGCACCTGACCCGAGGCGCCATTCTCATAGTTGAAACCAGTGAGGGTCTTCGTTGCCGTCGAACCGGAGATGGTCCAGCCGGTCCAAAGATTGTTGTTCATGGCCCAGAGCGCCTCTTCCATGCCGACTTCAGCGAGCTCAATGCCATGGGAGGACTGCAGGTTCCGGTTGCTCAGGACGAGCGAGCGATAGCAGACTGCCAGATAGCTGCTCAGGGTGAGACTGAGGACAGCCGCGAAGCAAAGAGTTGCCAGCAGCGCTGAGCCACGCTGCTTATGGTTAAATTTCTCCCCAGCACCTCCGTTTAAAGGGGTGCGTTTCACCGAAGCAGAGATAGCTTTGTAGGTGAGCACTTTATAGGGTTTCGACCCTATGAATAACAGAGCGAAACGCTCCTATCGTCAAGTGACTAATGCAGATGAATGGTGATTTCGCCGCTCTAGTAAACCTCATTGCCCCAAGTAAGGTTTGCCCCGCAGTAGCATGCGTTGGGATACGACGATGTTACGCGCCTGGGTACCGTTCGCGCTGACCCCGACGGCACTGGTGTAGCTCATTTCAATTTGCTTCGTGTTTTGGGCGGTGGCCCCACTGGTTCCGGACTTGTTGAAATAGTTGAAAGTGAAAATCACCAGGTTGGACAAAACTACCGGGGCCGGACTCGCGCCATTTACCTGCCGGGTGAGCGTTCCGGGGATGAGAGGCGGACCGATTACGGGAATGGTGCAGCTATAAACGATAATGTCCCCCGATGAGAGCCTAAGGGTCATGGAATATTGTTGGGCGCTGGTGATTTGCACGGCATCGTTCACATCCTTGGACACGACATAAAATGCCCGGCGGTCCTGCACCTGCTGCTGTTGGATGTTGGCGATACGCGCCAGATTACGGGCAATGAAGATATAGGCGGCGAAGATGGCGGCAAAAACAATGGCACTCAGCACGCTGGCGAGCATCAGCTCGACCAGGGTGAATCCGGGGGTCATGGCACCGCGCCTTGGCTTAGCGCTGGTAATAAGTATTGAGGCCGTTCTTGCCATAATACGTCGAGCTTGTCCGGGTGTAAGTTTTCCGGCGGTTGCCACTCGTCCAAGAGACGGTATAGGTCAGCAGCAGTAGATTCGACCTGACGGAGCTTATCGTCAGGGTGCAGGTAAAATCCCGGGCCACGCTCATCAGGTGCTTGTTGTCATCGGCGATGCTCGAAGTGTAGTTTGTCAGAGCAAACGCGCGCTTATCTGCGGTTGCGCCTGCGGCCAAGCCGGTGCCATCGCTGTTAATCCTGATAATGTAGCTGGTGGGCAGTGTGGTCGAAAATGAAGACCAATCACGCATGTGCACCTGCTCGACTTCGTTGTGCAAGATTTGCATCGCTACCGTCTGCTTGTGGGACACGTCCAGCATTTCCGATCCCATCGTGATGGCGGAGATCAGCCCGACCAAGGCAACGAGTGCCACCACCGTGGCCATCATCACCTCGGCGAGGGTGAAGGCTGGGCTGGACTGCGTCGATTGGGCGCCGCGTGGGTGCATTCAATTTGGGTTTAAATCGCGTTAATCCGCGGTGTCGATGCCGTTAAATGGGTCGGGGAAAGTCTCTCAGGTGGACAGCCTTGCGGCAATGACCGGATTTCGCCGCTGCGGTGCAAACAGTTTTCCGGCCGGCAGGCCTAAGAAACACCCGGCAGGCTCGTTAACCTGATGAACGCTTAAACAGGAGGCCAAAATGAAAAGACGATTCCTAGTTCCTACGGCGGTGGCGCTGACCTTGCACGCCGTCCTGCTCTTCGGATTTCACCGAGGTCAACTCGGGGTCAACGCCCACGATAGCCCGGTCCCGGCGATTCCGCCTCTGCCGAAGGATTCCGTCCTGCTGGAGTGGCCGCCCGTGCCGGAGGATGCGGACACGCCCGTGGCGGCCAACGGCCAACCCGACGCGGCCCGTCCTGAACAGCCCGAGCCACCGGTCCAGGACGCCCACCCGACCATCACGATCCCCGTCGTCGCATCCAACCCGCGGCCGCCGGACAACCGCATGACCGTGGCCAACGGTCCCTGGGGTGACCCCGACCGCCATGAGTGGTTCGGGGCGCATGGTCCCCGTCCAGTCTCACCCGATCATCTCGACAATCCGCCGCGCACGCGGACGCAACCCGCGCCAGTGTATCCTTACGAGGCGAAGATCGACGGGCGGCGGGGCGAGGTGTGGGTGGAGTTCGTGGTGGACGAAACCGGGAAGGTTTTGGATCCGCATGTGGTGCGGTCCAATGACCCGATCTTCGAAACCCCCACGCTGCGGGCGGTGTCCAAGTGGCGGTTCGAGCCGGGTCGCAAGAACGGCCAGGTCGTACGGTTCCGGATGGCGGTACCCGTGGCTTTTGCCCTCAACTCCTAGGCTACCGCACGCTGACAATTCGGGATGATATTGCCGGCCCCCGGCCCGGCAGTGGCACGTTGTCGCCCGCGTGGCGGCCCAGCAGTTGCCGGCCGAGAGGCGATTGCGGCGTGACCACCAGGACGGTGCAGCCCTCGTGCCTGAGTTCGAGTCCGCCGGCACGGGGACTGAGGAAATAATGGATGACCTCGCCCCGGGCTTCGTGCACCTCAACCAAGGCGCCGAGTGCGATGGGTGCGCCCGGCGCAAATTCCGGCAGCGGGAGGACGGAAATGATCGTGAGGCTTTCCTCCAGTTCCGCCGCCTGGCGGGCCTGGCCCTCGGCGAGATAACCCGCCTCCAGGCTGTGGGTGTCGTATTGGTTTTCCGCGCGACTCTCCTCGCTGGTCGCCTCATCCCGCGCCAACTGGGCGGCGTTGATCTGGAGCGCCAGCGTGGCGCGAAGTTGGGCGAGGATGTGCTCGCGTAGGACGGATTTGTTCACGGATGGAGGGTGGATCACCACCGGTGGAAGGCGGGATGGCCGGGTTTCACCGCGACGAACGTCCCGGTGCAGGTGGCGCAAATTTTCCCGTGGGCGGAAAGTGTCCCCTCCACCCGGGCGCGGTCGGGCGCGGACTCGATGACGCGGGCCTCGAGGGCGAGGTCGGTGTCCACGGGAGTGGGCGCGAGCAACTTGATGGCGTAGCTGGCGGTGACGGTGCAGGGAGGCTGGGGGAGGGCATCGCGCTGCATGAGGTGCCACGTGGCGGCCCAATTGCAGTGGCAGTCGAGCAGGGCGCCGATGACGCCGCCGTTGAGAACCCCGGGAAATGCCGCGTGGTTCGGGCCTGGTTTCCAGGTCGCAAAGAGCGAGCCGTCGGGCCGGGAAAAACTGCGGATATGCAGACCCTGGGGGTTGGCGGGACCGCAGCCGAAGCAGATGCTTGCTGGCGAATAGCGTTCTTGCAGGCAGGGGTCGGGGCTAGGCATGGTCAGGCAGAGAGGTGGGTATTCACCGTAAATTTAGTGCGAGTTTTTGGCTCGCGGAGTACATAACAAGTCGCATTTTGACACTCAGTTAGGGAGATTCTGTCAACGACGACACACGCATGGCGCGCAAAATCTGTTTTATCAACTACAAGGGCGGAGTCGGAAAAACCTCCATCATTGTCAACACGGCGGCATGCCTGGCCAAGCTTGGCAAGCGTGTCCTGTTGTTTGATTTCGACACGCAGTCGAACAGCAGCATCTGGCTGTTGCGCCTGGATCGCTGGAACAAGATCAATGCGTCGGGCGAAGGTTCGTTTTTTTCCATTTTCGAGCCCGGCACCGCAAAGGTGATGGATCTCATCATCAAAGATGTCGTCGAGGACAAGAACGGCCTCAAGGCCCTGCCTGGCCTCGACCTCGTGCCGACCACCTTCAACCTAGTCGACCTGGAAAGTGAATACGAAGGTGATCCCAAGCGCCCGCCCTACGTGGTGTTCCAGGAGCAGCTCGCCGCCATCGAGGCCAACTACGATTTCATCCTCTTCGACTGCCCGCCGAACATCCTGCGCGCGTCGCAGTGCGGCGTGTTCTGTGCGAACGAGATCTACGTGCCGATCAATCCCGACGCGCTCAGCCTCATCGGCTTCACGCTGCTGATCGAGAAGCTCGGCAAGTTTCACCAGCTGTCGGCGAGCTTCCGCAAGGCCTCGATGGGCGTGCCCGCCCAAGTGCAGGGTGCGATCTTCAATTCCATCAAGACCGGCACGGACATCGAGGTGCCGAAGATGCGAATGCAGCTCCGCATGAACCAGTTTCGCGCCGCGAAGCGTGTCGCCCAGACCGCAAAGATTTTCGACACCCAGATCCGCGACGCCATGATTGTCCGTCGCGCCGTCACTCTCGGCCTGCCCGTGATCCTCGTGAGTCAGGAAGGCCCTGATGCGCCGGCAGCGGGCGCCGCCGACAATGTCGTCAACGATTACCGCAAGCTGGCCACGGAGATCATCCGGCACGGCCAGTAACTCCGACCTGTTTCCACGCCATGTCCGACCCCGCCAACAAATACTCCGCCAAAGACTGGGATGAAATCCGCTCGGCCTTTGCCGCCTCCATCATGGTGAACACGCCGCTGAGCAGCCTGGCGCAAAACCTGGACGGCCCGGACTGGCCGGTGCGAGGCAAGGAAGAAACGCCGGCCGCATACATCGACCTCAGCTACGATGAAATGATCGCGATGCTGGCGATGAAGGGCATGGCGGCCACCCGCGCGGATTTCCTCGTCGCGCTCCTGAAGGAGACCCTCGCGTTCGACAATCCGTTCGGCGAGATGGTGGCCCAGTCGGAGGCTTCGGCCCTCAAGGACAACCAGCTGCTCAAGAATCTTGCGAAGCTGGAGATCCCCGAGACCTTCCCCATCGGGCTCACGGCGCTGTCCGCGGACACGATTGAATTCTGCAAGCTCGAGCATCTCCAGACGCTCGGCGAATTCTGTATTTTTGCCCAGGGTATGTCGCAAAACGTCATCGTCGGCGGCGATTTTCGGAAACTGCTCAACGCACTGTCGCACATTGACGAGGCCTCGCTGGCCGAGACGTTGCCATTCCGCATGGGCGCCCGCGGGCTGCATCTGCCCGAGGCGCTCGTGCAGGCCTCGAAGGCCACCGCGCCGTTGAAACGCGCGACGCAGGCGGTCGAGTGGTTCAGTGCGGAATTTGAGCAGTTCAAGATGGACTTGAAGGCGGGCGGCAGGATGGAGCGCTACCTTTCTGTGCTGGCCAACCCGGCCGCGGAGAAGCGCGCGGCGGAGATGCTGGCTCCGCTCCTGAAATCCGACGGCGTTGCGGGGGTGAAAAAGGCTGGCTTTTTCGGTTCGCTAGGCCGGATTTTCGGTAAATAGTCAGGTATGGCCGATACTACGCCGCCCGTTCCACCGCCCGGGCCTATAAAATTTCCCGTCGCAAATTCCGGTGGGTCGCCTCGGCCGCTGGTGCTCACCCGCCGGCGGCGGGGCATGAGCAATTCGCCCTATGAAGTTTCGGAGAACACCGTGGCGGCGCGGGAATCGATCAAGGCCGTCGTGGCGGCAACCCGGTCGCCGTTCGGCGGCGGGCCGGCCCTGGACCGGACCCAGGCCAGCGAACTGGAACGCTCCCTGCGTCATCTGGAAATGTCCCTCGCCGAGCGCGAGCGCAACGTCGTGGAGACCGAGATCAAGCTGTCCGAGCACGAGCGCGACTTGGCCGAGATGGAGGCGCTGCTGATTGCGCGCGAACAACTGCTGATCGCCGCGCGGACGGCGAGCCCCAAGAAGGCGGCGCTCTCGAAGGAAGAACAGACCGCGCTCGAACGCCTGCGCGAGGAGCTCGAGCGGCAGGAGGCCAGCCTCAAGGAGGCCCGGACCGCGATCAAGGAACGCGAGCAGTTTCTGGACGAGAGTGAAACCCGGCTGTTTCAGAAAGTGCAGCTGCAACAGGAGAAGGAAACCGAGTTGGAACAACGGGAAGAGGACCTGCGCACCCGCTCG
>Ga0209829_10002511_pt1 | contig 13916 bp, 13 predicted proteins | sample C_140205_EF_Meta_FD_187311 | JGI IMG/M metagenome (GOLD analysis project Ga0209829, IMG submission 187311) | Freshwater microbial communities from Lake Croche, Canada to study carbon cycling - C_140205_EF_MetaG (SPAdes) (version 2) | ecosystem: Environmental > Aquatic > Freshwater > Lake...
GGACCAGTCACCGGATGAGGAGGAACCGTCCGCGCCGGATACCGATGTGGTCCAACCGAGTCCCGGCCAGCGTCTTGACCGGGCCATCGAAAAGACCGAGCAAGGGGTCAGAACTGCCGCCGGGGAAACCGGTCGCGCTCTCCAGCGCGCCGGTGAAGCGATCGAAAGAAAAGCGGAAGAACCAAAGAAGAAGCCGTAACTTCCGCTTCAACATGACCATTGGATACAAGGACTTTTTCCCGGAGATCGTGAAAGCGGGCTTCTTCACCAATGACCATGAAAGTATGTCCGCGACTGTGGCACGAGCCAATGTGTGGCTTGCAACATCGGAGCTCAAGGTGATCACGATCGAGACCGTCGTTCTCCCTAACATCTCCAGCGAAACGGGAGCCTCTCAGTCCAGCATCCGGACCAGCGGCGAGATCAGCAGCTTCTGGCACCAGGTGGTGCGGGTCTGGTATGAGGTGCCAAGCGCGGGTGCGTAGGACGGCTGGAGCTGGTCACTGCCCCGCCGCCTTGTCCTTCACCGGCTCGATGTGCTTGAGCAGGCGGAAGAGGTCGCTGTCGGTGGTGAAGACGGCGGTGGTGTCGCTGCCGAGCGTCTTTTTATAGGTCTCCAGGGTTTTAACGAACTGATAGAAGTCCGCTGCGGAGGGGCTTGAATTGTAGGCGGTGGCATAGATGCCGGTCGCCTGCGCATCGGCCTTGCCCTTGATCTCCTGCTCCTTGCGGTAGGCTTCCGATTGGATCGAAAGGAGATCGCGCTCCTTGCGACCGAGGATTTTCGCGGCCTCGCCGGAACCTTCCGAGCGGAAGCGATCCGCGATCTGCTGGCGCTCGGAGGCCATGCGCGAGTAGATCTTCTCGATCACCCCCGGCTTGTAGTTGATGCGCTTGAAGCGGACATCCAGAAGCTCGATTCCCCATGAGCTGACCTTGGGTTGAGCGGCCTTGAGGATCTGTTCGTCGAGCGTGCTGCGCCCATATTGGATCGGGGGCAGCACGCCGAGGTTGCTGTTGGTGGCGGCGAGGTTCTCATCGCGCACCGGCTTGCGGTCCTTCTGGCTGCGGATCACCTCGATGAGATCGTGGGCAGCGATGACGCTGCGGGTCTCGCTGCCGATGATGTCATCGAGACGTGAAAGCGCGGTGCGTTCATCACGGAGCTGCTCGTAGTATTTTTTCGGGTCGGAAATGCGCCAGCGGGCGAAGTTGTCGACCGAGATGTAGAGCTTGTCGCGCGTCGGCATCTCGGTGGCCGGGCCGTCCCATTCGAGGATGCGTTTCTCGATCCGGTTCACGCTCTGGACGAAGGGCTTTTTGAAATGCAGTCCGGCTTCATCTAGGTTCGGGTCGGCATTGACGGGGTCGCCCACCGGCTTGCCGAATTCGGTGATGAAGATCTGCTCGGAAGGGCTGACCGTGTAGGCGCTGCTGGCGAAGAGAATGAAGGCGAAGAAGACGGCAACGAGGGCGCTGATTGCGATAAAAGGTTTCATGGGAAATGGGGCGTTAGCGTTTGGCGGGAGCGACGGCGCCTTGGTTGAGATTCATGAGTGGCAGGAACTGCTTGGCGTCCTCGTCGAGGATCACCTTGCTGCCGAGTTGAGGAAGCACCTCGTTCATGGTTTCGAGGTAAAGCCGCTGCTTGGTGATGGCGGGCGCCTTGTCATACTGGATCAGCAATTCCTTGAAACGTGCCACGTCACCCTCGGCTTCGTTGACACGCTGGACAGCGAAACCCTCGGCGCCGGAGATGCGCTGGTCGGCGAGGCCCTTGGCTTTTGGAATGACCCGGTTGTACTCGCCATTGGCCTCGTTGATCATCTGCTCGCGCTCCTGTTGGGCGCGGTTCACATCGTCGAACGAGCGCTGCACCGGGCCGGGCGGGTGGACGTTCTTGAGCTGGATCTGGTCGGCGCGGACGCCCATATCAAGCTTCACCAGGATCGACTGCAGCCGGACGAGCGACTCGGTTTCGATTTCCGATCGGCCGATGGTGAGGACCTCGTCCACGGTCCGGTCGCCGATGACCTCGCACATCACGCTTTCGGTCAGATCGCGCAAGGTGGAACCGGGAGCACGGACGTTGAAGAGATACTTCTTCGAGTCAGAGATCGTGTACTGAACGATCCATTCGACATTGGCCGCGTTGAGGTCGCCGGTGACCATGTCGCGTTCGAGTTCAGGCTCGCTGCTGGACTGGTCGGGATTGGTCGCGCGGGGAGTGGAAAAGCCAAACTCGAGTTTCAACTGGCGGCGAATCGGCACCAGCGCGGCGCTGTCAACGCCGAACGGGATCTTGAAATGCAGGCCGGGTGGTTCAACCGCCATGAATTTTCCGAAGCGCAGAACAACCGCCTCGGATTCGGGGCTGACGGTGTAAAAGGATGAGGAAATGCCGATCAGCACGAAGATCAGGCCGAAAAAGGCGACCACATAGCGGAAGATCTTACCGATCTGGAGTCGGCCTGGATTTAGCATCACCTCGCGGAGTTCACTTTGGTTCACGCCGCCACCCTAGGGCCGCGGATACCCCGGGCAAGTGGAAGTTCCGGCCTGAATTGGACTCGGTGAGCTGGGCTTGTGAGAGGCTGCCTTCACAACATTGGGCACGGATGTGTTCAGTTGACCGTCTCTAAGCAATCCAGATCTCATGAAAAAAGCACTCTGCGTCATCACCGGACTGATCGCCCTCCCACTTCATTCCCTTATGGCAGCGGAGGGAGCTCACTTTCCTGAGAAGGATCCCGTGTTCACCTACGTGGCTCCGGCGAAATGGAAGACCGCGGTCAACCCCAAGGACGGCAGCATCGCCATCAACTCGGGTGACGGACGGATTTCGGTGAACTTCGCCGAGGTTCCGTTGGCGGCCAGCATCGAGACGCTGGAGAAAATGCTGCCCGATATGATCAAGGAACTCGATGGAGCCGCCGTCGCGAAGAAGCCGATGGAACACATCGAGGATGGACTGACCGGCTACAGTGCCACCTACACCGGCAAGATCGAAGGGCTTGGCCATATGGATTAGTTGGCCAAAATCGGGAGTGCTTGTTCGGCAGGCCGGTAACAGCGACATACAGGGTTTAAAGCGGTCCATCTTCTTGGGCGCGGAAATCAATGGATGTGCAATGTGGGGATGGACTCTGGAGAATAAGGGCGAAACGCCACTCTCAGCAGCTGTGAGATATGGGAGTCTTGAAACCGTTAAGTTCCTGATTCTGCATGGGGCAAATCCCAATCTAAGGGATGGATTCGGAGATCCACCCATCAGCATTGCTGCAATGCTTGGGCGTATGGATGTGGCCAAGACTCTCATTGAGAGTGGAGCCCAATCAGACCTCTCGGAGGTTGACTACGCTGGAAGGCCGGGAAAGACGGCAGTTGATTACGCCCGCGCTGGAGGGCATCAAGAGCTTGCTGATTTTCTGCAATCCAAATGCAAAAATGTGCCTGATCCGAATCGCTAGTTACGCCCCCCTTTGAATTCCAAGATCTCCGTTCGCGATTTGGGAAACTATATGCTGGCCGCTAACACTCACGAGAAATTCTGCGCGTCCATGTCGAAGACGACGGTGACGTCTTCCGGTAGGGAGGTGCGTTCGAGGACTCCTTGAACATGCCTCGTAAGCACGCGTGCGGACGGTGCGCGAAGGGTGATTTGGAAACGGAACTGACCGTGGGAGCGTACGAGCGGGGAGGGGACGGGATCGCCGAGGGAGATGCTTTCCGGGAGGTCTTCCTTTAGGCGGAGATGAAGGGTCTGGGTGGTGAACTCGGCGCGACGCTCGTGGGTGGAGCGGGCGGTTAGAACCGCGAAATGCGAGTAGGGTGGAAACTTGAGCATGCGCCGGAACTCCAGTTCCTGCTCGGAGAAACCATCGAAGTCGTGCTTCCGCGCAAACTGTACCGAGGGCGAGTGCGGGGTGAAGGTCTGGATGATGACTTCGCCCTCGAGATCGCCGCGACCCGCCCGACCGGCGACCTGGGTGAGGAGCTGGAAGGTGTGCTCGCCGGCGCGGAAATCCGGCACGTGCAGGCCGACGTCGGCGTTGAGGATGCCGACGAGCGTGACGTTGGGAAAGTGCAGCCCTTTCGCGATCATCTGGGTGCCGATGAGGATGTCGATCTTATGGGCCTTGAAGGCATTGAGCGTGTCGCGCAGCGCGTTTTTCCGGCGCATGGCATCGGCGTCGATGCGGGCGAACTTGGCGCTCGGCAGGACCTTGGCGAGGACTTCCTCGACCTTCTGCGTGCCGTAGCCCTGGAGGATGATTGCGGGGTCCTTGCACTCCGGGCATTTTCTCGGCACCACCGCCTGATGGCCGCAGACGTGGCAGACGAGGCGGTCGTCGGTGCGGTGGTAGGTGAGCGAGACGGTGCAGTGCGGGCACTGGCAGACGTAGCCGCACTTCGGGCATTGCAGGGAACGCGCGAAGCCGCGGCGGTTGAGGAAGAGGATCGACTGCTCGCCTTTTTCCAAGCGTTGTTCCAGCGCGGTGCGGAGCTTGTCGGAGAGGAAGGTGGTGTTGCCCTTGTGCTTGGCGGCTTCCAGTTTCATGTCCACCACCCGGACCAGCGGCATTGACTGGCCGTCGGCGCGTTGGTCGAGTCGAACGAGTTGATATTTTCCGGTTAGAGTGTTGTGCCAGGATTCCAGCGAAGGCGTGGCGGAGCCGAGGACGATGGCGCAGGGCTCGAAGGCGGCACGCAGCACCGCAACATCGCGGCCTTGGTAACGCGGTGGGTTTTCCTGCTTGTAGGAAGTCTCGTGTTCTTCATCGACCAGGATCAGCCCGAGGTCCGGCAGCGGCGCGAAGACGGCGGAGCGGGCACCGATGACGATGCGGGCGATCCCCTTGCGGATGCGGTGCCATTCATCGAAGCGCTCGCCTTGGGAAAGATGCGAGTGCAGCACCGCGACCTGCTCTTGCATCGAGGCGAAGCGGGCCTTGAAACGTCTGACCGTCTGCGGGGTGAGGGCAATCTCCGGGACGAGAACGAGGACGGTTTTTCCGAGATCGAGAGCGTGTCGCGCGGCCTGGAGATAGACCTCGGTTTTTCCGGAACCGGTGACACCTAACAGAAGAATTGGGGATTGGGGATTGCGGATTGCGGATTGGACGACTTCGAGGGCGGCGGCTTGATCTGGGTTGAGCGTGAGTGGTTGGGACTCGAGGACTTCGTCGACGCCGTCAGCCTCGGGATCGCGCCGGACGTCCTCGGTTTCGATTCGCACGTGGCCTTGTTTTTCCAAGGCTTTCAGTGCCTGGCTGGATCCTTCACCAAGATCGGCGACGGCGAGGCGCTTGTCGGTGGTGCCGGCGAGCAGGACGAGGATGATGTGTTGGCGCGGAGCCTTTTTGGCGAGCTTTTCGAGGACTTCGGACGAGGGCTCCTTGTCGAGGACGGCGATGCGTCGCGTCTTCGCGGAGTTGTCCTCGCTGCGAACGGATTCTGGGACCAGCGAGCGCACGACCGACTCCAAACTACATCCGTAGTAGTCGGCAATCCAGCGTCCGGTCTTCAGCAGCACGGGAGTGATCAGCGGAAGAGGATCGATGAGGGATTCCAGTTCCCGCAGGGCGAAGTCGCCGGGCGGGCCTTCCTCGACGGAAAGGACAGTGCCGGTGGAGGATTTCCTGCGCAGGGGCACGCGCACGCGGCAACCGGCCTGCACGTTCAGGCTGGCGGGAATCGCGTAGTCGAAGACGAGCTCGGAGGGGCCGTCGATCAGGACGCGTGCGGTGGGCATGGCGATCCGTAGGTTCTAGCAGGCGAAGGGATCATCACAAGCTGGCGATGACATTGCGGATGCGTTGTTGGAGTGGAGCGGGGATCGATCTGGAGAATTTCCAGCGGCCGCCTTTTTCGGTCCAGAGATAGCCGCGAAGGCGAGGTTCCTGTGCGGTGATGTTCTGAATTTCCAGGACGATCCGGGCGGGGAAGGTGCCTTTGGTGATGGTGGCGGTTTCGTCGCGAAGGTCGATCAGGATGACGGCGGCAAGCCGGTCGAGCCACTTCATGGTTCCGAGGCGGTTGACGTGGAGGTCGGAGGGATCAGGAATCCTTCCTCGTCCAGAGAGGTTCCAAGCGGGAGTGGAAGCCCGGCGGTCGGGGTGGCTAAGCCGTGGACTCGGAGCTGACCGGTTTCATCGGCAACGAGATGGAAGCCGGGCAGGAGTTTTCCCCAGGTGCCGGGTTTCGTGCCAAATTGGGCCGGTGAGTCGTCCGCGCGGGGGGGATTGGGCATTGACATCGAAATGATGACGCCCTCGACGACGAGGCCCGGGAGGTGTTGGACGCCGGGAATGTTCAAGGCGACGGCGGAGTCCGGGCTGAAGTCATGGAAGGTGGGCGCCTGTCCAGCGAACGATTCAAGTGCCGCCCGCAGCGTGTGTCCGCCGATCCAGATGGTGGAGTTGGCGACGACGGAAGGATGGCGCTCGAGCAGCGATCCGAACTGCGCTGCAAAGGCGGCGAATACGGGACTCAGCTCGTCGATGAGGGCATCGCCCTCCATCGCGTGAACGGCTCGTCTGCGGGCCAGCGCGCCGATCTGTCCGAGTTGGCAGGCATTGAGGGTGGCGGCTGAGGTTTTCCCGTCAGGGAACCAGGCGTGCAGGGCGACGGCCGAGGTTTTCAGCAAAGCGTATTGGAGCGAATCCCGGTCAGTGCTTTCGCCCGATAGAGGTTCGCCGAATGCGATGCTGAGCGGATGGGGGAGATGATAGGGTCTCTTGCTAAACCCGGGACCGCGTTCATAGGAAAAGATCGATCCCCAGGAGCCGGCGACCCAGACAGGGATCAGTGGGCAACCGGAGCGTTTGGCGATCAGTTCGAAGCCGCGCTCGAGGGTGATCAAGGTGCCGCTGCGGGTGATCTGGCCTTCCGGGAAGAGGCAGACGACATGACCTTCCTTCAGGGCCTCGATCGTTGTGCGAATCGCCTCGCGCGGATTGTCGCGGGCGATCGTCACCGTGTGAAAAATCGTGCAGAAGCGTCGGATCCAGGCGTTTGCCATGAATGATTCATCCATCACGAAGCGCACCCGTCGCGGACTGGCGGCTGTTAGATAAAAGGCATCGGCAAAGGTGACATGGTTCGGCAGCAGGAGCACGCCACCCTTTTCGGGAACATGTGATGTGCCGGAGACGTCGATCCGGTAGATTGTCCGGATAACGGCCAGCCCGATTAAGCGGATCAGGTCCACCATGAGATGGCGCAGTGCGATCCAGGTGACAATGGAGGTCAGGAGGGCAAGGACGGCGAACTGGAGGCCGATCGGGACGCCGGAGTATTTCAGTCCGAACTGGAGGGCGGTGAAGCCGATTCCCAAGAGGTTGTTCAGCAGGCCGGAGGCTGAGAGCACGGTGCCGCGTCGGCTCTCCTCCGGCGCGTCCTGGAGGATCGCCTGAAGCGGCACGAGGAAGACCGCTCCGCCTGCGCCGGCGACGATCAGCATCAGCATTTGCCAGAACGAATTGAGCGGGCAGAACGCCAGCGCGATCGTTCCAGCAGTCATCACGATTCCACCCAGTGGAGCCAGCCCCATTTCAATGCGTTTCCGGCTGATGAGGCCGGCGCTGACGCTGCCGATCGCGATGCCGACGACGGCCATGGTCCAGAGTTGGGCGAAGGTGGTGCCGGTGCCTTTTTGTCCACCGCCGTGGAGGCTCTCCGCCACTTGAAGGACGATCAACGCAATGAATCCACCGAAGCCCCAGAAGAACGCCACGCCCATTCCGCAGAGCTTGAGTTGGGTGGAGGAAAACAATTCCCGCAGGTCGCTGACATGGCTGGTCGCGAGTTTGATCGACCAAGGCACGCCCGGATGCTTCGCCGAGGGCTTTACCAGATAGCTGAGGCCCACTGACACCACCGCGATCAGCAGCAGCCAGTAGAACGGGGTGATGGCCGCCGCGTAGCCGCCGACTTCGGGACCGAGTCGCGCGTCGAACCAGGTGCCGCCGATGATTTGCCCTGCAAGAATCGCGAGGATGACCGTGCCTTCCATCACACCGCTGGCAAAGCCGAGCTTGGCGCCGCCGACGAGTTCCTTCACCACCCCGACCTTCGAGGGGCTGAGCAGGGCGGCCTGAGTCGAGATGAGGAAAAATCCCCCGATCGCCCACATCAAGTGTCCCACGTAAAGTGACCATCCCGTGAATGCCAGTGCCAGAATCTGGAGCCAGGAGGTCCACTTGATCACGGCGCTTTTTGCGAAGCGGTCGGAGAACCAGCCGCAGGTCGGGGCGAAAATGATGTAGGGCAGGACCAGCATCACGGTGACCAGATGCTCCACACCTTTCGGTGCCATCTGCCGCTCGATCAGCCAGGCACCAAGCGAGATCAGGATGAATTTCGAGGCATTGACGTTGAACGACTGGGCGATTTGCATCGCGACCAGTGCCCAGAACGAGCGCCACCCGCTGAGCGTTGGTTGATTGATTGACTCCATGTCCGTGCGGACGCTAGTCGTTTCGGGCCGGGGAGAAACTCCAAATTGGCAAGCACCACCAGTTCGCGGCCCGACCGAACAAGGCACAGCGATACGTTTCCAACCCGATCTTGGGTGAAAGCCTCCGGTTTTCATCTCCATGCGCGGGGATCCCTGCGATCCAGGCCAAGCCGACCACCGCCTTTTCCCCGTCACCGCCTCGCCGCAGCTGCTCCAGGGGTAGTCACCAGGATCCTGAACGACGCCAGCCCGAATAGGATTCAGGTCGATGCGGGCAGCCATGGTTTTCAAGGCATCGCCTTCCCCTGCCATCAGCACTGAACGGAAACGATCTTCCCAAAGCGTGCCTCGACGCTTCCGCTTGCGACCGCGCTTATACCATTGAGTCAAGCGCTGTTTGACCACCTGCATATAGCTGGAAACGTCGCACATCCGAGCAAAGTAACGCTCGCGCAGAGCCTCTGCTGCATCGGTCATGCCATTCTCATGGAAGCGCTTCAGTTCGTCGCGCAGCCCACGCCCAGCCACGTCGCCAAGAGCCAGCCTGACCTTTCGAACCAAGACCTCGTCGCTGGGAAGATTTTCAGGCGCAGGCCGCTTCGGTACTTCCAGCAACAGGTGGAAGTGGTTGTGTAGGCGCCACTCTTGATCAACTCGAGGTGGCGGCCACCGGGAATATCGCGAACTGGGAGCTGCCAAGGCATTGGGAGATCCGGTGATCACTCCCCGCTCAACGCCACTTTCGCGCTCGCCAACAATCCATTCGGGCCGGTGACATCGCCCTCGAGCTGCACCAAATTTCCGAGTCGCCCTTCCACCTTTGCCCGCAGCAGGAGAGTTTCCCCAGGCAGAGCGGCGCCGAGAATCTTCGCGGCGCGGATGGCGGTGAGGCGAAGGTTTTTCAGGGGTGGCTGATCGGGATCGGTCTGGACCACCACGCCGCCGAGCTGGGCAATGGCCTCGAGCAGGATGACACCGGGCATGAGTGCTTGGCCGGGGAAATGGCCTGCGAGGAACGCTTCGTCACCGCGCACCAGGTAGCGACCACTGCCTTCCTTGCCGGGAATCAGGCTCGTGAGGGCATCCACAAAACGGAATTCCGGTCCGTGGGGCAGGGAGGAAAGCGCAGCGACTCGCTCGGATTCAGTCATGCCCATGCACTGCCGCCGGGAGGAGTCGATGACAAGCTTCGATGCTTTTGGCGTGGAGGTTTGGACCGCCAAGACGCCGCAGAAAGAAAAGGAAGAAGGGTTCAATTGGAATTCCCAAACGAGGCCAATCCTCTGACCCTTGGCCAACTTGGCGGTTCAAATTTTGAATTCTCCCACCGGTAAAATGCCATCGACCCACGGCCACTGGCTCGTCTAGCATCGGAACGGTGATCGGACCCCGGGGGCCATTGCCAAAATCCCGCCATGTCCGTGCCTCCTGCCGAGCCCAGTGTCCTGCCCCATTCGGCCACCCTGCCTGCCACGCTCCGATGGTGGCTGCGAGCGCCTTGGGACTACGTGGCGATGACGCTCGGACTGAGCTACTGGGCGGTGTTTGGCCTGCTTTTCACCCTGCTGAGCGTACCGCTGAACCTGATCCTGTCGCGAAAAACCGGCGAACGCGTCGGCCGCCTGATGATCCACTGGGCGTTCAGGAATTTCGTGACCTACCTGAAGCTCTCCCGCCTCGTCGATGCCGACCTGCGGGCGCTGGATCAATTGAAGAACCTCGGCCACCCCTTCATCCTCGCGCCAAACCACACCTCGCTGTGGGACGTGGTGTTTGTGATCGCGCGGCTCCCATTCGCGGTTTGTGTGATGAAGGAAAGCATCCTGAACAACGTCTTCCTCGGCGGCGGGGCGCGGCTCGCCGGCTACATCCCGAATGGCTCGACCACGCGGATGATCCGCGATGTCACGGTCGCGCTTGGAGAGGGCGGACAGCTCCTGCTCTTCCCGGAAGGCACTCGCACGCGACGCGAAGCCCGCTGGATCAATCCCTTCAAGGGTGGCTGCGCGATCATCGCGTCCCGCGCCAATGTGCCGGTCATCCCCGTCTTCATCCGCAGCGACAGCCGCTTCACTGAAAAAGGCTGGCCATTGTGGAAGCGTCCCGTGTTCCCGATCACGATCGAGTTCGAGCTCGGTGAAATGCAGACCGTCCGGCCCGGTGAATCGGTCCAGGAATTCACCGTGAGGCTGGAGGAGTTGTTCACCCGCGAGCTGTCACGGCCTCACCCGCTGCGCCGGGAAATGATCCCAGGCGATTGATCCCATTGACCATCGAAGTGAAGAGCAAGAGGGGATCACGCGGAGGCGCGGAGGGCGCGGAGGGAAGATCTGCTTTTCACTTCGATGTTGGACGTTCAATGTTCGATGTTCTCCCTAACGTGTAAGGGGTGACGCCCCGGCGGCACGCATGGCGTTTACGGACTGGCTGGAGATTTACCAGAGCCCCTTGGCGGAGGTTTACATGATTTGCTATCGAGCTTCCGGACGATCAGCGCGTCGGTAGCGGACCCCAGATTTCTGCGAGCACGGCGAAAATTTCAGGCTCGGCCTGCTTCAGCTCGCCGGTGACGAAGGGGTAGAAATCATTCGATCCGAAATAGGCTTCCGTCATTTCGGCGAAGAACTCCTTCTGGTCGGTCAGCCCGTAGTGCTCGCGCATGCTACCCTGGCTGGTCAGGACCGACTTGTATTTTCCGCTGGCACAGAATTTTTTCCACACGGCAATGACCCGTGGGTCTTCGAAGCCGATGGTTTGATCATGGAATCCGTGGGCAAGCTCGTGCAGCACGACCCAAGGCATGCGATGATTTTCAGATGGCGAAAGGAAGTCCCTCACGTCGGGAACATGGACGCACTTCGCGAGCTTCTCCGAATAACCCTTGCTCTTCAGCCAATCGGCATCCGGGTGATACTGCATGGCGTTCAGATCGCCATAGTCGAGATCCAGCTCGATCGGGATCGCGCGCAGCTTGGCGAGCGACTTCTCCGGCACCACGATGGTGATGGCTACCAACCGCGCCGTTAGAAGCTTCAGCGCCTGTTCTCCCAGCACTGAACCCTCCCCGCTCAGCAGGCGGTCATCGACACGGACATTCCAGCCTTCGATGTTGCGGGGCGTGTGTGCGGCGGGAAATGCCTTTGCGTCCTTCGCGGAGGCGACCGGGAAAACAAAGCAGAGAAGCGGAAGCAGAATGGCTTTCTTGAGGTGGATCATGAGATGGGGGAGTTTAGAACGCAGGAAGCCCAATTTCGCGCAGAAAGCCGGTGGTGAACGACAGGGCCATCGCCGGTTTCCACGGATTTTCCTTCGCGCTTGAGATATCCCTGACAGCAATGGTCACGAAGAGCCAGAAATCTCCGGCCTCGGCAGATACATTTGTTGCCGCATCTCCCAGACTTGCCCGACGCGGATTCCGCGCATACACCCATTCGGACATGGCAGGCACGCGACCGCTGATCCTCATCCCGACCTACAACACGGGTCCGATTCTGCGTGCCACCGTGGCCTCCGCGCTTTCCCACTCCAAGCCGGTGTGGGTGGTGGTCGATGGCTCCACCGACGGCTCACCGGAAACGCTGCGCGACTTTGAACAGACGCACGCGGGCCAGTTCCGGTTGCTCCAACTCCCGCAGAATGCCGGGAAAGGCTCGGCCGTCCTCCACGGCCTGCGCGAGGCGATCGCAGCCGGCTTTTCCCACGTCCTGACGATGGATGCCGATGGCCAGCACCCGGCCAGCTCGATCCCGATCTTCCTGAAATGGTCCGCCGAGCACCCAGAGGCCGCCGTGTTTGGTCGTCCGATTTTCGACGCCTCTGCTCCCGCCCTCCGCGTCTACGGGCGCAAGGTTTCCAATTTCTGGGCGAACCTCGAAACCCTCGGCTGGGGCATCGATGACTCGCTTTTCGGCATGCGCCTTTATCCGGCGAGGGACCTGCTGGAAGTTTTCGAAAGCACCGGCTTTGCGCGGCGCTTCGATTTCGATCCCGAATGCGCCGTCCGCCTTGCCTGGCGTGGCGTGCCAATCCTCAACCTGCCGACGCCTGTGATCTATCCTTCGAAGGAGGAAGGCGGCATTTCCCAGTTCCGCTACCTTCGCGACAACGCCCTCCTGAGCTGGATGCACATCCGCTTGTTCTTCGGTTTCCTTCCCCGGCTGCCCTTGCTCGTACTGCGGGGCGACAATCCCCTGCTGTCACAAACCCCACCGACCTCTTGAGCGAAATCATCACCGCTCGCCTTGCCAGCTACTTCCCACGAAAGTGGGACCGCTTTTACATTCCGGCGAAGCTGAAATCCGATCCGCTTTACGGCGCGGTCTACGATGAACTCCGTAGTTCCGAACTGCCATTGCTCGATCTCGGCTGCGGGCTTGGATTGCTGGCGCTCTATCTTCGCGAACGAGGTCTGCATTTCCCGATCCACGGTCTCGACTACGACCAGCGGAAAATCGACGGAGCCCGCCGCGCCTCGAGAGAGGGAAACTACCACGGGCTGGTCTTCGATCACCACGACGCCCGTGGAGGGCTGCCCGACCATACCGGGAACGTCAGCATCCTCGACATCCTCCAGTTTTTCGAACCCACCGAGCAGGAAACTCTCTTGAAACTCGCCGCCGAACGCGTGGCACCCGGCGGCAAGCTCGTCATCCGCTCCGGCCTGCGCGATGACTCCTGGCGCTTCAAGATCACCGTCGCCGGAGACATTCTCGCCAAGCTCACGGCGTGGATGAAAGCCGGTCCCGGTCACTACCCCACGGCGGAGGATTTTCAGCGCATCCTCTCGCCCTTCGGGAAGGTCCGCGTCGAACCCCTCTGGGGCGGCACCCCGTTCAACAATCACCTGATCGTGTTGGATCGATGAGGCGCCTGCGGGGATGAGGACGGGGAAATTGAAACATGACGCCTACTTCCAGCGTTTAAGAGCCCTGCACCGATTCCACGCACGTGGAGAGCGAATCACCACCACTGATTCAAACCCCACAGCAAATGAATACGGCCACCATTTCTCCTGCCATCGCGGGCAAGGCGATGGTGGACCTAGTGAAGTCTAGATGACACCAGTCAAGAAACGAGCCCGAACAATTTCTCCCGAACCAACGCTTCCATGACAAATACGAGCTATCCCATCCACCGACTCACCGCTCCCTTTGCGTTTCTCATCACTGTAGTCATCGCACTGACATCAATTGCTGGTTTTGGAGAGGAATCGGCCGATCGCCGTCCGAAACTACAGATCGTCAACGGAAGCACTCAACCCGTTGACATTTTCTGGTTGAAATCCGCCAGCGAGCGGATCGCGAACGGTTCCATTGAGCCTGGACTGGAACACAGCGTCACCACGTCCTCGGGGCACCGGTTTGAGATCATCGGCCGCGAGGATAAATTTTCGATGAAGGTCACCAGCGAAGTGCCGCTGCAGAGCGTCCGCTTCGACCCGAAAGGTCGGGACGGA
>Ga0209829_10002512_pt1 | contig 13911 bp, 10 predicted proteins | sample C_140205_EF_Meta_FD_187311 | JGI IMG/M metagenome (GOLD analysis project Ga0209829, IMG submission 187311) | Freshwater microbial communities from Lake Croche, Canada to study carbon cycling - C_140205_EF_MetaG (SPAdes) (version 2) | ecosystem: Environmental > Aquatic > Freshwater > Lake...
CGTGACAATTTGAAAGTTGGGCTTTGTCTAAGGAAGTAATCTCACAAGCGTCGGCTAGCAACCATTCTGCCTCAGGAACACTCTCCATCTTTAGCGCTTTTGGGTCGCGATCTATAAGCAGAACGTGATGGCCATTTTCTAAGAGTTCGCGAGCAATCGAGCGTCCAACGTTTCCAGCTCCAGCAATAGCTACTCTCATTATTTACCTAACTCATCTGGTGACTTGGCCAAAATCTCATCTGTCACTGCGCGATCCTTTTCAGCAACCATGACGTGAATCAAATCGCCTTCTTGGATGACGGTGTGCTCGGTTGGAATCAGGCCTTCGCCAATTCGAGTGATGAATGCAACTCGAGCAGGCGTGGATTGATCAATGAGTGAGGCTGGTTCGCCATACCAATCGTTATGTAATACAACTTCACAAAGTTCTACAGTTGCAGTTTGATCACGCCACTCTGAGCGAGAACCAGCTGGGGCAAGCTTGCGAAGAATTTGGTCGGTTGCCCACAGGACTGTGGCAACTGTTGGAATTCCAAGGCGCTGATATATCTCGGCGCGGCCGGGATCGTAGATACGTGCGACAACATTTTTAATGCCATAACTTTCGCGAGCAACGCGAGCTGCCAAAATATTTGAATTATCACCATTGGAAACGGCAGCGAATGCTTCCGCAGATTCAATCCCAGCTTCAAGGAGAGTATCGCGATCAAAACCCATGCCTGCGATGGTGCGACCCTTAAAATCGGGGCCGAGGCGTCTAAAAGCTTCACGGTTTTGGTCAATTACAGAAACTGAATGACCTAAAGTCTCAAGTTCAATGGCGAGGGCAGAGCCAACGCGGCCACAACCCATAATCACTACGTGCACAGGGAGACCTTACACGCTTTAGGCTCTACCCTGTGGATACAGGCGCAGAGAAATTAGCAGTGGGAGATCGAGTCACTGTCGAGATTGGCAGAATTGCCCACGGGGGACATTTCATCGCTCGCCACAACGGACAAGTTATTTTCGTCCGGCACGGCATTACTGGCGAAAAAGCCATCATTGAAATTACGGGTACGAGTTCAAAAGTTGTCCGTGCAGATGTCGTCGAAGTCATCGAATCTTCGCCAGCCCGCGTTGAACCCCCATGTAAATTCGCACACGCAAACGGTTGTGGAGGGTGCGATTTCCAGCATATAGATCTTGCCTTTCAGCGCGAGCTTAAAAGGCGTGTGGTAGCTGAACAGTTCTCACGTCTGGGCGGCTTGGAAGTCGATCTCGATGTTGCAGGGGTCGAACCACTTAACGGATTGCACTGGCGAACGCGCATGGATTTTGCAGTCTCAAAGAGCGGGCACCTTGGTCTATACGGAAATAGAAGTAATGAAGTAGTTGAAATTTCTGATTGCCTACTTGCAATTGAAAATATGCAGGTTTCGCAAATTGCCGGAAGAAAATGGAATGGTTCAGAACGCCTAGAAATAGCAGCGTCAAGTACGGGACAGGTCAATATTTCCCGAGCTGGTCGAAGCATTTCTGGTCCAACTGAATTAAAGGAAGAAGTAAATGGTTTGAGCTATAAAGTTTCTGCGCAATCATTTTGGCAGAGTCACGTGAAGGCTCCATCAACTCTTGTTGCAGAAACCATGTCGCTGCTGGGTCTGCGCGATGGGGATGTAGTTTGTGATCTTTATGGTGGTGCTGGCCTCTTTGCTGCAGCAATGTCGAAAAGAGTCGGCGCGACTGGAAAAGTACATTTGATCGAGCTTGATCGCCACGCTACTGCAGATGCCTCGAAAGGTTTTGCTCTGACAAAGAATGTCGAAGTGCATGTTGGCAGTGTAGAAAATGAAATTCGAAAAGTTTCCAAAGCCGATGTATTACTTCTCGATCCTCCGCGGACTGGGGCAGGAAAAGCGGTAGTGGATGAGATGCTGCGAATCTCTCCTCGGACCATCGTTTATGTTTCATGTGACCCAGGCACCCTAGCCAGAGATGCGAAATACCTCACAGAGGGCGGCTATGCCATCACTCATCTCGCGGGATTTGACCTATTTCCCATGACAGCCCACGTCGAATGTGTCGCGCAATTTACTCGCGGCTGAGTCGTCAGACTAAGATTGAGGCATGAGCAAGAATTCCTTCAACGCAAAATCCAAGATCGAAGTTCACGGCAAGAATTATGAAATCTTCGATATTACCGGGGTTGAAGGTTCACAAAACCTTCCATTTAGCCTGAAAGTCTTACTCGAAAATTTACTTCGCACTGAAGATGGCGCGAATATCACCGCATCTCAAATTCAAGCACTTGCGCAGTGGGATCCAACTGTTGAGCCAGACACGGAAATCCAATTCACTCCAGCGCGGGTAATAATGCAGGATTTCACCGGAGTGCCTTGCATCGTAGATCTTGCGACAATGCGTGAAGCAATTGCTGATCTTGGGGGAGACCCAACAAAGGTGAATCCTCTTGCTCCAGCTGAACTAGTGATTGACCACTCGGTGATCGCCGATGTATTTGGCACAACGACGGCTTTTGAAGAAAACACTGACATTGAGTATCAACGAAACCGTGAGCGCTATCGTTTCTTGCGTTGGGGACAAACCGCATTTGATGAATTCAAAGTTGTTCCTCCTGGGACGGGAATTGTTCATCAGGTAAATATTGAATTTCTCGCACGAGTTGTAATGACGCGTATGGTTGATGGCGTTCTTCGCGCTTATCCAGATACTGTCGTTGGTACAGACTCTCACACAACAATGGTTAACGGACTTGGAGTTCTTGGTTGGGGAGTGGGTGGTATCGAGGCGGAAGCTGCTCTTCTCGGACAACCTGTTTCCATGCTGATTCCTCGTGTTGTTGGATTTAAATTGAAAGGCTCCCTCCCAAGTGGAACCACTGCTACTGATCTTGTTCTAACAATTACCGAATCACTGCGCAAACACGGAGTAGTCGGAAAATTTGTCGAGTTTTACGGTGAAGGTGTATCTGCTCTTCCAATGGCTAATCGTTCTGCAATTGGAAATATGTCTCCTGAATATGGATCAACATGCGCAATATTCCCAATTGATGAAGAAACTCTGAAGTATCTTGAATTAACAGGCCGTACCCAAGAGCAAATTGATCTCGTTGAGTTATATTCAAAGCGCAATGGTTTGTGGCATGACCCATCTATTGAGCCACGTTTCTCTGAATATGTGGAGCTAGATCTAGCTACGGTTGTTCCTTCAATCTCAGGACCTAAACGTCCTCAAGATCGCATTTCCCTTAACAAAGCAAAGAGCGCCTACCAGACGATTGTTCCGACCTATTATTCAGATAAGACTAATCAGAGCGCGGTTCCAGTTTCTGTTCGAGGTTCTGAGACAAGTGTTGCAAATGGCGCTGTTGTAATTGCATCCATAACTTCTTGCACAAACACTTCAAACCCTTCTGTAATGCTAGGTGCAGCGCTCCTCGCCAAGAAAGCGGTAGAAAAGGGTTTAAAAGCAAAGCCTTGGGTAAAGACAACCCTTGCTCCGGGATCAAAAGTGGTCACGGACTATTACGACAAGGCCGGGCTCACACCGTATATGGAGCAACTTGGCTTTAACTTAGTTGGCTATGGCTGCGTAACATGCATCGGTAACTCAGGGCCACTTCCTGCAGAAATTTCAAAAGCGATTAACGAAAATGACTTGGCAGTTACTGCAGTACTTTCGGGAAATCGAAACTTTGAGGGTCGCATTAGCCCAGATATCAAAATGAACTATTTGGCCTCGCCTCCGCTAGTTGTTGCCTACGCAATTGCTGGATCCATGAATCATGATTTCGATACGGACCCGCTTGGTAAAGATCAAAATGGAAATGATGTTTTCCTCAAGGATATTTGGCCAACGAGTCAAGAGATTGATGCAGTAGTTGCATCTTCGATTTCTTCTGAAATGTTCAAGAAAGATTATGCAACTGTCTTTGATGGCGATCTTCGCTGGAAGTCTCTTGATACCCCAACCGGCAAGACTTTTGAATGGGATCCAAAGTCCACCTACGTTCGCAAACCTCCATATTTTGAAGGAATGCCTCGTCAGCCAAAGGACGTTGTCGATATCTCTGGAGCTCGCGTACTCGCAGTACTTGGCGACTCTATTACTACAGACCACATTTCTCCTGCTGGAAACATTAAGGCTGATTCACCAGCTGGTAAATATTTGGCAGAACACGGAATCGAACGTATCGATTTCAACTCCTATGGTTCTCGCCGTGGTAATCATGAAGTGATGATTCGTGGAACTTTTGCAAATATTCGTTTGAAGAATCTTTTGTTGAATGATGTTTCGGGAGGATTTACACGTGACTTCCTGAATAACGGAGAACAAGCGACGATCTATGACGCATCCATGAATTATCAAGCACATGGTGTCCCTCTTATGATTCTTGCTGGAAAAGAATACGGATCGGGATCTTCTCGTGACTGGGCTGCGAAGGGCACAGCGCTGCTTGGAGTTCGAGCGGTGATTGCAGAATCTTTCGAACGCATTCACCGTTCAAATCTTATTGGAATGGGCGTTCTACCTCTTCAATTCCTTGATGGAGAAAGTGCTTCAACCCTTGGTCTAAGCGGTGAAGAAGTATTTTCAATTTCTGGAATTACTGAGCTGAATGGCGGATCTACCCCAAAAACCGTAACCGTGAGCACCGGGTCCAAAACATTCCAAGCTCGCGTACGCATTGATACACCTGGTGAAGCGGATTACTACCGTCACGGTGGAATCATGCAATACGTTTTGCGTAACCTGCTCTAGAATTCACAAATGCTTGAATCAATCCGCAGCGCTAGCGATCTCCAGGGCCTGAGCCATGCTCAGTTGGATTCTCTGGCTGCGCAAATTCGAGAATTCCTTATTCAGAAAGTCTCGAAAACTGGTGGTCACCTCGGCCCAAATCTTGGGGTCGTTGAGTTAACAATCGCCATGCATCGCGTATTCAACTCGCCTCAGGATGTTTTACTTTTTGATACTGGCCATCAATCTTACGTACATAAAATTCTGACAGGCCGTGCAGGGGAATTCGACAAACTTCGCCAACGTGGAGGAATCTCGGGTTACCCAAACCGACGCGAGAGCGACCATGATGTCATAGAAAACTCACACGCCTCGGGCGCTCTTTCATGGGCGGATGGAATCGCAAAGGCATTCACCATAAAAGGTGAGAGTCATCGAAAAGTTGTTTGCTTGGTCGGTGATGGTTCGCTTACTGGTGGAATGGCGTGGGAAGCTCTCAATAATATTGCGGCGAGTGAGAACTTGCCACTTGTAATTGTTGTAAATGACAACGAACGTTCATACTCTCCAACAATTGGTGGAATTTCCACCTACCTCTCAACTCTTCGCACCACGAGTGGATACGAAAAATTCCTTGACTGGGGCAAAGGCGTTTTAGAACGCACGCCACTTGTGGGACAACCAATTTACGAGACTTTGCATGGAGTTAAAAAGGGAATTAAAGACATTGTTGCTCCGCAAGGCATGTTTGAAGATCTAGGTTTGAAATATCTTGGACCTATCGATGGACACAACATCGCAGCAGTCGAAGAGGCTCTCAACCATGCTAAATCTTTTGGACATCCCGTTTTGGTTCACGTTATCACCGAGAAGGGGCGCGGCCATGCGCCAGCAATCCAAGATGAAGCTGAAAAGTTCCATGCAGTTGGTGTGGTCGATCCCGAGACTGGCGCTCCACTCTCAAAGTCAGCAACAAGCTGGACAAATGTCTTCGCTAAAGAGCTCGTGGAAATTGGAAAGTCTCGAAAGGATATCGTCGCCATAACTGCGGCGATGCTTGGGCCAACTGGATTGGATCAATTTCAGAAAGAATTTCCCGAGAGAACTTTCGATGTTGGAATTGCAGAACAGCACGCAGTTACCTCCGCCGCCGGCATGGCTTATGCAGGCCTGCATCCCGTCGTTGCTGTTTACTCGACATTTTTGAACAGAGCCTTTGATCAGATGCTCCTCGACGTTGCGTTGCATAAAGCAGGAGTTACTTTTGTACTCGACCGGGCCGGCGTCACTGGTGATGACGGACCTTCCCATCACGGAATTTGGGATTTAGCGCTTACCGGCTTAGTTCCGGGCATGTATGTGGCTGCGCCAAGAGACGGTGCGCGGCTTAAGGAAGTGTTGAATGAAGCGGTAGAGATTTCAAATGCACCATCAATGGTTCGCTTTCCTAAAGGTCCAGTCACCTCCGATATTCCTGCTTTTGAACGTCGCGACGGGATTGATGTGCTCTACCGAGGTGAGAGCGCAGATGTTCTTTTAATTAGTGTTGGAGCAATGGCAACCATCGCCGTCGAGGCAGCTTCGCAGGCCTATCGCGAGGGAGTTGGAGTCACTGTTATCGATCCTCGTTGGGTAAAGCCACTTCCGCGATCACTTGCCACAATGGCGCAGCGTTACAAATCTGTTGTTGTTATTGAAGACGGAATTAAACACGGCGGTATCGCAAGTTCGATTTCCGAACTCTTCATTCAAGAGGGGCTTGATTTACCAGTTCATTCAATTGGAGTACCACTTGAATTTATTGAGCACAGTAAACGTCAAGAGATTCTAAATGACTTGGGAATCACCGTTCAAAATATTGCGCGATCACTTGTTGGTTGGAGCAGCTCGGCTAAGTTTGAGGAAGTGAAGCAACTCCAGCAGGATGAAAACGTTGACCGGTAACTTCTTCGCTTAGACCCTCACGGTCTAGGTAAGGCAATATTCCACCAAGGTGCATTGGCCATCCCGAACCAAGAAGCATGCAGATATCAATTTCTGCGGGCGTTGATACAACTCCTTCATCCAACATCATGCGAGCCTCTTGTGCGAGAGCTTTAAGAGCACGGATACGGACTTCTTCGGCTGTAGATGGGGTGGATCCTTTTTCAACGAGAGCAAGTGCGTCTGGATTTGGAATTCGTTTTCCATCTGAATCCTTGATGTAGAAAGTTCGCACACCTTTTTCGACAAATCGTTTCATCGTAGGGGAGATGCGATAACGCTCACCCAGGTTATGGTGGAGCGTTTCTGCGACATGAAGCGCTACTCCTGGACCGACAAGCCCAAGAAGTTCTAGTGAAGTCATGGGAAGCCCCAGTGGCATCATTGCGATATCAGCAACGTCGTACGGCGTGCCTTCGTCGATGGCGTCTGTAATTTCTCCCATGAATCGGGTCAGCAATCTATTCACAACGAAAGCGGGTGCATCCTTCACGATGACCATCGTCTTCTTTAATTCTTTTCCAATCGAAATTGCAGTTGCAGTCGTTGCATCATCTGTCTGGGGAGTGCGTGCAACTTCAAGAAGTGGCATGAGCGCCACTGGATTGAAGAAATGGAACCCAATGACGCGCTCGGGATGCTTTAAGCCAGTCGACATTTTCTCCACAGAAAGGGAGGAAGTGTTAGTGGCGAGGACGCATTCTTCTGAAACAATTCCTTCAAGTTCAGCAAAGAGTTTTTGCTTGAGTGAAAGTTCTTCAAAGATAGCTTCAATGATGAAATTGCAGTCCGCGTAGGCAGATTTTGATGTCGAGCCACTAACCAAGGAGACGAGTCGCGCTGCAGCTTCTTCCGTGAGTCGCCGCTTTTCTACCATCTTATTGATCTCTGAATGGATGAATGCGATTCCCTTATCCACGCGTTCTTGATCTAAATCAGTAATTACGACGGGCACTTTAAGGTTTCTCAAAATAATGAGAGCAAGTTGGGAGGCCATGAGCCCAGCACCCACAACTCCAACCTTTGTCACTTTACGAGCAAGTGCGGGTTTTGGAGCACCCTCCACTTTCTTTCGCTTTTTCTGAATGAGATTGAAGGAGTAAAGAGATGCACGAAGAGAGTTGCTCATAGTGAGATCTGCAAGAGCTTGATCTTCTGCATCGAAGCCTTGACTCAGAGAATTTGTCTGGGCCGCCGCGATTAGGTCTAGAGCCTTCATGGGAGAAGGTAATTCTGCGCCGCCATATTTCTTGACCATTGCTGCTCGGCCAGTTGCCATGGCTCTGTTCCACGATTCGGATTCTTGACTGAAATCTTTTCTTTCGATTATTTTCTTACCGGAAAGTACTTGCGCCGCAAAGGCCATCGAATTTTCAAGAAAATCTGAAGGGGCAAATACAGCGTCAACAACTCCGAGTGAGAGAGCGTCTTTTGATTTCATCATTGTGTTGTTGTTCAGTGCGTTTAACATAATGACTTGGACGGCGTTCGTTGGACCGATGAGCTTTGGAAGAATGGTTGCCCCACCCCAGCCCGGAACAAGGCCAAGGAAAACTTCTGGCAATCCCGTGAAAGCAGTCGCTGAAAGAGTTCTGTAGTGACAGTGGAGTCCAACTTCTAAGCCACCGCCAAGGGCAAGACCGTTGATGAATGCAAAAGTTGGTTTTCGGCTCTCTCCAAGACGGCGGAAAACATCGTGCCCAAGCTTTCCAACAGCGAGGGCTTGTTCACGCTGGCTGAGCATTGAGAGTGCGGATAAATCCGCGCCGGCAGCAAAGATAAATGGCTTTCCCGTGATTGCAATTGCTTCTGCCGCGCTGTCTTGCGCTTCAGTAATCGCCTCGTTGAGTTTTTCAAGCGATGTAGGTCCAAATGTATTTGGGCGCGTGTGATCTAAGCCGTTATCAAGAGTTATGAGGGCAAGTGAGCCCTTATGGCCAAATGGCGTAAGGTCGACAAGGCGAAGGAGTGCTTGTGTTACAACTTCATCAGGATTTGTGATGTTTACCATTATTTGGAACCTTCCTTACCTTGAGAAAAATGCGGGTTCTCCCAGATAACAGTTCCACCCATTCCCAATCCGATGCACATAGTGGTTATTCCATATTGAACTTCTGGGTGAAGTTCAAACCCACGAGCCAAGTTGAGCATGAGGCGAATGCCAGAAGAAGCCAATGGATGTCCCACAGAAATTGCTCCGCCAAAAATGTTGACGCGACTATCGTCATCTGCAATTCCAAAATGATCCAAAAATGAAAGTACTTGAACTGCAAAGGCTTCATTAACTTCAAAAAGCCCAATATCCTCAATCTTTAGCCCAGCTTTGTCGAGTGCTTTAATTGTGCTTGGAACGGGTCCATAACCCATGATCTCTGGTTCGACTCCTGCAAAAGCAAATGAAACCATTTTCGCTTTGACAGTGAGTCCGAGTTCTTTTGCTTTTCCAGCACTTGCGATGATTGCAGCGGTGGCGCCGTCATTGATGCCAGAGGAATTTCCAGCCGTTACGCGACCTGCAGCGCGGAATGGGGTCTTCAGTCCAGCTAGGCCTTCCATCGTTGTTGTAGGCCGAGGAGGCTCATCGATAGTTGCAATTCCATACCCTAATTCAATGTTGCGCACTGCTACGGGAATTAAATCTTTTTGGATTTCACCCTTTTCATAAGCGGCTGCTGTCTTTTGTTGCGAGGAGAGCGCATATTTATCCGCGCGCTCTTTTGTTAAGTGAGGAAATTTGTCGTGGAGTCTTTCTGCAGTAGAACCCATCGCTAAAGCATCTTGGTCCACAAGCTTCTCTGCCAGGAATCGAGGGTTTGGATCTACCCCATCACCAATCGGGTGGTTACCCATATGTTCTACACCACCTGCAACGGCCACATCGTATGCACCAGCTGCAATTGCACTGGCAAGTGTTGTCACGGATGTCATGGCGCCTGCGCACCAGCGATCAACTGAATAGCCAGGTACGGAATTTGGAATTCCTGCGAGCAATGAAGCGCTTCGTCCAAGGTTCATTCCTTGATCACCAGTTTGCGTTGCGGCAGCGATGGCAACATCATCAATGAGCGAGGGGGAGAGGTTTGGATTTCGCTCCAACAAGCCGCGCAGAACTCGGACCATGATGTCGTCGGCTCGAGTGTTTACGTAGAGGCCACCAGATTTACCAAATGGCGAACGTACGGCATCTACAAGAACTGGCTGGCTATCTCCGAGTGATTGCATGTGAGAGCGGGACATCTGAACACCTTCCGTATGAAGTTGCTAGAAGGTTACTCGTGAGTAATGAAAAAGGGAATTACTGAGAGACCGGAGTTTTGTGGCGCAATGAGACCGTAAATGGCCTTAATGTGAGAATTAGATAACCCAGAACTACGCACCAATTTAGCCATAGTCCGCGGGGGACTAGGCCAAAAGATTGTAGGTCTAGTAAGCCTTTGTGAAGAACGCTGCTGGCAACGACGATCAGTGCGATGCCGCTATAAGTAAAGAATTTACTGAGGTTTAAGCGAAGAGCGCGCTTGTAAATTAAAATTCCTAAAGTCACTGAGAACGCAAGTCCGGCTATCAAGCCGATGGTTGGAGCTAGATTTGTTCCGACTGTTTTAAAACTTGCGTAGAGAAAAATTGATGTTTCAAGTCCTTCGCGCGCAACGCTCAAAAAAGCAGTTGAAATCAAGCCAAATGTGCCCAATGCGACCGCTTGATCCATTTTTGAATGCAGTTCTTTGCTGATATTTCGAGCCGTTTTCTTCATCCAGAAAACCATCCACGTCACCAGCGTTACCGCCGCGATCGATGTTACTCCGGCAAAAAGTTCTTCACCGGATGGTGAAAGTTCGCGAGAGGTGAAGGAAAGAAATGCGCCAAAGCCGAGGCTTAACAAAAGAGCTAGACCAACACCGGTCCAAATAGAAGGCAGGGCCGAACGCCTGCCGGTCTTGGCTACATAGGCGAGCAATATTCCAACAATCAGTGAGGCTTCGAGCCCTTCGCGAATAGCGATCAGAAAGGTGTTCAACACATGAGGAGCCTAGAACTTAAGCACTGAATTACGCAACTTTTATGTTGCGAAATTCGTCACTTTTCAGGGGCTTATTGATCCGCTTGGGCTGGCTCGGCTGGCTCGGGTACGGCAAGTGGCTCCGTAGCCTTGAGAGCTTCAACAAGCAGACCGGCGACTTGTTCGGCCTGCCAAGGACGCGCTGAAGCGGCAAGGAGGGTGGCGCTTGCATAAGCGTGAAGCTCTGAATCCGATCCGGCTGGAGGGTTGTTCCATACGAGTTTGCGCAGGGCATCTGGGGAAATCAAGTTCTCAACTGGAATTTCTAGCTCTTGGGCGCGAGTAATTACCGCTGCACGGGCATGCGTAAGCCTGGCATATCCCAATGGATTTCGATCCTTCCAAAGCTTTGGGGGAGGAAGGGATGTAGACGGCGTTCGAAGTTCTGGAAGCTGATCCACGGGAAGTTCCGCTGCGGTGCGAATTGCTTGAAACCAATCAGTGAGAGGGGGATTTTGAATTCTAGATCGGCGAGTCAATAGCTTTCGAACTGCATCTAGAGTCGTGGGCTTTGCAACGGCTGCAGCGACGAGGGCTTCATCGTTGAAGATTCGTCCGGGTGCAACATCAATTCTCTCTCCATATTGATCACGAGCTTCCCACAGAGCCTTAATGATTGCCAGTGTTCTGCGATCACGCACTTTATGCATTCCAGATGTGCGGCGCCACGGATCTTTCTTTGGGGTCTTTTCAACACCAGGAGAGTGATTAGCCAAAATCTGCGCGAAATCCTCTTTCGCCCATAACAACTTATTCTTTTCTGTAAGTAAGGCATGAACCTCATCGCGCAAATCAACAAGTATGTCAACATCCAGGGCTGCGTATACAAGCCATTCAGGGCTTAGTGGGCGCTTGGACCAATCAACGGCGCTGTGTTCTTTTGCAAGAGAATAATTTAAGAGAGATTCAGTGAGTGGACCCAAACCAACTCTTGGGCACCCAGCAATTCGTGCACCTAATTCAGTATCAAACAATATCTTCGGGTACAGGCCCAATTCATTTAAGCAAGGTAAATCTTGTGTGCTTGCGTGAATAATCCATTCTTCACCTGCGAATGTTTCACTTAGTTTGGACCATAATTCCTTTGAATTTGCAGTGATTGGATCAATGAGGTGCAATCCGCCGTCTCGTCGGAAAATTTGGATGAGGTAAGCGCGTTGACTGTATTTGTATCCTGATGCCCGTTCGGCATCGATTGCGATTGGACCATTGCCAGATTGCAGTTCTTTGATAACTGCAGCAAGACCTTCATCTGTTACAACTAATTCAGGCATCCCGTGTCGGGGATAAAGAAGAGGCTCAGCAAGATTTTCCGAAAGCTCTTCGGCACTTTCATCCACTACTTCTGAAGTGCTTTTGTCTAGCGGCGATTGGGAGTTAATTGTGTTACTCCATCTGGAATTGGTTCAAGTGCTGCAGAAAGTGCGAGGAGGTCGAGCCAAGCCCGAACGTGACTTGCAATTCCAATTCCCGAAAGCGGCGTCCAAGATGCACGTACTTCGAGCTCTGAGTCTTCGTCGCGACCTTCTAGCATTCCATAGGAAACTGATGCGACTCTTGTAACAGTTCCACTAGGTGCTTCATATTCACAGTCATATTTTTTCAGCGCTTCGGTTAACCAACTCCAGCCAACATCCGAAAGCATGGGATCGGCTGCCATGGATTGATCAATTGCAGCTCGCACGAATGTGACACATCGATATTCTCCCGACCAACCTTCTTGGCCCTTTGGGTCATGCAAGAGAACGAATCTTCCAGTTGCTGCATCTTCCAATACATCTGCGGTGAGTGCTATTGAAAATGGCGCCAATTTTTGGGGCGCTGGAACCTCATCTAAAACAATTTCGGCGCGCGGAACGATGGCACGAATTTCATCGATTATTCGCTCGAAGGATATTTCGTTAATGGCCACTAATGAATAATAAATTGTTAGGCCCTGGATTTGAGTTAGGCGCGAGTGCCACAGCCTGTAACCTTTGCATATGAGTGCACTTCTCGCGTTATGTTCAAGCCTGATGTTTGGAACCGGCGATTACATCGGAGGACATCTCAGCAAAAAACACAAGACCATGGCGGTCACTGGAGCGATCCAAGTGATTGGGCTGATAATCGGCTTAATTCTTCTCTTGATGACAGGCACATGGATTGCGCCAACCCTTTCCTGGAACGGTTATTTTCTACCTGGTGTTTGTGCTGGGCTAATTGGTTTTATTGGTCTTAATGCATTCTTCGCTGGACTTGCCACTGGTCGAATGGGAGTTGTGTCCCCAATCTCCTCTCTTTCTGTAATGATTCCTGTTCTGTATTCCATTATCCATGGCGAACGTCCATCTTCTCTTGCAATCGTTGGAATGGTAATCGCGATACTTGGCGCATTCTTTGGGAGTGGACCTGAAATTCGTGGAGGGCTTGGCTTGAAGCCTCTTCTTTTCGGAGCGTTAGCAGCACTTTGTTTTGGTGGATCGGTTCTCTTCTTGACCTTTGGTTCGCAATCAAATGTTTTGCTTACAGCAGTCTCCATGAGACTTGCGGTAGTTACGGTGTTATCTATTTTGATCCTTCGATTTCGTCCAAGTAATTCATTCGCAATCAAGGATTTTCGATTTTTGTTTGTTGCAGGAGCGTTCGACTTTCTAGCAAACATTACATTGGGCCAAGCATCAACCCTAGGCTTAGTATCTTCGGCTGTGGTGATGGCCTCTTTATACCCACTCGTGACATCCATCTGGGCATTTAAGTTCTCTCACGAACGTCTTCATAAATTGCAATATGTGGGGATCATTTTCGCTGTAGCAGGCGTATCCCTTATTTCACTTGGCTAGTACTTCATAGACGATAAAAGTGTCATCTCCGATCACTTCTCGACTTTTTTCATAGTAACCGCCGATTAACTCAGCAATATCTACACAGCTTTCCCCTGAGCGCTGTTTTGTGACAGTCAGGTGGAACTCATCAATTAACGTATTCACCAACCCTTCTTTAACAAGCGAAGGACCAGCTTCAATCAGAACCGTTCCCTCAATTAGCCCGAGCGCATCACTTAAGGGACTATTCAGCAAGTGTGCATTTGGGTTGGAAAGAACTTGGCTGGGAATTACACCTCGCGAAAGAATATATAGAGGGAG
>Ga0209829_10002514_pt1 | contig 13909 bp, 15 predicted proteins | sample C_140205_EF_Meta_FD_187311 | JGI IMG/M metagenome (GOLD analysis project Ga0209829, IMG submission 187311) | Freshwater microbial communities from Lake Croche, Canada to study carbon cycling - C_140205_EF_MetaG (SPAdes) (version 2) | ecosystem: Environmental > Aquatic > Freshwater > Lake...
GCCGACGTCGTTGCGACCGAGGTCGATGAGCATGACATGCTCGGCCCGCTCCTTCGGGTCGGCGAGCAAACCCTCGGCGAGGGCCCGGTCCTCCTCCGGAGTGGCCCCGCGCGGACGCGTCCCGGCGAGCGGGCGCACTGTCACCGTGCCGTCGATCAGGCGCACCATGATCTCCGGTGAGCTGCCGACGAGCGTCGCCGAGGGGGTGCGGAGGAAGAACATGAACGGGCTCGGGTTCACCACTCGCAGCGTCCGGTAGAGCTCGATCGGCGGGTGCTCGAAGGGGATGTCGAGGCGACGGCTGAGCACCACCTGGAAGACGTCGCCGGCGCGGATGTACTCAATCGCCTTGTCGACGGCGGCGAGGAATCCCTCGCGGCTGAAGGTGGAGGTTGCCGAGCCGTCGCTGAGGCAGCGGGGCTCGTGGCGGGGGCCGATGTCGGCCGCTGCGGGCCAATCGGCCGGCGCGAAGAGCTTCGAAAGCGTGGCGTCGATCCGCCGACGTGCCTCGGCCCGGCCATGTTCCAACGCCTCGGGCGAGCCATCGCCGACGTCGGCCAGGACGACGACATCGAGCGATTTCGTGACGTTGTCGAAGACCACGAGCCGGTCGTAAAAGGCGAAGCTCAAATCGGGGAGCGCACGGTCGTCGGGGGGAGCATCGGGGAGATCCTCGACGTACCGGACCGCGTCATAGGCCGCATACCCGATGACGCCGCTGGTGAAAGGGGGGAGTTCGTCGAGGTGGGCCGGGCGGAAGGGGGCCATGCGGCGCTGGAGCTCGGCGAACGGATCGTCCGATTCAAGCTTCTCCGTGCCGCCGGGGAGGCCGTTGCCGCTGACGGTGACCTGCCGCCCACGGGCCTCGAGGAGGAGGAACGGATCGGCGCCGAGAAAGCTGTAGCGCCCCACCTTCTCTCCGCCGACGACGCTCTCGAACAGGCAGCTGCAGGTGCCGGCGTCGAGTCGGGCGAAGGCCGACAGCGGTGTCAGCCCGTCGGCGAACAGTCGGCGCCACACCGGCACGAGGCGGTGGGTTGCCGCGAGGGCCCGGAACCGAGCGGCGTCGGGGAGGCAGGAGTCCTGGGGGGACGGTGCAGACGACATGGAGCGGCGTGTCGGGCGGTGGCGCTGCGAGCGGATGGCCACAGACTACCCCGACATGCTCCCCACCTCCACCCCGCCGGGAGAACCGGCGGAACGGGGCCAACGCCCCGCGGAGGAGCAACCGGCTTCGCCCCGTGAACCGAAGGGCGACGTTGCGGGAAGGGAACGGATATGATTCAAAGCCCTTCCCCCGGCACGGTGTGTTCCGGGGGGCGGAGCGGCCCGACTGTGTGGGGATGCCATGAAGTGCCAACAGTGCGACAATCAGGCGGTGTTCCACATCACCGAGCTCGAGACGGGCAACGTCCGCGAAGTCCATTTGTGTGAGGAGCATGCCCGCGTCTACCTCAATCAGTCCGAGGGAGGGGAAGGCGGCGACCCCGGCGACTCGGGGGCAGGCGAGGGGAAGGAGCCAAAGGGGGGCGCCCTGTCGGGCCCGCTCGGCGTCGGGCAGACCGCCGAGGACCTCGCCGTCCTCGACAAGCGCTGCTGCGACATGTGCGGGATCACGTTTTTCGAGTTCCGCAATCAGGGGCGGCTCGGCTGCCCCCATGACTACCTCCAGTTCGAGAAGGAACTCGATCCCCTCATCGCTAACATCCACGGGGCGACCGAGCACACCGGGCGGCGGCCGTCGCGCGCCGTTCCCGCGGGTGTCGATGCCGCCAGCGGCACCGACGGCCTGACGGCCATCATCGGCCTGCGGCATGGGATGAAGGAGGCGATCTCGCGGGAGGACTACGAATCGGCGAAGGAGGCCCGGGACGCCATCCGGGGGATCGAGGACGCATGGATGCCGCCGGCCGCCAAGGCCGGGGAGGAGAACGCATGAGGCTTGACACGCTCACCAACTCGATCGGGGAATGGTTCCGGGGGACCGGGCCCGATTCCGACATCGTGATGAGCAGCCGGGTTCGTCTGGCCCGCAACCTCGCCCAGTTCCCGTTCGTGAGCCGGGCGACCGAGCAGGACCGGGCCGAGACCGAACGCGTGCTCCGGGAACGGATCGTGGCGGTGCCGGTGGGGCAGGAACTCGACTACATCGATGTCGGCCACCTCGAGGAAATCGACCGTCGCTTTCTCGTCGAGCGTCAACTCATCAGCCGCGAGCATGCCGACGCGCAGGGGGCCCGCGGGGTGGCGATCGACCGGCTCGAGCAGGTGAGCCTGATGATCAACGAGGAGGATCACCTCCGCATCCAGTGCATGCACAGCGGCCTCGACCTCCACGGCGCGTGGGAGCAGATCAAGGTCGTCGACGACCAGATCGAGCGAGTCGTCTCCTATGCCTTCCATCCGCGCTGGGGATACCTCACCGCCTGCCCGACGAACGTCGGAACCGGGATCCGCGTGAGCGTGATGCTCCACCTCCCGGCGCTCGTCATCACCCGCCAGATCGACAAGGTCTTCCGCAGCCTCCACAAGATCTCGCTGGCCGTCCGCGGGCTCTACGGTGAGGGGTCGCAGGCGATGGGGGACTTCTACCAGATCTCCAACCAGACCACGCTCGGGCGGACGGAGGACGAGCTCGTCCAGCAGGTCGCCGATGTCGTGCCGGTGCTCATCGACTACGAGCGGCGGGCCCGCGACTTCCTCGTTCGTGAGACCCAGCAGAACGTCCACGACCAGGTCAGCCGGGCCTACGGCATCCTGCGGACGGCCCAGACGATCAGCAACGAGGAGACGATGCAACTCCTCTCCAGGGTGCGGATGGGGGTGCTTCTGGGCCTCATCGGCGACGTCAAGATCTCCGACATCAACTCCCTCCTGATCCGCACGCAACCGGCGCACCTCCATAAACTGCGGGGCGGCGACGAGGATACGAGTGACGACATCGAGCGGGCCCGCTACCTGCGGAACCACTTCGAGGGGGGCGATTCGTCGCGCACCAGCCCGAACTGAAGCCCATCGGTCGTCGGCCCACCGTCGGCCCGTTCGGCGACGGGCTTTGCCGTCTCAATCGGCGACAGCCTCAGTCCCCAACGTGACCCCCAACTTGGCCCGCAGCGCCGGCACGACCGGCGGCGGAACGAATTGATGGAGCGCCTCGTCCCCCGCCAGTGGCGTGATCTGCTTCAGAAGCGACGACGAGATGTGGGTGTACTGGGAGTCAGACATGAGAAATACCGTCTCGACCCCTGGATCGAGTTTCCGGTTGGCAAGCGTCATCGTGAACTCGGCATCGATGTCGGTGAGCGAGCGGACGCCCCGGAGAAGGACGCGGGCCCCCTGCTCGCGGACGAAGGCCACCGACAGGCCGCTGTAGAGGGCCACCTGGACATTGACGAGGTGGGCGACCGACGCCTTCACCAGCGCCACCCGCTCCTCGAGCGTGAACATCGGATGCTTGTCTGGATTGATGCCGACGCCGACGACAATTCGCCCGAAGATCCGGCTGGCCCGTTCGATGACGTCGAGGTGGCCGAGGGTAATCGGATCGAAACTCCCGGTGTAGACGGCCGTGGCCCCGGCTTCGGTCCGGCTGGCCCTCTCCGGGCTCGGCAGGGAGGACTCGGTCGGCGAGTGAGGGGGCATGGCGGTCTGGCCTCGCGATTGGCTGTGGGGGGGGCCGTGGTGGGCGTGGGACCGTGGTGGGGGGCGAGCAAAGGAACCAAAAGAAGGCATCAAGCCATCCCCGCGACACCAAGCGTCGCCGGGGAACATTCGACCCGATGGCACGATTGGAGGATCTGAGCCATAATCGCCGGCCCGGGGGCCTGTTTCCCGCCGACGATTATGATCGGCGGGCGGCCACGGGCGAAATCGATTCGGGGCGTTCAGGTTGCGTCAGAGGGAGTTGAAGTCCGGTGACGAAGTTCTTGCCAATGACGGGGATGATCGTATCCGGCCTGATCGGAATCCTGTTTGTCGCCGACCTCGCGGTCGCGCAGCCCTTCCAGCGGAAGGACATTGCTCTGGATGTCGGCTTCCTCGTAGCCAGTCTCATCGTCGGTTATTTGAGTTGGTCGGTCCTCGATACCGCCAAGACCTGAACGCATTCTCGAGCCCCGGCATGAGCCCGCTCGGGGCTGCACGCGGCTTCTCACGCAGACCTCCGGCCGGCTTCCTCGGGCGTCAGGCGGCGCGGAGTACCGAACCGCCGGTGGGCTGACAACCCGAGCCGAGCAGCGCTGGCAGGTCGCCGAGGCGCACCAACCGCGCCGGTTGCCGCCCCGCCCGGTAGGCCCCGATCACCCGTGTCACCCGATCCGCAGCGGCGTGGACTTCGGCACCCGCGCACGGCGGCGTGACGATGGTCAGCGAACCGGCAGCCGGACCACCGGCCCAGGGGAGCAGCCGGCCAAGCAGGCTTCCCGGCCGCGCCGGCGTCGATGCCACTTCCCAGAGTCCCCACACGATGCTCCGGCAGGCCCAGCCTTCAGGAGCCGGACGACGGTTACCGCGGGGTAGGTCGTCGAACCGCTCGACGACGGCGGTGTGGATCCCTGCTTCGACGAGGAGATCACGGTGGACGATGCCGCCCCCGTCGGCGACCACGGCATCGACGGCCGTGTGACGGAGCGACTTGAGATGCTGGCGGAGACCTTGCCGGGAGTCGCCCTCCCCGCGGTCGAGTTTGAGCGCCCATCCCCACTCCCCACCGCCGTCGGCGAGTCGGTCGAGCGTCGCGCCGTCGGCGACCCAGGTCACCGCGGCGCCGGTCCGGCGGACGCCTTCAGCGAGGATGCCGAAGCCCTCTTTCGTGGTGGCGGCATCGAGTTGGGCGAGGATGACCACCGTCGCCGGTGTGCTGTCGTTCGGCACGTGAACCTCCCGCGGGAGGGCGTGCGATCGACTCCTCTCCCCGCTATTGATCGCTATCGACGGGGTGTTCCCCCGCCCTCCAAACGCAGCGGTCGGCCCGGCGCCACCGTCACCATCCGCGGTGGGGGGGGCTGCCGATCAGGGAAGCTGTGATGAGGGGGCGTCGTGCCAGCGGCAGATCGCCTCGACGAGGCCTGCCGCACTCGCCTCCCGCGCCTCGCAGTCGGGGGGGAAACCGAGCGTTTCGAGGACGCGCGACGTGACGGGGCTGATCGAGCCGATGCGCCAGCGGCGCATCCGCTCCCCGAACAGCCGAACCGCCGCTTCGGCGATGGCGCCGCTGGTGATCGTCACCCAGTCGATGGGGGCGGCATCGAGGCTCGCGACGTCGCCTTCCCCGAGCGTCTCCACCGGGCGGGTGGCATAGGCCGCCACCTCGACCACCTCGTGGCCGGCCGCCTCGAGGTCGCGGCGCATCACGTCGCGGCCGCGGGCGGCCCGGACAAGAAGAACCCGTCCGGCGTGGAAGGTGGGGAGGAGCGCGGCGACCATTCCTTCCGAATTGGCCGCTGCGGGGACGAGGTCGCACGCCAGTCCGGCCTCTGCGAGCGCTGCGGCAGTGGCGCTGCCGATCGCCGCCAATCGGGCCGTTCCGAGGATCCGGGCGTCCCGTCGTGCGGCCCGCAGCCGAGCCACAAAGGCGCGCACCCCGTTGACACTCGCAAACACAATCCAGTCAAACGTTCCCCCCTCGGCGATCGCGCCGTCGAGCGCCGTCCAGGAGTCGGGTGGGGCGATCCTCACGACGGGGAGATGAAGCGGCGAGCCGCCGAGACTGGAGATCGCGGCGGCCAACTCGTCGGCCTGCCCGCTCGGGCGGGTGAGGAGGATGCGGCGGCCGGCGAGCGGCCGAGTGGAGGCCGGGGCGACGGGGGTGGCGACGTCACCGACAATGATCACCGCCGGCGCGGGCCACGGATGCTCCGTGAACGCCTCCGCGAGCGTACCGAGCGTGGCCGTGGCGATCCGTTGATCGGGCCAGGAGCAGCGGCTCACGATCGTCACCGGGGTGGCGCTCGATCGCCCTGCCGCGACCAGCGCGGCGGCCCAGCGAGCGGCCCGTGCCACCCCCATGTAGACGGCGAGCGTCCCCGAGAGCGCCGCCAGGGCTTCCAGATCGACCGGGCTCGGCTTCTCCTCGGCCTCATGCCCGGTGACGATCGTGAGCAGCGACGCGGCGGCGCGACTCGTCAGCGGCACGTCGGCCGCCGCCGCCGCCGCCAAGACGGCGGTGACCCCCGGAACGATCTCGAAGCCGATGCCGGCGGCACGGAGCGGGGCGGTCTCCTCGGCGAGTCGGCCGAAGACACTGGGATCCCCCCCCTTGAGCCGCACGATGCGCCCCCCAGTCGAGGCGAGCTCGACGAGGAGTCTCCCGGTCGTCTCACCGGGGTCGCCGTCGGTGGCATGACGGGGAACGGGGATCAGGATAGTCCGAGGGCCGGCCAGATCGAGGATCAGCGTGGGAACGAGTGCATCGTGGACGATCGTGTCGGCGGCGCGGAGGAGTTCCAGGCCGCGGAGGGTGAGGAGGTCGGGGTGGCCCGGCCCCGCCCCGACAAACCACACGCGGCGGTCGTCGGGGATCGCGTCGACGGCGGTTGGCGTCCGGGAAGTGATGGGCATGACTTGCCGTGGGAGGGGCGACCGTGGGGCCGCGATCGGCACGGCACGCTCGGGCCCTTTGAGGGGCGCCGTGGGGAGGGCTACACTCTAACGGTCGGTGGACCAACCCATCCATGGCCTTTGTCCACGGGGGACACCCCCGAAAAAGCCGAGGTTTATCGGGGGTGCCTGCCGCCGCATCCAGCGGCAGGGCCTTTTTTTCACAGCCTGCTCGCGGTCCGTGGAAAGTCATCCCTGATCTTTTTCCACGATGTCGCCCGCAGGAATCGCCAAGGTTTTCCTGGGGTGATTGCCGCCGCAACCGGCCCGTCGGGGCATGCTCCACAGCCAGCCAAGATCGTTCCTTTTTCCACCCTTCAACAGTCCGACGCGATCCATCATGGCGAATGACCCCGCTTCCGGGCAGGCTGGCGATCCAGCGGCCTCCCCCTCCTCGGCCCTGCTCTCGCCGGCGGAGCGATCGAGGCTCGCCCAGACCTTCCAGGCCGGCACGAAGAACCTCACGGCCAACGCCGACTACGCCATCGAGATGTACACCGCATGCGTCGTCGGTGACCCCGGCAACGCCGTCTACCTCCAGGCGTTCCTCGGCATCCTCCGGAAGAAGCATCCCCCGAAGAAGTCCGGCGCCCTGGCGTCGCTGTTCGGGGGATCGAAGGGGGGCGGGCTGTGGAAGAAGGTCAATGCCGGCCAGCATCGCGAGGTCTTCAAGCAGGGGGTCGACATCCTCAAGGCCAGCCCCTACGACTCCGGCGCGCTGCTGGCAATGGCCGAGGCCTGCGCGCAGCTCTCCTACTCCGCCACGCGGCAGGTCTATCTCAAGAGCGCCCTCGATGCCGCTCCGGCAGATCCCGAGGTGAACCGTCACTGCGCCAAGTTTGCCGCCGAGATCGGCGAATACGATCAGGCGATCGCCTGCTGGGTGCGGATCGGCAACGTCAAGTCGTTGGCGGAGGAAGCCGAGAAGGAGATCGCCCGCCTCCAAGTGGAGAAAACGATCGCCGCCGGCCAGGGGATGTCGGGCCGCCCCGCGCCCTCAGGCGCCGCGAAGGCGGGGGGGGCCAAAGCGGCCGCGCCGACCGCGGCAGGGGGCGAGAAGGGGCGGATCGCCGAGCTCAAGGCCACGATCCGCGACAACCCCACCGGCATCGAGTCCTACCTCGAACTGGCCGATCTCCTCGAGAAGGAGGCGACCGTCGAGGAGGCGCACGCCGTCCTCAAGACAGCGCTGTCGGCCTCGGGGGGGGATCTGAAGATCCGCGAGCACATCGAGGACCGTCAGCTGCGTTGGGGGAAGCAGAAGGTGCTCGCCGCCGAGCGGCGGCTGGAGACCGATGACACCGCGGAGCAGCGTGCCGCGATCGAACGGCTCCGGGCCGCCCTCCTCAAGCAGGAGGTGGAGATCTACGCTGCCCGGGCCGCCCGCTACCCGGAGAATCCGACCTGGAAATACGAGCTGGCGATGCGGCTGAAGCTCGCCGGAAGCTTCACCGAGGCGATCAAGCAGTTTCAGGAGGTGCTCGGCGACTCCCGCCGCAAGGGGGTGGTGGCCCTCGAACTCGGCGAGTGCTTCCAGAAGATCAAGCAGTATCAGCTCGCCATGCAGAATTACGTCACCGCCGTCGAATCTCTCACCGACCGGGAAATTGATCTCCGCAAGCGGGCCCTCTACCGGGCCGGCGTGCTCGCCAGCGGCCTGGAGGACCTCGACGGGGCCAAAAAATACCTCTCGATGCTTGCCAGCCTCGATTTTGGCTACCGCGACGTGGCCCAACGTCTGGACAAACTCGGCTCCGTCAAGGATAAAGGGAGTTGATGAGGGCCCCGAGCCCTGCCCTTCGCCCTTCCCCCGTGCTCCCCCGCCCCCCAAAAGCCCCGTCGACGGAACCATGCCCCATTCAGCCAATGCCAAGAAGCGTCTCCGCCAAAACCTCCGCGATCGCGAGCGGAACCGGGCCGCGAAGTCGGAGATCAAGACGGAGATCCGCAAGGTTCTCGAGGCGATCCGCGGTGGGGATGTAAAGGCTGCCAACGAGCAACTCCGGACGGTCGCCAAGAAGGTCGATCAGGCCGCTTCGGCCCGCGTCGTCCATCCCAACCGGGCCGCCCGGATCAAGTCGCGGCTGTCGGCGCGGATCCTCGCGGTTTCGAAGGCGTCTGCCTGATTCCACCTCCGCGGGGCTTGCCGGCGTGTCCGGTGCGCTTCCCAGGTGAGCCTTTTGGCCAGCTTTCGGCGAGTCTCCGTTGCGGGGTTTTCGCTGGTCGATACGGCGGCCGGAAGGGCGCACGTTTCGCTTCAGTCAGCCTGGCCTGATCATGCCCACTCGATGCTTGCGCCGGCGAACACCGGGCCTTCGATGCAGGTCCGCTTGTAGTCCCAGCCGCCGCCGGGGTCCTTGACCCTGGCGACACAGGTGAAGCAGATCCCGATCCCACAGGCCATCGGCGCCTCGAGGGAGACGTGGCACCCCAGTCCCCTCCCCTCCGACCAACGGCTGACGGCGGCCATCATCCCGTCTGGTCCGCAACACGTGACATGGCGTGGGGCTGCCACGGATCGATCCCCGGGCCCGGAATCCCGGGGAAAAAGGCCGTCGAGCAGATCGATGACCGTTCCTCGGGCCCCCACCGATCCGTCGAGGGTCGCTAGGTGGACATCGAGGCCGGCCCGCCGGAAGTCCTCGATGTCAGCGAAGGCGTTGGCGCTGGAGGCGCCCCAGCAGAAGGTCACCTTTTCGCCGGCCAAGGCCCGATCGCGGCCGAGCGTGAGAAGGGCGGTCTGGCCGATGCCCCCGGCCACGAGGAGAAGGTGGCCGGTGGTCGGAACGTCGCCGTAGCCGTTGCCGAGGGGGCCCCAGAGCGTCATCCGCTCGCCGGGGCCGAGCGGTTGAAGCGCGGTGGTGAATCGGCCGTGGACGACATAGACGAAGTCGGCGAAGCGCCGTTCGGAGCGTTCTCCGTGGGGGATGTCATCGTCAACCGAGCGGTAGGTGTCGTAGATGGCCAGCGGACGGCCGAGGAGCGGGTCGACCCGATCGGCGATCCGCAGCATGACAAACTGCCCTGCTGCGGCCGAGGCGGCGATCCCGGGGCATTCCACCCGGAGGCGGAAGGTGTTGGCGGCAGTCTGCCGGTGCGACACGACCACCGCGTCCTCAACACGGCGTGACGGTGACGACGGGCACGGCTCTGGCGGGGGGGTCTTCATCGGGCTCAAAGCTCCGGAGCAACTCACGAATCCCGTTTCTTCCGCCAGGTCGAAGCCTTGCCGGGGCGACGGCGGCGTCCGCCGGGGAGCGGCGGCCGGCTGTCATCCTGACCGGCGGGCCGGGGCGGCCGGGCCGATCCATCTCCGCGGGGCGGCCGGGGGGGCCGGGCGGAGCCTTCATCATCGCGAGGAGGCCGTGGCGGGCGGCCTGCAGCGGGCGGCCGGCCTGCGGCAGGGGGGCGGCCTGCGGCAGGGGGGCGGCGTGCCCCGGCCGGCGGGGCCCCTGCCCCTTCGGCACGGTCGAGGAATCTCGGGCGGGTTGGTCGGTCTCCGCGGGGCGGGCGGGCGGAGCCTTCGTCCTCGCGAGGAGGCCGTGGCGGCCGGCCTGCAGCAGGGGGCCGGCCTGCAGATGGGGGGCGGCGTGCCCCGGCCGGCGGGGCCCCTGCCCCCTCGGCACGGTCGAGGAATCGGGGGCGGGCTGGGGGCCTGCCGGCGGGAACGGGAGCCGCCGTACGACCCCTCCCTCCCGGGCCCGCGGAACTGCGCCCCGGAGCGCTGCCGGCGGGTCGCGGGGGCCGGCCACCGGCGCCGGCGGGGCGGCCAGTGCGACGGTCGTCGTCGCGCTGGCCAAAGGGGCGCCTCGTGCCGCGCGGACGGGGTCCATGGGCGCCGCGGGGGGGGCCGTCAGCGAAGCCGGCGGTCTGGGTGAGCGCATCCTTGCGGAGGGCTTCGACCTCCGACCAGGCCAGTTGCCGCCACTGCCCCGGCAGGAGGTCGCCGAGGGAGAGCTTTCCGACCGCGACACGCTTGAGCTGATGAACCTTGTGCCCGAGATGCGCGAGCATGCGGCGGATCTCGCGGTTCTTTCCCTCGTCGAGAACCATCTCGAGGACGGCGCTCTGCTTGTGCTGCGACTTGAGGTGGACGTGCTGGGCGCGGGCCATTCCCTCCGCGAGACCGATGCCGCGGCGGAGCTTGTCGAGGGTGTCCGGAGTGGGAACTCCCGCCACCTGAACGAGGTATTTTTTCTCGACGCCATACCGCGGGTGGGCGAGGAGATTGGCCAGTTCACCGTCGTTGGTGACGAGGATCAGCCCTTCGCTCATCCGGTCGAGCCGGCCGATGGCGAACAGCCGCTGCTCCCCAGGGACGAGATCGACGACGCGGGGCCGGCCGTCGGGGTCGAAGTTCGTGGTCACCACGCCGACCGGCTTGGAGAGCATGTAAACAACGCGCTTCGGGTCGGGGAGCCGCTCGCCGTCGATCCGGACCTCTTGGCGAAGGGGATCGACGCGGGTGCCGAGTTGCGTGACCACCTGGCGGTCGACCTCGACCCGGCCGGAGGTGATCAGTTCCTCGCAGTTCCGCCGGCTGCCGAGCCCGGCCGCCGCGAGCACCTTTTGAAGCCGTTCAAGGCCGTCATCGGCAGGAACGGGGGCTGGGCGGAATCGGCCGCGGGGGGCCGTCTTACGGGCCGGCTCGTTTCCGGTCTGGCCACCGGTTGGCGGGGAGCGGCGCGACGTGATCCGCGAGCCACGGCCGCGGTTGGGCTCCCCCGATCGACGCGGCTGGTGGGGCTGGGAGGGGGAGGGATCGGCGGGCAAGGGAGACTCCGACGCGCGGGGGGGAAAGGGGCCACTCGCACGGCGGACCCAACCGCGGATCATACACCGGACGTCGGGGGGCCGCGGGATTCGCCCGACCGGTCACGATCGGGACGGTTCGCTGGGGAGCCGCCCTCCTCCCTCACCGCATCGGCGACCACCAGCGGGAGCGACGGACTTCGGTAACGGGCTCGTTGTAGTCGCGCGGCCGACTCCCATCCATGAGGGCTTCACGGAAGAGGGTGGAGCCGATGTCGGGCTGCGGGTAGGGGTCGAAGCGGACGGCTCGGCGCTGCTGCGTCCGGGCGTTGGAGGTGGTCTGCAGGGTCGGCTTTGCCAGCGACGCGCAGCCGACGGCCAACGGCATGACGCCGGCCAGGGCCAGGAGCGCGGCAGCGGTCGAAAGGCGTCTCATGATGGGCACCCTTGGTGAATCGACTCCCGGTCGGTCGGGGGGAGCATAGGGCCCACCCCGGACGGCGCCCTAGGGCGCTTTCGATGGGCATTTTCCGGGGTAAACAGGCGGCAAACAGCCACCGAAGCGAATCTCGGCGGTCATCCGAGGGTGACGTGGAGGAGCTTCGTCGCTCCAACGCCGCCCAAGCTCCGGAGCGTCTGGGGGCCGGTCTCCGCCGGGAGGAGGAGGGTTCGTCCTGGCCCCAAGGCCGGCAGCCCCCAGGCCTCGTCGAGCACCACCCGACCCCCCACGACGGCGAGAAGATGGCAGGCGTCGTCGCCCCCCACCGTCCAATCGGCCCCGGGGGTGACCTCCTCGAAGGAAAAAAAGTCGCAGGTCGCGAGCCGGCGCACGCCGGGGGAGGAGGTCAGGGCGCGGGGGGATGGATCGACCGGCCCGAAGCGGGAGACGGCCTCGAGGCCCGCCTCGAGGTGGAGCGGCCGCGGCTTGCCGTCGGGGCCGGTGCGATTCCAGTCGTGGAGCCGATAGGTGATGTCGCTTGACTGCTGGATCTCGGCGACAACAAGCCCTGCCCCAATGGCATGAACCGTCCCGGCCGGGATGAAGATGCAGTCGCCAGCCTTCGGCTCGACGACATGGAGGACCTCCTCGCAGCGCCCTTCACGGAGCGCGGCGGCGAGCGAGTCACGATCCACCCCGGCCTTCAGCCCCGCCCACAGCCGGCTCCCCGGCGCCGCGTCGATCACATACCAGGCCTCGGTCTTTCCCTTGTCGGGAGGGTCGAGCCGCGCGGCCCGGTCGTCGTCGGGGTGAACCTGGACCGAGAGATCGCGACAGGCGTCGAGAAACTTGAACAGGAGCGGAAACGACGTCAGCCCCGCATGTCGGCCGAGGAGGGCCCGCCCCTCCCTCGTCACGAGATCGCCGAGGGTCCGGCCGGTAAGCGGCCCGGTGGCGACGACACTCTGGTCGTCGCGCCGGTCGACCACCTCCCACGACTCGGCGAAATCGTCCCCCGCGGGGAGGTCACGACCGAGAAGCGTCGCGAAGCGGCGCCCGCCCCACAGATAGCGGCGATAGATCGGGGTGAAGAGCAACGGGGGCAACATGGCAGGATCGACTCCTGATTTCGGGGCTGGGGGCGATGCCAGAGCACGATCAGGAAGCGGCGTAGGCCTCGAGGAGTCGCCCGATCCAGAAACAGCAGACGCTCGCCAGGAGCATGACGAGCATCTGCCCGAGGGAGATGGCGTGCTGGAGCTCGAGAACGATGGCCAGGGCCGGGATCGAAAGCCCGGCGAACTGCCCGAGACGGCCGCACGTGCGCATCAGTTCAGCCATGGGTGGATCGACCGCACAAGGTCACCGGGTGACAACCACCGACAACGGTGCTGGCCACCAGCGGTAGGCTCAGCGCGGCTGGATCGGCCGGGCGAACTCCCACGAGCCTGCCCCGACCGCCTCGCAGCGGCTGGAGAAATGTGGCAGGTGCTCGGCCAAGCGACAAGCCTCGTAGTGGTCGAGGGCGGCTCCCCAAAGGCCACAGATGCGGAGCAGGCCGCCGTCCCGCACCACGAGCCGGAGGAGAACCTCGAGCCCCTCGAGGAGCCGGTCGTCGACCCGCTCGACTCCGTCGAGCTCCACCACCATCCGGTTCGTGCCATGCTCCCGGGCGACGTTCCACAGGCTGTGGCCGAGGTCCCCGCCCCGTCGCGGGGCATCTGTCTCGGGGGGAAAGAGCTTCACGAACAGCCAATCCGGGCCCCGTTCGAGGCCGACGTTGTAACGATCGATCTGATGGTTCATGGAAAAAGCCCTCCGTGGTGCGGCTGCCGCGATCCCCCCCGAAACCCCGCCGCGGATTGTCCCATAATCCGAACGGGGAAGGATACGGGGGCAGGCAAGGGCTTCCGGCCCGGATCGCGGGCCACACCCCCGCACCTTGCCGAAACCCCGCCGCTGGCCATACTTCCGACAGGTTTCCCCCTTTTTTTTGTTTTCCTTTCCCTTTTCCTGGAGGACACGCATGGGTCGGCACGGCGCGGTGACGTTCAAGGGCAATCCGCTCACGCTCGTGGGCGAGGAGGTCAAGGTGGGGGCAGCGGCCCCCGACTTCACCCT
>Ga0209829_10002515_pt1 | contig 13905 bp, 12 predicted proteins | sample C_140205_EF_Meta_FD_187311 | JGI IMG/M metagenome (GOLD analysis project Ga0209829, IMG submission 187311) | Freshwater microbial communities from Lake Croche, Canada to study carbon cycling - C_140205_EF_MetaG (SPAdes) (version 2) | ecosystem: Environmental > Aquatic > Freshwater > Lake...
GCGCAAGCTCAACTCCATCATCCAGAAACACCGCGACACCCTTGGTGACATCATCGTGGTGGTGAACTCGGATGTATTGAACCGCTTCAAGACCGAGGACAGTGCGTTGCTCGTGGACATCGAGCGTCAACACTCCGGTCGCCTGATCTTCCGTTCGGACCAGAGCATGCACCGCGAGCGTTTTGCGATCATTGATGCTGCCACTGATCGCGCCATTGAGCAGGGCTAAGCCCCAAGACAATCAATCCAACAAAGCGTCCGTGGCGAAAGTCGCGGGCGCTTTTTCGTAGGGCCGAAGCTCAAGGCTTCACACGCTTGCCTTTCTTGCCATTGGCAGCGCCGGGTTCGTCGCCATCGCTGTCGTTTTCACCGCCTCCCCAGAGCGGCGCAACGTTGGACTTGTTCCAAGCATCCCACATCGCTTGAAGCTCCTGCACCTTCTCGGGCTGTGAGGCGGCGAGGTCCTTGGTTTCGCCGAGATCATCCTTGAGGTTGTAAAGCTTCGCAGCCGTGATCGGCTGACCTCTAGCGCCCGTCAGCGTATCAGCATTGCGATCGTAGCGGACCAGCTTGTAGTCCCCGGCGCGAATCGCCATTTGTTTACCGAATCGCCAGTAGAGAGCGTCATGCGGTGGCTTGGGCATTCCTGCTTCGAGGAATGGTAGCAAGTTCACCCCGTCCTGCTTCCATTCGGGCTTCACGTCCACCCCAGCCACGGCGAGAGCGGTGGCGGTGGCATCGAGTTGGTTCACCGGCTGGTCAAAGACTCCAGGTTTCACATGGCCCTGCCACGAAACCACGAATGGCACACGGATCCCGCCTTCAAGGGTGGTCCGCTTTGATCCGCGGAGAGGCAGGTTCGACGAACCGTTGACCGTAACACCGGGCATGGTCGGGCCACCGTTGTCGCTGATGAAGACAACCATCGTTTTCTCGTCGAGACCGGAGCCAGTGAGCTTTTGTCGCACCTTGCCGATCGCCTCGTCCATTGCCAGCATCATGGCGTCGTAGGTCCGCCGCTTCTTGTCGGCAATGTTTGGAAATTTCGCAAGACGGTCATCGGTTGCATCCATCGGTGTGTGGACTGCATTGAACGCCAGATAAAGAAACCAGGGCTTTTCCTTGTGACGATCGATGAAATCCACGGCCTCACGACCGAAGGCATCGGTGGTGTAGTCGAGTTCCTTCACTTGAGTCTCACCGCGCAGGATCTCGGCGGAATTGAAATAACTGTGCGCTCCCCCGAGAAAGCCGAAGAATTCGTCGAAGCCTCGCTTTTGCGGTTGCATCGGCGCCTGCGCACCGAGGTGCCATTTCCCGATGATGCCTGTGACATAACCCGCGGCCTTCAGCCGTTCGGCGATCGTGGTCTCAGTCAGCGGCAAACCCTGGGTGCCGCCACTCGGATTGAACTCGTGACCGAAGCGTGTCTGGTAGCGCCCTGTGAGCAGTCCCGCACGTGTCGGCGAGCAATACGGCCCGGTGACATAGCCGCTGGTAAAGCGCACCCCGGACCCAGCGAGCTTGTCGAGGTTCGGAGTCGGGATGTCCTTGCAGTGCTGGAATCCCACGTCGCTGTATCCCATGTCATCGCCGACGATGAACAGGATATTGGGTTTGGCCGCTGGGGATGGTTTCGCGCTGAGGCTGGACAGCGAACCCAAGAGGAGGACGAAGAGGGATTTCATGGTCAGTAGGGGGGCAGATGAGCCCCTTCAAGGCCCTTACTAGCACTCAAGCCCTTGTCTTCCATCTCTTTTGATTGCAAGACGGGTGGTTCTGCCGACGTAAGTCGTGGGTGAAGTACCTATGGCTATCCCTGTTGCTGGTCCCCATCCTTCGTGCCGAATTGCCCGTGAACGGCCTGCTGGTTGACCTGGATGCCGCGAAGGGCGTGGTGCTGGAGGACGGTGATCGCGTGGGAAAGTGGGTGAGCGAGGTCTCAGGGAAACGCTTCGAGTTTGTGAAGCGCGATGAAGGTCGCAATGAGCCAGGATCGGGCTGCCCAACCTTCAGAAAGGATCTCGACGCGATCGGTGGCAAACCGGCGCTTCAGTTCCTCCAGCAGGAGCTTGTCTGCCTCGACGAGGAGGCCTTTGACTCGCTGACCACCGGACAGGGCCACACCTGGGCCACGGTCATCGCCCTCCACACGCAGCGGGTGGGAGAAAAGGATGTGAACTCGTTCTTCGGAAACCTCAAGAACGGCGACAAGTATGAGGGCTTCTGGGCTTGCGTGAGTGATGACAACCGCCCCTGGTATGGCGTTCGAAACGGACTCACTTTCGGACGCTTCGACGTAAATAATCCGCAACTTCTCGCTCCCGTGCTGCAGACCACCTCCTTTCACGTGCTACTCGGCCGGATGCAGGCCGGTAGTGGCAAGGTCCGGATCGAATTCTTCGTCGATATGGCCAGGCCCATCGCCAGCAATGTCATCAGCGTGCGCCCTGAAGCGAATCCCTCGCGTCTCGCCATCGGACAAGAGCGCGACGCCGTAAATCATCCCGGCCGTGAGTCCTTCGATGGCGATATCGCCCGGTTTCTCCTTTGGAATCGTCCTCTCGACGACTCCGAACTTGCTGCTGTCATCAAATTACTCCGTGACGCGTATGCATTGAAATAGCAGCGCCTCAACTAATCATCATCAAACGTGGCACATCGCCAGGAAGAGTGTCGGGAGCACGGTGCACACACGGCGGCACCTCACTGCCCGGCCAGTCCACCGCGATGCGCCAGAGATTTCCCACACCGAACGAGAACGGTCGTGCCTGCGGCGCGGCGGCGTAGTGCAGATCATAGCAAAAGTCCCGGAGGTATTCGAGAAAACCGTCGTCGTCATCCCCGCCGTATTCTTTAAGCAGGGCGGCGCGGGTTTCGGGAATGTCCACGCGCCGCAACGCTTCGTCGTTTCGAAGTCCCTCGCTGCAGGCTCCATGATAGGTGCAGAGCCAGGTGTCAGCCTCCACTGGAGCGCTGTCCACGTGGAAGGACATCACGTCCGTCACCACTGCGCCAGGGTCCTCGTCACGCGGGTAGCCGTTGATGCAGTTCAGCACCGGATCGCGGTCTTCTGCGCGAAGACGATGAAGGTCGTCTAACAGAACATCGAGCGCTACCTTTCCCGCCGCACCGAGCGGCAGCGACAACAGCCGTTCCTCGTCCAAGGTCGTGATCCCCTCGCCCGCCGCCAGCAGTGTCACGATTTCCCCGAAATTGCCCGGCAGAATGCGTGGCCAGCATAGAGCATTGATACCGGCCGCGAAGGAACCCGTCACCAGTTCATCGAAGCTGGCCACCACCCGGATCCGGGCGTAGTCGGAGGTAACAAAGGAAGAGCTCATGTGAGATGCTAAACCCATGGATTGTGTTCAATGCAGGGGGTCTGAATCAGGACGAAGAGGGGTCGATTCCAAAGGCAAACAAATCCAGTGCGGAAAGCCTCATGCGGAACGGCACGATTGAGGAGAGCGCCGGGACGTATGGCAAGGCTTGATCAAACCAAGCCCTTTGCGCGAGCCTCCTGCATGGGCACGGCCTTGGCCTGACAAACCTGCCGCCAACCGGGGAAGTTCCATTTGTTGGGAAAGCCGCGGCATTGGTCGGGCTTCACGGCGTGGATGCGGCAGGATGTCCCGTCGAGCATGATGCACTCGTGATTGTCCTTCTCAACCAGCGAGAGGCCCTGGCGATTGGTGCGAAGTCGGGTGAATTGCTTGAGAAAATCCTGTTCGGTTAGATCGAGATGCGCGGCAATGGCGGGAATCTCATCAGGCTCCAAACGGACGTCGCCCGGCCACTTGCAACAAGCGGTGCAGCGGTCGCAGGCATAGAAGATGTCCGGATCGAGAAGGATGTCGCGGTTTCCCGGGCTGCCGGTCATGAGTTACAAGTGTTCAGTTTGAAGTTTTCAGAAAGATTAAAAATCCAGATTCTGCCTCTTCACTTGAAACTGAACACTGAACACTTGAAACCTTTTATCACTCGAGCTGCTTGTAGTAGTAATTGATCTTTCCTTGGAAGGCCCGCCACTTGCTGCCGGGCCGCCCGTTGTCGAGGAGGAACCAGGGGCAGTTCTTGTTCTCGGGATGACAGCCGTGGCGAGGCCAGTGGTAGTGAGGCACGACATTGCTGATCGGGATGCCGTTCTGCTTCATCAGGTAGGCCGCCAGCTTGGCGGTGCGCTCGAGCGTGGCCTCGCGGCTGTTGCCCCGGTTCTCGCACATCTCGATGCCGATCGAGTAATTGTTGCCGGGGCCGTCGAAGTCGGCATGCTCGCCCTGCTCATTGGTCGGCATGTGCTGGATCGCGACCTTTTGATCGACGGTGAAATGCCAGATCAGGAAGCCGATGCGGTTGCCACCCGTCCGTTTCGGTGCACGCAGGGCGCCGTTCTTGAGCGCCTGGGCATGCTTCGCCGCATCGGCGGTCCAGTTTTGGGTGCTGTGGATGGTGATGTATCGCGGCCGCATTGGACGAACCACCTTCCGGCCCATCGTGCCTCGCGGAACCATGTCCCGCCTGACGTTGATTTGACGGTAAAAGCTCGAGGAGGAAACACCACTCGCGCTGGCGTTGGAGCTGCCGGTCGTGACAGGGACGTTTCCGGAATAGGAACCACCGGACGAGGATGAGCCGCGATTCCAGGTGTTGACGATGCTGTCCGAGCCCCCGCCGGGTGGTCCAATCGGGCGGCAGCTGCTCGCGACAATGGCAACGATGGCAATGGAAAAAAGGAACGCGGGCGAACGCATGACGGCAGAGTAGCAGATTGTTCGGAAAGGTGCACGGAAAAGGCTCCACAGGTTAAAGACGGGAATTTCACCCGGGCTGGCTTGCTCCAGCGCCAATGTCGTGGTTGCCTGCCGCGTGTCCCGATCGGTCGATGGTGCGCATGCCTGGCTTCGACGGGCTGTGACGCAGCCTGATTTCGCGAAACGCCTGGCCCCGCTGGCTAAAGGTGATTGCGAGGTCGTGCTCGAACACGCCGGCGAGGCTTCGCACGCGTGGCTCTGCGCCGTGGCCGTGGAGGCGGCGAAAGATCACGGGAAAAGCCGGATCTGGCTGGTGTCCGATCTTCCACGGCAGCGCGAGCGCTTGGCAAGTGAGCTGGAACTTTGGGGCGTTTCCGCGCTTGTTTTGCCGGAAGCCCCGGCGGAAATGACCGACGGCACGATCGCTGATCCCGAATCAGCAGCAGAGTGGTTCACGGTGCTCGAGGCGATTGCACGGCAGGATGCATTTGTGGTGATTTGCGGCAGTGAGTCGTTCTCCGCACCTGCGCCCTCCCCGGGTGCGATGAGGGATTCGCGGACCCATCTCAAGCCGGGCCAATCACTCGATCCCCAGGTTCTGGCGAAGTCACTGGCGGATCATGGTTACGAGCGGGTGCCCACCGTCGCCGGACGCGGGCAGTTCGCGGTGCGCGGCGGGATCGTGGACCTGTTCGCCTGGCAGGCGGCGAAACCACTGCGGTTGGAATTCTTCGATACCGAACTGGAATCGATGCGCGAATTCGATCTGAACTCCCAAGCGTCCACCAAAAAGCTGACCCATTCCGAACTCCTGCTCGCGGAACCTGCGTCACTGGCGAGCGTGGCAGATTATCGGAAGAAGACTGACCTGCTGGTGGCAATCGGCGTGATCGAGGCGAAACATCCCGACGTCCGGATCCTTGAAGGGCCCGCCGATCTTGATGGCGAAGAGGACGATTCCACGGCTTGCTTCAGCAGTCCAATGGGAGTTTTTGATGCAGGAGACTTCGTCCTGGAACAATCGCGGCGCGATGGTTTTTTCAAGCAGCTCAACGAGTGGCGGCGTGATAAGTGGGATGTGGCGATCGTGTTCTCGACCCAAGGCGAAGAGGAACGTTTCACCGACTTGGCGGGAAAGGACCTGCAACGCGATCTCGGTCTTGTGCCGCTGCGGGGCGAGCTGCTCGCGGGCTTCACGGTGCCGGCCTTGAAACTGGCGGTGCTGTCGTCGTCGGAATTGTTTGGCCGTTACCGCACACCCGGCATGGCGAGGCGCTCGACGCTTGAGAGAGCACGGGCAAGCATCGCGCGAGCGACCATCGATGAAATGTCCGAAGGCGATCTTGTGGTGCATTACGAGTATGGCATCGGTCGCTTCCGTGGCATTCAGCCGGGTGATGATGGTGAGGAACTCGCGATTGAGTACGGGGGCGGATCCATTCTCAGCGTGCCCCTCGAACAGGCTCATCTCGTTGGGAAATATGTGGGCCTCGGCGGGAAGACCCCCGACCTCAACAAGCTTGGCGGCACTGCCTGGAAAAACGCACGCAAGTCGGCGGAGAAGTCGATCCTCGATTACGCCGCACAGCTACTCCGTATCCAGGCCGACCGCGAGGGACAATCCGGTCATCCCCACCCTGCGGATTCGAGGTGGATGTGGGAGTTCGAGAGGTCGTTTCATTACACCGAAACGGTCGATCAACGCCGGGCCATCGAGGAGTCCAAGCTCGACATGGAATCACCGAAACCGATGGATCGCCTGATCTGTGGCGACGTGGGATTTGGTAAGACCGAAGTTGCCATTCGGGCGGCCTTCAAGGCGGTCACTGGCGGCAAGCAGGTTGCCATTCTGGTGCCGACCACTGTCCTCGCCGAACAGCACTGGCGGACCTTTCGCGAACGCATGTCCGACTACCCGGTGCGAGTCGATCTTCTCAACCGCTTTCGCACTCCGTCGGAAATCCGGGAGACCCTGAAGGGATTGGAAGATGGCTCGGTGGACATTGTCATTGGCACGCATCGACTGACCTCGGGCGATGTGCGTTTCAAGGACCTTGGGCTGGTCGTCGTTGATGAGGAGCAGCGCTTCGGCGTGAAGCATAAGGAGAAATTCAAGGATCTCTTCCGCCAAGTGGATGTGATGACCCTCTCCGCCACGCCGATTCCACGGACGCTTTACATGGCGTTGATGGGCGCGCGGGACATGTCGACGATCGAAACTCCCCCGCCCAACCGCGTGCCGGTTTCCACCAGCGTCTGCGCCTACGACGAGCGGATCATCCGCGATGCCATCAAGCGCGAGATGAAACGCGGCGGCCAGGTGTTCTTTCTGCACAATCGCGTGAAGACAATCGAGATGATGGCCGGGAAACTTCGCGAGTTGGTGCCCGAAGCGCGGGTCATCGTCGGCCACGGTCAGATGGACAAGGACGAGCTCGAACAAGTCATGCACACCTTCGTCCATGGCGAGGCTGACGTCCTGCTGGCCACCACGATCATCGAGACCGGTATCGACATCCCAAACGCCAACACGATCCTCATCGATCGGGCCGACCGCTTCGGCCTTGCGGATCTCTATCAGCTTCGTGGCCGGGTTGGTCGCGCCGGGGAAAAGGCCTACGCCATCCTGCTGCTGCCGCGCGATATGATGACTGCTGGCGATGCCCGCAAGCGAATCCATGCGATCAAGCAGTACACGGCGCTCGGCTCCGGTTTTAAAATCGCCATGCGCGATCTCGAAATCCGTGGCGCGGGAAATCTGTTAGGCACGAAACAGTCCGGCCACATCGCGCAGATCGGCTTCGATCTCTACTGCCAGCTCCTCCGCCAGTCCGTGGATCGGCTCAAGGGGCGGAGGCAGGTTGTGCGCGGCGATTCGGCCTTCAAGTGCGACTTCGTTTCCCTCAGTGAAGCCGCCTTCAGTCGCCAAGACGAGCATAGCACGATCCCTGCTTACCTCCCCGCGAACTGGCTGGAGGAAACCAAGTTGCGCATCTCCGCGTTTCGGGAGATTTCCGAAGCCCTCACCGAGAAGCAGGTCATCGCCCTGGAAACTTCCTGGCGCGATCGATTTGGCCGACTTCCCGATCCCGCGGAGAATCTCATCCGCATCGCCCGCATCAAGGCGCTCGCCGCCGCGAAAGGCATCGCCACCGTCGAGATCCAGGGCCAGCGCCTCATGCTCCATCGCAACGGCGACTACATCCTGCTCGAAGGGAAACGATTCCCACGTCTCACCAAGGACAAACCGCTGGCGAAGCTGATCGAAGTGGAAGAGATGCTGAGGTCGCTATAAAGCCTGATCAATACAGTGGATCGACAGACTGATGACATCCGATTACACAAATGGGAACGCTTCATCCACCATCCAACCGCCAAGTGAACTCGGTTCCATGTCCGCATTGCAAATCCATCCGGGTCCATTCCCTCGGCAGGAGCTTTCCTCTTTATCCGGCTGGCTGCGTGAGTCTGATCGGCTTCCCATTGTCCTTCTTCCATCTGGGGCAGTCTCCCCCATTTAACTCCGATGTGAGGACCGCGATCAGCAATTCGCAAGGCGGATCTGGCCTAGCGAGAACTAATCTGGCTCTGATGATTCTGTTTGTGATCATTTATCCTTTCGGGATTCTTCTTATTAGTTTGCCATGAAGTGCCTCCTCCTCGCCCTCCCGCTGATCGGACTCGCTTTCGCCGGAACCGATCTCGAAATCACCACGCCCACCGGCGTCCTCGACGGCACGCTCGAAACCCCCAGCAAGCCGGACAAGTCCTGCGTCGTGCTGATCCTCTCTGGGTCCGGACCAACTGATCGCGACGGCAACTCGCTCGGGCTACCCGGAAAGAACGACTCCCTGAAAATGGTCGCCGCGGATCTGGCGCAGCGCGGTCTCTCCTCCCTCCGGTTCGACAAGCGCGGAATCGCAGCCAGCCGCACCGCAGGACCGAAGGAGGAGAATCTGCGCTTCGACATTTACGTCGATGACGCGGTGGCCTGGATCGAATTCCTTCAAGGCCCGCAAGGTTTCAAGAATGTCGTGATCCTTGGACACAGCGAGGGGGCCTTGATCGGGCTCGTCGCTGCCGTCAAGAAGCCGGTGGCTGCTTACATCTCCCTAGCCGGAACCTCGCGTCGGGCCTCGGAGCTGCTGCGCGAACAACTCGGCTCCAAGCTGACACCCGAGCTGATCACTGAGTCAAATGTCATCCTCCAGCAGCTGAATCAGGGCGCTCCGGTCAAAAAGGTCTCGAGCGCCCTCGATCCCGTTTTCCGGAAAAGCGTCCAGCCATACCTGATTTCGTGGTTCAAATACACCCCGACTGAGGAAATCGCCAAGCTCAGCTGCCCGACGCTGATCGTTCAGGGCTCCACCGATATTCAGATTCCAGTCACCGATGCCGAGGCGCTCCATCAGGCCAAGCCCGGTTCTGTGATGATGAAGGTCGAGGGCATGAACCACGTCTTGAAAAAGGTCGCTTCTGACCAGAAGGCCCAGATCGCTTCCTACTCAAGCCTGGATCTGCCCCTCCATCCCGAGTTGATGGGAGGGATCGTCGCCTTTGTCCGCGAAAAAGCGGGCCCTGCCCGACCGTAAGCTCCAACGACTCCCCGCTTGCAATCGGCGACCGGAGAATTGACAATCCGGCCCCGCTCGTGCGACATCCGGCCATTTTCCCGAGCCGCCCCCCAATTTTATGAAGCTCCGTTCCATTTTTGCCACCGCGTGCCTTGCCGCCGTCGCCCACGCCGAGCCGCAGCAGATGCCCGTCCCGCCGCGAGCACCCGCTCCGCCGGTTCCTTCCGGTCCGGTCGAAGTCAACGGCATCGCCGCCAAGGTCAATGGCCGGCTGATCACCAAGAACCAGGTATCCTTCATGCTGGCTCCCGTCTATGCCCAGCTCCTCGCCCAGTTTCCGCGCCGCGGGCCGGAGTTCGAGCGCGTCTTCAAGGAATCCCGGGACAAGGTGCTGAATGAACTCATCGACCGGGAAATCATCCTCGATGAGTTCAAGCAGCTCGGTGCCAGCATCAAGCCGAACGTGATCAATGAAGAGATGGATCGCCAAGTCCATGAGCTCTACAACGGCAACGAGGCGAAGTTCCTTGAGGAGTTGAGGAAGAACCGTCTGACGATGGACGGCTATCGCAAGATGACCGAGGAAAAGCTCGTCGTGCAGGCGATGCGTGCGCAGCACGTCTCCGACGCGCCACCGCCGCTGCCGAACGAGATTCAGAAGGAATACGCCGAGATCAAGAGCACGATCCGCGACATGTCCAAGGATGTCATCTCCTTCCAGAAGATCTTCATTCCCCGCGTCGCTGGCGAGAACACCCTGTCAACGCCAGAAACCCAGCTCGCTCTGGCCGAGGACCTCATGAAGCAACTCAACGCCGGGAAAGACTTCGCTGAGCTCGCCAAGGCGAATTCGAAGGATGCTTTTGCCGAAACGGGCGGCACTCAGGAAAACGTTCCGCGCACGGACCTCTCGCCAGAGTTCGGTTCGATTCTATTCGATGTCGATGCAGGCAAGGTGGTAGGTCCCCTCGAGGACCCGCAGGGCTTCACGATTGTCAAAGTGATCAAGAAGGACCTCGGCCCCTCACCGTCGCTGTCGGATAAGAAAGTCCGAGACATGGTGGAGGAACGCGTGCGCCGCAAAAAAACCGCCGGAGAATACGACCGATGGATCGAGGCGAGGCGGAAGCGCGCGATGATCGTCCGCCTGATCTGAGAGCGCCGGAGCCACCGAAGCCTGTGCCGACCATCGCCATCACACTGGGTGATCCCGCCGGGATCGGTCCGGAGGTCGTCCGCAAGGCGCTCGCCTCTGGACAACTGCCCGAGGGCTTTCAGTTCGATGTCATTGGCGACGCCTCGGCGGGAGTTCCAGGTCACCCGGACCGCCGTTCGGCATTGGCCTCGTTTGAAGCGCTCAAGGAGGCGGTTGCCAGACTTCGGGACGGGCGGGCGGATGCCGTGGTGACCGCTCCGGTCTCGAAAAGCCAGCTTCAGAGCGTAGGATTCCCTTTTCCAGGCCAGACGGAACTTTTCGCAGAATCCCTTGGGGTTAAGCAATTTGGAATGTGCCTAAGTGGCGCAAGCCTTACAGTCGCGCTCGCTACGATCCATGTCCCTCTATCCGCCGTCTCGGGGCTGCTCACGGTCGAGTCGATCATGGAGACCGGCAAGCTCCTGGCCCGATTTCTCGCCCGAAAAGGTGGGCCGCTACCGCGCATCGCCGTGGCCGGACTGAACCCCCATGCCGGGGAACAAGGAGCGTTCGGCGACGAGGAAATCCGGATCATTTCTCCGGCGATCGAGGCCCTGAATGACACCGGTCTTGCGCGCTTCTCGGGTCCCGGGGTGCCCGATGCGATCTTCCGCGACGCCGCCCGCGGACAGTTCGACGGCGTGCTGGCGATGTATCACGACCAGGGCCTGATCCCACTGAAGCTGCTCGATTTCGATACGGCGGTGAACATCACCCTCGGCCTGCCCAAGCCCCGCACCAGCCCCGACCACGGCACCGCTTTCGGCATCGCGGGAAAGGATCTGGCTGACCCGAGTTCAATGATCCGCGCGATCCAACTGGCTTGTGAACTGTGCTGAGTTCCAGGCTACTTGCCGCTGGCGGTGGAAGCGTTTTTCAGCGTATCCGTGGCACAGGATGAAAAGCAGAGCGAGGTCATGTCGGTCCATCTTTGGCAGGGCGGGCTGGGGCTGCCCGAGCGGGATTTCTGTTTCAACCGCGAGAACGGAACGGCGCTGATCCGGCGGGAGTATGTGGCCCACCTCGCCCGGATGCTGAAGCTGCTGGGGAGCCCGGGGGAGGCCGCCACCGCTGCAGCGGAAAAGGTCATGGAGTTCGAGACCGCCTTGGCCCAGGCATGGCGGAAGCTCGAAGACCTTCGCGATCCGGAGAAAAACTACCACAAGATGACGGCGGTCGATCTAACAGGAAATCACACGCCACTGATCGACTGGAACCGTCGGCTCGACGCGATGTCCTTGAGGCCTGAGGTTGTCATCGTCGGTCAGCCGGAGTTTTTCACCACACTCAATCAATTGCTGGTGAAAACGCCGGTTCCCATTCTGAAGGATTATCTGCGACAGCAGTTGGTTTCGATCCACGCAGAGTATCTGGGCAAGGACCGGGAGGAGAGCCTGCGAGCCAAGCTCCTTAGCGACGTGCATGCCCCCCAAAAATGGCGGGTCAACGCCCCCCCTCTCGAACATTCCCGAGTTCCAGGAAGCATTTGGCATCAAACCAGGAGCTCCCATGTGGCGGTCACCGGAATCACGCGTGAAAGTCTGGTGAGGCCTAGCATCGCCAAGCGATGGAGCATCGGGACAAGCGCATGGCCGCTTTATTGAATGCCTACGATTTAGGAACGAAAACCGGGACACTCACTTCTTCGTCAGCTTCGCCACCATCGCGGCGTCGATGTTGAAGTTCTTGGTGCCAAATGGCTGAACGCCCCCTTCCGGTTGGACCTGGTACTCGAAGGCCTTGATCGGCTGGACGCCTTGGACTTCCGACATGAGATAGACCCGGATCGTCAGGGCTTCCTTGCCGGTGCCGCCATCGAGCTTTTTCACCGCGAACTGAACCTCGTTCGGTCCGTCGATCGCGCCGCCGATGACGACTTCCGCCTCCTTGGCGTTGGCGAACTTGTGGATGCTGATTTTATTGACCTGCACCTGCACCTCGCGACCCGGACAGAAGACGTAGACTTTGGCGATGTACTTCGCGACCGGAGCCAGTGCCGGAATGAATGGGACGAGACCAGAGGGCCGGGCCTCCGGAGTTTCCTCGAGATAATGTAGATTCCCCCCCGAGAGTTCTTTCCGGACTTCCGGCAGCACGGCGAGGTTCACGAAATCCGCGCGGTCGTAGCGCCAGGCGTCGCCCTCTTGAAGGAATGAAAGCACGATGAGGTTGTCGGTCGGTGCACCATCGACGCCGAAGTCGATCTTCCCGAAATAGGAGGCCTTGGCGGTTGGTCCTTTTTGCTTCGCTTCGAGGAATTTAAGGCCCTGCAGGGACGGCGGTGGTGCCGGCAGTTGGAAGACACCGGCGGGAAAGGCGCGCTTCTCGGCGCCGAGGCGGTTCTGGATCTCGACCTGCCGGTAGCGGGCGGTGACGGCCTGCCAGTTGCGGACATCGCCCTTCAGCATCGCCTCACGCCAAAGTCCGTAGGTTTTCTCAAGCGGGGCGCGAAGCTCGGCCTGTCCGAAGACGGGACTGATCAGGAAGGCGGCTGCGAAAAAAATGAAAATCGAGCGGGTCATGAACGAAACGATTGGACAAAGTGGGCTCGAGGACAACAAGGAATCCCACCGCCGATTCGTTCGGGGGCGATCAAGCATGAGTAGCATTCTGCAAAAAGTGGCGCCAATCGGCGAGGCAAGGGACAGGGAGATCCTCAAGGACGGGCAGGTCCACAGCTATCGCCAGACACCGGAAGCCGAGGTGCACGCACACGTTTTCTATCCGCCAGACGAGCTCGGTTGCCTGAGGGACCGACCGGTGGTGGTGTTCTTTCACGACGGCTTCTGGGACAGCGCAATGCCGACGCAGTTCGTGCCACACTGCCTGCACTTCGCCAGTCGAGGGGCAGTGGCGGTGGCGGCGGAGACCCGCATTTCATCGAAGAACGGGACCGGACCACTGGAGGCGCTCGAAGACGCCCGCGAGCTGATCCGTTGGATCCGGCGGAATGCCGAGATGCTTGGGATCGATCCGAAGAAGATCGTCGTCGGTGGCGCCGGTGGAGGTGCGTGGCTCGCGCTGCTGACGTCGATGCCCAAGGACAAGGAAATGCCGTCGTCAGATGGCGTCGAGTGCCGGGCCCAGGCGGTGGTGCTTTTCAGCGCCCTGCTGAACACGACACCGAAGGGCCAGATGGCCTCGAAGTTTCCGGATTCGAAGACCGCTAAAAAGCTCAGCCCTACGACCCAGGTCCGCCGCAAGCTGCCGCCGATGATCCTCTTTCACGGAAAGAATGACCGGGTGACACCTCTGGCCGAAGCGCAGAAGTTCGCCCGACGGCTGCGCTGGCGTGGCAATGTTTGCGAGCTCGTGGACTTCGAAAGGGCCGAGCACAGCTTTTTCAATTTCAACGTCAGCGAACTTCACTTCGAGCTGACCG
>Ga0209829_10002520_pt1 | contig 13888 bp, 18 predicted proteins | sample C_140205_EF_Meta_FD_187311 | JGI IMG/M metagenome (GOLD analysis project Ga0209829, IMG submission 187311) | Freshwater microbial communities from Lake Croche, Canada to study carbon cycling - C_140205_EF_MetaG (SPAdes) (version 2) | ecosystem: Environmental > Aquatic > Freshwater > Lake...
TTTAGTTACTGTAGAGATTTTTGAAGGACTGCTTTAAGATTACGGCATGACGAAATTAACTAAAAAAGAAATAACCTTCCTAGATCCAATGCATACCGCTAAAACCTTGGTTTTGGTTTATTTATGTTTTTCGGTTCCAATCGTCCTTTTGGCCCTCTTTGTCGCCTTTATTCGTGATGGCGCAATTCCAGGGTTTACGGTGCTGTCAGCCCTTATTCTCAATGCGATTCTTGGCTTTGGTTTGCTGTGGGTCGCTTGCAAAGTTTATAACTGGGTTGCCAATAATTTTGGTGGCATCGAGTTAGCTCTGAAAGAAGTTCCGGAAGAAACCGACGACTAACGCTTGGTCGAGAAGATCATCTCGCCCAATTGGTGCAACAAATTACTTCAAGACTTCGGGGTTAATCAAGCTTGGCGGTCGGTCGCCTGCTAAAGCAGCGCGCACATTTTGAATCGCTAAGTCAACCATGGCGCGGCGCGTTTTTTCTGTACCACTAGCAATATGCGGTGCTAAAACTACATTACTCAGTTTTAATAAATCAGGATGCACTACAGGCTCGCCCTCAAACACATCTAGACCAGCGGCAAAAATTTTCTTCTCCCGCAACGCTTGCGCTAAAGCAACGTCATCAACGATCCCGCCACGCGCAATATTGACCAATGTCGCCGTTGGCTTCATGAGTGCAATTTCTTTTGCGCCAATCGTGTGATGATTTTCAGCGGAATAAGGTAAAACCAAAATGACGTGATCGGCTTGACGTAGCAAGCTCTCCTTATCAACATAAGTGGCGCCGCAGGCTTTTTCATCAGCCTCGGGTAAGCGCCGACGATTGTTATAAAGCACTTTCATGCCAAAGCCTAAAGCCCGCTTTGCAATCCCTTGACCAATTCGGCCCATACCAATAATGCCCAATGTAGTGCCATGAATATCCATTCCTAAAGGGTTGTGGGTAATCGACCATTGGTCCCACTTACCGTTACGAATCCAATGCTCAGACTCAGTCACACGCCGTGCAGTTGCCATTAATAGTGCAAAGCCAAAATCGGCAGTGGTATTCGTTAAGACATCAGGTGTATTTGTCGCCATAACACCTGCGGCGGTAATCGCTGGCACATCAAAATTGTTATAGCCGACTGAAATATTGGCAACAATTTTTAATTTTTTTGCCTGGGCCAATGCATTCGCATCGATACGTTCGCTTCCAGCTACTAGGGCTGCATCGACTTCGCTTAAGAGTTTTTGTAGCTCTGCTGGCGTGAAAACACGATCGGCCTGATTATCGATGACTTCAAAAGACTGACGTAACGCAGCCAAGGCATCTGGGAAAATAGACCTGGCGACTAAGATTTTGGGGGTTTGGATTGTATTCATCCCTAAACTTTACAACAAGCTGGAAATTCGGGTGGTCTGCGCTTTAAGCCCCATTTCGGCTAAAATAAAGCATCCGCCATTTATAGGCTTTTATTGACCCAGCTAAAATTATGACTTACGTTGTCACCGAATCCTGCATCCGTTGTAAATATACCGATTGTGTTGATGTTTGCCCGGTCGACTGTTTCCGCGAAGGCCCCAATTTTCTATCAATCGATCCCGATGAGTGTATTGATTGTGCAGTTTGCGTGCCAGAATGCCCGGTCAATGCCATTTATGCAGAAGATGACGTCCCTGGAGATCAGCAAGCGTTTATTCAACTGAATGTTGAACTCTCACGCCTTTGGCCTTCCATCACTAAATCAAAGGCCCCTCTACCCGATGCAGATGAATGGCAAGACGTTAAAGATAAACTTAACGAATTAGTTAAGTAAACCAGCGGCCGTATTTTTTAGGACTATTTGTGTCACTCACTACCATTGAAGCTGATGCCGTCATTATTGGCGCCGGACCCGTTGGACTTTTTCAAGTCTTTGAGCTGGGCTTGTTAGAAATTAAAGCGCATGTTATCGATTCATTACCAGTCGTTGGTGGTCAATGCGTTGAGTTATATCCTGATAAACCGATCTACGACATTCCTGCAGTACCGATGTGTACTGGACAGGAACTCACGGATAATTTAATGAAGCAAATTGAGCCATTCGAGGCGCAGTTTCACTTGGGACAAGAAGTGACCGCAGTCCAAAAGCGTAGCGATGGCCGCTTCGATCTAACTACTTCAATGGGCACTCAATTTATTACTAAAACAATTTTTATCGCCGCTGGTGTGGGCTCTTTTCAAGCACGCACAATTAAGATTGATGGCATTGAAGCATTCGAAAATAAACAACTGTTTTATCGCGTCAAAGATCCGGCGCAATTTACTGGTAAAAATATTGTCATTTGCGGCGGCGGCGATTCAGCTCTCGACTGGGCGCTGAATTTTGTTGGTAAGGCTGAAAGCGTTATCTTAATTCATCGCCGCGATGGCTTTAAAGCAGCTCCTAGCTCGGTTGCCAAAATGAAAGAGTTATGCGCCAACTTCGAAATGCAATTTGAAGTGGGGCAAATTACTGGCTTTGAAGAGCAGGCTGGAAAACTAAGCGAAATCAAAGTGACGGGTAGTGATGGCGTTACGCGCCGGATGCCGCTCGACGCCCTGCTGGTGTTCTTTGGCTTGTCCCCCAAATTGGGTCCAATTGCCGAATGGGGCTTAGGCATCGATCGTAAACAACTCACTGTTGATACTGAGCGCTTCGAAACCACCATTCCAGGAATCTTTGCAGTGGGCGATATTAACGTTTATCCCGGGAAGAAAAAACTGATTTTGTCAGGCTTTCATGAGGCCGCCTTAGCAGCATTTGGTAGCGTGCAATACATTTATCCCGATAAAAAAGTGCACTTGCAATACACTACGACTTCAACTAAGTTGCATAAAGTGCTTGGTGTTGAATCTCCGGTTTTTGATTAATCATCTGAAGACTGTCGCTGATGCGCCAATACCATGACTTAATGAAAGCAGTATTGGTGCAAGGGGTTGATAAAGCCGATCGCACAGGTACTGGCACTAAATCGATTTTTGGCTATCAAATGCGTTTCGATTTGGCGGCGGGTTTTCCCATGGTCACTACCAAAAAACTTCACCTCAAATCGATTGTGTATGAATTACTGTGGTTTCTGAATGGTAGTACAAATAATCAGTGGCTGAAAGACCGCGGAGTTTCTATTTGGGATGAGTGGGCTGCACCCGATGGCGAACTAGGTCCTATTTATGGCTATCAATGGCGCTCATGGCCAACACCAAACGGTCAACATATTGATCAAATTCAAGAGCTCATGGCAACCCTGCAATCTAATCCCGACTCACGCCGGATGATTGTATCGGCGTGGAACGTTGCTGACATACCGCGCATGGCACTTGCCCCATGTCATGCCTTTTTTCAATTTTATGTCGCCAACAATAAGCTATCGTGTCAACTCTATCAGCGTAGCGCTGATATTTTTCTTGGTGTGCCTTTTAATATAGCCAGTTATGCAGTCCTTACCCATATGGTGGCACAACAAGCGGGTCTAGAAGTCGGTGACTTTATTTGGACTGGTGGCGATTGCCACCTCTATAACAATCATTTAGCCCAAGTTGAATTGCAGCTCGCCCGTGAACCCTTTCCCTTGCCAACACTACAAATTCGCCGTAAACCCGCTTCTTTATTTGACTATGAGTTTGACGATTTTGAGGTGATTGGATATCAGTCGCACCCCCATATCAAGGCACCTGTTGCCATCTAAATTAAAGTAAATATGACTAAACCCGCTATTGCTTTTATCGTTGCTCGCACCCGTAATCACGTCATTGGCAAAGACAATCAAATTCCGTGGAAGATTTCTGCCGACTTGCAATTCTTTAAACGTGTCACCATGGGCCACCCCATTATTATGGGACGAAAGACGTGGGATTCCATTGGTCGACCATTGCCAGGACGACGTAACTTGGTAGTTAGCCGCAACCGCGATTTGCAATTGGCTGGGGCAGAAGTGGTGCATTCTCTAGAGGAAGCGCTTAAACAGCTTGCTGACGTTCCGCGCGTATTTATTATTGGCGGTGAACAATTATTTAAGCAGGCGTTTGCAGAAGCGGATCAACTCTACCTCACTGAAATAGATTTAGAGGTTGCCGGCGATACTTTTTTTGAAGTTCCTGACCCGCAAGATTGGCAAGAAGTTGAATCTGTCGAAGGTCAAGAAGGCGAAATACGTTTCCGTTTTTTAACCTTAGAGCGAAAAAAATAGTTGCGCGCTGTAATGCGCCGCCTTATTTACCGCCAATCGTCATTGACCCAATTAAGAGTGAGCCCGTTTCTTTCGAGCCTCGCACTAAAACGTCACTCCCGACCATTTGAATATCGAGTAGCATCTCCCGTAAATTACCGGCAATGGTAATTTCTTCAACTGGATACTGTATCTCTCCGTGCTCGACCCAGTAACCAAAGGCCCCACGCGAGTAATCACCAGTGACATAATTGACTCCTTGACCCATTAATTCCGTAACGAGTAAGCCAGTACCCATCGCTCGCAGCAGCCCAGGCAAATCACCAGCAGCGGTGTTAGTGCTGGAGAGGCGCAAATGATGCGAGCCCCCTGCATTGCCAGTACTTTGCATCCCTAATTTCCGTGCGGTGTAGGTCGATAAAAAATAGCCTTGCAAAACGCCGCTTGCGACTACCGAACGTGCCTGTGTGCGTACACCCTCTTCATCAAATGGGGCGCTCCCGGTAATGCTCGGGATATGCGGATCTTCATATAAATTTAAATGGGCTGGAAAAATAGCTTTACCGAGGCTGTCGAGTAAAAAACTGGAGCGCCGATATAAGGCGCCGCCCGAAACAGCCTGAACAAAAGAGCCTAACAAACCGGCGGCTACGGGCGCCTCGAAAATAACAGGGCAGCGCCGAGTGCGAATGGACCGCGCCTGTAAACGCGCTAAAGCACGCTGAGCGGCATAACGCCCAATTTCAGCAGGTGGCGCTAATTGCGCTGGAATACGTGAGCTGGAATACCAATCGTCACGCTGCATCGCGGGTTTTTTTCCGGTAGAACTAGCAATGGGCGCACAGGAAATAAAGTGGCGTGAATAGGGGTAGCCACCTAAAAATCCTTGACTACTAGCCAAAATAAAATGGCCTTGATGCGTTGATACTGAAGCACCATCACTATTTTGAATTTGTGGGCTCACAGCAAACGCTGCTGCTTCAGCTGCGCGTGCTATTTCAATTGCATCAATGGCTTCAATCTCCCAAGGATGAAATAAATCGAGATTGAGTGGATTTTTTTCGAGCAAATCATATTCAGGCAATCCTGCGCAATCATCTTCGGCGGTATGTTGGGCAATATGAAAAGCAGCTTCAACGGTGGCTCTGAGTGAGCTTGGTGAAAAGTCGCTAGTGCTCGCATTTCCGCGGCGTTGCCCTAAATAAAGGCTTACGCCCACTTGTTTATCGAGACTTTGCTCAATAGTCTCAATTTCACCTTTCCGAGTTGTGACAGCTAAGCCGTGGCCCTCTGAGATCTCAGCCACAGCATCACTGGCCCCCAAGCGACTGGCTTCTGCCAGCATAAATTGCACAATTAATTGAAATTGCTCTGATGTATATGTAAACATACCCTAATAATAGCTAGAATAGCGTAATGAAGCATACCGAAGCTTGGCGACGCAGCTCGCCAAATGAACTCAAGATTGGCTTGGTCTCGGTTTCCGACCGTGCCAGCCAAGGGGTATATACCGATGAAGGTATTCCGGCCTTGCGCGCTTGGCTTGATAGTGTCCTGCTCTCACCCCATGTTTTTATCGAGCGCCTTATTCCCGATGCCCAAGAGGTGATTACCGTAACCTTAATTGAGTTAGTTGATGAATATGCTTGCGATTTAGTCCTCACCACTGGCGGTACCGGCCCATCTCGGCGTGATATTACGCCTGAAGCGACTTTAGAAGCAGGCACAAAAATAATGCCTGGCTTTGGAGAACAAATGCGACAAATTAGTTTGCATTTTGTACCCACAGCTATTCTTTCGCGGCAGCTTGCGGTGCTGCGAGAAATTGATGACCACGCGGCATTAATTATTAATTTACCCGGGCAACCAAAGTCAATTAAAGAAACGCTAGAAGGCCTTAAGGATGCTGAGGGCAAAGTACTTGTCCCAGGTATTTTTGCCGCCGTGCCTTATTGCATCGACCTCATTGGTGGACCCTATATGGAAACCAATGAAACTGTGGTGAACGCTTTTCGACCGAAAAGTGCGCTGAAAAAATAGCTTTGCTGCGCTGCTTTTGCGAGAGCTTATAAATTAGGGGCAATAAAGAATTTTTCGCGGTAATACTTTAATTCTTCAATCGATTCTAAAATATCCGCTAAAGCCGTATGGGCTTGCTGCTTCGCAAAGCCTTTCATTAAATTGGGTTGCCAACGTTTCGCCAATTCTTTAATGGTGGATACATCCACATTGCGATAATGAAAAAAAGCTTCAAGCTTCGGCATATAGCGTGCCATAAAACGGCGGTCCTGACAAATTGAATTGCCACACATCGGAGAAACGCCTGCTTTGAGGTATTGCTTAAGAAAATCGATGGCAGCCTGCTCAACCATGACTTCATCAAAGGTTGAGGCCTTCACCTTATCAATTAAGCCTGATTTACTGTGTGTGCCGGTATTCCAGGAGTCCATGCCGTCTAAAACCGCATCGCTTTGATGGACGACATAAACGGGTGCGGTAGCCAATAGATTCAAGTTCGCATCGGTAATAACAAGGGCAATTTCCAGAATTCGGTCACTATCGGGCTTAAGACCTGACATTTCCATATCAACCCAAATTAATGACTCGCTCGCAGTACTTAAGGCAGTTTTTTCACTCATAACTATAATCATCTCATGACCTTCACAATTATCTTCTTGATTGCCTTTTTTCTCAGCTTTGGCATGCGTTACTGGCTTGCTCAGCGCCAGCTGCGGCATGTGGCTCAAAATCGTGACGCCGTCCCAGCCGAGTTTGCGGCCAAGATCTCCTTAGCAGAACATCAAAAGGCTGCCGACTACACCATCGCTAAATTACGCCTAGGTAACCTCGAAAGCATATTGAGCGCCATCGTTTTAATCGCCTTCACGCTCTTAGGGGGTCTTGAATATATAAATCAAAAACTGTCGCAACAGCTTGGGGATGGCGTTTTGCAACAGATCACTTTACTGTGCAGCATCTTCATCATTAGCGGGGTAATCGATCTACCTTTTAGTTGGTACAAACAATTCAAGCTGGAAGAAGCCTTCGGCTTTAATCGTATGACACCAAAAATCTTTTGGCTCGATTTACTAAAAGGCTTAGGCTTAGGAGCTGCTCTCGGACTGCCACTGTTGTGGGTAATCCTCAGCTTAATGGCTGAGGCAGGCCCGCTCTGGTGGCTGTGGACTTGGTTTGTCTGGACTGCATTCAATGGTTTATTGCTGTGGCTCTTTCCCACCTTTATTGCGCCGCTCTTTAATAAATTTAAAGCCCTTGAAGATGGTCCCCTCAAAACCCAAATTGAACAACTCTTAAAGCGCTGTGACTTTGCAAGTCAAGGCCTCTTTGTGATGGATGGTAGTACGCGCAGCGCCCACGGCAATGCGTATTTCACGGGAATTGGTAAGGCGAAGCGGATTGTCTTTTTCGATACGCTAATTGAGAAACTAAACCCAGGTGAAGTCGAAGCAGTTTTAGCGCATGAATTAGGCCACTTCAAACGCAAACATATTCGCAAACGTTTATTGGTGTCATTCGCCCTTAGCTTAGTGGTACTGGCGCTCTTAGGTTGGCTTAGTGCACAACCCTGGTTCTATATTGAACTAGGCGTGACACCGAGTCTTGCTGGTTATAACGGTGGATTAGCACTGGCCTTATTTATGCTGGTATCACCCGTATTTGGATTCTTCCTCACCCCGCTTAATAGCCTAGCTTCCCGAAAACATGAATATGAGGCAGATAACTTTGCGGCCGAAAAATCGTCGGCTAGCGACTTAATTTCTGCTTTAGTGAAGCTGTACCAAGACAATGCTTCAACCTTAACTCCCGATCCCATCTACACAGCCTTTTATAGTTCCCACCCCCCTGCGCCCCTCCGCATTGCCAATTTACAGCAATGCCACTAACCCTATTTTGAGTCCAATGGCCTGCGTTCTATGTCAATTAGTCGCGCCTTACTAATAGCTTCGTATGGCAGGCATTATTTAGCCCAAACCTTACATCCAGATGGTGACAGCTGTTCATCACATAGTGGGCCACTAATCGAAGTCACTACGCCAGGCAAACGCCACTTGGGTGCCGTTGGCGATATTTTGCAATTAGAAAATAGCTCTGCTACCCAAGCGCGCTTAATTGAAATTGAGCCCCGGCGGAATTTACTTTATCGCTCCGATGCATTTAAAAGTAAATTAATCGCCGCCAATGTTGATCAAATTCTTGTGGTCTTGGCAACTCAACCCGCTTTTTCCCCAGACCTTTTAGGGCGAGCAGTAGTAGCAGCAGAGGCTAATCAAATTGGCTTGCATATCTTGCTCAATAAGTGCGACTTAAGCGACTCAATTGAAACCGCCCGTAAATTAATTGAACCCTATGCACGCATGGGTTATCCAGTGAGTGAAGTCTCAGCAAAATTTGATGCCGCATCACTCGAACGACTTCATGGCGCGCTTCAAGGAAAAGTCTCTGTATTGGTTGGCCAATCGGGTATGGGCAAATCAAGCCTACTCAATCGCTGGGTGCCCAATGCCGCAGCTGTCACCCAAGAGTATTCAGTACGCCTTGATACGGGTAAACATACCACTACCGCCTGTCGCTACTTTGATTTACCAAGTGCATGGGGTATAGCAGACGGCAAATTAGGCGCCCTCATCGACTCACCTGGTTTTCAAGAATTTGGTCTTGCGCATTTATCAGTGAGTGAGTTACAACATGCATTTCGCGAGTTCAAAGACTATCTTGGGCACTGTCGTTTTCATAATTGCGCCCATGAAACAGAGCCAGGCTGCGTGATTCGTGAGGCGGTTGCTGAACACCGCATTGCACCAGAGCGTTTGACTTTATTTCGTCAACTACGCTCAGACTCGCAAACTGCTGATACGCAAATTATGGGAATTTCTACAGCCAAACAGCGATGGTCAACATTGCCAACAAAATCATCAGAGCAATAATCACTCGCCAGACTAAACCAATTGCAGAGCGCAAAGTTCTTTCACTCGGCTCAAGTCCTACATCGTAAATCGGCGCCTCGCCTGCTTCTGCCATGCGCAAAGCCTCTTCACTATCGGGCTCACGTAAAGGCTCGCCTAAGCGCACGCCAAGAGCGCCACTACCAGCCGCCAAAATCACCGCTGATAATTCATCGGCCCACTTATGGGTGAGATAGCGCCACGCATAAATAGTGTCTTCAAAATTACCGGCCAAAGCAAAACTCATCGCTGTTAAACGTGCCGGCACCCAGTCGAGCACATAAAAGAAATGGCGTGCTGCTGCTTCTAAATGGAGTGAATTTGGCACGTGCTTTCCCCAACGCTCGGCCGCCATATCGGCTAAACGATATAACACCACACCGCCAGGTCCAAGGGGCATCAGAAACCAAAAAAATACACCGAACACATGGCGATGCGAGCCAATAATGGCTTTTTCTAAAGCTAGCGAAATAATCTCAATTTCATTTAAATGGGCAACTGCCAAATCGGGTCCATACCACTCAGCCAGTGCGAGGCGTGCCGCGGGCAGATCATGGTTTTGAATAGCTTGATGGACCGCCGTAAAGGAATGGCTAAATTGACGAAAACCAAAAAACCAATAGACAATTAAAACGTTCCAAAAGAAAGCCAAAATTGGATACGTCATCATACAAGCGATATGAATGATAAAAACTAAGAAGGTCGGCAAAATAAATGCGATTAAGCAAGCTAGACGAGCCCCAACTGGGGTGGCGCCTTGCCCCGTTTTGCCACTAAATTCTTTGGCTACCCAATCTAACCAAGCAACACTCCACCGACGCACCCAATGCTGCGCAGTGACTGGTCGATATTGCTCAGCAATAAGAGCGAAGAGAATAGAGAAAAAAATCATGCTTTGAGTAAATGATAAAGGTTGCGCAGCATACCTGCTGTAGCACCCCAAATAAAACGATTTTCAAAGGGCATGGCATAAAACCGGCGACTCCCCTGCTCGCCAGTTGCCACACGCACTTGGTGATGGGCGGGGTTCATCAAAAATGCTAAAGGCACCTCAAAGGCATCGGCAACTTCGAAAGTATCTAAAACATAATTGGCCTGTGGATGCACTAAACCCACTATGGGAGTAACGCGATACCCTGAGACCGTTAAATACTCTGGCAATTGGCCCAGTAACTCAACCCGATCGGTAACTAAGCCAACCTCCTCATAACTTTCTCGTAAGGCGGTAATCGCAGGGCTGCTATCGCTCGACTCCATCCGCCCCCCGGGGAAGCTAATTTGACCTGCATGGTCGTGCAGATGGTCTGTTCTTTGGGTCAATAAAACGGCAATACCAGCAGCCCGTAAGACCAGTGGAATGAGCACGGCAGCTTGGGTCGACAGGCCTTGTTCTTGGCGCTGCGCAATAATGTCGCTGGCCATTACATGGCGATTTTCATCAGTAATTTCTGGCGTCCATGGTGGTGGCGCAATAAATCGCTGACGTAATTGATCTGGCTGCAGCTGACTATTTGCTATTGCCTTCTCGCCAGCACAATTCGACTGAATTGGCACTGCCTGTGGATCAAAGCCAGGGGGAACTGCAATCGAAGTAGATGGCACAGAAAGTTTAGTCAACATCAAGCTATTTTAGGGCAATAAAAAAGGCGACCGAAGTCGCCTTGATTTAGTTACTAAAAGATCGCCCTTATTCAGCGGCAGGTCCCTCAACAACTTCAGCAACCACCGCTTTAACGCGGGCTTGCAATTTTTCTTTAATACGCGCAGATTTTCCTGAGCGATCGCGCAAGTAATAAAGCTTGGCACGTCGCACATCACCACGGCGCTTCACTTCAATATTAGCAATAAGAGGTGAATACAATTGGAAGGTACGCTCAACTCCCTCTCCAGAGGAAATTTTCCGCACAATAAAGCTTGAGTTCAGGCCACGATTGCGCTTCGCAATCACGACGCCTTCAAAAGCCTGTGTCCGCTTACGTGTGCCTTCAACCACATTGACGCTAACCACAATGGTATCGCCAGGTGCAAAGCTTGGCATTTTTTTATTAGCACTGAGACGAGCAATTTCTTCTTGCTCAATTTTTTCAATCAAATTCATTACAACTCCTTAAACATCATGTCTGCGTTGAATCCCGTTTACCTCTCAGTAGAAATTACCTTAGAGCGGACCAGATAGAGGATGCAGTTAAACCATTTTATTAAGCTAGAGAATGCAGAAACTGCTCATCCGCTTGGCTTAATAACCCTTTTGCACGAGCAGACTCAATGAGATCTGGTCGTAACCTTTTTGTCAGCGCTAAAGACTGCTGCCGACGCCAACCCATTATTTTAGCGTGATGTCCGCCTAAAAGCACGTCCGGAACAGATAAATTACCAACTATTTCTGGTCGGGTGTAGTGCGGATAGTCCAAAAGGCCATTCATAAAGCTATCTTGGGCTGCAGACTCTTGATCCCCAAGGGCGCCAGGAATTAAGCGAATCACCGCATCCATCATCGCCATGGCCGGTATTTCGCCCCCGGAAAGCACAAAATCACCCAATGAAAGCTGCAAATCGACCTTGCGCTCTATAAAACGTTGGTCAACTGCCTCGTACCTACCGCAAATAAGTGTTAAATTACCATAACTGAGGATATCTGCTGCTATCTGTTGCGAAAATGGTTTTCCCTGGGGGGCTAAGAGGCAAACTGGGCCCGAAGGAATGCCAAGTAATTGATGTTGTGCCTGAATTGCCTCAACCGTATCTTCCAGTGGCTTAGCCATCATCACCATGCCCGGGCCACCACCATAAGCCCTATCATCGACAGTTTTACGGGAATCAGTAGAAAAATCCCTTGGATTCCAAAGACTTACGCTAGTTAGGTGTTGCTCACAAGCGCGCCCAGTAATCCCCCACTGAGTTAACGCAGAGAACATTTCCGGGAAAATTGAGACCACATCAAAGCGCATTTAAGCCCATTTCTTACCAATCAGCCTGCCAATCAAGCTCAATGGTACGGGAAGATAAATCAACTTTTTTAATAATTTCAGGAACAAATGGAATCAGGATGGGTTTTGGGCCTACTGACAAGATCGGGTGAGCGGCGTTATCGGTAATCTCCATTACCTCGCCTAAATCTTCCCCTTGGAGATTAATGACTTTACAGGCGATCAAATCAACCCAGTAATACGCATCATGCTCAGGCTGAGGAAAGTCGCTGCGTCTCGCTAAAATACGGCCGCCCTTTAAAGCTAAGGCAGCATCACGATCAGTTACTCCATCGAGGTGCAGTACGACTAGGCCGCTGTGGTTCTTGGCCTGTTTAACGCAATATTCTTGTGGGGAAAAAACCGAATTAGCAGACTTTTCACCGGCCGCATCAACCGCCAAATGGGGTCGCAACGACAACCAAACTGACTTAATTGACAATAGTGCAACAGGATCAGGAGAAAAAGGGCGGACTTTAATTCCGCCCTGTAAGCCTTGCGCGTCTTGAACTTGGCCTAACTCAACTAAATCGTCAGGCAGTAAATCAGCCACCTCAGCTTAAACTACAGCAGCGGGATGATCTTTGATCAAACGTTTTACAGTCGGCGAAATTTGTGCACCAACGGTAGTCCAGTAAGTAATGCGCTCTTGCGCAATACGCATGGCCTGCTCTGATTCAACAGCGTTAGGATTGAAATAACCCAGGCGCTCAATAAAGTTCGAGTCACGACGATTGCGTTTGTCGGTTGCAACAATGCTATAAAAGGGACGGTTCTTAGAACCTCCGCGTGCCAGTCGAATGACGACCATACTTATTCCTTAAAATCTAAAATGAAACCAGGTTATTAATGACTCATGCTAAAGCAGAGAACCCCACATTCTAGATGAAAACCGAGCTTTGAGCCATTGAATTCCTTGACCAATAAGCAGCTAGCCATGAAAAACCCCTTAAAAACAACATCTTATACGCTATCTTGGTCCTGTGCAGGGCGCTCCTCGCTACCCCTAAAAGCCATCCTGAGCAGCTGCATATTGGCCCTCTTTACAGCCTGCAGCAGTCTCACCCCGCCTTGTGCTGCCAGAGTAAGCCCGCCATATGCAGAGTTACGCGGCACCAAGTGGGAGCTCATACGCTGGAATTTACCCCCCAATGCGGCCGGAGAGGTGCGTCAGCGCCTGATTCCGCAAGGGGATGCGGGTCAGCCTATTCAATTTGAATTTGCTCCCCAGAGCCTCAACATCAGCGGTTTTACTGGCTGCAACCGTTTTACTGGTGAGATTGTTGAAGAGCCACGGGGTATTAGTATTGAACGCGTAGCTAGTACGCGCATGTCATGTTCTGGCCCGCGCAATGAATTAGAAAATGATTTTCTGTATGAACTCAACGACTACCGTAACTTGGTGCGTGACGGTGACCGTCTACTGATGATTGGACGTGACCGTGAGGTACTCAGTTTTATCCAACGTCCTGCTTCTATAAACCCAAAAAAGAATTAAGAGAATAACGCTACTTGCCTACTACCCAAATTAAACGTAAATCTAAACTACTCTTTTGTGCCCTTGGCTTACTTTTGCCAGGCACAGGCATGAACTGTTTTTATTTGCGCGGCCCTACTTCATTGTGGGCTTGGTTGCAGTTAGTCGCGCTACTATTAGGCTGCAGTGGCTGGATCATCTTGCAGGGTGCCGAATTAAATTCCGTAGTCGGGTGGATATTATTGACTCTGGGTTTTATTTCTTTAGAGGCGAGTTGGCTGACGACGATTGCCTTTGGCTTACG
>Ga0209829_10002521_pt1 | contig 13887 bp, 14 predicted proteins | sample C_140205_EF_Meta_FD_187311 | JGI IMG/M metagenome (GOLD analysis project Ga0209829, IMG submission 187311) | Freshwater microbial communities from Lake Croche, Canada to study carbon cycling - C_140205_EF_MetaG (SPAdes) (version 2) | ecosystem: Environmental > Aquatic > Freshwater > Lake...
CTGGTAGTCGCGCCAACGATCAGCATTCCCCGACCCCCACCCCGTCAGCTGACGCTGTGCAACCGGATGCATCCTTGACAGATCAGACCGATTACATGGGTGACACTCCAGCCATCGGTTTCGCCATCTGACGGGCTTTGGTCCGCCCCGGCCGGGGCGGACCAAAGCCCTGAAACGTCTTCGTCGCCCGGTCAATCAGGCCAAGATCGACTGTGGCGAAGCGCACCACGTGATCGCCGGTCTCGGTCGGCAGCACCCCCACCAGTTCGCCAATGAACGCTCCCCCCACATAAATCGTGTCGCCTCGCCATTTGATTTCGCCGTTCGTGCGCACCCGGCGTATCTGCACGTCGTCCCCCTCGTAAATCGGGTCTTCAAGGCGGCGCGGATAGGCGCGCGAAGAGGCCGTGTAGACGCTCGCGGGCGGGACCTGGCCGAGCGCCTCGTGAGGCCGCTCCTCGTTGTATTCCTGCCGGAAGCGGTCAAACCGCGCCTGTTGCGCCCCAGCTGTGGCCGCTGGCGGATTCATCGTTTCCGCTTGCAAGGTCTCGTGAAAGCGCTCGTGGCGCCCGTTCTCCTGCGGCTCGCCGGGGTTGATGAACTCCAGATCAATGCCGAGTTTCAACCACTTCACAGAGGTCCGGGTCAGTCCGCAAGGTCCGCGCGACCCCCACGGCGACCCATTGTCCGCCCGCAATCGCGCTGGCAAGCCGACATCGCGGAACAGACGTTCCATCGCCGCCTCGACCGCCGACCCAACCGGCTCCATGATCCTGCATTCCAACGAAAAACGGCTGTGATTGTCGCTGACTGTCAATGGGTCGAAGCGCATGCCATCGCCAGTCCTCGCCCAGCCCTTGAAATCAATGCTCCATGTATCGTTCGGCGCTCCGACATCGCTGAAGGGACGGGTCTGGGAAATGAGCGGGCGCCTGCGCCGACGCAGACGGATCAAGCCATGGCGCCGCAGATGATCGCCAATGGTCGAGGCCGCCGGCCAGTCCACCTCCGGCGCGCGCCGATTCAAATACGCCAATAGCTTGCGAGGTCCCCAGGTCGGATGATCCTGACGACACTCGACAATAGCCGCGACAATCTCCTCGTCGAGCCTGCGGCCATGCTCGCGGGGCGCGCGAGAACGAGCCACCGCGCAGCCCAGACCCTCGATCTCGTAACGCCGCATCAGCTCGTAACCGGCCTGGCGGCTGATCCCATAGGCTGCGCAAAGCGCGGACATGTCGTCCCAACCTCCCGAGAGCCGGTCATTCACAAACCGACGCTTGGCGTCCTCAATGCTCGAACCCTTCCAAACCATCGTTCATGCTCCCAGTCATGACGATAGCTTAGAGTGTCAACCATCTATCCGGTCTGATCTGTCAACTATGTATCCGGTCTGGACCACCCCGCACCCCTCCCCACAGGGGGGAGGGGAAACGGCGGGCGTTCCACCTCTGTAATTCAGGTAGTCAAAGCCCCGCCACCCGCTCCACCCCCTGCCCATCAACCCGCGCGCACCACTCCGCCGCCCGCACCCCCCGCACCGTGGTGTCGGGCGCGATCTCCGCCAGTGGCGTCAGCACGAAGGCGCGCTCATGCAGGCGGGGGTGGGGGATCGAAAGGCCGGGCTCCTCGACCACGAGATCCCCATAGGTCAGCACGTCGATGTCGAGGGTGCGTGGCCCCCAATGCTCCAGCCGCGCGCGGCCATGGTCGCGCTCGATGGACAGGCAGAGGTCGAGCAGCGCGCGTGGGGAAATCGTCACGCGCAGCAGGGCGGCCATGTTGAGGAAATCGGGCTGGTCGAGCTTGCCCCAGGGCGCGGTGCAATAGAGCGAGGAGGTCGCGACCACGGCGACGCCGGGCGCCAAAGCCAGCCGCTCCAGCGCGAAGCGGAAGGCGGCCCGCACATCGCCCAGATTGCCGCCCAGCGAGAGGGCGGCGAAGATCGGCTCGTCAGGCGTCACGCGCGAACTCGTCACGCGTCAACCGCAGCTCTATGCCCACCGCGCCGATGCGCTCGGGGATCGGCGGCGTGAGTTTGCGCACGCGCACCAGCACCTCGTCCACGGCGGTAAAACGCGCCATGAGGCCCCGCGCCAGCTCCACGCCCGCGCTTTCCACCAGCTTGTGGCGGCGCCCGGTGAAGATGCTCTTGGTGGTGGTGACGATGGCGTCATAGTCCAGCGCGTCGGACAGATGGTCACTGCTGGCGGCGGCGCCCACATCGGTCAGCAGCTCCACATCGATGGAATAGGGCTGGCCGAACTCGCCCTCGTGCGGGTGCCACCCGTGATAGGCGTGCAGCTCCAGCCGCTCGATCAGGACTTTGGCTTTCATGCTCGCATCTCCACGCGCGCCGGATCCATCACGGCGGCGAAAACCTTCATGGCGTCCACATGGGCCGCCACATCATGAACCCGCACGATCTGCGCGCCCTGCATGGCGCCCATCAGATGGGCCGCCACAGACCCCGCCGCGCGTTCCTTCGGCTCGCTGCGGCCCGTCGCCAGACCGATGGCCCGCTTGCGCGAAACGCCCAGCAAAATGGGACAGCCCAGCGCCTTCAACCGCGCCAGATCGCGCACGGTGGTCAGGCTCTGGGCATGGGTCTTGCCGAAGCCGAAACCGGGATCGACGATGAACTGGTCGTGGCGCATGCCAGCGGCCAGACCAATCTCGATGGAGCGGGACAGGAAGGCGAGGATCTCCTCCATCACATCGATGGCGGGATCATCCTCCAGACGGTTGTGCATGATGACGGCGGGGACGCCCCGCTCCGCCGCCACCCGCGCCAGCGCGGGATCGTGCTGGAAGCCCCAGACGTCGTTGATGATGGAGGCGCCCGCATCCAGCGCCGCCTGCGCCACCCGGGCCTTCATCGTGTCGATGGAGATGGGCAGGCTCGTGCGCGCCGCCAGCGCCGCGATGACAGGGACAACGCGGGCGATCTCCTCATCCGCGCTCACGGGCTCATGGCCGGGGCGGGTGGATTCGCCGCCGATGTCGAGAATGTCGGCGCCCTCTTCCAGCAAGGCGAGCCCATGGGCGATGGCCGCCTGATGGTCGAGGAAAAGACCGCCATCCGAAAACGAATCCGGCGTCACATTGACGATGCCCATGACGAGCGGGCGCAGGCCCAGAACCAGCGGGCTGCGCGGCAGGGGGCGACCCACGGGGGCGGGCTGGGGCGCAGGCGTGACGTCGCGCGCGGCCTCAGCCGGGTCAGGAATGGCCGCAGCCTGATCAAGCGCCTTCTTCGCGCCCCGCACGCCGCGCCCGAGGGCGAAGAGATATTTGTCGAACATTCAGAGTCGCTCCGTGGTGACGGGCCTCAGCAGTTCACTTAGGGCCAGCGATGGGCCATGCGACCCCCTCGCCCGCCTGCGCCCGGTGGCGCAGGAAGGCGTCGGCCAGCACGATGGCCATCATGGCCTCGCCCACCGGCACGCCGCGAATGCCCACGCAGGGGTCGTGACGGCCCTTGGTGCGCAGCTCGATCTCGGCGCCATGACGATCCACCGAGCGGCGCGGGGTCAGGATCGAGGAGGTCGGCTTGACCGCAAAGCGCGCCACGATGGGCTGGCCGGTGGAGATGCCGCCCAGCACCCCGCCCGCATGGTTGGACAGGAAGAAGGGACGTCCATCATTGCCCATGCGCATCTCGTCGGCGTTCTCCTCGCCGCTTAGGGCGGCGCTGTCGAAGCCGTCGCCAATCTCCACCGCCTTGACCGCGTTGATCGACATCAGCGCCGAGGCCAGCTCCGCGTCGAGCTTGCCATAGATGGGGGCGCCCCAGCCCGCAGGCACGCCTTCGGCCACCAGCTCGATCACCGCCCCGCAGGAGGAGCCAGCCTTGCGGACGCCGTCGAGGTAGTCCTCCCAGAGGGCGGCGGCCTTGGCGTCGGGACAGAAGAAGGGGTTGTTGTCCACCTCGTTCCAGTTCCAGTTGTTCCGGTCGATCTTGTGGGGGCCCATCTGCACCAGCGCGCCGCGAATGGACACGCCCGGGATGATCTTGCGCGCCACCCCGCCCGCCGCCACCCGCATGGCGGTTTCGCGCGCCGAGGAGCGCCCGCCGCCGCGATAATCGCGCAGGCCATATTTGGCGTCGTAGACGTAATCGGCGTGGCCCGGCCGGTAAGCGTCCTTGATCTCGCCGTAGTCCTTCGACCGCTGGTCCACATTTTCGATGAACAGGCCGATGGAGGTTCCGGTCGTGACCTGGCTGCCCGCGTCGTCGCTCATCACGCCGGACAGGATCTTCACCTGATCGGGCTCCTGCCGCTGGGTGGTGAAGCGCGACTGGCCGGGACGGCGACGGTCGAGATAGATCTGGAGATCCGCCGCCTCCAGCGGAATCAGCGACGGACAGCCGTCCACGACGCAGCCGATCGCCGGACCGTGGCTCTCGCCCCAGGTGGTGACGCGGAACAGATGACCGAAAGTGTTATGTGACATGGCCCGCCCCTGCTGACGCCCGACTTCTAGGGTCGGGCGCGGGCGGGGTCAAATGGAGGGGGCTGCCCAGCGTGGGAGCGCATGCCAGCGGGACAGAACGGATTGCCATAAGCTTGGCTTTGGAGGCATAGTGGGGAGCGGTCAAATCGAGCCTTGAAGAAATGAGTTTAGCGACAGCTAACACCCGGTATCTCGACTACAAGCTCAGGGCTATAGAGGCCACAAATAACACTTTCAAAACAGTGCTTCCGATGCAGTTCAGGGTCGGGAGGTGGACGATGCAGGCGCTGGAGAGCATCGCGACCCAATGGGAGCCTAATCGCCATCCAGACGCTTCGTGGGATTGGGAGCTCATTGTCAGACGGTATGGGGACCCGGATGACTTCGCTTTTACAGGGTGGGTGCATGACGGTCGGCTGGCTTTCGTCGGCTTGGCCACAACCACCGGCGTAGCTGTCGAACTAAAGTTTTTGGAAGGCGACCCACGAAGCGATTGCCCTCTTGAGGGCTATCGTGCGCTAGTAGCGCTCGACCTGTGCTGGAACTATGCTCAGGGCTGTGGTAGAGATGAATTGTGGGTTCGCCCTGTCAATGACTCTGTGGCAAGCCTATATATTAGCTACGGATTTGAATTGGCGTCGCCAAAACGGCAAGAGCCCTATTTTAGAAGGAGGGTGTAAATGGTTGAAGTTGCAAACATCTCTCTCCAATCAGCTCGGGACGGCAGCTTTAGCTCCACGTCGTTGCATTTGGCCTCCGAAGACGTAACTCCCGCTCCTCGCAAAATGACCGGCCTGTTCTCGCAACTCACGCCTGAGCAACGGGAATTTGCGATGAATTACAAAGGCCCCGCCAATCACGGCGACCCGGCCTTTCTGCTCAAGAACACACGGGCCGGATCACGCTGACACAGGCGCCGCCTCCACAGCCGCCTCCAACAGAATGCGCGGCTGGGCGGGGGCGCCGACCCATTCGGTGTTGGCGGGAATCGCCTCGCCCTTCATGATCACCGTCAGCGGCCCGAGCCGGGCGAACTTGCCCACATGGGTGTCGTAGAGCACCGTGGAACCCGCGCCAACGGTCACGCCCGAATCCACATGCACCCGGCCGACCTTCATCACCCGGTCTTCGTAAAGATGGGTCTGGAGCGCGCTCATGGCGTTCAGCACGGCGTAGTCGCCGACCCTCACGCAGTCGAATTCGGTGATGTCGGTCATGTCCATCCACACGCCCCTGCCGAATCTAGCGCCCAGCAGACGCAGCACCCAGGGCAGGAAGGGCGTGCCGCGCAGATGTTCGAGCAGCACGCGCCCCGCGAGGCCCCAATACAGCACCGCGACCGCCTCGGTCCGCATGGCCCAGAAGGACCACATGGGCATGACCACGGGCTTGTAGCGGCCCATGGTGAGCCATTTGACCGCGATGACCACGCTGGTCATCGCCAGGGAGATGGCCAGCGAGGCCGCCATGAAGATCAGCGCCAACTCGCCCCAGCGCCCCGCCAGCAGGGCCGGCGCGATGACCTCCACCGCCCAGGTGCCGAAGGTGATGTAGAGCATGGTCGGCAGGGAGATATGCACGGCCTCGAACACGCCGCGCACCAGTTTCTTCCAGGCCGGGGGCTCATAGGTCCAGTAGCCGCCCGCATCGAATTTCTGCCGCACGGGCAATTTGATGGGCGGGGAGCCGAACCAGGTGTCGCCGGGCGACATCTGGTCGTTGGCGGGGGGCCTGGACTTGATGCCGATCAGCGCGCCGGTGGGAATGTCCGCCCCCGGCGGGATCACCGCGTCATTGCCAACGAAAACGCGCGCGCCTGTGCGCACACGTTCCAGATGCATGTAGCCGCGTCGGATGTCTTCATCGCCGAGGATAACTTCGTCGGCGATGAAGCACTTCTCGCCGATCTCGACCAGATCATAGCGGCCAGACAGATTGGTGGAAATTTCCGCGTCCTTGCCTATCTTTGCGCCCATCAGCCGATACCATGCGCGCATGTAGACGGTGGCGAAGAGCGACGACAGGGTCTCCAGTGTCACCTCGGTGGCCAGCGCAACGGTCCATTTGCGCAGATAGAACCAGGAATGGACGGAATAGGTCCCCTCGGTCACGCGCGGCAGGACGATCCAGCGCACCACAGCGATCAGGCCCACCGTGATCAGCACCAGGGCGAAGGCCGTAGGCCATGCCATGATCGGGATCGAGGCGAGATAAAGAGTGTGGTCGATATCGCCCAACACGTCGTCGATCCGGTCGAAGATCCAGAAGGCCGGGAAGATCGGCAGCAGGCCGATGGGGGGAATGACCAGCAACATGACCGTGTAGACCGCCGTCTGCGCCGCGCGCAGCAAAGGCGAGGCGTCGGACTGCGGCGGCAGGCTGTCGAGGTCCACCATGCCGACTTTCCGGGCGGGCGAACCATCCCAGATTTCGCCCGCGCCAAGGCGCGAGCCTGCGGGGACCGAGGTCAGATCCTTCACCTCGGCGCTGCGCCCGATGACCACATCCTCCTCGATGACGCAGGAGGTGCCCAGATAGGCGTCGTCGCCAATGTCGATGCGGCCGATGATGAGTTCATTGCCCTCGACGCGCGCATTGGCGAACTTCATTTTCGAACCAAGGCTTGCGCCCGCGCCAATGGAGACGAGATCGGGGGCGCCCCATTCGGCCTCGCCGATCAGCGCGTCATCGCCCACCCGGGCGCCCAGCGCGCGCAGATAAAGGCGCATGATGGGCGAGCCCTGGAACCACTTCACATGCAGCAGGCCCAGAAACCGCTGGGCCAGCCACCAGCGGAAATAATAGACGCCCCACAGGGGATAGCGGCCCGGCCTGGTGCGCCCCAGCAGGACCCACTTCATGGCGACGCCGATGATGACCGTCGCTATGTTGATGCAGATATAGACGCCGAGCAGCGAGACGATTTCCTGCAATAGCGAGGCGCTGGCGTCGGTGAGCAGCATGTAGCTGACGAAGACGCCGAGCCACTGCGCCGTCATCAGGGCCAGCACGATGGGCAGGGTGATCGCCTGCGCCAGACCGCAGAGAAAGCGCCGCAGCAGCGGCGGCGGGGTGAAGGACAGATCGCGCGGGGGCGCCATGAACTGCGCGCGACCTTCCAGCAAGCCGCCCATGGCCCGCAGGCTCCGCGCCTCGTAGACATCCTGCAACGTCAGCGAGGCCAGTTCGTGATGCTTGCGCACCAGCGCGAGGAAGCGCGCGGCGAGCAGCGAATGGCCGCCCAGATCGGTGAAGAAATCCGCATCGAAGGGAATGGCTTGCGGCGGCAGCACGCTGCGCGCGGCCTCCAGCAATTTAGCCTCCGCCTGCGTGCGCGGCTCCTCCTGCTCCTCACCCATGTCGGGGGCGCAGAGGGGCAGCTTTTTCAGCGCGTTGCGGTTGGCCTTGCCCGACGGCAGGCGCGGCAGCTCCTTCAGCAGCTCGAAGCGCGAGGGGGTCATGTAGGCGGGCAGCTTTTGGCGCAGGGCGGTGCGCAGCGCGCGCGGGTCGAACGCGCCGCCATCGCTGGTCACGAAAGCGACGAGCTGATCCATGCCGTCCTCGTTGCGCAGCACCACGGTGGCTTGCGCCACGCCCTCCAGCTCCATAAGCCCGGCCTCGATCTCGCCCAGCTCGACGCGAAAGCCACGGATCTTCACCTGATCGTCGATGCGCCCGCGAAACAGGATGTCGCCCTTGTGATCGAGCGCCACGGCGTCGCCTGAGCGATAGAGCACGCGATCCGCCCCCTCGGGGTCGAAGGGATTGGCTATGAATTTCTCCGCCGTCAGCGCCTCGCGACGCAGATAGCCCTGCGCAACGCCCGGCCCGCCGATGAGCAGCTCGCCCTCAACGCCCGGCTCCACGAGGTTGAGCGCGTCGTCGACCACGTAACAGGTGTAATTGGGGATCGGCCGCCCGATGGTGACGGGCTCGCCCGGCCGCACCTCCGAAACCGTCGCGACCACGGTGGCCTCGGTGGGGCCATAGCTGTTGAAGATCGTGCGGCCCGGCCTGCACCAGCGCGCCGCCACCGAAGGCGGGCAGGCCTCGCCGCCCAGGATGATGACCCGCAGACCCGCCACGTCGCGCGACAGCATGGCGAGCAGGGTCGGCACGGTGTCGAGCACGGTGACGCCAGCGCTCTCCATCAGCTCAGGCAGCCGGTCGGCGTCGGCCATCATGGCGGGATTGGCAACATAGAGCGCCGCGCCCGCCAGATAGGGAATCCAGATCTCCTCCATGGAGAGGTCAAACGCGACGGAGGCGCCCTGAAAGACCACGTCACTGTCATTCAATCCGTAGATCTCATTCGCAGACCGCAGATAATGGCAGATATTGCGCTGGGTGATGACGATACCCTTGGGCACACCCGTCGAGCCCGAAGTGTAGATGATATAGGCAGGGGAATCGGGCGTGGCGCCAAGCGTGCGGGCGCTGACGATGGATGTGTCCAGCTTGTCGATCAGGTTCAGCTCGGTCAGCACTTCGCAGTTGACGCGGCCCTCGACGCCGGGCGCCTGGGCGGGGCTGGTGAGCACTGCGCGGGCGGAGCAGTCCTCGAGACAGACGGCGATGCGATCCAGCGGGGCGTCCGCGTCAAAGGGCAGCCAGGCGGCGCCAGTCTTGGCGATGGCGATCTGGGCGATCAGCAACTCATGGCCGCGCGGCATCCACAGGCCCACCACATGGCCGGGGCGCACGCCCTCGCGGACGAGCCCCCTTGCCAGGGCGGTCGCCTTTTCGTCCACATCCGCATAGCTGAAGGTCTGGTCGCCCGCATAGAGGCAGGGCTGATCGGGGATGTGGCTGGCGGTCGCGCCGAATATCTCGCTGAGCAATTCGTCACGCAGCAGAATGGGCGCGACGCGGCCGCGCAGGATCGCGCGCGGGGAGCCGAGATGGGGTGCGGCCGGGCTGATGGCCTCGGCCTCTTGATGGCTCGGCATGTCCATTATGGTTTCAGTCACCCTGATCAGGTCCCGGTCTTGCAGACTGCGCACTGTCAACGCACACAACACGGACTCCGATGCGCGCCCGGCGTCGCCATTCGCGGTAGTCGCGATGGGACAGTTTGGACGGCGCCTACCTCCCATCGTGGCGCCATCGAATCGCCGCCACAAGCATTTATCGCGCCTGCGCTGTTAACCCGGGATGAACGCCGGAATATTCTGCAACGTCACAGCCAGCGGCGGGAGCCATCCTGAAAGATGAGGACCCGCCCCTGATGAATGTCCATCATGGGCGCGTCGGAGATGGATATGCCGCCGATCATGGCCATGAGCACCCGCGCTACCCCGCCGTGGGACACGACAACCATATCGCCCGTGACTGTGGCGAGCCAGGGGCGCAAACGGTCCGCGAGCATGGCGTAGCTCTCGCCGCCGGGGGGCTGGAACAGCCATTTGTCCCCTTCCCGCGCCTTGGCGGCCCAGGGGTCCATGGCCTTCACTTCAGGCCAGATCAGCCCCTCCCAGCGCCCGAAGGATAGTTCCATGAGGCGGGGATCGAGGGCGTAGTCCTTCGGTTCGAGCCCCATGGCGCCGCGCGCCAGCTCCATCGTGTCGCGGGTGCGCGACAGGGGCGAGGCGACGTAGCGCAGGTCGGTCAGGCCTTCGCGGGCGATATATTTGCGCGCCTCGCGGCCAGCGCTGGCGGCCTGATCGCGGCCCCGGCCATTGAGGGGGATGTCGTGCTGGCCCTGAAGGCGGCCTTCCGCATTCCAGTCGGTCTCGCCGTGGCGAATGAAGATCAAGCGGTGTGAGAGGGTGTCCATGGCCATCAACCGCGCTGATCCTTTCCGAAGCGCCTCAATCCTTGCCGGCGACCGTAATGTCGGGGGCTGTGGGGTTCTTCATGCCGACCACATGGTAGCCTGCGTCCACATGCAGGATTTCGCCGGTGATGCCCCGGCCCATGGGGGAGAGCAGGAAGGCGGCGGTCTCGCCGACCTCCTCGATGGTCACGGTGCGACGCAGCGGGGCGTTGTACTCGTTCCACTTGAGGATATAGCGGAAATCGCCGATGCCGGAGGCCGCCAGCGTCTTGATGGGGCCGGCCGAAATGGCGTTGACGCGGATGTTCTTCTCGCCCAGATCAGCGGCCAGATAGCGCACGCTGGCCTCCAGCGCCGCCTTGGCCACGCCCATGACATTGTAATGGGGCATCCACTTCTCGGCGCCGTAGTAGCTGAGCGTCAGCAGCGAGCCGCCTTCGGTCATCAGCTTTTCCGCGCGCTGGGCGACAGCGGTGAAGGAATAGCAGGAGATCAGCATGGACTTGGTGAAATTGCCCTCGCTGGTCTCGACATAACGGCCCGTCAGCTCGTCCTTGTCCGAGAAAGCGATGCAATGGACCACGAAGTCCAGCTTGCCCCAGATCCGCTCCACCTCCGCGAAGACCGCGTCGATGGAGGCGGCGTCGGTCACGTCGCAATGGCCGACCACGGCGGCGTCGAGTTCGGCGGCGAGCGGACGCACCCGCTTTTCAAGCGCGTCGCCCTGATAGGTGAAGGCGAGTTCAGCGCCAGCGGCGCGCGCCGCGCGGGCGATGCCCCAGGCGATGGAGCGATTGTTCGCCACGCCCATCACCAGCCCGCGCTTGCCGGTCAGGATGTTGCTGCTCGTAGCCGAAGTCTGTGAGCCGTCTTGCGCCATATTCGATCCGCTTCGCAGAAGGAGGGGCAGCCATCGGGCCGCAGATCGGCGTTTAAGCTTTGCGCGGCATTAAGGCAAGTCCGGGCATGACGCAAAGCAGGTTCCGGGCTGGCGGAAAGAAGGAGCCCATCGCCCGAATGGGGCGGTAGGCAAGCCGGTTGGCGCGCCCTAGAATCAGAAATCATTGTCACAGGCGGGCGCGAACGTGAGGGAAAAACGGCATCCTCTGGGGGAAGTCGAGGGCCATATCCCCGCCCTTCGCCGTTACGCACGCGGCTTGATGGATCATGATCGCCTTGATCCCGTCGGCTGCGCGGACGAGATGGTGCGCGAAGTGGTGGAGCGATCCCGGCGCCATGGACAGCTCGCCGGGTTCAAAAATCCCCGGCTCTGGCTCTACGCCACCCTCACGACCTGCAACCGTGCGCGGGTCCGGGCGACGCCGCCGGGCCAAGCTCCCCACAGCCGAATGCGCGCCCCGGGGATTCGCGAAGCCCTTGCACTGCTGATCCTAGAAGACCGTGAGGCGCTGCTGCTGGTGGTGGTGGAGGGCTTCTCCTATGCGCAGGCCGCCAGCATCCTCGGGCTCTCCAGAATTGGAGTGGCGAACCGGGTGGCGCGGGCGCGCGAGCAGCTCGAGGCGCCCATCGCAGCGACCCTCCCAGGGCGGACGCGCCGCAAACCCGGGCCTCCGGCCTACCTTCGGCTTGTGAAATAGGCCACCCATGCCCACCATCAGCGAGACCGAACTGAACGCCTATGTGGACGGAGAGGCCTTTCCCGAGCGTCAGGCCATCATCGAAGCCTGGCTGGCCCGCAATCCCGCGCAGGCGGCCCAGGTGCAGGCCTGGCGAAGGCAGAACCAGGTGTTGCGGGCCACCTTCGGACGCATCCTCGCCGAGCCTCCGCCCGCCGATCTGATCCGCGCAAGCTTCCCGCAGCCCGTCGCCGAGCGTCGGCGCCCCCTGCAAATTCAAACCCCTGTGCAAGGGCAAAACCCGCGACCCAAACTGCGGGACTGCCGCGACAGACTTGCGCTCATCGCCGCCGGATCCTTCCTGGCGGGCGCAAGCGTGGCCTGCCTTGCGGGATATTGGTTGGGCTAGCGGACGTCAGACCATGTCCTTGCGGGGATCATAGGGAGTAGCGCTGCGCCACTTGCGCATAAGCCCCTCGAACTCGGCGTCGGTCTTCTCCGGCAGGGTGACGCGCAGGGTCACCAGCAGGTCGCCCGCCGCCGAAGCCCCCACCGCAGGCAGCCCCTTGCCCCGCAGGCGCAGGATGCGGCCGGAATTGGTTCCAGGCGGCAGGGTCATCTCCACGGCGCCACCAAGCGTCGGAACCTGCACCTTGCCGCCCAGCACCGCCTCATAGAGCGCCACGGGCAGGTCGAGGCGCAGATCACGCCCTTCGACCCGGAAGAAGGGATGTTTGGCGATCCGCACGGTGACGAGCGCGTCGCCGGGCTCGCCACCCATGGGGCCGGGATTGCCCTGCCCCTTGAGGCGGATCTGCTTTCCCTCCTCGATCCCTGCGGGAATCTTGATCTCCAGCGTCCGCCCATTGGCCAGCGCCACGCGGGCGGCGCCCCCCTGCACCGCTTCGGTCAGGGAGACCGTGACTGAGCCTTGCAGATCCTCGCCCTTGGGCGCGGCGCGCGAACGTCCACGACTGCGCGCGCCAGCGCCACCCCCAAAGAAATCCGCGAAAATGTCAGCAGGATCAAAGCCGCGCTGACCGCCTGCGCCGCCGCCGCTGAAATTGTGCTCATATTCCTGAGCGCCGGGCTGGGGCCGCCTGCGCCCCCCGAACCCGTCAAACCCGTGGGAGCGCGGCTTGCCCTCGGCGTCGATCTCGCCCCGGTCGAACTGGGCGCGCTTTTTCTCGTCGCCGAGAATCTCGTAGGCGCCGTTGGCCTCGGAGAACTTCTCCTTGGCCTTCGGATCGGTCTTGTTCTGGTCCGGGTGAAACTTCTTGGCCAGGCCCCGGAAAGCCTTCTTGATCTCATCGGCGCCCGCCGATTTGGCGACGCCAAGAACCGTATATGGATCACGCATTTCGAGCCCACCTCCGCGTCCGCCCGGAAATTGGCGCGGCCGCCATGTCTCAGGGGACTATATGGTTCGCCCCGGCCCCGGACGCAAGATCCCCGGGCGCAGGATCCGCCGAATGGCGACCGGGGCCGTAAGCGCCACCTGACCGAAGCTGAGGCCCGCAAAAGCCAGATCATAAACCTTGGTCACGAGCCGCAAGACCTTGACCCGAAAATCTCATTGCCAAGATCAAGTCTATGGCGTATATGTCCCGGGTGCAGTCGCGCCTTCCAACCCGCGTGTCAACGACTGCCCGAATTGGCGCGAAGGGTCCGATTTCGCCTGGTCCGCAGATCATGCGCAAGCGGCTTGAGGGCGCCACGGGATATTCATCCGTCGATTTCACTATCGAGGACATCGCCGTCGAGGAAGTCACGCTCACAGGCACAACCGCAGTTTATGTCAAAGGCAACGCCCTCGCCAACAAGCTCACGGGCAACGACGCGGACAATATCATCATTGGCGGCGCCGGTAATGATACGATGGTCGGCGGACAGGGCGATGACCTCTACTACGTCCAGGACCAGGGCGACGTGGTGCAGGAAAACAGCGCCGAGGGAACCGACACGGTCGTAACATGGCTCAGGGAAACGACACCGTCGTTTCAATGATCAGCTATTCCCTCGATGGAACGAATATCGAAAACCTTTTTCTTCGGGGTTCCGACAATTTGAATGCAA
>Ga0209829_10002522_pt1 | contig 13886 bp, 8 predicted proteins | sample C_140205_EF_Meta_FD_187311 | JGI IMG/M metagenome (GOLD analysis project Ga0209829, IMG submission 187311) | Freshwater microbial communities from Lake Croche, Canada to study carbon cycling - C_140205_EF_MetaG (SPAdes) (version 2) | ecosystem: Environmental > Aquatic > Freshwater > Lake...
TTCCTCCGCCCCCGCTCACTCGATCTCTTCGACCGTACCATCCGGGCGGATCTCGATCTCCCGCACCTTGCCGTTCTTCGCCTTGCCGCGGATCTCGAGAGTGCCGTCCTTCTTCACCCACACCTCGTCGAAGTCGACGTTCGGAAGTTCCTTCCGGGCCGTCTCCATGAAGGCGGCCGGCACATCGCTGATGCGCATCGTCTGGGGGGGCACCTGCTTTGCCTCCCCACAACCAACGGCCGACAGCACCAGCGCCGACATCGCGATCGGCGCGATGGACCATGGCGGGAATCCTCGACGACGCATCAGCGGTCCCCTTGGATGACCTCGCCCTTGGCCCGGGTCGAGAGAGATTTGTAGGTGGCGTAGTCTGTCGAGCTACCGACCAAGCTGACGTGGCCGTCAGCAAACAGATAATTGCCCCCTTGGCCGTGGCGGGAAGTGAAATTGTTGATCTCGGTCGCCCCATGGGCCCCGTCGAACGATTCTCCCGTATGGGCAAGGACGAAGTTCGAGGCGTTGTTCCGCTGGAAACCCATCGGACTCCCGGGCGTCGGCACCTGGTGGGCCCCGGTCACCGCCCCGGCCCAGGTCGACTCGGCGTCGCGGAATGACCGCTCGCCGACCAGGAAAGTGGTCGAGAGGCCGTCGGTGATATCACGAAAGGCGACAGCGCTGCCGCGGTAGAAAACCCCCTCGCCATCGACGCCGGGCTCACTGACGCCAAAATTGCCGACATAGCTAGCAGGCGCCACGGTGCACGGGGTGGCAAGCAGATGCCCCGTCACGTCCCTCGGCCCCACCGGGAACGCGGTCGCCGGGGCCGCATCCGACGGACAGAGGTAGGGCCTGACGATCGACACGCGGGCCCCGGCGTGGGCCGCTGCCTCGATCGGCTGCCGAAAGTCGATTTTTGAATGAATCCCTCCCTGCTCCATTTGCGGAAGGATGAAGGCGGCCCAGCCCCAGCCCGGGCCGGTGTCATTTCCGGCAGCGTCGAAGGCGGAAACGTAGCCCGCAGGGAGCTGGCGACGCCCGTCATGGAAGCCCTGGAGCGCGAGGCCGACCTGCTTGAGGTTGTTTTGGCACTCGGTCCTCGAGCCCGCCTCCCGGGCGGCCTGCACGGCCGGCAACAGGAGACCGACAAGCGTGCCGATGATCGCGATCACGACCAGCAGTTCGACGAGCGTGAACGCCCGCGGCGGCCGCGGAGCCCGAGTGATGAATGCCACGGTGTGGAGCCCGGGGAAAGAAAACGACGGTTGCTTGTCGATGCCGGGAGGATCGGCATGCCCATGAATCCTAGCAGCAAAAGAAGCGTTTTACGTGACGATGCCGGCAGGTCTCCAAGCTCCCGGCGGGGTCACCATCGCCTCGACCGCGAGATTTTGATGTGGCCCCCACAGCCACACGAAACCCTCATCCCGGCATGCTCTCCTCCAAGCCGATCCCAGTTCATGCCCGGCTAGGAGCTTTGCCAGCGATGCGCCTCCCCACCACCCCGCTCCCGGCCACCATGCTGCTCGGCAACGACACGATCCGTGAAGTGCTCTCAATCGTGGCCTCTGACGAGCGTCCCGAAGCGATCGGGCTCCACGCCACCGTCCGCGGCGTACTCGCCCGCCGGCTCGGCGTCCCCCCGAGCGAGGAAATCGTGGCAGTTGTCGCCGATGCCTTCTGGGATGCCTGCGAGGAATGCCTCGGCGATGCCTGACCAGGCCAAAGCTCCCTCACGAAACCCTAACACAAATCTCATCAAACTCTGTCTGTCGGCTCATGAACCGCTGAACGATTGGCTCTAGAAAAGATCTTGGAAGCGTTCGTCGTCGGATACGTCGCCGTTTCCCGCCCGTTGTCGATCTCCGTCCATCCCTTTCTGAGGATTTCCTTCATGCGTCATTTCTCCCCGTCGATCCGGCGTGGGTTCACGCTCGTCGAGCTTTTGGTCGTGATCGCGATCATCGGCACGCTCGTCGGCCTGCTCCTTCCCGCTGTTCAGGCTGCCCGCGAGGCCGGCCGCAAGAGTCAGTGCTCCAACAACGTCAAGAATATCTCGCTTGGCTGCCTCAATTATGAGTCGGCCTCCCGTCGTTACCCCACCAGCGGTGAGGGGAAGGTCGGCGCCGGGCTCGACGCGATGAACGTTAACTCCTTCTTCACCCAGATTCTCGCGTACATCGAGCAGGGGAACGTCGCCAACCAGATGAACCTCAAGCAGCCCTACTGGTCGGCCCAGAACCTGCTTCCCTCTGCCACCAACATCAACACCTTCATCTGCCCCTCCAACGGCATTACCAAGGACGAGTTTGGTGGGCTCAATTCGGCGGCTGTCGCCGCCAACGCCCAGTTCAAGTATTTCGGCCAGACCCACTACATGCCCGTTGCCTACACCGATATCAGCCCGGTCGACGGCACCCGCAAGAAGTGGTCGGGCACCAACGTGCAGTCCTACAAGCAGGGCCTCCTCTCCTATGACCAGTCGACCAAGGTCTCCTCGGCCCTCGACGGCACGAGCAAGACCGTGATCTTCTTCGAGGATGCCGGCCGTAACTCTGCTAATCCTGGCAAACGTGCCCCGGTCATCGGTGGCAACACCGTCTGGGTCCGAACCAGCGGTGGCACGTCGACGGCCATCGTGGCCGGCGATGCCAACTGGGTCGACGGTGTGCTCGGCGACATGGTGGTGGGTGAAGGCACCCCGGTTGGCACCTGCCCCAACCGTTGGTGCGATGCCGACTGTGCCAGCGGTGTCTCCGGTGCCCCGTGGCAGGAGTCGCTCGTTCCCCGGACCACGAACATCATCAACAACACCAAGAGCCCGATCGGTGGATCCGCTTCGACCTGCCTCTGGTCGACCAACAACTGCGGCCCCAACGACGAGCCCTTCAGCGGGCACGCCGGCGGCGGTGTCTTCGGTGGCCTCGCCGACGGCAGCGTCTCTTGGTTCGACGAGACCCTCGACGCCCAGGTTCTTCGTCAACTCTCCGATCCCGCCGACGGTGAAGCTCCCCTCCCCTACAACAACTGATCGTCACACAAGTTCCCAAAGGGTGGTCGGCATTCCGCGAGGAACGCCCTCCACCAACCGCTCCTGACAATGACTGCCCCCCTGGCCTTGCGGCCAGGGGGGCTTTTTTTTCCCTTCCCGCGGATGGCAACTGAGCTCGCGCCGAAAGCCTGCGCGAGCAACCCCGCCCCTCATCTTGAGAACACCGATGCCAAACTCCCGTCGCGTCCGCCACCCTTCCAGACACGCTCTCTCCATGGCCCTTACGGTCGCGTCCACCAGCTGGATCACCATCCAAGCCCCGGCCGGAGAGCCAGGCACGGCCACGATCGAGTCGATGTACGTTCTCGAAGATGCTCCCCTGCCGCTCCCTGCCGACTCACCTGCCGCTTCGCGCGCCCTCGATTTCCGCGTCGGCGGCATCAGTGACCTTTCCCTTGCCGAGACGGCGGCCGATGGCACGATCCACCTCTGGGGGATCACCGACCGTGGCCCGAACGGCTTTGTCGAGAAGCCTTCCAGCGACGGCACCCCCGCCAAGCCCTTGCGGACGCTCCCCGTCCCCACGTTTCAACCGCTCCTGGTGAAGCTCGCCCTCGAAGCGCCGGCCGCAGCAGGAAAGCCCGGTACGCTCCGCGTTGTGGACGTGAAGCCGATCGCCACCGCCCACGGCGGCCGCGCGTCTGGCCGCCCGGCCGTCGCTCCGCCCCGGTCAAAGCCGATGGTCGATCCCGCCACGGCCAAGCCGCTCCCGGTCGATCCCGACGGCCTCGACACCGAAGGGCTCAGCCCGGCCGCCGACGGGGGCTTCTGGATCGCCGAGGAGTACGTGCCGTCGCTGGCGCTGCTCACGGCCGAGGGGCGGATGGTGCGCCGGGTCGTGCCGATCGGGGCGGTGCTCGGTGACGCCGATGGCCGTCGTGCCGGCTGCGAGGTCGTCGAGGCGCTGCCGGAGGTGTGTTTGCGGCGCGCCGACAACCGCGGCTTCGAGGGGCTCGCGCTGTCGCCCGATGGCTCGCGGCTGTTCACGATGCTCCAGAGCCCGCCGGAGCAGGAGGCGGACGCCGCGGAGGAGGAGAAGGTCGACGTCCCGCTCCTCGTCCTCGATCCGGCCACAGGCCTGAGCGTGGCCGAGTATCGCTACCGGATGGGCGAGCCAGAGGAGGCCGTGAGCGACCTTGTCGCCGCCGACGGCAAGATCTCGGCATTGGCCGCCACCGGCAACGACACGCTTCTCGTCCTCGAGCAGTCGGCGACGGCCAGCCGGCTCTACGAGGTCGATCTGCAGACAGGCGTCGACCACCTCGCCAAGCGGTCCGGGAATGGCCTCCCCCGGACGGCGCCGCGGCAGATCCGCACGGTGGCCAAGCGACTCGTCGCTGATCTCGCCCCGCTTGCCCCGATCTTCAATGCTGCGCTCAATCGGGATGCCTCCGGTGCCCCTGGAAAACTCTCCGATCTCAAGTTCGAGGGGCTCGCGCTCCTCGCGCCGGGCGTCGTTGCGATCGTCAACGACAACGATTTCGACATGGATGCGGCCGGGGCAGCGCCGGCCGATCCGCCGATCCGGCGCACGTGTCTGTGGGTCGTCCGGTTCAACGCGGCGGCCGAGTGACCGCGCCGCCTTGTCACGCCCTCCGCCGGCGCCGCCGCGGGGCCGACAGACCTGCGGCGATCCGTACGGAGCGGGCCCAGAACGCGATACCGCCACAGGACGATTCGACGCGAACCGTCACCCCCTCCCACTGGAGGTGCGTGACGTCGAGGATTCTGACGCCGACCCGATCGCCGGAAGGGGGAGCATCGGGAAAGCCAGACTTCACAGCAAAGTCGTCGACCCCCTCGAAGCGCAGTTGGAGCGACTCGCCGGTGCGGCAGACCCCGAGAACGACCCGCGCGACCCCGCGCCGCGGAAGGGCGTAGCGCACCTCCGTCAACTGCCACGCCACGGCATCCCGGAGCACCGGATGATCCTTCGCATGGATCAAGGTGACGCCGGATGCTCGTTCCACGGTTGAACACCTCGAGGATCGGTGCGGAAAAGACACGACAGTAACGGAGAGCGATGAGCGGAGGATGAAGAACAGGTGAGCGGGCCATGAGCGGGCCCCGGCGGCACCCGCGACCGCGAATCCCTCACTGTTTTCTCACGCAATCCTCAAGATTCACTGACGATAAACGCGTAGAACCAACCGGCCTTGGCTTCCGCTTCGGCCTCGTTATCCCCCCAAAAAGGGTCCGTCTTATGCCTTCTTCTGTGTCCAGCACTTCCGCCGCGAAGCCTTTCGGCTCCCGCCGGCCGGCGGCGTTCACGCTCGTCGAGCTTCTCGTCGTGATCGCGATCATCGGCACGCTCGTCGGGCTCCTCCTTCCGGCGGTGCAAGCGGCGCGTGAAGCCGCCCGCCGCTCGCAGTGCGGCAACAACCTCCGTCAGCTCGGCCTCGGCTTCCAAAACTATCTCAGCGCCAAGAAGGGCTTCCCAGCGTCGCTCTACGACCAGAACGAGACGCTCTCCTCCGGCAACGATCCGTCGCTGCCGTCGAACTCCCACAAGGCCCTGCTGCTACCTTACATCGAGGAAAACAACCTCGCCTCGCGCTATAGCATCAAGAAGCACTGGTGGGACGCCACGAGCAACGGCGGCCAGGCCGCCGATCCCGTCCTCGGGATTCCGGCCGATTCGAATCTCGCCCTGGCGATGACGAACGTCCCCACCTTCCTTTGCCCGTCGACGCCGGGCCGCGACAAGCTCCTTTCGATCCCGGTTCGCGGCAATTCCGGGAGCAGCTACTCCGCGACGGCCAAGAGCGGCCGGCCCGGCTTCACCGTCGCCCAGCCTCTCGGCCAGATGGACTACGACGCGATGAACGGGATCAAGGCCAAGGTGATCGGATCGAATGCCGCGACCGACCGCTACGCGCTCAAGGGTGAGAACTCGAGGGCGGCCCTCCAAAAGAATTTTCCCACGCCACTCCGCGAGATCCTGGACGGAACGTCGAAGACGATCATGCTCGTCGAATGCGCCGGCCGGCCGGACGTCTGGCGGAAGCGGAAGAAGCTCACCGTGGCGGACACCAGCGCCACCACGCCCCAGATCGTGCCGAGCGACTCCGGGGTGTGCTGGGCCGATTCCGACGCCCCCTTCTCGATCGACGGGGCGACGGCCGACGGCCTCGTCTACAAAACACTCAACTACTGTGCCTCCCAGGACTGCAGCTCCGGCCTCGCCGACAAGCCTTTCAACGCCACCAATGCCAACGAGGCCTACTCATTCCATCCCGGTGGGATGATGGTTGTGATGGTCGACGGCTCGGCGCAGTATTTCAACGACGACATGGATCTGGTGACCTTCGCCGCCCTGCTCACGAAGCAGGGGGAGGAGAACGCCAGCACTCCGTGATCGGCCGATCGGCGAATCGGGGCGATGCCCGATTCCCACAGTTGCGACGTCCGCAAAAGCCCCCCCGGCCAAACGGCCGGGGGGGCTTTTTTTTGGCGTGTCGCCATCGCCACGAATCGTCCCTCGGCGGCTCTCGCCGGAAGCCCAGCGGCGTGCTCGACACGCTGCCACCACGATCGGGCTCATGAGTTGCTCATGCGACGCTCGCCATTGGCTCGCATCGATGAAGCATCGATCCATAAAAAAAGCCCCGGCCGATTTCTTTCCGATTCGTGAGCGCCTGCGGCGGAGGCCTCATGAAAAGCTCACTCGCAAACTCGCCTAGGCGCTGCTTCCGCCCCTCGGGCAATCTCCTCGCGCTGAACCCCGTCGATGCCGACGGATCAAGCGCACCAGGAGATTCCTGCCATGCCTCGCCCAACGTTCACGTGCCGCCTCCTCGACGGCTGCGTCCGCCTCGGCCTCTCGATCGCCGTGGTCGTTTCCGGCCTGCCGGCGATCGCCACGCCGATCAACTTCAGCGGCTCGACCTACACGCAAAACTTCCAGTCGATGACCGGGAGCAGCACGGCGACCACGGCGAGTATCAATGTCAGCACGATGGTCGACATCTCGACGCTCACGCTCTCCGGATCGAGTGCGTCGGTCAGCGGGTGGTATGTCTATGGCCTCGGCACGGCCAATAAGACCGGGATCAACAACGGCTCGTCGACCACCGGTGCTTTCTACCAGCTCGTCGATTCCGCCAGCCCCACCAACCGGGCCTTCGGCTCGGAGGCCTCCGGTCCGACCAACGGCTTCTTCGGGGCTGTTCTCAAAAACACCTCCGGCGGGACGATCAACAACCTCTCCCTCGCCTACGACGCGGTCATGAACCGCAATCCGTCGACGACTGCCAATCCCTATGCGATGTCCTACCGCGTCAGCTCCGCCGCGGTCACCTCCGGCAGCGCCACCGGCGACGGCACGTTCAACAACTCCGCCGGCTCGTGGACGAGCACCACGCTCGGCTTTACCACGCCGTCGAGCGGCACCGGCGCACCTGGCACCCAGGCCGCGATCTCGCCCCTGTTCACTATTCTCAACAAGGCAGGAAACCTCACGGGGATGAATTGGGCGAGCGACCAATATCTCTACATCCGCTGGAGCGACACCGACGATTCCGGGAGCGACGCCATGGCGGGCGTCGACAATTTCAGCCTCTCGGTCCTCGCCGCCAAGAGCCTCGGATGGGACGTCGCCGGCGGCGGCACCTGGAACACGACCACGGCCAATTGGACCACCGGCACGACCACGTCGACCTTCACCGACGGCGATCAGGTGACGTTCGGCAACGCCGCCGGCGGCACGATCAATCTCTCCGGGGCCCTCGCCCCTTCGTCGCTCACCGTCTCGGCCACGGCCGGCAGCTACACCTTCAGCGGCGCCTCCGCCGGCGACAAGATCACCGGCTCAACGGGGCTGACGAAGACCGGCGCCGGAATCCTCGCGCTTTCCAGTGACAACGATTTCAGCGGTGGCACGAACATCGCTGGCGGCACTGTCCGCATCGACGGCGCCGGCCGGCTCGGCTCCGGCGGGATCACGCTCGCAAGCGGTGCCACGCTCCAGAGCACGGCCGGCTCGGCCGTGGCACTTCCCAACGATGTCGTCATCGGCAGTGGCGGCGGCACGATCGACACCGGCAGCCAGAATCTCGCTGTGGCAAGCGTGTCGTCGCTGTCGGGGCTGCTGACGAAGTCTGGGGCTGGCAATCTGACGGTCAATGGAAACTTCGTTCCCTCCTCTGGCGGAGGGGTGACGGTGACGGCCGGCAACCTCGTCCTCGGCGGCGGCCCGACCGCCTCCGGTGTCTACAACCTCGGTGCCTCGGGCGTGCTGACCGGTAACCTCGTCCTCTCCGGCACGCAGCGGATGAACGTCAACGAGGGCGCCACGCTGTCGGGGGGTGGCCAGATCCAGTTGCCCACCTCCGGCGCCCTGATCTCGAACCTCTCCGGCAACGCCGGCGGCACCGTCTCGGCCGGCATCGGCCTCAATTCGACCGGCCAGTCGTTCACCGCCGGATCGTGGTCTGGCGCGACCTACACGCCGGGAACCTTCACGAGCACCATCGGGGCGACGAAGGGGGCAAACACGAGCACCACCGGCAATCTCACGATCTCCGGCGTGATCAGCGGCAACTCCGATCTCGATCTCTCCAACAGTTCCTTGGGCGGCGGTGGCGGCGGTGTTCTCACCCTCTCGGCCCAGAGCACCTACAGCGGCAACACGACGATCAACACCGGTACGCCCGACGTCGCCGGCACCGCCTCGATCAAACTCGGGATCGCCAACGCCCTCCCCACCACCAGCGGCGTGATCGTCGGCACGAAGGCAGGGATCGGTGCCGCGCGGCTCGACATCAACGGCTTCAACCAGCAGGTGGCCTACCTCGCCGACGGTGCCAATGCCACGGTGGGGAGCACGAAAAACCTCTCGATCGTCAACAACGGCAGCCAGGATGCCACCCTGACCCTCGGCGGCGCCACGACGCCCGGCAAGGGTTTTGGTGGCGTCATCGGCACCGGCGGCCGCCTCATCAACGTGGTCAAGAGCGGCGCTAACACCCAGACGCTCACCGGCGCCAACACCTACACCGGGTCGACGACGATCGCGGAGGGGACGCTCGCCCTTTCCGGGGCCGGCTCGATCAACGCCTCGCCGACGGTCACCGTCGCCGCCGGGGCGACGTTCGACGTCGCGGCCGTCACCGGCGGCTATTCGATTGCCAATGGCCAGACGCTCGGCGGCACCGGCACGGTCAGCGGCGCAGCGACCGTCGCCGGCACGATCGCGCCCAACATGAATGCCATCGGCACGTTCACCATGGGGGCCACCACGCTCGCCGGGGGCGGCGGGCTCAATGTCCAACTCTACAACGCCACCGGGAGTGCTGGCAGCGGATGGGATCTCCTCAGCACCACCGGTGATCTCACCGTGCCCGGCTCTGGCTCGTTTACGATCCGGTTGGCCAGTGCCTCAAGCGCCGGCGGCGCGGCTGGTCAGGCGATCAACTTCAACGACAACGCCGCTGGCTCCTGGGCGATGATGACCACGGCGGGGAGCCTTGTCGGCTTCGACGCCAACCGCTTCACGGTCGACGCCTCGGGATTTTCCAACAATCTCGCCGGCGGCACGTTCACCGTGAGTGACACCGGCTCCTCCGGCACCGGCCTGTATCTCGTGTTCACACCGGGAAGCATCGCCACCTGGGACGGCGGCAGCGGGAGCTGGTCGGAGAGCGGCAGCGGCTGGTCGAGCGGCACGTGGGATCCATCGCGGACGGCCGTGTTCGCAAGCCCCACCGGAACGGTGACCGTCGACGGCACGGTGAACGCCAACAACGGCATCCAGTTCGATGTCGCCGGTTACACGCTCACCGGCGGCGCGGTCGCACTCGGTGGCGCGAATGCCGCGGTGAACACGATCACGACGGCCGCGGGCACCACAACGATCAGTTCCGACATCAGCGCCACCAATGGCCTGACGAAAGCCGGCCCCGGTACGCTCGTCGCCACTGGAGCGCTGGCCGCCGGCCAGGCAAGCGTCACCACCGGCACGCTCCAGGTGGGGAATGGCGGCACCACCGGCTCACTCACCGGGGATCTCTCGCTGGCCGCCGGCACGCTCCTCGCGTTCAATCGCGCGGATGCCACGAGCTTCTCTGGCAATCTCACCGGATCCGGTGGAGTGCGCACCGATGGCGGCAACCTCTCCCTCAATGGCACGATCGGTGAGAATGTGGCGGTGGCCAACACCGGTGCCGCGACGGTGACGCTCGCCGGGACGCTCGCCGGCGCTGCCACCGTCACCAACAGCGGATCGGGCCGCATCGATCTGACCGGCAGCTCCGTGACCACCACCGGGGCGATCACCGCCTCTGCCGGCACGGTCGGCTTCGGCGACGCCGGCCTCGGCAGCGGCGGCGTGAGCCTCTCCGGCGGGGGGGCGATCGCCTTCGACGGTACAAGCCCGAAGTCACTGGCCAACGCGATCACCGTCGCGGCCAGCGGCGGGCGGATCGACGTCGCCAGCGGCGACACGCTCACGCTCGCCTCGAGCCCGACGCTCAACGGCCTGCTGACGAAGTCGGGCAACGGCACGCTCGGCGTCACCAATCTCCCCACGTCGAACGTCGCCGTGGCGGCCGGCACGCTCGCCGTCAGCTCGACCGCCACGATCACCGTCGCCACCGACCTGGCCGGCCTGTTCGCCGGCGGCAAGGTGTCGTTCACCGGGTCGAATGTCCGCGTGAACGTCAACTCGGTGCAGTCGGGCACCGGCACGATGGAGTTCACGAAAGCCGGCCAATCGGTGGCGGTCTCGGGGGCCAGCGGCACGCTCTCCAATCCCATCGCCCTCGCCCTCCCCTCAGGCGCCCTCAACCTCGGAGCGACCAGCGGCTACGCGCTCAACGTCAACGGCCCGATCTCCGGCAGCGGGGGGCTGAATCTGGCCGTCGGCGGCTCCGGTGGCGCCGGCGTCACCAATCTCAACGCCCAAAGCACGTTCAGCGGCGACGTTACGGTCAACAGTTCCGCGACCGGCGTCCACAAGCTCGGCGTCGACAATGCCCTACCGACGACCGCCGGCGTGACCTTCGGCTCGACCGCCGGATCGATCGATCTCAATGGCTACTCCCAGCAGATCGCCTTCTTGAAGGGGAGCGCGGGGGGGGTCGGCGGGATCATCAACTCGGTCGCGGGCACCATCGCGACGCTGACCGTCAGCGGCACCGGCAACGGCAGCTATGCCGGCCCGATCGGCACCAGCGGCAAGGCGAACATCGCGTTTGTGAAGGATGGAAGTGGATCGCTGACGCTCTCCGGAGCAAACAAATACACCGCTGGCACGACGATTACCGCCGGCACGCTCGTTGCCGGGGGCACGTCTGCCTTCGGGACCGGCGCGGTGGCTCTCAGCAACGGCGCGATCCTCGACCTGGCCTCGCTGGGGGTCACCAACACCCTCTCCAACCATGGAGGCACGCTGATCCATGCGGATGCCTTTGCCGGCACCCAGACGCTCGACGGCACGTCTTCCTACACGGGCTCCGTCGGTGGCGCGCTCCAGGTAGCGGCCGGCGGCGTTGTCAAAGGGGACGGCGCGACGTTCACCGGGCCGGTCAACTTTGACGCCGGTGCGATCCACGCCCCTGGCAACTCGCCTGGCCTGCAGTCGTTCGGCGGTGGCCTGGGCTACACTGCCGGCAGTCACCTGCAGTGGGAACTCGTGGCCAACACCGCGTCCCTGGCCGATCGGGGCACGCTCTACGACGCCATCGATGTCTTCGCCGGCTCCTTGTCGGTCGACCCAGCCAGCATGCTGGATCTCGTCTTCAATTCCGCCGGCTCGACCGTCGACTGGTCGGACACCTTCTGGTCGGTCCAACACTCATGGCTCCTGATCGATGCCTCGTCGGCCGGCACCTCGACGGGAATCTTCTCCTTGGGGAGTGCCGGCACCGACAGCACCGGGGCCGCATTGGCTTCCATCCGACCAAACGCCACCTTTTCTGTGGCTCGCAACGGCTCGAATCTGCTCGTCGAGTACGGCGTCGTCGCCGTCCCCGAACCTGGAACCATCTCCCTGGCGGCCATCGGCGCCGCTGTGGCGGTGTTCGGGGCACTGCGGCAGCGAAAGAGTCGCTCTCGGCGGCAGGGTTGAAACTGATTGCCAGATCACCTCGACCAGCATTCCTGACCGTGCCTCGATCCGGCCGGCTTTGGGCCCTCCCGGGACCTGGAGCCTCCAGATTCCGCATGAAGCACCCCCGGCCGAAAGGCTGGGGGTGCCTTTTTTCCCTCTGGCATTCGCTGTCGGCAGATGTCGCAACGCCGTTGGCAGACGTTGGAAATCGCGCCAATGGCTCCGCTGCCGACGGCGCTCCACCCACCCCCCACCCTGTTCCGTCGCAGCCAGAACTCCCCCACCACGCTCACGCCACGCCCGACGGCTATCGATCCCACTGCCGCTCATCTCCCCCAAGCCTCGGTACCGACTTATTTCCAACCTCTCATCCACTGCATTCTGACACGTTTCCGACATTCCACTCGACGCCCACAAAGCCTCCCTGGAGGGATCAAAAACCCTTGTTTTGTGGTTTTTATCGCTCTGAATGCCGGCTCACTGAGACAGGCGTTCACCCCTCAGGTTGGTTCGTGTCATATTGGTGCTAATGATCTTCTTCCTTCCCCTTCTCCCTTTCTTTTATCCATGAGAAGAAGAAAAGAGGGGAGAAAGGGGCCGCGACCGGGAGGGGACCGGCGGGGGTTTCTGTCGCCCCCGAGTCGGGTACAGTAGGGGTTTTCCGTGGCCGGGTTCCCGGGCCGCGACGCGGTTCGTCCGAAGGGGTCCGTCATGAAAGTGCGATGTGTGCGTGAGCCGCTCCTTGCGGCCCTCCAGAGCGCCCAGGCGGTGGTTCCGGCCCGGTCGCCCAAACCGGTCCTCTCGAACGTCAAACTCGAGGCTGACGGGGATTCGGCCGTGCTCTCGGCCACCGATCTCGAAGTCGGGATTCGGATCCGCATCGAAGGGGTGGAGACGTCGGCTCCGGGGGCGGTGCTCCTGCCCAGTGCCCGGCTCGCGGCAATCGTTCGCGAAAGCCCGGCTGGGACGGTGTTTGACATCCATACCGACGGCACCGCCACGATCGTCAAGGCGCCCCGCAGTGAGTTCCGACTGCCGGCGGAGGATCCGCTCGAATTCCCGGCCGTGGCCAGTTTTCCGGCCGACTCTGGCCATGAGATCTCAACGCTGCTGGTTCGGGAGCTCGTGCGGCGAACGGTGTTTGCCACCGACAACGAGTCGAGCCGATATGCCCTCGGAGGGGTGCTCGTCGAACTGGGCGACAAGGAGGTGACGGCTGTTGGCACCGACGGCCGCCGGCTCGCCAAGATGCAGGGCCCTGCCGTTGCCACCGGGGGGGGAGCGGCTGAAGCCGCGCCGATCGTCCCGGCACGGGCGATGCAACTGGTGGAGCGCTGCCTCTCGGGAGCGGATGTGCCGGTGCGGGTGGCCGTCCGCCCGAGTGAGATTCTCTTCCACAGCGGTTCGACAACGATCTCGTCGCGGCTCGTCGAGGGGCGTTTCCCGCGGTGGCGCGACGTCTTCCCCTCCCGTCCCGATGCGATCCGCGTGAACCTCGTCGCTGGGCCGCTCCTGGCGGCGGTTCGGCAGGCGGCGATCGTCACCAGTGAGCATTCGAAGGGGGTCGACTTCACCTTCGAATCGGGACAGCTGGTCCTCACGGGTAGGTCGGCCGAGAGTGGTGAGAGCCGGATCGAATTGCCGATCGACCACACCGGCGAGACGGTTCGGATCAAACTCGATCCCCGCTTCGTGAGCGACTTCCTCCGTGTGCTCGATGCCGACACGGCCGTGACGGTGGAGCTCACCGACGCCCAGAGTGCCTGCGTCTGCACGACCACCGACGGC